>Ga0209126_1000530_pt1 | contig 12818 bp, 9 predicted proteins | sample RifCSP19_1_FD_184024 | JGI IMG/M metagenome (GOLD analysis project Ga0209126, IMG submission 184024) | Soil microbial communities from Rifle, Colorado - Rifle CSP2_sed 19_1 (SPAdes) (version 2) | ecosystem: Environmental > Terrestrial > Deep subsurface > Rock core/Sediment | place: Rifle...
ATATCTTAGCAATTAATTATCAAAATAATTTTTCATAAAGAATAACTGTCCGATTTAACTTATGTACATCCTTGGAATTTCTGCTTTCTATCATGATTCTGCTGCAGCAATTATTAAAGACGGTTATATCTTAGCTGCCGCTCAAGAAGAAAGATTCACTCGAATCAAGCATGACCAGAATTTCCCTATAAATGCAATTAAATATTGTTTGAAGGAAGCAGGAATCACCGCCCAACAACTCGACTATATTGCCTTTTATGACAAACCATTCATAAAGTTTGAGAGAATCCTTGAAACGTACCTTGCTTATGCTCCGCATGGAATAAAATCTTTTATGAAAGCAATTCCTCTGTGGATAAAAAAGAAGATATGGATAAAGGAGCTGATCAAAAAAGAATTATGTTATGAGGGTGAGATTTTGTTTCCCGAACATCATGAATCACATGCCGCATCTGCATTTTATCCATCTCCATTCAATCATGCTGCATATCTTACAATGGATGGCGTTGGTGAATGGGCTACAACTTCTTATGGCTCTTGTGATAAAAATGAAATTAAGATTTTAGGCGAACTTCACTTTCCTCATTCATTGGGGTTGTTGTACTCAGCTTTCACATACTTTATTGGTTTTAAAGTAAACTCCGGCGAGTATAAAGTAATGGGGTTAGCTCCATATGGTAAACCAAAGTACGTACAAAAAATTTATGATCACCTAATCGATTTGAAAGAAGATGGTTCATTTAAAATGAACATGAATTATTTTGATTATTGTGCTGGCTTAACAATGACAAACAAAAAGTTTAATAAACTGTTTGGCGGTGAACCGCGAGTTCCCGAAACTAAACTTACCCAAAGAGAAATGGATTTGGCGCGATCAGTTCAAGATGTAACAGAAGAAATAATGCTTAGAATGGCAAGACATGTGAAGAGAATTACAGGAGAAAAATATTTGTGTCTTGCCGGCGGTGTTACTCTTAATTGTGTCGGTAACGGAAAATTACTTCGTGAAAATATTTTTGATGATATATGGATTCAACCTGCAGCCGGTGATGCGGGCGGAGCAATTGGTGCAGCATATATTGTTTATCATCAGCATTTAAATAATCCCCTGCCGAGTAAGAAGGGTAGAGATTTACAAAAAGGATCGTATCTTGGTCCACAATATTCAAATGATGAAATCCGGAAATTCCTTTCACATCACTCCCTTCCCTACCAATTCTTAGAAACAGATGAATTAATTGATGTTGTCAGTGATCTTATCATTAAAGAAAAAATAATTGGTTGGTTTCAGGGTAGAATGGAATTTGGTCCGCGAGCATTAGGTTCGCGTACAATTATTGGTGATGCGCGCTCACCAAGCATGCAAAAGAAAATGAATCTTAAAATAAAATTTAGAGAGGGATTCCGCCCATTTGCTCCATCTGTACTTGCAGAAAAAGTTGGCGAATGGTTCGAGATTGATAGAGAGAGTCCATATATGCTTTTAGTTGCGGAAGTTAAAAAAGAAAAACAGCGCAGGATGACGAGTGAAGAAACAAATCTTTGGGGAATTGATCAACTGAATGTTATTCGATCTGAAGTGCCGGCAATTACACATATTGATTATTCAGCAAGATTGCAGACGGTAAATAAGCTGGATAATTCACTATACCATGGACTAATAAGTAAATTCTACGAGAAGACGGGTTGCCCGGTAATAGTAAATACATCGTTCAACGTTCGCGGTGAACCTATCGTTCAATCCCCTCTCGATGCATATAAATGTTTCATGCGAACCGAGCTTGATGTTCTTGTGCTGGAAAATTTTATACTTTATAAGGACGAGCAGCCAAAGTTTCATGACGATATTAATTGGAGGCAAATGTATGAGCTGGATTAACGATGTTAAAGATGAATTAAAGTCGCTCGAAATATCCAAAAAGATTCTAAGGAAATTTGGATTACTCGTCGGCGGAATATTTTTTCTCTTGGGATTTTGGATTTACTATTCCTCACAGAGTTTTGTTGGTATAATATTTCTTTTCATTGGGATTTTGCTATTTGTTTTTGGGTTACTCTTTCCAAATGCACTTTCTGGTGCTTATAAAGTTTGGATGGGGCTGGCTTTTGCGCTTGGATGGATCATGTCAAGGGTGCTGCTTATCGTATTATTTTATTTTGTGTTAACACCAGTTGGCTTTATCGCAAAGATAGTTGGTAAAAAATTTTTGGACATTGATTATACAGTAAAGAAGGAATCGTACTGGATTATTAGATCAAGTGATATGAAAACAGATTATTCAAAGATGTACTAACTTGTTTATAAAACTTAACCCCAAAACAAACCCAGTTTATCACGAACGAAATTGCTTTCAGAAGAAACTGGGTTTGTAAATTACTTTACCCGCCAAACATTCGAAGATTATATACGAACGAAAGCATGAAATATCTTCTTAGCACTACTGTGTTTTTATCTTCAATATAAGTTTCAGTAATCGTTCGATTCAGACTTTTATTCTGATCAAGAATATCGAACGTTTCAAATTTTAACTCCCCGCTTTTGTCGCTGAATAGTTTAACACCGATAGAACCACTCCACAAATAATACTCTCGCTTTAAATCCTTTGAAATGCCATGGTTAAAATAATATGTGAAATCACTTCTAACATAAAGTCGTTCGAAGAACATCCAATACAACCCTGCTGAAGCATTGTGAACGAAATAATTTCTATTTAGTTCGGTTTGTTTGTCATTCCTGGTGATATTATATATCGGTGTGTACGAAAATCTGAAATCAACTTCCTCGCTGATGTTGCTGTTTAACATAACTCCTTGAGTGATAGAATAGGATTTTGAAAAATTTTTAATTTCATTTACTTGTCCCGGCATTAAACTGAAATTAAACGACGTATTCAAATTAAAGTTACATCTGATCGGGCTAATAGGGAAACCAGTATTTAAAAAAGATCTTAATGAGTATGAGTAGTCAAAATTAATGGGATAGGTAAGCTGTGAGCCCTTCCTAAGGAATATCCCAGATGGCAGCAAAGTATCACTCAAAGCATTCAGAGTAATGTTGCCAATTGGATTATTTGTATAATTAAAAAATATCATTGCGAAAAAGGACGAACCGGTTTGAATATTTGTGCTTAAGTATCTTGCTGATAAGCGATGACTATATTCTTCATTCAGTTCGGGATTACCGCTTCTAAGAAAAAGGGAATTCGTATTGTCGGGCGTGTTTTGAAGCTGACTAATTGAAGGCGGATTAATGTTTGCATTGTAATTAAATCTAAGATTACTGCTCTCCGAAAACCTATATATTATTCTTGCATTTGGAAGCAACTTGGTGTAATCTTTTTTTATTGTGCTTACTAATGGAAATACTTGCTCTCCTGTTAATGAAGATTGCTGGTATGATAACCCCACGGAAAAATTCAATTCTTCAGTTCGAAGGCGATATGACAATCCTTCACGTAATGTTGCATAATCATTTTGATATTCATTGGAAAGCAAGGAATCAATATCATCATAAAGCAGTGTGACAGAATTAAAAGAATTTGTTCTTTTATCGCTTTTGCTTCTGCTAAAGTTTGCATTAAAGTTCGCTTGAATCTGGCCGTCTGTTCCGACAGGTTCTGTATAAACTAAGTTTGATGAAAGATTATAACCATTAGTTGGCTGATTCGTTTGTTGATCAATGGTATCTTCGTTTGCGAGTCCAACTCCAAAGTATTTACTCATCGAAAAAACATTCTGATTGGAGTTCTTGTTATTTAACCCCGTTGTAACATTTAGCGAAACTGTTCGTCCCGGAAGATCAAACTTGTGTCTGAACAGAAGCTCGTTGGAAAGATTATAACCTTTATTGTCTGCATTGTTCGAATTATCAATGGAACTGCTTAGATCAGAATTAAGATAGTTAGAACCAAACAATTTGCTTAAGGAAGAATTATCTTGAAAATATAATTTGGGTGTAAGGAAAATCGAATTTAGAGTATCAATATTATATTCAAGGCGTAAGTTTATTCTATGATTGAAATTTTTCGCTGTTGAGTTCGAATTTTCCGAATAAAATTGAGCATTCCCCGGAGTAGCAAAATATTCTCGATTTAAAATTTGATCATTCACATTATTAGTTAAATTAAAAAAGTAACTGCCGTTAAGCTTCAAATCTTTACCCCAGCTATCAGAATAACTTAAACCGAATGAATAAGTATTGGTATTTCCTTCTTGACCACCGACAAGGAAGTTTTCCGAACCACCACCGCCTCTACCGCTAAATGAACCACGACCACCAGACGATCTAAATTGCATTCCGCCTCTGCTTTCAGTAATTCCCAAAAGATCTTGAGCAGAAAAATTTTGCCGATTAACATTATTCACTAAACCAATTAAAGATATCCTTCTTTCCTGGTTGAAAAGATTAACATTACCACCTGAAAGATATCGGTCATCGGTACCGTATCCAGCATAAAGCTTCCCAAATTGACCTCTCTGCCTATCCTGTCGTGTGATTATGTTGATTGTCTTAGATGATTGCCCATCATCAAATCCAGTAAATTGAGCTTGATCACTCATCTTATCATAAATCTGAATCTTCTCAATAATTTCAGCGGGAAGATTTTTTAGTGCGATGTCAGGATCTTCTCCAAAGAAAGGTTTGCCGTCAACAAGAATTTGTTTTACGTCTTCGCCCTGTGCTTTAATTTTTCCTTCTTCTCTTTGCACTCCGGGAATTTTTGTCATTAACTCTTCTGCCGTAGCATCTTTATTCGTCTTAAATCCCTTAGCCAAAAATTGAACCGTATCTTCTTTCTGTTCGGCTTGAATTATATTCCCGATAACTTCAACCTGCTCAAGCTGCACAGGAGTTCTTACCATCAAAATATTATCAAGATTTATATTTCTTCTACCCGCACGTAAAGTATCAACATATTTATTATAACCGATGAATGTTATCTCAAGTAAATATCTTCCGGGTTCAATCTTAATAAATTCAAAGTAACCATTATTATTCGTTGTGGTGTAATGAGGATTCTGTGCTGGAAAAACTCTGGTCAGTTTTACGTTCGCACCAGCACAAGGAACATTGTCCGTGCTGTCGCGGACAGTACCATTGATGGAAACGTCCTGCCCAAAAGCAAAGTTTGAAAGAAAGATGAGAAGGGATAATATTTTATATAAAATTTTCAGGGTGCTGTCACAAATAAATTGTTTTTTGTTAAAGCAATTTTTTTAATAAAAGATTCTACTGATTTATAATAAGCTAATAAGGTTGATAAATTATATGCTTGCTAAAGTTACTAAGGTTTATTGTTTAGATATTTTTTTCCCCTCTTTTACCTCTACATGTCTAAAATCCTTTTTGTAAGTGAGTAATCAATGTTCTATTGAGACAATGGCAAAACCTTATCTATATTTTCTTTAACCTTAGTAATATTCTAACACGTGGATAATAAACCTTATTCCCTTATCAAAAAGACACCAGTATTCAGAGTCAAGTTTGTTTGCAGCTTCAGGCTACACCGAGGATTTTATTGTTTATTTTTTTGACAAGTTAAAAAAAGCAAAGGTTTAACCTCTGTTTTTAACAATTATTGGCCTTTTCGGACAAAAACTTCTTCTGCACAATTTTTCCAATATCTTATTGATTGGAGAATAAGTATGCACATTCCTTGTGCAATTAAGCGTTCTTCTGCACAAAATATAAGAAATTGTGTGCGTTTAAGATCCTAAGAGCCAGTTGTTTGTGCGTAGTTATCTCGACTTGCACAATATTGGGACGAATCTGTGCAATTACTGCTTTAGTAAATTATAAAGTTTAGTATTAAGGAAAAGCGATTCGGTTCCAACCTTTTCCTTCTTAAGAACCCCAATCTCATCAAGTCTGTTAAGATATTTACTTGCTGTGTTTCTTGAAGCAATGTTCGAATCTGTAAGAAAAGATATTTTACAATAGGGTTGATGAAATAATAATTCAACGAGTTCGTAAGAATAAATCTCCGATGCTTCCGATTTAACTTTTTCAATTGTTGCGTTAAATAAAGAAAAAATATCGTTGATCTTTTTTAATGTAATGTTAGATGTATTCTCTACTGCATCAAGCATATAGAGAATCCATGGCTCCCAATTTGAATTTTGAGTTACTTCTGTAAAGAGATCATAATACTTTCTTTTGCTCGCATTGATGAATTGAGAAAGATATAGAATCGGTAAATCAAGCAGTCCTTTATTAACCAGGTACAGCACGTTAATGATTCTGCCGGTTCTTCCATTGCCATCAAAAAATGGATGAACAGATTCAAATTGGTAATGAAGAATTGCCATGTTAATTAACGGATCTAAATCGTTTTTTGAGTTGGCAAATTCAAACCAATTATCAATTTTATCGCTAAGTATTTTTCCATGTTCGGGAGGAGTGTATACCGTTCTATTCTCATTTCCAATTCGAACATCCTTAATTCTAAATCCATCGTCAGCATCTTTTATTTGCCTGTAAATATTTACAACAAGATCATGAGTAAATAAATTGTGATTTATTATCTGTTGAAAAGCTTCCCACAACGCTTCTCTGTATTTCAGCACCTCCTTTGTGGATCGGTTCATGGTCGGCTGCGGTGAAGAGAAGGCTTTGTAAAGATCATCATTGGTTGTAAATATATTTTCAATGGATGAGCTGTCCTTTGCCTCCTGCAATACCAAAGTATTGATGAGCATTTTTTGATTTGGAATTATCGATGCTCGTCCCTTCAGCTCAGCAAGTGCTGCTCTTGCGCTCGCAAGTTTTTTATAAACCTCCACCGTTTCAATTTTTTGTCTCTCGGGAGGAAGCAGCGGTAAATCATTATGTGGTTTATTTGGATCGAAGCCCATCTTTTCTGCTAACTAACTATTGCTATAAATTTTAAGATGAATAAAAATAATGAAATATGTTCTAATAAAAACTCGTCATTAAAAGTAGATTGCTCTTGCTAAGCCCTTTACAAAATTTTCGAAAAGATTCACGGCAAATTTTTAAGCCAACTGGCGCAACTCAGTTAAAACTTGTAGCTGTGAATGTGGAGAATCATTACTGCGCTGTTAAGTAATTTCTTATAATTTTACCACTGAACAAGATCAAGCATACAGTCAGAATCATCTCCCACAATAATAACCTAAAGTTAGGTGCTAAATTATTTTTTCTTGATGTTAAAAATAACTTAGGCTAATTTTTTTGATAACTTATATGATAATTTTGAGTAATTTTCATATAGAGTATTGTCAGCATGAATGAGTATTTTTCAATTCAATTTAAATTTTAATAAAAATAAAAAGATTTTGAAAATCGGTATACCAATACTTGTAGTAATTGTGATTTTAATTTTCTGGTGGAGATATTATTTCGTTTTCGGTGAAGGTGTAAAAGCCGGCAATCTTAATTTTCTAGTGAAAAAAGGCTATGTTTTTAAAACGTGGGAAGGGCGATTGATTCAGATAGGTTTTAAGACTCCGACCCCGGGAGCTATGCAAAGCAATGAGTTTGAGTTCAGCGTTTCCGACGATAGTGTTGCTGAGGTTCTTGAACGCTGCAGCGGTAAATTTGTGGAAGTACGTTACAAAGAATATCTGTATTCACTTCCATGGAGGGGTATGAGTAATTATATTGTGACAGAAATATTAAAAGTAGGAGACGCTGTAAATCGGGAAACTTTACCTTATTAAAAAATATTGTCAAAGGATACAAGAGATTTAATGGTTATAAAAAGATGATTTTGTTGAATTGGTTTATAGACAGCTCGATTTGTTTTATAAAAAAAATTTATATCCCAATTTTAGTTTTTACAATCTTCGGTACTGCAATGCCCCAAACAAATTTTCAAATTACCGATTCATCACTATTCCTCAAGGCAAAGCAATTAGCCAAAGATTTTGTAATGGTGGATACTCACATTGACCTGCCAAGCTGGCTGTATGATGAATGGTTTGATGTTTCACAGCGTTCGGATAATGGTGAGATTGATTATCCGCGTGCAATTGAGGGCGGACTTGATATTGCATTTATGTCAATTTACACTTCGCCAAGTTTAGAGGGAACAGGCAAATCAAAAGTAAGGGCAGATTCGATGATAGTTTTGGTCTATAAGATGGTTAGTGAATGGCCCGATAAGTTTGTTTTCATAACTTCAACTTCGGAAATTCCGGAACAAATAAATAAAGGAAAACTTTTATTGACAATGGGAATGGAAAATGGCTCGCCCATCGAAAATAACTTGAAAAATCTTGAGGAGTTTTATAACAAAGGAATTCGTTACATAACACTTGCTCATTACAAATGGAACCATATTTCAGATTCTGCAAACGACCCCGAAAGAAAATGGAACGGACTTAGTCCTTTTGGCGAAGAGGTTATTAAAGAGATGAATCGTTTAGGAATTATGGTAGATGTTTCTCACATCAGCGACAGCGCTTTTTATGATGTAATAAGATTGAGCTTAGCTCCCGTAATTGCATCACATTCATGCTGTCGCTTTTTTGTCCCGGGTTTAGAACGAAATATGAGTGATGAAATGATTCAAACACTTGCAAAGAACAGTGGTGTGATCCAAATAAACTTTGCAAACATTTTCCTTCGAAATGGCATCTATAAAAAAATGGAGGGTGGTGAAACGGAGCTTAAAAATTATTTCGAACAAAATGATATTGATCCAAATAGTGCTGAAGCAAAAGACTATTCTAAAAAATTCATGAAAGAACATCCGTTAGAAAAAGCATCAGTCCAAGATGTTGCCGATCATATTGATCACGTGGTAAAATTAGTTGGAGTTGATTACGTTGGAATTGGATCCGATTTTAATGGTGTTGGTGAGGGTAACCTGCCAATCGGATTGGAAGATGTTTCTAAGATGCCAAATCTTGTTTATGAGCTTCTAAGTCGCGGATATAAAGATGATGACATTAAAAAAATTCTTGGTGGAAATCTATTGCGAGTATGGAAACAGGTTGAAGATGTTTCCAATTCGCTAAAGTGATTAAACATTAATTGGTTTTCAAAGATGCTTTCAATCCTAAATGATCGGAAATACTATTATTCTCATCGTCCATTATATCCACTGCATTGATAGATTGAACTTTAACTTTCTTAAATGTCGTTTGTCCAATACTATCATAAGCCATTATATAATCAAAACGTCTCGAAGCATTTCTTGAGCTGAATCTAAAAGTATACTCCTGTGTTTCGCCATGGAACTCTTTATGTAAATCGCGGGGATAACCTAAAATGTTTTGCATGTTCATGAATCTTTCTTCATCATATGCATCGCTATTAAAATCACCTGTTAATAAAACAATCATATCCTCTGATGACTTTATGGTGCCAGATTTCAACACACTATCTACGGCAGCATCAATAAACTTTTTTATTTGTCTCAATTGTGTTTCTTTATGCTCTGTCGTTCCAATTGCCTGAACATGTGTAGTAAATAAAAACAACTGTGTGGTTTCATTTATTTCATATAGCACACCCAATACAGATTTATTGGCAAGAAAATCATTTGACTTTGACATTTCTTTATCAAGTATCATATGGATAATGCCATTACTATTCTTAATACCATCGCCAAATTCAATATTGCTTAAATCAACTCTTGGATATCTTGCCATCATAAATAAGCCGGCATCCTGAAATATAAATTCCGGGAATGAGTTATAATCTACTCTCGCTATTATTGTTGTGAAATGTGTTGTGTCAGTCTTCTCGATAATGTAATCACGCGTACCTTCGTTGAATAACTCCTGGAACAAGACGAAATCAAAATCCTCACCGTTTATGTACTCCATCAAATTATCAATTTGCTTTTCGTCTTTCTGATAAACCGCTTTAATGTTGTAAGTAATCAGATTTATCTGATTTTTATTAATAAGTTTAGAACCATAAGAATTATTCGAGTAGCTGAAATAGTCTATGGATGAGCATGAGGTAAGGCTTACCCATAAGCCAAGGCAGAGAAAGATTAGCAAAAAATATTTTGTTTTGTGTGAAATGGAATGCATTTTCTAAATTAGTTAAGTACCAATTCCCCCTTAAACGCTCTCTGCATTAAGCTCTGGAAAAGATTTTCCAACTCAAGCTCTGATTGTTTTTGTTTTTCTTTTAATGCTTCTGTTTTATTTACTAACTCTGCAAATTGTTGTTGTAGTGAGAGTGGTGGGACCGATATTTCAATTTCAATAATTTGTACATCTGTTACAGCGGGGTAACTTGCACCTTTTGCCATTTGAGAAAGGATCTCAATAAAAAAAGATTGCTTTGTTATTTGAAAAAGATATTCTGGAACAACAAATTTGGAATTAGCCCTTAATATGCAAAAACCAGTTGATGCAATTGGATTTGAAAAATTTTCTTTAACTATTGTAACAGCATTCAGGTTAGGCCTAACAGTTGAAACTAGAACGTCATTGCACTTTACTAATTGCCTAGCTCTACTCGGAGCATTTTTACCGTTGATCTTTTTTATTTCAATAATTGTTTTGAGGACGTTATCAATTGAGGAAATATCTATATAATCATATTCTTTTGCTGGAAAACTCAATGGATTTTCATTTTCAATCTTTGATATTAAATCTAAAATCTTCTTCCTTTCCCACCCTTTTGGATTTTTCACAGGATCGCCGAACATTTCAATAAATACAGATTGCAGAAATTCATCTGTTAGTTTGTTTGCTTCTTTTCGTTTTTGTTTTGCTTCGTCGGCTTTTTCAAGTATCTCTGCAATTTGTTTTTGGATTGGGAGTGGTGGGAGAGGGATTTTCAACTCTTTAACAAATTTCTGATTGATATGTTTTTGGGCTCCACCCCAGGCAATTTTAAGAATGTTTACTCTCAATGTTTGTAAGAAGTAATATAAAAATTTTGGATCGTGATTGGCTGACGGAAGAATTCCAGTTACAGACTGATTTGCACAAGCTTCAAATGTCAAATAACCAACCCTCCCTGTAGTTGCACCTGTTAATGCAATCAATATTGTATCTGGTGGCAATAACTTCGCAACACTATTTTTCAGACCAAGTTGCGTTATATAATTAGAGCTTGAGGTAACAATACCTTGATTTAATTCACCAGAATTTAACCATGGAACATTTCCATTCTCCCAATATTCTTTAATCGCAGTTGACGGAGTTCCACCAGTTACGATTTCGGCAACCTCACTTAACGATTTAACCTGCCAACCGTTCTTATTCAACTTCATTTCTTCAAATATTTCTTGATTTCAGAAATATCGTTTGCTATTTCTGTTTCATATTTCAAAACTTTTTCCATTATCACATCGGGTTTTTCATAGTTAAATTCTTCGTACTCAATCGGTTTGTAACGGGAGATTGAGAGATCGTATTTATTTTCTCTAATGTCTTTAACGTTAACCTGTATAGCTTTTTTGTAAGGCGACGAGTCTCGTCGCCCTACAGTACAATGCTTAATTATATCCGGTATGTCATTCTTATCAGTTTTATTTCGCTTATCATCAAGAGTAAATCCGTCCGCTTCCATATCGTAAAACCAAACCTTATCTGTAATTCCGCCTTTCTGGAAAACAACAACCGCCGTTGAAACACCAGCGTAAGGTTTGAATACACCGGAAGGCATAGAGATAATTCCTTCAAGCTTGCATTTATCAATAAGGATTTTGCGAAGATCAATGTGCGCATTACTTGTTCCAAACAGAACACCATCGGGAACAATTACCGCGGCTCTGCCTCCGGTTACAAGCAGATCATAAATCAATTCGACAAAAAGAAGCTCTGTCTTTTTAGTTTTTGTTTTGAATCTTGCATTAACATCTGTTTCATCTATCGAGCCCTTGAACGGTGGATTAGCAAGGACAATATCATATAATTCTTTTTCGTTAAATGCTTTGGAAAGAGTATCGGTATATCGAATATTCGGATTATCTATCCCATGCAGCATTAAGTTCATCGCACCGATACGAGTCATCGTTGAATCAAAATCATAGCCTGTCAATGCGTGAGTTTTTAGAAACTTAAAAAGTTTTTTATCTGTAATCTTATCCCCGATTAAATGATGCGGAATACCTTCTTCGTCATAATCAAGTACATCTGTGCTGGTGTTCTGTTCAAGAATGTGCGTATACGCATTAAATAAAAACCCGGATGTGCCGCAAGCCGGATCACATATTCTGTCGCCAATTTTGGGATCGATAAGCTTTACCATCATTCTTATTATATGACGAGGAGTTCTGAACTGTCCGTTCTTTCCCGCAGTAGTCAACTGCATGAGTAAATATTCGTAAAGATCTCCCTGCACATCAACATTCTGTTCTGTGATGTGAAGATCTTCAATAATGTTAACTGCTTCTTGTAATAATGTTGTTTTGGGAATATTGAAGTAAGCGTCCTGCATATGCTGCGTGAATGAGCTTGTCTCTCCGCCAAGGTTACGAAGGAATTCAAATACTTTATCACGCACAATCTTTATCATCTGATCACCGGGAAGCTGCGACCAATAAGACCATCGGCAATCTTCATTTCCCTTAAATACAGAAGTAAATTTCTCGCTGCGTCTTTTAGCGCCAGCAGCGTTCGAGTTATCCATATCCTCAAGCCGCTTAAGGAAAATAAGATAAGACATTTGCTCGATAGCTGTTAGCGGATTGGCAATCCCACCCGACCAAAATTTATCCCAGAGGGAATCTATTTTTTGCTTGAGTGTTGTGGAGTTAGTGAGCATAGTGAGAGTTTATGATTTTTTTATAAGTTTATTTAAATCACGGAGTAAATCTAATCCTTGCATCATGCTAACTGGATATTTTTCTTCTATTTGCTCTTTTTCTTTTTTTGTTTTC
>Ga0209126_1000531_pt1 | contig 12751 bp, 9 predicted proteins | sample RifCSP19_1_FD_184024 | JGI IMG/M metagenome (GOLD analysis project Ga0209126, IMG submission 184024) | Soil microbial communities from Rifle, Colorado - Rifle CSP2_sed 19_1 (SPAdes) (version 2) | ecosystem: Environmental > Terrestrial > Deep subsurface > Rock core/Sediment | place: Rifle...
ATTTCTTCTGTTAGTTCTGAAAAAGTTTTTATTTCTGTTTTCTCTAATATTTCTTGGAGGTTGTATAGTTCTTCGATATTTATTATTACAATAGTCTGTGAAGCTTCTTTCGCTGAATTGATAGCTCTAATATTCGCTCCTTGGCCTCCAGTAATGAATAGTCCTATGTAGTTCTTAAATCTTGATAAAGTTCCTGAAAAAGCATTTATTTCGCTTGAAGATATTTTTTTATTCCACATTTTACATTGAAGAATAAAATGATATTTGATTTTGTTAAAGGTTATCTCTCCTATTCCATCTAATCCATAGTCTCCAAGTATTTTAAAATCTCGATTAAAATTGAAAGATAATCCTTTAGGTGGTTGTTTGAAAGAGTGAGCTTTAGAAATCGTACATATTCCTCCTAGTTCTTCGATAATATCTTTGGTTTCTTCTTCTAACCAATTTCCTTTTAATATTGGAGATTTTATTTTGAAAGCTTCCTTTACTTTCTTTTGTAGTTCTTCTGTCTTTTGTCGTTTCTTTTGACGACTTCTTTCTTCATTATCTTCACTATTCATTCTTTTTCTTTTCATAAATATAATGAATTTAGTTCTTAAAATAGTTCTATATCGTTGTATTAAATAATGAAATTGCTTGATATTTTAAACAATAATTTGAATTTCCTCATGAAAACCATGTTGAAAGATTGTTGAAAATGTTGTGTATTTATAACATTTGTAGTTCTTGTATTTCGTTTGGTCAAATAGTAATACCTTCTTTTGTTTGGTCAAAGAATAATACCTTCTTTCGTTTAGTCAAAGACATAATACTTCCTTTTATTTGGTTAAAGAATAATACCTTCTTTTGTTTGGTCAAAGAATAATACCCTCTTTTGTTTAGTCAAAGATGTAATACTCTTAATAATTAATTTGTCAATCAAAAATCACATTTTAATCAATTCAAATTCTTATTGTTAAATCAAATTCTTATTTCTGTCAAATCAAATTCCCAACCCGCTTGTAGTTCTGATAATAATAAATGATGGACATTGGCGAAATGCAATTATCCCTAGCCCGCAGTCATACGTGAGCGTCAGCTCTAGCTTGTCAGATCAGACGTGGGAGGTGCCTATCCTCATTTCGTAACTCCAATGTCGATCTTTCAATGAAAGAATATCAATTCTTTTTATTCAAATTTTTCAATTTCAAAGAATTGTGGGATAAAAGATTTTCCATTTGCATGTGTCACAAATCCAGTGACTTTTCTTTTTGAATAAATTTCAATTTAAAATTTGATTCTTCGATCAAAATTTTCAAAAAATATTTTTCAAATAATTTCTTAAAATGACATATCATTCAAAAAAGTCTCAACAAAATAAATCTGAACGAGCTAAAAATCATCGTGCAAAAATTGCACTTGATAAAGAAGTTATAAAATACTTCAAGACTCAATTTCAAAATGAAGAACAATTACGTCTTCAGGTGAACGATCGATGTCTTCGTTTTACAGAAGAAAACAAGGATTTGAAGACGTCAAATGAAGCATTAAGGGAATATAATGAGAGGTTAGAGAGGTTGGCGGATAATTTGATGTGGGGTTCTTTTTATTCTCGTTTGGGTTTCATGAAGTTAGTGGATTTTGATGATTTTTTGGAAGGGTTTATCATATTATTACTTATTTTTATTCAATTTATGGTTTATTTGTATTTGATGGATTTTATTTAGAAGATTTTTAGGGTTTATAATGGTTGAAAGGTTAGGATTAGTTTTTTGTTAACGTTGGGGTTATTGTTGTAGGATTTTTGGTTGTTTCGCTTTAATTTTTGGATTCTCTTTTTGTTTGTGTAACTATAATTTAATTTTTCAATAAATTTTTGATTTCCATGTGGGCGATATGGTCAGTAATTCATGTCGATCATTTGGTGTAACTTGATCTTCAGTATTGTTACTCAGTCTTCTAAATTGCTTTTTGTGTAACCTTATGTTACACAGATCTTCAAATGTATTGGAACATCAAAACGATCCTATTGAGCCTTTGTGTAACCTTTGTGTAACCTCAATCATGTAATTCGCGAAGAGTTTCTTTAATGCTTCTTAGATAGTTCTCTTAGATAGTTCTATTCTCTTAATTAATATATAGTTCTATTAAATAGTTCTTAAAGAAGATAGTTCTTATAAAGATAGTTCTTAGATAGTTCTAATGTTATTTTTATTGTATGAAGACAATAAAATATTTAATGATTCTCGGAGCATGCACCAATTTTGTCAACCCTAAATGACAAAAGGTAAATTTGAGTTCGCTAACATCTTATGCGCTGCTGCCACCCGCACTCTAAGATGATAAAATTAAAGATATTTCTTTGAGAAAGTTAGTAAGATAGTTCTTTATAAGAATGTTTTATATAGTTCTTTAATATTTATTCATTTGAAAAGTTTAACACGTTGTATTTCTTATTTTATAGTTCTTAAATATTTTAGTTCTTTATTTATTTCTTTTAGTTCTGTAGTTCTTTTTGAGACTAAAGTCTTGAGACAGAAGTCTGATTTTACAAAGGTGAATCTGAAGACTATTTATAATAATTGAAGTTATACAAAATTTGTGTTTCGTTAAACATCTGATCACTTGATTATTACATCATTATTACTACATCAGTCTATTTAACTACTTAACTTAATTATTATATTTAATACTATATCATAAGTAAATAATAGCCAACGATTACTTCAATACTTTAATACTAAATCATTAAAATCATTAAAATCATTAAATTGGAGTGCATTTCATATATCTTATCCTGATTCTAATATCATTCGTTTACAGACTCTTCCCTCCAAAAATATTTTCGTTCTACGAAAATAAACTATTTCTATCCTAATAATCTTTGAAGGTAAAAGTACTTAAATTACTAAGTATGGTATAAAATTCTGTCTGCTATGATATTTCTTCAATAATTCTCCATTTACAGGTGTTCGTAATACATTGCCTTCTTTGGTTTTTAGTTTGTATGATCCTTTTAAAGATTTGTTGTGGATGTAATATGGTCCTTTCCACTTTTCTTCAAGTTTTCCGGTCCATTGTTTTTCTTTTGCTGCGATGTAATAAAGTACTTCATCGCCAATTTCAAACGTGTGTTTCTTTTTTATCTTTTTATCATGATATTCTTTTTGTTTTTGTTGAACTTTTTCAACTTGTTCTATTGTTTTATTTCTGATGCTTGGTAGTTCTTCAATTATTTTATTGATTCTTTCATTTAAAGTTGTGTTTCCATGATCTTCATCGTCGATTGGAAGTGTAGGTTTTCTTCCATATGTTAAATAAAATGGTTCAATTTTCGTAGTACTATTTTTACTTGATCTATGTGCAAATAATGTTTGTTGAATATATAGATCCCAATTTTTTCTTTCAGTTGATAATTTTGCTAAAGATTCACATAAAGTTCGATTGAATCTTTCTACTAATCCATTTGTTTTTGGATGATAAGGTGTTGAAAATCTGTGTTGGATCTTGAATCTATTCATTAGTTCTGATATTACTTGATTGTCAAAGTGGCTTCCTCTATCTGACAATATTATTTTTGGCATTCCATGTCTGCAGATTATTTCTTCAAGTATAAATGTTGATACTTCGTTTGCATTAGCTCTTTCAAGTGCTCTTGCTTCAGTCCATTTTGTGAAATAATCTATCGCTACAACTATATATCTCTTGTTTCTTTCAGTTATAGGTAAAGGTCCTACAATATCTATTCCTATGAAATAAAAAGGTCGTTTGATTTTTATGTTGTGTAGTTCATTTTTGCCTTGAGGTTTCTTTCTTCTTTGACATTGATCACATGATTTTATGTATACTTTGATGTCGTTATACATTTTAGGCCAATAATATCTTTCTTTAATTTTGTTATACACTATTTCTGTTCCAAGATGTCCTGATGTTGGATCATCATGCATCATATATAATATCGGTTCTAATTCATATCTTCTAATAACTCTTAATAAATTATTATTTTTGTTCCTATATAATATATTGTTCTTTAATTTATATTTCGATGTTTTTGTTATAAAGTTCTTACAGTATTTCTTTGGTAGTTCTGATGGTAAAGTTTGATTCTTCAAATAGTTAAATATTTCTTGATATGTTTTATCGTCCATTATTTATAAAGTAATAATTCAATTCATCATTAAAATATCGTAAACTTGGTAGTTGTATTTCTAAATATTCTGGTTGAGGGCATTTAATTTTTTGTGCAGTCCAGTACATTATATACTCTTTATCTTCTTCTGTTGTTGAATTCTTGAGATCATCCATTATTCTAATAAAGGTATTTCTTATTTCTTCTGAATTTATGCAATTAATTGGTGTATATACTGAAATAAAATCTATAATTATCTGTACTGTTGATTTTAAACATAGTTCTCTAATATGTCTTATTTTTATTATTGGTATTGGTGTTAATATATTTTCTCTTAATTGTCTCATCTTTTCCATTGGAATCGGTATTAATATATATCCTTGTTCGTCCATTATTGAATATAATCTTTCCAGTTTCTTTCTAATTTTTCAACCAATTTGTTTATTTCTAAGTCGTTTAAATATTTGTTATTACTCCAATACCATTCAAAAATTCCTTGACCTTCTGAATAGTTTTTAATTGAATGTTGGATTACTCCTTTATATATCTTTTTTAGTTCTATGTAATATTGATCATAGATGTTTTTCATCTGATCTAAATCTATCTTTCCAGTAGCATTCGTTTCAATTTGTCTATTTCTTTTTAATATTTGATCTTGAACTTGTTTCCAAGGTGCTTTAATTTTTACTACTTGAGCATTGTAAAATAATTCTTGATAGATTGAACGATTGTATTTTTGTTGTCTTTCAATTTGTTCTTCAGGAATTTTTGCAATTCTTGAAAATATGTAGGTACTTTCTTGAGTTCTTTCATAGATAAAGTAGTTCTTTTTCTGATTAAACATCTCTACTAGTTCTTGAAAATATTTCTTTTCAATTTCAATTTCTAGTTCTAATGCTGTGATTTCTTTTCGATAAAATTTTGCAATACTATCTTTACATTTTAAGGCTACTTCAGGCCTTAAACACCATTCATGACCTAATTTTTGTAATAATTTTTTAGCTATGAAGGATTTTCCTACCCCTACAGGTCCTTCTAAAATTATCATTCTAATTTTTCTACTATGTACTATATCTCTGACTTTCATTCTGAAATAATTTCGTAAGTCGTCGATCAATGGTACTGTTAAAGCTTCATATGGAGTAAATTCTCTCCATTCTGTCATATTTTCAGGTTCAGTTAATTTTGGTATTTGATTAGATTTTAATATTAGTTCTTTCACCGTTGTAGTTCTGATAGTTTCTTCACCTTCATATTCTCCTGTATATTGAAAGGTCCATTGTCTTTCAGAGAAACTCTGATATTCAAGTAAAGTTATATTAGTTTCTTCATATAGTTCTCTTCTTGAGGCTTCTTCAATATTTTCAAACTTTAATCTTAATGTATGGGAGCCTTGTAATCTTTTGACGGTCTTTTCACGTCTTCCTCCAGGCGTTGCCCATTTATTAAAGTTTCCTTTTAATGGATTTATTCTTTTTGCCATAATATAATTTCCATTATGACTTCTAAGAATTATAGTCACATATCTTATTTCTTTGAATAGTCCTGTCATAAATTGTTGATTTTGATTTACAAAATGTTGTAAATTTTGATAGTTCTCATGGTTTTCACCACAATGTTCACATAAATCGTTTTGGTTTTTTGATTCTTCCATCTTCAAGTTTGAAGCGAACATGTTTTTGTCTTGATGGTTTTTGAGTTGTATTTATAGGTATTCTTGATAAAGCATCTGCATTTTTATTACTTTTTCCAGGTCTGTGTTCAATTTCAAAGTCATATTGTTGTAACTCCATTATCCATCTCGCAATCTTTGCTTTTGGATTTTTCATCGTCTGTAAATATTTTAATGCAGAATGATCTGTAAAAATTTTAAAAGGTTTTGTTAAAAGATACTTGTGAAAATATCTTATTGCCCATATTACTCCGTAACCTTCTAGTTCTGTAGTAGGATAGTTCTGTTCAGTTCTGTTTAAACTTTTACTTGCGTAAGCTATTACTCTTTCTTTCTTATTATCATCTAATTGTGATAATACTGCGCCTAGTCCTGTTGTCGAAGCGTCAGTCATTATTATGAAAGGTTTTTCAAAATTTGGATATTGTAATATTGGCGCTTCCATTAATTTTGATTTTAATATTTCAAACGATTTTTGTTGCTTTTGTGTCCAAATAAACGGTACATCTTTTCTTAGTAAAGAAGTCATTGGTTTTGCTATTTTCGAGAAATCTTTGACAAATCTTCGATAATAAGAAAATAGTCCTAATGCTGATTGTAAAGTCTTTACATTTGTTGGTGTTGGGAAATCTTTAATCTTTTGAACTTTTTCTGGATCTGGTCTCAATCCATATTTCCCTACTTTGTGTCCCAAAAATATTATTTCTGGTTCACAGAATCTGCATTTTGATAATTTTATCATAAGATTTGCTTCTTTTAATTTCGTAAAGACTTTTCTCAAATGTTCTAAATGTTCTTCAAATGTTTTTGAATATATTATAATATCATCAATGTATACTGCTACAAAATCATCAAGGTAGTCCTGTAATACATAATTCATAAGTCGTTGAAATAATGCTGGTGCATTTTTTAATCCAAATGGCATTATATTGAATTCAAATAGTCCTGAGTTTGTTATGAATGCTGTTATTTCTTTATGTTCTTCTATCATTTCTACTTGCCAAAATCCACTCATTAAGTCTGCAGTAGTAAAATAATTTGCTCCTCTAAACGTTTCTAATAAATCATCTATCCTTGGTAAAGGATGTGAATCTCTTTTTGTTATTTTATTCACTTTTCTATAATCTACACAGAATCGTAGAGTTCCATCTTTCTTTTCTACTAAGACTACAGGTGATGACCATGGACTCATAGATTTTCTAATAATTCCTTCTTTTAGCATTCGTGATATTTCTTTCTTCAGAAATTTTTTCTTTTCTGGATCTTTTATTGTATAAGGCATTTGACTTATAGGTTCTACATTTTTGTTTAACTTAATTTGATGCTTAATTACATTAGTCTTTTCTATTTTTGGTTTAAATATTTCTTTAAATTCTATTATTAATTTTTTAATTTTTAGTCCTTTATCTATAGGTAGTTCTTGAGATAATTTTAATTTTTCTAATATTTCTTGTTCTAAATTTGTATTCAATAGTTCTGTTATTGAATGTCCTGAGTGTGGTCATTCTTCGTCTGATTCATAAGAATCATATCCTGATTCAATTATCTCATCTTCATATTGCTGACGGTAGTTCTCTTGTTCATCTTTTTTTGTAACAAATATAGGAATCTTCATAGTTTTTCCTTTTGTATTTTTTATAGTTAGTTCTTTCTTTTCAAAATCTATTTTTGCTTTTGTTTTTGTGAACCATTCAGTTCCTAAGAGTAAATCTTCTTCTGGAGATTCTAATACATGAAGATTAATTGGCATCGTCATCAATTGTGTTTTGTTTTCAAATTGTGTTTTTACTGTTAATTCTCCTAAAGATGATGCTTTACTTCCATCTGCAAACTTGAATTTAGTTCTAGAAGATCTTTGTATTTTTAGTCCTAATCTCTCTTTAAGAGCTCTGGAAATTACATTTCTTGCAGCTCCTGTATCAACTATTGCTTCTATTTCTTCACCATTAATTGTTATAACACATTTTGCTGCGAAGGTTTTTCTTTTCTTCCTATATTCTTGAATCTCTTCTTCTTCGCTTTCATAATCTTCACTGAAGTGTTTTAGTTCTTGATCATATGTATTTCTGATATATTTGTTTAACATCTTTTTATGTTTTGATTCTGCAAGAAGTTGTCCAAAAGTTATATTTGCTTTTTGATTCATGAGATCCTTTCCAATATCATATTCTTCTAATTTCTCGAATTCATTTTTATTTTTAATCTTTCTAATTCTTATTTTTTCATCGTCTACATCCATAGGATCTTCTTCAATTTTTGGTTTCAATTTGTTTTCTTTCTTTGATTCACTTCTTACATGTGTTTTCTTTCCTGATCTGGTTGTAACAAAAGTTTCTTCTTCATCACTTGATGATACTTCATCAAGAGTATTCAATCTTTCTGTATTTTTACATACTTTTTCTGTATGACCTTTTCTGTTACAATTTTTACATGTTTGATTTTTAAAACAATCTTTTGATCTATGACCTGGTTTATTACAAGTGTAACAATTCTTTGAATCTTTTTTAGAATTATTTTGTTCTATAATTTGTGCTAGTCCTATATTTAATTTTCCAAATTGTTTTGTTAATTCTTCAATTGAATCATCGTTTGGTTTCTTATATCCTTTTAAGAATGGATTGTTTTGTTCGTTATTATTTTTCTTATTTTTGTATGTATCATTTGTATTACTAGTAATTGGTGTATATGTAGTTCTATTTTTTTTATAGTTCTGTGCTCTTTCTATTTGTTTTGCAGCTCGAATTGCTTCTGTTACAGTATTAATTTCTCTTTCCATTAATCTTTCTGCTATCTCAGTCTTTAGTCCTGTAATATATTTGCTGATTAAGTATTCTTCAGGTAGTGTTTTCAAAAAATCTATCTTATTTCTTAATTTTTTGAATCTCGTTGAATATTTTTCTACGTTATCAGTTTCTTGATCTATTTCTTCAATTTCTCTGAACCAAACATTTTTTCTTTCTTTTGTTAAAAATTTTTTAACAAATTCTTTTTCAAAGCTTGGTTCTTCTTCATTGTTATTATTATTATTATTATTATCGTTATTTTCTTGTTCAGTATTTTCTTGTTCTTCAACACTCCATTCTTCTACTCTGTCTTTTATTTCTTCATCAAACCAGTAGGAAGCTTGTCCTCTAAGATAACTAGGTACTATTTCTAATTTTCTTTCTGGTGACCAATTATTTGCTAACGCTGCATTATTAAAAGATTTTAACCATTCTAATGGATCTTCTTCTTCTCTACCATAAAAAGTATTTGGTGTTACAGTATTAGTTTCTGGTTTAGACATTCTAGTTAATGCATTGATTATTCTTGTAATGTCATTTGTTTGAAGATTCAAACGTGGAGGATCTGTTTCATTATCTTCATTTTCATTAAAATAACTAGTTGAACCTTTTCTTGACATGTTTAATTTTTTATATTCTCTTTCACTTTCTGATGATTCTGTTTCTTCTTTGTTAATAATACTTTGACTAAAAGTTTCTCGAAAACTTATTAATGTTGATTCAAAATCTTCAATTTTTTCAAAATTATTCTTCTTATCTATTGTTTTTGAAATATTATTCACAATAGTTTCAATAGATCCTTTAGGTAGTTCTTCAAAAGTTAAAGTTTGTATTAATTTTCTGATTTTTTGTGAAGATTCGTACTGTGATAGATCTGTTCTATTTTTCTTAAGTATTAATATTTCTTTGAATAGTTCTGAAGTATAATTCGTACAAATTAAAGTTTTATATTCAATTTGTATCCAATCCCAAAATCTTTTAAATTCTGGAGTTGTTTCTTCAAGTAAAGGGAAACAAAAAGGACAATCGATATAATATAAATTCTTGTTTTCAATATGTTCTTTATGTTGTTCTTTATGTTTTTGAGTTGCTTCTTGTATTTCTTGTGTTTTCATTAGTTCTCAGCACTTTCAAGCGCAATGAATTTTGCAATTGATTTCACTGTTATTTTATATCTTTTCATGTAATACAAAGTTTGTTAGTGTCGATTTTCATTTATAGTTCTGATTTAGTTCTTTTAAGTATGTATAGTTCTTTATTTAGTTCTGAAGTAATAATACATGATTTGTAGTTCTATTATTTGAATAATTGAACGGTTCTTTTCAATAATTGGTTTTTACCTTTTCCTTTTACAGTTTTAGGTAAACCTTTTTCAATTAAATTTTTAATTGTTTGATCTTTTTCTTCAATTATTTTTTCGTTTTTGATGATTATTTCATCTTTTTCATTAATTTGATTATTCTTCTCATTAATCAAATTATTCTTTTCAATTATCTCATTTTCTTTTTCTTTAATTATTTTATTTCTGTTTTTAATTGTTTTCCTAGTTCTGATAAGCATTTTTAATGCTTTATTTTTATTTTCAATATCGATATCTCCTAACATTTGAAGCAATACTGTATTGGTTTCAATAGCTTCTTTGTCTGCTTCATAAAATTGTCTTTCATTTTTATTTAGTTCTTTCAGAGTTTTGATTTCTGTTTCTTGTTCGTAATGAATACGCTCATATTTCTCATTTAGTTCTTTTAATCTTTTTATGTCTGTTTTCTGTTCTTCTTGAATATATTCATTACTTTCTCTATATAATCTTAATTCAAAGTTTTCTTGTGCAAGAACTTCTTGTGTTTGTTCTGCAGCTTCTAGTTCTTGAATTTTAGAGAAATCTTTTGCATTTTGATTTCGTAAAAGATCATTTTCCATTTCCAAATCTTTAATTTTTTGATTTAGTTCTGATTGTTGACTTCTCAAAATTTTTATTGTTTCATTTAAGTCGTCTAATTGTGTTTTATGAAAGTTCTCTTGAGCTTTCATTGCAAGTCTTTCTGCTTCTGTATGTAGTTCTAATAATTCAATCTGTTCTTTTTCTTTTTGAATTCGATCTTGTTCAATTATATCTCCCCATTTTTCTTCAATGAAGACCAAATCTCCTTTATGATCTTCTTCAATTGTAAGAAGATCTTTGTCATCTTCATCTTCTTGTATTTCTAATTCATTTTGTTGAATCCAAATAGTTCTTCCTTGGACTATAGTTTCAACGTCTTTTACTTTTTCCCAATCACTGAATACTTCAATTATTGGTGTAAATTTAGCTTTCGTTTCATTTAATGCAGCCTTATAACTATTGAAATCTTTAGTTCTTAATTCTTCTTTTCGATAAAATATTTTCTGACATAAATTATCACAATAATAGTTGTGACCATTAACTTTATGTTCTGCATTAGGTTCGTTACAATTTTTACAATTGTTAATAATTACTTGTTGAGTATTTGAACCTTCTGCTTGATTTCCCCAATTAATTATTTCTTCAATTGGTTCCTCAATTAGTTCTTTTTTATTTTGTTTAGGACTTGGTGGTGGAGTCAGAGTCGTTTCATCAGTAGATCTTTTGTTTGTATTTCTAGGTGTATTAATGTAGTTCTGTATTAAAGTTGTAGTTCTATGTTTCCTTGGACAATCTGGTTCAATATGTCCTCTCTTTTCACATAACCTACATCTAGTATATTTACAAAATCTCATGTTATGTCCTCTAATACCACAAGTTCTACATTGAACGTTGGTAGTTCTGGATCTACATTCAAAAGAATTATGGTCAACTCCTTTTTCTTTTTGACTAGAGATGCAGTGACAACACCTCTGGTTGAAATCGAATAGTCCTGTATGTCTTTTTCTGATTTGATTTGTTGTAGTCATATTTCTGTGATTGAAACTTTGAATACTTTGTGTTATATTGTATTGTTAGTTCTGAAGTTTGAAAATTATAGATTGTGTATTTAGTTCTTTGATTGATTAGATTTATTGTTATTTTACCCATTGAGGATGTGGAATTTTCCTTGAATCAATCGTTCTTTTATATCTAAAATTTTCTTTAAATTTTCTCTCAGTTTCGTCATCAAATTGATCTGCAACTTTGAGGGTACTTTTATATCTTGTGATTAATTTTGATCATATGTTATCTTTTAAGGTACATTTTCTTGTCGATCATAATTTAATTATAATGCTGGTAAGGTACTCTTAAATTATGTCGATCAATTGTTGATCATCTAATTCTTAGATTTTGATTATCAGTTTGTATAACTTTATAATTTTGTCGATCACTGATAAGGTCTTACTCTTATTATTTGGTGAAACTTTGAAGGTATTTCTGATTTTTTGTATTTAATTGGTTCATCTTTCGTGTTGCTTTGATTTATCAATCAAAATCAAATATTTCTAAATATGACTCAAATTAAAAATTCAAGCACCTATCAAATTTTAAAATATCGTTTCTTCAAGGCTAAAATTTACGTCATGTATCACTTTTATAATTTTTCATGGCGTCATATTCCTTATCGTGCCAGAGAAAAATCTGATCCTAGATGGGAATTTTCTTGGCAAATTCATAATTCATATAATAATTTCGATTGGTGTAGTTCTGATGAGGAATTTTCTATAAATTCAATAATTTCTGAATGTAGTGGTTATTCTACTCCTTATAGTACAATTGATTACGGTAAATCAAAATGAATATTCCTCTTATAGTTCTTTGTTTCACTATTCCCGCTTCATCCTCTTTCATATTATATCGCTTCTTCATATTAGTTGAAAGAGTGATTGGCACATACGTAAATTCTAAAACTAATCTGGAAATTTCTCAAATTCGTTCCAGATTAACGGCTATTGAAAATATAATCATGAATTCTATGTCAAATAGCCAAAATTAAGTAAGTTTCTTTTGTTGTAATTTGTTCATATTCCTTACTTGTAGTTCTAATATAGTTCTTAATTTTATAATTGAATAATATATTATTTTATATTATTTAAAATATTATTATATTGTATATAAATCTTAAATTCAATAAAATTATTTAAAACTTGTTTATCATTTTTAGTTCTTATTTGTTTGTTGTAAATGTGAATATGTTCGTTTAATTCCAACTCTAAATTTGTCTGCATAAATGATATTTTCTTTTAAATCTGCTTTAAAATTTT
>Ga0209126_1000538_pt1 | contig 12674 bp, 11 predicted proteins | sample RifCSP19_1_FD_184024 | JGI IMG/M metagenome (GOLD analysis project Ga0209126, IMG submission 184024) | Soil microbial communities from Rifle, Colorado - Rifle CSP2_sed 19_1 (SPAdes) (version 2) | ecosystem: Environmental > Terrestrial > Deep subsurface > Rock core/Sediment | place: Rifle...
CGGCTCCTCCCAGGAAGGCGAGCGTCAGGCGCGCGGGCCGAACAGACCCGGTTCGGGACGGGCCGGTTTCCATCACCGGACCATGTAAACGGTAAGGATGATCGCGACCGAACCGGCCACGAGAAAGGCAATCGGGATAAGCACGGCAGCATCCATGATTTGATAATACATTAGGGCGTCAGGGGAAATCAACGAAGGGGTCGTGCCCTGGTTCCCGCAAGGGCTATTCCGTATCCTTTTCATCTTGTTTCGGCAGCGCCATCTGGTACTATTACCTGAATAAAAAAACCCTCGTTTGGCGGTCGCAACCGGATTTCGAGGGACAGGCCCGGTCGACCATCGGGGCACCGGATGCTCCCGGGGATGTAATCGCCCGATAGCACAAGGATATCGATTTCAATGAATATATAAGAACATGGTTTGGAATCCAGCGGGTCGATTGCGATTTTCTGGAAAAATGAAGAGGGGGGGGGCTGGGTGTCACTGCTCAGGATAGATGACATGCATCTCTCGTTCGGAGGCGTGAAGGCGATCAACGGCGTCTCCACCGACGTGGCGAGGGGGAGGATCCACGCGATCATCGGACCGAACGGCGCCGGGAAGACCTCGTTGTTCAACTGCATCTCCTGCGTCTACCGGCCCCAGCGGGGCTCCGTGTACTTCGAGGACCGGAAGATCACCGGGATGATGCCCCACCAGATTGCCCGGCTCGGAATCGCCAGGACGTTCCAGAACATCGCCCTATTCCACCACATGACCGTCCTCGACAACCTCATGCTGGGCAGGCACCTGTTCCTGAAGCGTGGCGTTTTCTTCGGGGGGATCTATCTCGGTCCCGCCCGCAAGGAGGAGATCGAGAACCGGAAGATCGTCGAGGACATCGTCGATTTCCTCGAGATCGAGAACATCCGCAAAAAACCGGTGGGAACCCTTCCATACGGCCTGCGGAAACGGGTCGAACTTGCCCGCGCCCTCTCTCTCAGCCCCAAGCTCCTCCTGCTCGACGAACCGATGGCCGGGATGAACCTCGAGGAGAAGGAGGACATGGCCCGGTTCATCCTCGACATCAACGAGGAGAGGGGGGTCACCATCATCCTCATCGAGCACGACTTAAGCGTCGTGATGGACATCAGCCACCGGGTGAGCGTCCTCGATTTCGGCGTCAAGATCTCGGAGGGGGACCCCGCGCAGGTGGCCAACGATCCGCACGTCATACGGGCGTACATCGGGGAGGATGACGATTTCTTGAGGGAACCGGAGGCGCACTGAGAAGATGAAAGGCATCCTGGCGCAGTACGACACCTTCCCGAAGCTTCTGCTCCGCAACGCGGAACGGTTGGGAGACCGGAAGGTCGCCATGCGCGAGAAGGAGTTCGGCATCTGGCAGGAGTTCACCTGGAAGGAGTACCACGAGCACGTGAAGTACTTCTCCCTGGGACTCACCTCCCTGGGGCTCTCCCCCGGGGACAAGGTCGCCATCATCGGGGACAACCGGCCGGAGTGGGTGTGGGCCGAGGTGGCCGCCCAGGCGGCCGGTGCCGTGCCGCTGGGCCTGTACCAGGACTCGACGCTGAAAGAGGTCTCCTACATCATCGACCACTCCGACTCCACGTTCGTGGTGGCCGAGGACCAGGAGCAGGTGGACAAGATCCTCGGAATGAAGGAGCAGCTGCCGAAGGTCCGGTACGTGGTCTACAGCGACCCTCGGGGGATGCGGGGGTACAAGGAGCCCTGCCTGCTCGACTTCAAGCAGGTGGAGAACTTCGGCCGGGAGCTGGAGGAGCGGGAGCCGGATCTCTACCCGAACAAGGTCGCCGCGGGGAAGATGGAAGACCTGGCGCTCATCTGCTACACCTCCGGGACGACCGGGTTCCCGAAGGGCGCGATGCTCTCTTTCCGGAACCTCCTCACGATGGCCACGAACCTGATGGAGGTAGACCCGAAGTTCGGAAGCGACGAGTTCGTCTCCTTCCTCCCTCTGGCCTGGATCGGGGAGCAGATGATGTGCCTGTCCAGCGCGCTTCTCACCGGCTTCACGGTCAACTTCCCCGAGAAGCCCGAGACGGTCCAGGAAAACATCCGGGAGATCGGTCCGAACATCATGTTCTCCCCGCCGCGGATCTGGGAGAACATGACCTCCACCGTCCAGGTGAAGGTCATGGACGCCTCCCGGCTCAAGCGGGCGATGTACAACTGGGCTCTCCCCGTCGGGTACGAGTACGCGGATACCATCTTCCGAAAGCAGAATCCGGGTCCCCTTCTCAAACTGAAGCACCGGCTGGCGTACTACCTCGTGTTCCGGGCCCTCAAAGACAGGCTCGGCCTCCTCGGCATCCGCACCGCCTCCACGGGCGGTGCGGCCCTCGGGCCCGACGTCTTCAAGTTCTACAACGCGATGGGGGTGAACCTGAAGCAGATCTACGGGCAGACCGAGATCTCCGGCATCTCCTGCATCCACCGCGACGGGGACATCCACTTCGACTCCGTGGGCAAGCCCATCCCCGAAACCGAGATCCGGATCTCGGAGACCGGCGAGATCCTCTCCCGGAGCCCCTCGGTGTTCCTGGGGTACTACAAGAGCCCGGAAGAGACCGAGAAGACCCTCGTGGACGGCTGGCTTCACTCCGGAGACGCGGGGTACTTCACCGGGGACGGGCAACTCATCGTCATCGATCGCGTGAAGGACGTCATGCACCTTACCGACGGGACGCGGTTCTCTCCGCAGTTCATCGAGAACAAGCTCAAGTTCTCCCCCTACATCAAGGAGTGCGTCTGTCTGGGGCACGAGCAGGACTTCATCGCTTCGATGATCTGCATCGACTACCCGAACGTCGGGAAATGGGCGGAAAGCAGGAGGATTTCCTACACGACCTACACCGACCTGGCGGGGAAGCCCGAGGTTCTGGAGATTGTAGCGAAGGAAGTGGAAAAAGTGAACGCCACGCTTCCCGAAACCACCAGGATCCGGCGGTTCCTGCTCCTCTACAAGGAGCTGGATGCGGACGACGACGAGCTGACCCGCACGAGGAAGGTCCGGCGCGCCTTCGTGGGGGAGAGGTACCGGCACGTGATCGAGGGGATCTACGCCGGGGCGGCATCGATCCCGATCGACGCCGTAATCAAGTACCAGGACGGGAAGACGTCGCAGATCAGGACGACGCTCGCAATCCGGAACCTGTAAGGAGGAGAAATGACGTTCCAGTACTTGCTGCAGCTGGTGATCAGCGGCCTGGTCATCGGCAGCATCTACTCGGCGGTCGCCTTAGGCTTCGTCATCATCTACAAGGCGACCCGCGTCGTGAACTTCGCCCAGGGGGAACTGCTGATGGTCGGGGCCTACGTCTGCTATGCCTTTCTCGTGCAGATGCATGTTCCGTTCTGGGCCGCGCTTCTGCTCACCATCCTGTTCGGGATGGTCCTGGCCATGTTCGTCGAGCGCCTGATCCTCCGGCCCATGATCGGGGAGCCTACCATCTCCATCATCATGGTCACGATCGGCCTTTCCCTCGTGCTCCGGTCGCTCGTTGCGGCCGTCTGGGGAACCGAGATCCTCGTCTACGAGCCGAAGCTCTTCCCCCAGGAGATGATCGAGATCGCCGGGCTTCCCATCTCCCTCGAGTTCGTCTGGTGCTTTATTCTCTCCCTCGTCCTTCTCGCGGTCTTCTCGGTCTTTTTCAAGTACTCGAAGGCCGGGGTCGCGATGCGCGCGACCGCCTTCAACCAGCAGGTCGCCCAGTCGATGGGGATCTCGGTGAAGCACATCTTCGCCCTGTCCTGGGTGATCTCGGCGGTCGTATCGGGGATCGGGGGAGTGCTGATCGGCAACATCAACGGGATCAACAGTTCGCTCTACCACTTCGGGCTGAAGGTGTTCCCGGCCACCATCCTGGGCGGGCTCGACTCCATCCTGGGCGCCGCGATTGGAGGGATGATCATCGGGATCCTGGAGAATCTGTCCGACGGGTTCGCCAAGACGTACCTGAACTTGAGCGGCGTCAAGGAGGTCGCGCCGTACATCTTCCTGGTCATCATCCTGATGATCAAGCCCTACGGCCTCTTCGGCACGAAGGAAATCGAGAGGGTGTAGGGAAAAATATAAGTGGTTTATTTCATAAATATGGCAACACATCCGTGCGTGCCTCCCGGTGCCAAGGGGCGCAGCGGGGGGTTCCTCGGAGCGGCCTGTGGAGCGAGGAAGAATTTGCGTCGAGCGGAACCGGCAGCGAGCGGGCGCAGGTCGCGAGCGTAGCGAAGAGGAAGCCACCCGCGAGCACCTGGCACCGGGAGGGGAAATGCCTCAGGGCATCGGCCCGATATGAAACCGTAATACGAGACGAAGCACTAAGGATCGGCACAAGGAGACGCGTGAATGCATTACTGTGGGGATTTCCGAACCACCTACCGCAAGGACATGGAGATCTTCCAGACCCCCTTCATCAAGGTCTGCATGGCGGTCTTCCTCGTTTTTCTCCTCGTCCTGCCGGTCCTCAAGCTGAAAGGGGAGTATCTCCTGAAGGGGGAATACCTCTGGATCCTCCTCCAGATCCTCATCGCGTCCATCGGCGCGGTCGGCATCAACATCCTGACCGGGTACACCGGGCAGATCTCCCTCGGGCAGGGGGCCTTCCTCGGGGTGGGCGCGTACACCTCGGCATACGTGACGGCGAAGATGGGCCTTTCCTTTTGGGTGGGGATTCCCGCGGCGGGCCTGGTCACCGCGCTGGCCGGAATGGTCTTCGGCATCCCGTCGCTGCGGCTGAAAGGACTTTACCTCGCGATCGCGACGCTGGCATCTCAGTTCATCCTCGAGTGGATCTTCGTCCGCTGGGAGTCGGTCACAGGGGGGAGCCACGGGATCACGATCCCCCGCCCCTCGATCGCGGGGCACACGTTCTCCACGGACCGGTCCTATTACTACATCGTGCTCGCCGTGGCGATCGTCATGATCCTGTTCGCCGCCAACCTGATGCGCACCCGGACCGGAAGGGCCTTCATGGCCGTGCGGGACCACTACATCTCCGCGGAGATCATGGGGATCCACCTGTTCAAGTACCGGCTTTTGTCCTTCGGCATCTCGTCGTTCTACGCAGGGGTGGCGGGGGCCCTGTTCGGCCACTCCCTGAAGTACGTGACCTCCGAGCAGTTCAACATCGAGGTCTCGATCGTCTACCTCGCCATGATCATCATCGGGGGCTTGGGGAGCATCCTCGGCTCGATCTTCGGCGCGGTGTTCATGATCCTTTTGCCGAAACTTCTCTCGGTGGTCACCGAAATGGTCTCCGCCGATATCCCGAGCATCGCACGGCTGGCCATATCGTTCGAGCACGGGATCTTCGGACTGATCATCATCCTGTTTCTGATCTTCGAGCCGGACGGGCTGGCGCACCGATGGAAGATGGTCAAGGCGTACTGGAAGCTGTATCCGTTTTCGTACTGAGGGTGAATCTATGGGCACGCAGCGCGTCTAAGCAGCCCAGTTATTCCGAACGAAAGGAGGTCGAGCAGCAGGGAAACCGGGTAAGGCCGAAAGACATGCAACAATAAACCAGCCAAGGAGGAGAGAATGGGAAGGAAAATGGTTCGAACGGCAGCAATGCTGGCGTGCATGATGGTTCTTATCGCCGGGGTGGCTCTCGCCGCGGATATCAAGGTGGGGCATCTCGCCGACCTCACAGGCCCGACGTCGTCGGTCGGAAACCCTTACGCCAAGGGGGTGCAGGACTACAAGAACTACGTCAACGCCCACGGCGGCATCAACGGCAAGCAGATCGACATGCAGATGTTCGACTATGCGTATGACAAGAACAAGGCGGTCAACCAGTACAAAAAGTATGTCGAGGAAAAGGTGATCGCCATCCAGGGCTGGGGTACCGGGGATACCGAGGCACTGACCGGATTTCTGGCGGCCGACAAGATCCCCTATCTTTCCGCATCGTATTCGCCCAACCTGACCGACCCCAAGGACGCTCCGTACAACTTCTTCATCGCGGCGGACTACACCACCCAGCTGCGGGCGGGCTTGAAGTACATCAAGGACAACTGGAAGGAGAAGCGGGCCCCCAAGCTCGTATTCATCTACCCGAACCACCCGTACGGGATCGCCCCGATCAAGGGAGGGAAGGCGTATGCCAAGGAGCTTGGGTTCCTTGGGTTCGAGGAACTGGGCGACGAGGAGGTGGGACTCAAGGCGATCGAGGCGAACTCCCAGATGCTCTCCGTGAAGAACAAGGGCGCCGACTTCGGGTGGATCGGCGGCACCACCCCCTCGGCTGCGGTCATCATCAAGGACGCCAAGAAGCTCGGCCTCAAGACGAAGTTCCTCGTGAACGTCTGGGGCAACGACGAAGACCTGATCAAGATCGCGGGGGATGCAGCCGATGGCGTTCTCGGCCTCCAGGCCGCGGCGGTATACGGCGACAAGGTCCCCGGAATGAAGCTCATCCAGGAGGTCACCAAGAACGAGCACCAGAATACGCACTACATCCGGGGCTGGGTGTCGATGATGGTGCTGTGCGAGGCGTTGAAGATCGCCGACAAGAAAGGGCAGTTGAACGGTCCGGGGGTGAAGGATGCCCTGGAGACGTTGAAGGATTTCGATACGGGCGGGCTGACTTCCAAGATCACGTTCACCCCGAGCGACCACCGTCCGAACCTGTCGGCCAAGATCTACGAGTACCAGAAGGGGAAGCTCGTTTACAAGACGACGATCGAGCTTCCGCGCAAGGCGGAGTGGCTCGGGCTGTAAGCGAAACGGGAAGCGGAGACGGAGGAGGGGGATCCATTTTCCCTCCTCCCCTCCATAAAAAAACGAAACCGGCAGGGACCGTATGCTCCAGGTGAACAACATCGAGGTGATCTACTCGGACGTGATCCTCGTCCTCAAAGGACTCTCCCTGATCGTTCCCCAGGGACAAATCGTAGCCCTGTTGGGAAGCAACGGAGCCGGGAAGAGCACGACGCTCAAGGCGATCTCCGGGCTGTTGAAATCGGAGGAGGGGGAGGTAACCGACGGGGAGGTCCTCTTCGAAGGGGAGAAGATCAATGGGAGGGACCCGGAGGAAATCGTCCGCCGGGGGATATTCCAGGTGATGGAGGGCCGCCGCGTCTTCGAGGACCTGACGGTTGAGGAGAACCTGCGCTGCGGGGCGCATACGCGAAGAGACGGAAAAAACGTGAAGGGGGACTACGAACGGGTCTACGGATACTTTCCCCAGCTCACGGAGCGGCGGAAGCAGCTGGCGGGGTACCTCTCCGGGGGGGAGCAGCAGATGCTCGCGATCGGGAGGTCCCTCATGGCGCGGCCGAAGCTGATGCTGCTCGACGAGCCGTCTCTCGGGCTCTCCCCGCTGCTGGTCAGGGAGATCTTCGGGATCATCAAGGACATCAACGAGAAGGAGAAGACGACGATCCTCCTCGTGGAGCAGAACGCCCGCGTCGCCCTGTCCATTTCCTCCTACGGCTACATCATGGAGAACGGGAAAGTGGTCCTGGACGGCGAGACCGAGAAGCTCGCCAACAACGAGGACGTCAAGGAGTTCTACCTGGGGATGACCGAGGTGGGCACGCGCAAATCCTACAAGGACACGAAGCATTACAGGCGCCGCAAGCGCTGGCTCTCCTAAAAGCAAAGGGACAAAAGCGAAGGGACGTTCTTAAACTTTTAAATAAAACGAAGCATCGATAGTAGAAAGGGGATGGTCATTCGATCTTCCGCCGGGATGAAAAGTTTATGAACGTCCCCTTTCTTTTCAGGAGGGGGCATTGATCGATAGGAAGCGCGGATTCTACGACAAGGCGCAGGAGACGATGCCGCCGCCGGAGCGGGAAGCGTTCCGGCTGAGGATCCTGCGCGACGCGGTCAGACATGCCTACGAGAACGCCCCGGCCACCCGGAAGAAGATGGACGCGGCGGGAATCAAGCCCACCGAGGTGCGCGATATTGCCGACCTTGCGAAGGTCCCGCTTACCCGGAAGGGAGACTTGAAATCGATCCAGAAGGCGGAGCTCCCCTTCGGCGGGCTGGCGGCGGTACCCCCGCGCGCCATGCGGCGGATCTACGTCTCCCCCGGCCCGACGTACGACCCGGAAGGAAGGGAGGAGACCCACTGGCGGTGGGAGAAGGCCTTTGTGGCAGCGGGGTTCCGGCCCGGCGACATCGTGCAGAACACCTTCATGTACCATTTCTCCCCGGCCGGTCTCATGTTCGACGAGGCGCTCATCCGGATCGGCTGCACGGTGATCCCCGCGGGCGTGGGGAACACGGAGATGCAGGCCCAGGTCATGCGGGACCTTGCCGTGACGGGATACGTCGGGACCCCCTCGTTCCTCATGACCGTTCTCGAGAAGGCAGGGGAGATGGGGATATCCCCCGGAAACGGGCTTCGCCTCCAGGTGGCGCTTGTTGCCGGGGAGATGCTCCCCGAATCGTTGCGGCAGAGGTTCCAGGAAGAGTTCGGCATCCAGGTGCGGCAGGCCTATGGGACGGCCGACGCGGGATCGCTCGGATACGAATGCTTCGAGGCGAAGGGGATGCATATTCCCGACGAGATCCTCCTCGAACTCGTCGACCCGGCGACGGGGGACCCGGTCGGGCCGGGAAAGATCGGGGAGGTGGTCGTAACCCTTCCCAACGCGACCTACCCCCTCGTCCGGTTCGCCACGGGGGATCTTTCCATATTTACCGACGACCCGTGTCCCTGCGGGAGAACCTCGGCGCGCCTGCTGCGCATCGTCGGGCGGATCGACCAGGTGACCAAGGTGAAGGGGATGTTCGTCCACCCCGAGCAAGTGGGACAGATCGAAAGGAAGGCCCCGGAGGTAGAAGCCATCCAGCTGATCATCACGCGGGTCGGGCACGAGGACCAGATGACCATCCAGGCGGTGCTGAAAAGCGGCGCCGTGCCTTCGGACGCGCTGCGGGCCCGGATTACGGAAGACGCCCGGGAGGTCACTCGCCTGAGAGGAGAGGTCGTGTTTGTCAGCGAGGCGGATCTTTCCGAGAAGGAGAAAAAGATCGTCGACAAGAGGAAGTGGGAGTAGACGCCAAGGAGGATTTCCTGAAGATGGACGCCGCCACACTAACCGGTCACCTCGAAAAACATCTGCGGGTTCACACGTTCCCCCTCGGAATCAGGTCGTACAAACCCGGAGAGACACTGCCGGAAAAAGTTAAAGTTCCGTCTAAGCATCTAGGAATAAAAGTAGCAATATGCCAGGCGATCTCTATCGCAAGGCGTTATGGATGGGCGATGGCGGTCTCGGGAGAGGATCTCTCCTGCCCCATCGCCAAGGCGGCCTTCGGTTTCGAGGAGCGGAATGAGTACTACACCTCGGGAAAGCTTGGCGAAGGGATGTACGCCTCCTGCGGGGAGGCGGGGGCGAAATTCGAGGAGGCCCTGGCGAAGTACGATATCGGGGAGTACGCCTACCTGGTCGCCGCGCCCCTCGGGCGGGCGAACTTCACGCCGGATACCGTCCTCGTATACGGGAACTCGGCCCAGGTGCTCAGGCTGCTCAACGCATGCCTGTACAAGAAGGGGGGAAGCCTGAAAAGCGACTTCTCCGGCCGCGGGGACTGCACCGACATCGTGATCAAGGGGAAGAAGACCGGGGAGCCGCAGGTGATCCTTCCGTGCTACGGCGACCGGATCTTCGGGATGACGGCCGACGACGAGATGGCGTTCACCTTTCCGTTCGAGATGGGAGGAGAGATCGTCGAGGGACTGGAGAAAACCCACGCAGGAGGCGTGCGGTACCCGATCCCCATCTACCTGCGTTACCAGGCGGAATACCCGAAATCGTACCAGGAGCTCGAGGCCCTCTGGCAGAAGCATCGCGGAAAGCAAGGGGACGAAAAGTAAGGGGACGTTCATAAACTTTTAACGCCAAGGGAAGTCAAAGGAGAGGGACGTTGATCAACTTTTCGCTGAAGGGGGATGCACGTTTGGGCACCTTCCCAAGAAATTTCCGAAAAGGGAGATCCTGGGCTTTCCAAAGCCAGCGGTTCCTCCTATACTCGATAAAAAGTTTTAAGAACGTCCCTTTGCTTCTAAAAAGTTTTAAGAACGTCCCTTTGCTTTGCGTCCCTTTGCTTTTATGTACAGGTTGACGCCGAAAGAGGAGATCAGCGCGAGAATCCAGGCGCTACAGGAGAGGCTCGGGCGGGACGGCGTCGACGCCGCATTCCTCGTCCAGAACGCCGATCTTTTCTACTTCACCGGGTCGATCCAGCAGGGGGTGCTGATCGTTCCGGCCGACGGCGAGCCGGTCTACTTCGTGCGCCGGGTTTACGAGCGGGCACAGGCGGAGGCCGCCCTGGAACACATCGTGCGTATCGCCAGCCCCAAGGAAATCCCGGCGTACTTCGAGAAGAAGAAAGTCTCCTTTGGAGTGATCGGGTTCGAGCTGGACGTCATGCCGGTGGCGACGTTTCAACGGTTCTCCCGCCTCTTTCCTGAAGCGAAGTCGGTGGACCTTTCGGGGGCGGTGCGCGAGGTCCGTGCGGTCAAGGGCGCCTCGGAAATCGACGCGATGCGCGCGTGCGGAAGGAAACTGGCCGGCCTGCTGGCAAGCGCCCGCGGGGAGATCCGGCCCGGCATCACGGAGACCCAGCTCGGCGGGGTTCTCCAGGGGAGGGCGATCTCGGCGGGCCATACCACCATCACCCGGATGCGCGCCTGGAACCAGGAGGTGGGGCTGGGGTGCGTGATCTCGGGGGCCGACGCGGCGATCCCGTCCTACGCCGATTTTCCCACCGCCGGGAAGGGGTCCGGGCCGTACGTGCCGGTCGGGCAGGGGCACCGGCCTTTCCGGGAGAACGAGCCGATCCTGGTCGACCTCATGTGGGCGCAGGACGGCTACCTGGTGGACATGGCCCGGACGTACGTGATCGGGGAGCTGCCGGAGAAGCTTCTCATGGCGTACGAGATGACCGTGAAGGTGATGAGGAACATCGAAAGCGCCACGCGGTCCGGGGCGGTGGCGGGCGACCTGTACGAAATCGGCCTGGAGATGGCCTCCCGCAGCCCATTTGCCGCGAATTTCATGGGTGCGCCGGGGTACAACGTGAAATTCATCGGGCACGGGGTGGGGATCGAGACCGACGAGTTCCCCTTCATCGCGAAGGGCTCGGAAACGGTCCTCGTCCCCGGGATGATCTTCGCCCTCGAGCCGAAGTTCGTCTTCCCCTCGGAGGGCGCAGTGGGGCTGGAGAACACGTACCTGGTCACCGAAACCGGCTTCGAGAAACTCACTCCCATGGAAGAGGGGGTCATCGTCTGCGGAGCGCAGGGAAAGGGGGGAACATGACGGATTTTCTGAACCGGGAGGAGGCGGTCCTTCTCGTCGTGGACGTGCAGGAGAAGCTCGTCCCCGCCATCCACAAGGATCTGTATCCGCGGGCTCTCAGGAACATGCAGATCGCGATCGAGGCGGCCGGGACGCTCGGAATCCCGATCCTCCTCACCGAGCAGTACCCGAAAGGACTCGGCAGGACCGTGCCGGAGGTCCTGGGATCGCTCGACGGGAAAAAATACCGTTTGATCGAGAAGGTGACCTTCAGCTGCGCGCGGGACGAGGGATTTCTTTCGGCGGTTTCCGAACTGAACCGGCGGCAGGTGATCCTCGTGGGGATGGAGACCCACGTGTGCGTCTACCAGACCTCGGTCGACCTGCGCCGCGCCGGGTACTCCCTCTTTATCCTCGATGACGCCGTCTCCTCCCGCTTCCTGCACAACTACCAGAGCGGACTGCAGGCTCTCCGGGATGCCGGCTGCACGGTCGTAAGCACCGAAACGGCGATCTTCGAGCTCCTCAAGGTGGCGGCAACGCCGGAGTTCAAAAAGGTGGCGTCGCTCATCAAATGAGGGCGCGCACCCTCCTCATTGCCGTTCCCTTTGCGGTTATCTGCTGGATATTCTTCGCGGAAGCCCGGGCGGGCAGGCAGAGCATGGCCCTGTTTCCGCCGCATCCCGTCGGGCTGGAAGACGGGGAAAGGGTCTCCACGCTCCTCGGCCAATCCCTGGCGGACACGCTCAAGGACAGGTTCGACGTCCACCTCCTCGATGGGAAGACGGGAAACGATCCCGACGGCAGGAGACGGAAAGCGCGCGCCCTCGGGGCAACCTACATCCTGACCGGGACCGTATCCCGCATCGGACGAACAGCCACGCTCGATGTCACCCTGGCCCCGACGGAGAATCCCGTGAAGGGAAGGACGGTCTTCGTCACAGCCGAGGAGAGGGAAGCCACTTCGGGGGCCACCGGTGCCCCGGGCGCGGGGGAACTGCCTTCCGCGTACCGGAGGATGGCCATCGAGGCGTCGGCGAAGCTCAAGCTCCTTTTTTTCGGTGACGGGCAGATCGGCGGTGAAGGCGCAAAGAAAAAGATCCCGTCCCTTTCGGGCAAGGTCAGCAGGAGCCGGAATATCCGCGGGGAGGTCATTTCGGTCGCCTCCGGGGACACGGACCGGGACGGGAAGTCCGAAGTCGTCGCGGCATACTCCGACTCCATCGTGATCTACCGGGTGGCGGGGGAGGACCTGGTCGAGAAGGCGAGGATCCCGGAAGGGGGAGGGGGCCTTTTCCACGTCGACGTCGCCGACGTGAACCGGAATGGAATCGCCGAAATCGTGGCTGTCCGCTTCCTCTCCGGCACGGCGGTATCCGACGTCTGGG
>Ga0209126_1000543_pt1 | contig 12644 bp, 10 predicted proteins | sample RifCSP19_1_FD_184024 | JGI IMG/M metagenome (GOLD analysis project Ga0209126, IMG submission 184024) | Soil microbial communities from Rifle, Colorado - Rifle CSP2_sed 19_1 (SPAdes) (version 2) | ecosystem: Environmental > Terrestrial > Deep subsurface > Rock core/Sediment | place: Rifle...
GGGAGCGGCCAGCCGAAAGCCGGAAGTGGCGATACGCGTGGCCTCCGCCATCGTGCTTGCCGCTTTGGCGCTCGGCGCCGCCGTCTTGAGTCCCTGGACCTTTCTCGTCCTGGTGATGGTGGGCGGCGGATTGATCGCGTGGGAGTGGGGGAGGCTCACGCGCGGCAACGGCTTCGACGGCACGGCCCTGATCTCGGCGGTCAGCGTCGCCGCAATTGCGGTTTTCGTCTCCCTCGGTCGTCCCGATTTTGCGCTTTTTATTCTTGCCGCCGCAGCCGTGACGATCGGGTTTACTGCCTTTCCGTCCGTCGGCGCCGGCTGGTCGCTTGCAGGCTTGGCCTACGCCGCGCTTCCGGCCTTCGCCCTAGTGTGGCTCCGCGGCGACCCGGCTCTTGGCGCCGCCGCCGTGCTTTATCTCTTTGCCGTTGCCTGGACCACCGACACGGCCTCTTATGCGGCTGGACGCCTCATTGGCGGGCCGAAGCTCCCGCCGCGCATCTCGCCGAAGAAGACCTGGAGCGGGCTTATTATTGGTGCGCTGGCGCCTGCTCTTGTCGGCTATGCTTTCGCCGTGGCCCTTAAGGGCACCTCACCCTGGCGGCTCGCGCTGGTGAGCGTGGCCCTTGCGCTCGCCTGCCAGATGGGTGACCTGGTTGAGAGCTGGGTGAAGCGCCGCTTCGGAGCCAAGGACATGAGCCAAATGATCCCGGGTCACGGTGGATTGCTCGATCGCATCGACGGGCTTCTGTTTGCCGCGATCTTGGCGGCCCTCATCGCGCTCCGCGATCCGGCCAATCCTGGCCGTGGCTTGCTCATCTGGTGAAGGTTGCTCCCGTGTTTCCGTCGCTTACCTCCCTCACCATCGAGATCGAGACCCGCGCCGTGCGGCCGCGCCGGATTTCCGTGCTCGGCGCCACCGGCTCGATCGGAGAGAGCACGCTCGATCTCATCGGCCGCGACCCATCGGCCTATCAGGTCGTCGCGCTCACCGGCGGCCACAATGCCGCTCGTCTGGCCGAGCTCGCCATTCTGCATCGGGCCGAGCTTGCGGTGATTGCCGACCCTGACGGCTACGCTGCCTTGCGCGCAGGCCTGGCCGGCACCGGCATCGAGGTGGGAGCAGGAGAGGAGGCGCTGCTCGAGGCGGCAAGCCGGCCTGCCGACTGGGTGATGGCGGCGATCGTCGGCGCGGCAGGCCTGAAGCCAACGCTCGAAGCAGTGCGGCAGGGAAGCCTGACCGCGCTCGCCAACAAGGAATGCCTGGTATCGGCCGGGGACATCTTCATGGCCGAGGTGGCGCGCGCCAAGGCCACGCTCCTTCCCGTCGATTCAGAACACTCGGCGGTCATGCAGATGATGACCGGCGCGCGGCCTGAGCAAATCGAGCTTGTTTGCCTCACAGCCTCGGGCGGCCCCTTCCGCCGCTGGAGCCTCGACGAGATGCGGGACGCCCGGCCCGAGCAGGCCCTCAACCACCCCAATTGGTCGATGGGACCCAAGGTGACGATCGATTCGGCCACGCTCATGAACAAGGGGCTTGAGCTGCTCGAAGCTCATCATCTCTTCTCGCTTCCCCCGACCAAGCTCGATGTCCTGATCCATCCCCAATCGATCGTGCACTGCCTCGTTCACTTGAGCGATGGCTCGGTGCTCGCGCAGATGAGCTGCCCCGACATGCGCACGCCCATCGCCTATAGCCTTGCCTGGCCCGAGCGCATGCACGCGCCCACCAAGCGCCTCGATCTGGCGGAGCTCGGCACGCTGACCTTCGAGGCGCCGGACGAGAAGCGCTTTCCGGCGCTCCGCCTGGCGCGCGAAGTCCTTGCCGCGGGCGGAAGCGCCGGCACCGTGCTCAACGCCGCCAATGAGATAGCGGTGGAGGCCTTTCTCGCCGGAAGGATCGGGTTCCTTGCCATTACCGGCCTGGTCGAGACGACGCTTGAGGCCAACGACGGCCTGATCGGTGCCGAGCGCAGCACTGTCGAGGATGTGCTCGCCATCGACGCCGAGGCGAGAGCGTCGGCCCGCTCGCTGCTAGGCCGGTTTGCATAAGCCGGCAGGGCGGGCTAAGAAGAGCCTAAATTCAAGGATAACCCCACACTTATGGATACGCTCGTTCAGCTCTCAGGCTTCGGCAACACCTTTCTCGGCTATCTTCTTCCCTTCCTGTTCGTCCTCACCGTCGTCGTCTTCGTCCACGAGTTTGGCCATTTCCTCGTGGCCCGCTGGTGCGGGGTTGCGGTCAAGACCTTTTCGATCGGTTTCGGTCCTGAGATCGCGGGTTTCACCGACCGGCACGGCACAAGGTGGCGCCTGTCCTGGATCCCCCTTGGCGGCTACGTGAAATTCATCGACGACGAGAATGCCGCAAGCGCGGGCCACAAGTCGCTCGAGCAGTTGTCGCCCGAGGATCGGAAGCGGAGCTTTCAGGGTAAGTCCCTGGGCCAGCGCGCCGCGGTGGTCGCCGCCGGTCCGATCGCCAACTTCATCTTTGCGATCCTGATCTTTACGGCGATTTTCGCGTTGTTCGGCGAGCGCATCACGGCGGCGAAGGTCGATATCGTCAACCCCGGAAGCGCAGCGGAACGGGCAGGATTCCTGCCGGGCGACCGGGTGATCAGCATCGACGGCCAAACCATCGGGAGCTTCAGCGAGATGCAGCGCATCGTCGGCACGAGCCCCGATCAGCCGCTCCATTTCGTGGTGGACCGGGGCGGCAAGACCGTCGAGATCACGGCCACACCCGAGCGCAAGGAGATCACCGACCATTTCGGCAACGTCATACGCCTAGGCCTTTTGGGTATTCAGCGGAGCGCCTCTCCCGACGATTGGACTCTGAAGCGCCACGATCCGTTGACGGCCTTCGGCATGGCTCTCAAGGAGTGCTATTTCGTCATCTCCCGGTCCCTCGGTTATCTTTATGACGTGGTGACGGGTCGGGAAGCCGCCGACCAGCTTGGCGGTCCCATTCGAATCGCCCAGGTCTCCGGTCAGGTTGCAACCGCAGGCTTTGTTGCCCTGCTCAATCTTGCCGCCATCATCTCTGTCAGTATTGGGCTCCTGAATTTGTTCCCGATACCAATGCTCGATGGCGGTCATCTTCTCTTTTACAGCATTGAGGCGATCAGGGGGCGGCCTTTGAGCGAGAGCACGCAAGAAATCGGCTTCCGTATTGGCCTCGCCTTCGTCCTCATGCTGATGATCTTTGCAACCTGGAATGACTTGATTCATTTGAAATTTTTGTAAGAGTACCGCTTTGAGACAGCGCGCTTGGCGGGGGCCGAAAGGCCCCCGTTGGCGTAATGAGGCGGGAACCAAAAATCGGCCACAAAAGGTGGCCAGTTTCGCTCCTGAAGCCGTAGCGGCGGCGGGGATCGGCTCGAGGGGAAGACACCAGCAATGGTGCGGTGGACGTTGGCCAGAGGGCTGCTTACGGCCCTCCTTGTGTTGAGTACCGTCCCGCTCTCGCTGGGTCTTAGCGCGAGCTTTGGCGAGTTTTCTGCACGCGCCCAAGGCGTTATCCAGGACATCCGGGTCGAAGGCTCTAAACGGGTGGAGCCGGAGACGGTCCGCTCTTATCTCACCTTCTCCAAGGGCGATACCTACGACCCCGCCCAGATCGACGAATCGCTGAAAGCGCTGTTTGCCACCGGCCTGTTCCAGGACGTGCGCATCAGACGAGAAGGAGCGACCATCGTCATCATCGTGCTCGAGAACCCGATCGTGAGTCGGGTCGCCTTCGAGGGGAACAAGGCGATCGAGGACGACACGCTGACCTCGGAGGTACAGCTCAAGTCGCGCGCGGTCTATACCCGCGCCCGTGTGCAAGCCGACGTGCAGCGCATTCTCAACCTCTATCGGCGCCAAGGCCTCTACGCCGCTCAGGTCGACCCCAAGATCATCAATCTCGATAACAACCGCATCGACGTGGTGTTCGAGATCAACGAGGGACCGACGACCAAGGTCCGCGCGATCAACTTCATCGGCAATTCCGCCTTCAGCGATTCGCAGCTTCGCTACGTGATCTCGACCACGCAGACCAATATCCTGAGCTTTCTCAAGGGCACCAATATCTACGATCCCGATCGGCTCAGTCTCGACCGCGAGCTGCTCCGGCAGTTCTATATGAAGAGTGGTTACGCCGATATCCGCATCGTCTCGGCCACCGCCGATCTGGACCGCGACGGCCGCGGGTTCTTCATCACCTTCACCATCGAGGAGGGCGCGCGTTACCGCTTCGGCACCATCGAAATCGAAAGCGCTCTCCCTTCGCTCAGAGTCGAGGACTTGCGGCGATACATCCTGACCAGGAGCGGCCGCGTGTTCAATTCCGAGAAGGTGGAGAAGACGGTCGAAGCGTTGACCCTCGGAGTTTCCCTGCAGGGCTATGCCTTCGGCCAGGTCAGGCCGCGCTTCGAGCGCGACGAGTCGACTTACACGATGAATATCGTCTTCGTCATCGACGAAGGTCCGAGAGTCTACATCGAGCGCATCAACATCGTCGGCAATTTCCGCACTGAGGATAACGTGATCAGGCGTCAATTCCGGCTTGCCGAAGGCGACGCCTTCAACCGTCTGCTGGTCGAGACGGCACGCAAGAGATTGCGGGCGCTCGGCTTTTTCGAGACCGTGGAGGTCGAGACCGAGCCTGGCAGCGCGCCTGACCGCGTCGTCATCTTGGTCAAGGTGGTCGAACAGCCGACCGGCGAGCTGTCCTTCGGCGCCGGTTACTCCACAAGCGAAGGCGTCATCGGCGACGTCAGCATCACCGAGCGCAACCTGATGGGCAAAGGCCAGTATGTCAGACTCGGCTTCTCCGGAAGCCTTGACCGCGCCCAGGTGGATTTCAGCTTCACCGAGCCCTATTTCCTCGATCGCAACCTCGCCGCGGGCTTCGACCTCTTTCACAAAGAAGTCGACTTGACCAGCGTCGCCTCTTTCAAGCAGCGCAACACCGGCGGCAATCTCCGGATGGGCTTTCCCATCGCCGACAACACCCAGATGGGCTTGCGTTACAGATTCGAGCGCGAAGAGATCTTTGATGCGAGCAACAACGCCTCGCTGGCTGTGGTGCAGGCCGCCCAGGAAGGCCCCGTCAATGTCTCAAGCATCGGCTACACGATCGCTTACGACACCAGAAATATACCGAGCTCTCCGACCAGCGGCATTTTCGCGTCATTCTCACAGGACTTTGCGGGCGTCGGCGGCGATGTGAACTATATCCGGTCGGTTGCCGATGCCCGCGGTTACTATCCGATCACCAATAAGGTCACCTTGGTCGGCCGGGCGCAGGGCGGCGCCATCCAGGGGTGGGGGGGTCAGGATGTCCGCCTAACCGACCTGTTCTTCAAAGGCGGTGAGACGATACGCGGGTTTAAGCGCGCGGGTTACGGCCCTCGGGACGCCTGCGAGGATCCCATCACCGGTGACCGCATCGGCGACTGCTCCCAAGATTCCCTCGGCGGTCAGCTTTTCTGGGCAACCACGGCGGAGGTGAGGTTCCCCTTCCCATACATCCCCGACAGTATCGGCATGCAGGGCGCTGTTTTTGTTGACGCCGGCTCCCTGTGGGATCCGAGCCAGCTTGCGGTGAATGCTGTCACCAACCCACCATGCGCAGGCGGCAATACTGGGCCTAACTGCGGGGAGGGGAGCTTTATCTTCGACAGTGCGCAAGTGCGCATGTCGACGGGATTCAGCATCATCTGGCAGTCGCCCCTTGGCCCGCTCCGCGCCGACATTGCGCAGGCCCTGCTTAAGGCCGACTTCGACGAGACCGAAATCTTCCGCTTCGGCGCTTCGACAAACTTCTAAAGGAAGCGGTTTCCCGTTATGGCTTCGCGTCATGGCCCATGTCGCGGCGCCTGCCGCTGAGAATTTGATGGAACATCCAGGTTTCTTCGAGCGCGTCGGCCCCTTTGCCTTAGCGGCTGTCGCCGAGGCTACTAACGCCAAGACGGCGGACGGCGCGGATCTCGATCTTCCGATCAAGGATGTGCGGACTCTGGATAGCGCGACCCGAGGGGATCTCTCTTTTCTCGATAACCCAAAATATCTGCCTCTCTTCGCCACCACGGGCGCTAGCGCCTGCCTCGTCGCTCCGAAATTCGCGAGCCACGCGCCGGCGGGCACCGCTTGCCTCGTGACGCCGGAGCCCTATCGGGCCTTCGCGCGAGCTCTTTGCCTGTTTTACACCGATGCCCTGAGGCCTAAGGCCGCGCTCGCAAGCGCCATGGGCGGGCCGACTTTGGTCCATCCCAGCGCAATCCTTGAGCCGGGCGCGACCGTGGAGCCAGGGGCGGTGGTGGGAGCTGAGGCGCGGATCGGGCGCGGCACCACCATTGCAGCCGGAAGCGTGATCGGCTACCGCGTATATATCGGCCGAGATGGCTATATTGGGCCGAATGCCTCGGTCACCCACGCCCTTGTCGGTAACCATGTCACGATCCACGCTGGCGTGGCCATCGGCCAGGATGGGTTTGGCTTCGCGATGGGCAAGGCTGGCCACCTGAAAGTGCCGCAAATCGGCCGCGTGATCATCCAGGACGGTGTCGAAATCGGCGCCAATACCACAATCGATCGGGGCGCCCTGCGCGATACCGTGATCGGGGAGGGCACGAAAATTGATAATCTCGTGCAAATCGGGCACAACGTGGTGATTGGAAGGCATTGCATCATCGTGGCCCAAACCGGTATCTCGGGGAGCGCGGAACTCGGCGATTTCGTTGCTCTTGGCGGCCAGGTGGGCGTCGTGGGTCACGTCAAGATTGGTGCTGGCGCGCAGATTGCGGCGAGCAGTAATGTGCGGGGCGATGTGCCGCCGGGCGTGAGGTGGGGTGGCACCCCAGCCAAGCCCGTGCGTCTATGGTTCCGCGAACTCACGCTGTTGCAGAGGCTTGCCGAACGCAAGGATTTGAAGCTTGATCAAGGCGAGGGCGGAGGCGGGACCGGCGAGTAGCCCGTCCCAACGTCGCTCGTCCGGGGAGCCGGTTTTTTCATGAATGAGAGCAGAGTAAAGTCGAAGCTCGGAAAGGCGGATATCGCCGATATCCTGAAGCTTCTGCCGCATCGCTATCCTTTTCTCATGGTCGACCGCATCATCGACATGGACGGCGACCGCTCCGCCACCGGGATCAAGAACGTGACCGCTAACGAGCCCTATTTCCAGGGGCATTTCCCCGGCAATCCCGTCATGCCCGGCGTGCTCCTCATCGAAGGCATGGCGCAAACCGCCGGAGCTCTTTGCCTGCGCCACCTCGAGGAGTTCAAGGAGCCACCGCTCGTCTACTTCATGGCCATCGACAAGGCCCGGTTCCGCCGTCCGGTGGTACCCGGCGATACCGTCCACTACCTCGTTCAAAAGATGCGCAATCGCGGGCGCGTCTGGCGTTTCCGCGCCCAGGCGCTTGTCGACGGCACGCTCGTCGCCGAAGCCGAGGTCAGTGCCGTGATCGTCGAGACTTAGCTAGGGCGAGCATGGCCAACATCCATGCGACCGCCGTGGTCGATCCAAGCGCAAAACTTGGGACGAGAGTAGAGATCGGTCCCTTTTGCCTGATCGGACCCGATGTGGAGCTCGGCGACGGCGTCGTCGTCCACTCTCACGCCGTGATCACGGGCCGTACGGTGCTGGGGGCGGATTGCCGGGTCTATCCCTTCGCCTCGATCGGCCAGACGCCCCAGGACGTGAAGTATCACGGCGAGCCGAGCACGCTGACAATCGGCCCGAAGACGACCATCCGCGAGCATGTTACCATCAATCCCGGCACCGAGGGCGGCCACATGGCGACCAAGGTAGGGGCCGGCTGTCTGTTGATGATCGCCGCGCATGTCGCTCACGACTGCGAGCTGGGCGACAATGTCACTCTGGTGAACGGCGCGACCCTGGGCGGCCACGTCACCATCGGCGAGGGTGCCATCATCGGCGGTCTTTCCGCTGTCCATCAATTTGTGCGCATCGGCGCCTATGCTTTTGTCGGGGGCATGTCCGGCATTGCCGCCGATGTCATCCCATTCGGCATGGCGATCGGCAACCGCGCCAATCTCTGCGGCCTCAACATTGTCGGACTGAAACGCAAACGCTTCCCGCGCGAGCAGATCCACGAGCTCCGCCAAGCCTATCGCATGCTGTTTTCGAGCGAGGGAACGCTGAAGGAGCGGCTCGAGGACGTCGAGAGCATGTTTTCGACAAATCCGCTTGCCAAACAGATCATCGACTTCATCAAGATTCAATCGGACCGCTCGTTCTGCGTACCGAACAATGCCGCAACGCCGAGCCGATGATAGCGGCGCGCCGAAGATGCGTGACGGAGAAAAGATCGAAGGCCGGCTCGGTATCATAGCCGGGCGGGGTCCGCTTCCCTGCGTGCTGGCCGAGTCGGCGACGGCGCGGGGGCTTCCCTTGCACATCGTCGCCATCCGCGGCGAGGCGAGGGAGGAGATCGAGCGCTTTCCCCACACCTGGATCAAATGGGGCGAGATCGGCAAGATGTTCGCGGCCCTCGACAAGAACGGCTGCGGCGATCTGGTGATCATTGGCGGCGTGAACCGCCCGGATCTCGCCAATGTCAGGTTCGATCTCGGCGCCATCAAGACTTTGCCCTTCCTGCTTAGCCTGGGCAAAGGGGGCGACGACCATGTGTTGTCGAGGATCGTGCGCTTTTTCGAAGACAAGGGATACCGGGTGCATGGAGCCGGTGACGTGGCGCCGGAGCTCTTGGCCGGTGAGGGGAGGCTCGGCGATCGCGCGCCTTCCGCTGAGGACAGAGCCGATATCGCGACTGCGTTCCAGGTGGTCAGCGCGCTTGGCCGCTTCGACGTCGGTCAAGCCGCGGTGGTGGTCAAGGGCCATGTCCTTGCCGTCGAAGCGGCCGAAGGGACCGACGCCATGCTCGTCCGCTGTGCCGAGCTTCGTGAGCTTGGCCGGACCGGCCGGCGCACCCGTGCCGGCGTCTTGGTCAAGGCGCCTAAGCCTGGGCAGGAAGAGCGCGTCGACCTGCCTACTATCGGCCCGGAGACCGTCGGGAAGGCGGCGGCTGCCGGTCTTGCCGGCATTGCCGTGGCGGCAGGGCAGGTGCTGATGGCGGAGCGCGCCGCCACCATCGAGGCCGCCAACCAGCACGGACTTTTTCTCGTGGGTGAGGCTCTAACGGAGCAGGGCGGCGCCTAGCGCGCTTCCATCGGCACGTAGGCGCGCTCGGTGGCACCGGTATAGAGCTGGCGCGGCCTGCCGATGCGCTGCAGTGGATCCTCGATCATCTCCTTCCACTGTGCGATCCAGCCGACGGTGCGGGCAATGGCGAACAGCACGGTGAACATATCGGTCGGAAAGCCGAGCGCCTTGAGCGTGATGCCGGAGTAGAAGTCGATATTGGGATAGAGCTTCTTCTGGATGAAGTAGTCGTCGGAAAGCGCGATGCGCTCGAGTTCCATCGCCACTTTCAAGATCGGATCGTTGCCGTGACCCACGGCGTCGAGGACCTCATGGCAGGTCTTCTGCATGATTTTCGCCCTGGGATCGTAGTTCTTGTAGACCCGGTGACCGAAGCCCATGAGCCGGAATGAATCGTTCTTGTCCTTGGCGCGCTTGATGAACTCGGGGATGCGGTCGACCGAGCCGATCTCCTGCAGCATCTGGAGCGCCGCCTCGTTGGCGCCGCCATGGGCAGGGCCCCACAGACAGGCGATGCCGGCCGAGATGCAGGCGAAGGGGTTGGCGCCCGATGAACCGGCCAGCCGCACCGTGGAGGTCGAGGCGTTCTGCTCATGATCGGCATGCAGAATGAAGATGCGCCGCATGGCGCGCGCCAGCACGGGCTCGACTTTGTATTCCTCGCATGGCACCGCGAAACACATATGCAGAAAGTTGGCCGAGTAATCGAGCTCGTTCTTCGGATAAATGAAGGGCTGCCCGATCGAGTATTTGTAGGCCATGGCGGCGATGGTCGGCATCTTGGCGATCATGCGCACGCTCGCCATCTCGCGCTGCGCGGGATCCTGGATATCGATGGAGTCGTGATAGAAGGCGGAGAGCGCACCGACCACGCCCACCATGACCGCCATGGGATGCGCGTCGCGCCGGAATCCGGTGTAGAACCGCGTCATCTGCTCATGCACCATGGTGTGGTTGGTGATGCGGCGCTTGAACTCCGTGTACTGCTCGGCCGTCGGCAGCTCGCCGTAGAGCAGCAGGTAGCAGGTCTCGAGGAAGGTGCCGTTCTCGGCGAGCTGATCGATCGGATAGCCGCGATAGAGCAGGATGCCCTTGTCGCCGTCGATGAAGGTGATCTTCGACTCGCAGCTCGCCGTCGAGGTGAAGCCCGGGTCGTACGTGAAGCACCCGGTGTCCTGATAGAACGAGTTGATGTCGATCACGTCGGGTCCCAGCGTGCCCTTGCGGATCGGCAAGTCGTATCGCGCGCCGTCGATCAAGACAGATGCCTCGGCAGCGCCCGACGCGCGGAGGTTTTCTGCGACGCTCATCTAAAGACTCCTCTAACCATCCTGGCGGAGACGGCTCGCCAATGAACGCACGGGATCTTCCGTAACGATTGCGTCTTAGCGAACTCCTTTTTTGCAGTGCCACATAATCGCGCCGATCGTGCCGCAGTGCAACAAGTGGACATGCTTAAATGTTAAGCAGATTCGCCTGAATGCACCTGATCGCGGATACGGGCAAGCGATTCCTCGCGCCCGAGCACCTCAAGCACGTCGAAGATACCAGGGGAAATTGACCTGCCGGTTAAAGCCGCCCGCAGCGGCTGTGCGACTTTGCCGAGCTTGCGGCCGGTCTCCTCGGCGAAGCCTTTCACCGCGGCTTCGAGGCGTTCCGCCGTCCACGGCTCGACCCCTTCAAGCCGCGGCAGAAGCGCGGCAAGTGCTTCTTCCCCCGCCGCCTCGAGGAGCCTCTCAGCCTGCGCTTCGAGCGCAAGGGGCCTCTTGGCAAAGAGGAAGGCAGCGTTGTCGAGCAGCTCGACGAGGGTCGTGGCCCGCTCCTTCAGCCCTGGCATGGCGCGCTCCAACTTGCGCCAACCGTCCTCGCCGATCTGCTGGAGAAGCGCCGCGCCGTCAGGAAGCTCAGGGATAAGTGCCTTTAAGCGCGTCACGATCTCGGCGTCGGGCGTGGCGCGCAGATAGCGGCCGTTCAGGTTCTCGAGCTTGGCGAAGTCGAACCGCGCGGCCGAGCGTCCGATGGCGTCGAGATCGAACCACCGGATCATCTCTTCCGTCGACATGATCTCGGCATCGCCATGGCTCCAGCCGAGCCTGACCAGATAGTTGCGGAGGGCTGAGGGCAGATAGCCCATGACGCGATAGGCCTCCACCCCGAGAGCGCCATGCCGCTTCGACAGCTTGGCGCCGTCGGGCCCGTGGATCAGCGGCACATGAGCATAGATCGGCGTTTTCCAACCGAGCGCCTTGAAGATCTGCGTCTGCCGCGCCGCATTGGTGAGATGATCGTCGCCGCGAATGACATGGGTGATGTCCATGTCATGGTCGTCGACCACCACGGAAAGATTGTAGGTCGGGGTGCCGTCGCTGCGCAGGATCACGAGATCGTCGAGATCCTTGTTGGCGAACACGACGCGGCCCTGCACGCGGTCCTCGATCACCGTCTCGCCTTCGTGGGGGGCCTTGAAGCGGATCGCCGGCTCAATTCCGGAGGGCGCCTCGAACGGATCGCGATGACGCCAAGTGCCGTCATAGCCCGGCGCGCGCCCCTCGGCGCGGGCACGCTCGCGCATCGCTTGCAGCTCCTCGGGGCTGGCATAGCAGCGATAGGCGTTGCCTTGGGCAAGCAGCTGCTCGGCGATCTCGCGATGCCGCTCCGCCCGCGTGAGCTGATAGACGGGCTCGCCGTCCCAATCGAGCTCGAGCCAGCGCAAGCCGTCGAGAATGGCGAGGATCGCGCCTTCGGTGGAGCGCGCCTGGTCGGTGTCCTCGATGCGAAGCAACATCTTGCCGCCCTTGGCGCGTGCATAAAGCCAATTGAACAGCGCCGTGCGCGCCCCCCCGATATGGAGGTAGCCGGTGGGCGACGGCGCAAAACGCGTGATGACCTTTTCGCTCATGGATCAGACATCGCTATGGTCGCGCTCGCGCGCAGGGTGCTTGACGTTGAGGATGACGATCTCATCTTCTGCATCATCCACAGTGTAATAGATGAGGTATGGGTACTTTCGCGTTACTACCTTGCGGACGCCTTCAGTCGTCTGGCGCCGGCCAACTTTGGGAAACAGAATGAGGTTTCGCAAGGTCTCATAGATAGCAGCACGGACGCGCTGTGCAGCAACCGGATTGCGGGCACGAATGTGATCGGCAAGCTCAGTGAGGTCTTGAACCGCGTGCGTCGTAAAGCGCAGCTTCATGCGTCGAAGCGGCGAAACGCGGCTTCCACCTCGGTATCGGTCGCGAACTGACGGCGCTGCGCCTGGCGACGCTCAACCCCGCCGCGTACTACGGGATGGGCGACCGCGGCGAGATCGCTCCGGGAACACGAGCAGACCTGAATGTGCTACGGGATCTGGCTGACCCGTATCCAGAGGCCGTCATCGTCGACGGCCAGGTGGCGGTCCGCGGCGGACGTCTCCTGCGGCCACTGCCCGACTTCTCCTGGGACGGGGTCTTCGAACCCCTCCCCGTGC
>Ga0209126_1000545_pt1 | contig 12630 bp, 10 predicted proteins | sample RifCSP19_1_FD_184024 | JGI IMG/M metagenome (GOLD analysis project Ga0209126, IMG submission 184024) | Soil microbial communities from Rifle, Colorado - Rifle CSP2_sed 19_1 (SPAdes) (version 2) | ecosystem: Environmental > Terrestrial > Deep subsurface > Rock core/Sediment | place: Rifle...
CGACCATCCGGTAATGTGATGAAGTCATCGGCGCGGCCCCTTATCATGCTCATTAATGGAAGATTTCGGCCACAGGAACAGGTCTTGTCCAATGGCACGCAGATATCTCCCACCTCGTATCTTATAAAAGGCATAGCAAAAGAATGAAGGCCTGTGCATACAACTTTCCCTTCCTCCCCGGGGGAGGCATCCTTTCCATCTTTTAAAAATTCCACCACAAAATTATTTATATCAATGTGATACCCTTCATGGGCAGGGCATTCCCAGGCAAAATCTCCCATCTCAACAGTTCCATAGACATCGCATAGTGAGAGGCCGAAAGTGGAGTTTATCAATTCTCTGTCACCAGACTCTAACAGCTCAGATGCACAGAATATTATTTTGGGATGAATACTCTTATTTCCGGATTCCTTTATCTTTAATGCAAGAAGCTTTATGCTGGAAGAATAGCCGTAAATTGCATCTGGATTGATCTGTTTTAGAATTTCAAGTTGCTCATCAGCGGTGTGGGAAGCAGGGATATAGTATTTTCTCAGAATACCGAGGGACTGAAACCAGAACTTCTGTCCGATCATCTGCCTTGTAACTATATGGGCCACCTTGTCACTAACCTTCAACCCATTTTCCATAAGTATCCTTAAATTCATAAGGGCCTGAAAAACCTTGTCCTCCCATGAATGATAGACATTAAATGGGACGCCAGTGGAACCGCTCGTGTGTCTTCTGATAAGATTAACAGGGCTAACATTCTCTGATAATAGCTCTGATGCGAGAAGGTCTTTCAGATCGGCTTTCCTTGTAATCGGTATTTTTTTAATATCCTCAAGTGTCTTTATATCCTCTGGCTTAAAACCGATGGAATCAAAAAGCCTGCGATAATAGGGGACATTAGTATAGGCATGACGTGCCATTTTCTTCAATTGCTTTAATTGAATGGCCCTGAGTTCATCAATGGAAAGCCACTGCTCTCTCCTTAACTGATAGAGACGGTAAAGAGCATTAGAAAGGATTTGTCCTTTCTGAATCTTAGATTTTAATGGTTGCCTAAATGTCATTGGCAATCCCTTTGGTTAGTCTCTTCAATTCTTCGCACTCCCTTTTACATATCGGTTAAAAAAGGTTAGAGTACGTTCCATTGCCTCATTCCGTGCCTTGCCCTCAAGGGTATGCTCCTGGTTAGGATAAGAATAGTATTCAACCTTCTTGCCTTCCTTGATAAGGGTGTTCCTGAGTTTCTCTGACCATGATATGGGGACTGCCTGGTCTCTCTCACCATGGTGGATGATAACCGGGGCATTCAAATCTGAGAGATAGTTTATAGGCGACATTTTTGCAAAGACCTCTGGATTTCCTTTTGGGGAGCCCATTTTGTCTGTAAATTCTTTTATCTCATGTGGATGCCATTTTTTCATAACATTATAGTTATCAACATCATCTGCGCTCATAGAGGCGTAAAGGGCTGCAGCTTTAATACTGCTGTTAACCACAATAGATTTAAGGGTTAGACCTCCTCCCCCGCTATGGCCCCACATACCTATTCTCTCCGGGTCAACATAGGAAAGTCTTTTAACTGCGTTCACAAGATATAGGACGTCGTAGAGTGATCCGTTATAAATGAAGGAGTCTGATCCACGGTCAGAGTCACCGTAATTCCGATAATTTGAGCCAATTGCTATATATCCACTCCTTGCAAAGAAATCAGCAGCATCCTTGAAACCATAACCGATGGTAAACCTTTTGGGGTCATAATGACCATGATTCAATATAATCGCAGGAAATGGCCCCTTTCCTTTTGGGACATTCATCATCCCTATAATCTGCAGACCTTCGCTGTTATAGGTTATTAAATAGCTGGTGAAGTCCTCGTTCTCTTCCAGTGTTCTAACAATTTTTATATCGCTTCCACCAAAATCCTTTTGACGAAGATTCATAATAAAAAATGGGTAAGAGTCATCTACTGGCTTCCGAGTATTAGAGGTGATAGAACCCTCTCTTTGACAGCCAATTAGACCGACCACTGTGGCAAAAACCACCAAGGTAAATATCACTAATACAAAGATTGACATTACAAGATTATCAGTTATAGATTCCCTTTTGCTCCGAAAATACATACCAAATCCAATTTTTGGTAGGGGAGGGGCTTGTCCCCTCCCGTTGAGGGCGACCACAAGGGCCGCCCCTACATTGAATTTTCATCCCCCTTTGTGAGCCAAGGCTCGTGTGGGTTTCATACAAAGTCGGATTTTTATGATCTTTGGTATCTGCATAAACCTTCCCCCCTTAGGAGAGGGGATTTTGTTCCCTCTCCATAGTTTAGGCGGGGTAAGGTGTTGAGAAAAACACCAAAAAATGTAACTGCATTTTTTGGGTATAGTTGGAGCAATCACACTTTCTGTGCCGTCAGCCCCAGGCGGCTTCTTAACTGACCCAATACATCATCGAAATCCACAATCTGATATATCTGATCATTGGTAATGGATCTGAGCGGCGCATTGTTTATAAGCGTCTCCAATTCCTCTCTATTCTCCACATCAAAAAGTTTATAACTGCTGTGCTGTCCAGCAACGCCACCCATAGATATAACCTTTCCCTTCTTCTGGAAACTGACAAAATAGTCAACATTGCTTTTAAATGCCTGATAGAGTTCGCCTGGTGGGAGATCCACTTTTACTCCATCCTTTCTTGTTGTAATCACTAAGAATTTCATGGCAATTCTCCTTTCCGATTGTTTATTGGTCTTCCTGTTATAACTAATTGCTTTTTTTTCTCCTTATCTACAAAGAGGTATCTAATCTCCTTTATATATCTTACACCCTCGAAGGTAAAGCTTATGTCTTTGCCATTTTCAGAAATAAGCCCCATCTCCTTCAAGGCGAGCAGCTCCATACCAAATACGTCACTTATGGAGATGCCGAAGATAGTCTTGAAAACCTCCTTGTCCATGTATCCGAGTTTAGTGGCCTCGATGACATATTTACGAAGCCTGTCACCATTAGATATCCCCACGATCTCTCCTATAGCAGGTTCATTATTGAGCACCTTCTGCCGGTAGGCATCAATATTAACGATATTCTGATACTGATAGTGGGCAGAGGCAGAATAGGCAGAGACCCCGAGAGCGAGTGTGGGTCTGCTTAAGAGGATGTTCTCCCTGTTTCTGTTTATGCCCGAGCGCATGAAAAAGGTGCTCCCTATATGGGGCTGCCTGAAGCCGGCCTCGTTCAAACGCTTGAAGGCGTACCTGTACATCCTGTCCACGTCGTCGTCGTCAGGGAGTTTGTAACCCTTCATGGTAAATTCCTTTAATGCATGAGGGAAGTAACCGGTCCTGTAGATGGTGAGGCTCTTTATGCCGTTTGCAATGAACCTCTCTATATCCTCCTGCCATATCTCGAGTGTCTGCTCAGGGAGTCCATACATTAAATCCACATTGAAGTCCTCAAAACCGACACCCTTGACCAGTTCGAGAGTTCTGGACATTGTTTCCATGGGTATATACCTGTCCACGATCTTAAGGACATTCTCATTGAAGGTCTGAATACCGACGCTTATCCTTGTGACACCGAGCGATTTGAGAAACCGTAATTTTCTGTCAGTGATTGTCAGCGGGTTCGCCTCCACAGTAATGTCTGCCCCCTCTATGCTGAAATTCTTTGCCACATATTCATATATCCGACCGAACTGCTCCTCGTTCATGTATGTAGGTGTTCCACCTCCGAAGTACAGGGATGTAAACTTCAGGTGGCCGGCCACTTCCTTATACATATCTATCTCCTTTATCAGGAGTTCGAGGTAATCGTCCACATCCTGCTTTTGGCTTCCTGCAGAGGTGAAGAAAGGACAGTACTTGCATCTGGTCACGCAGAAGGGGATGTGTAGGTATAGAGTACCCTCTCCATCTTCCCTCCCCCAAAGGGTCCGTATGTCCGGGTCCCCGGAGTATTCACACCCAAAAGACAGAGGTGGGTAGTGGTGGAGTCTTTTAAACATTGTCCTTTTGAGTTCTTCAAATTCTGCCTTTACCAGGTCCACGTCTCGGTCCGGCTTTGTCTTTTCTCCGAGATTAATAGTTTCCATGGGAATACACCTCCTTATTTTTCAGGCAACAGCCTTTTCCTTCTTAAGTATTTTGAACACACTACCTTTTAAGTTCATGATGTCATCTATGGTAATCTCTCCAAAAACAAACAATAGAATAAAGAAGAGCGGGAACAAAAAAAAGTATTTCCCGAGCAACAATGCCCCCGAAACAGGATAAAGAATGGCGAGGAAGTATATAACGATAGACGATAGAAGGATACGAGCCACTGAGGCAAATTTCAGCAGGGTATTAAAACAAAGGTAGACATATCCTCCTGCGAGAGCGCACCCAACGACATTGGTCAATGTAGCTGCCCATGCTGCCCCGTTAATACCCATCCTCTGAATTAACACAAGATTAAGTAAAATACTTACCGGTATAAGAAGTAACCCTATTAAAGCAGCAACATACGGCTTATTGGTGGCCAAGATTATGGTATTGAACACCGTACTGATTGTTAGAAAGGCCCATCCAAAAATCAATATGCTCAACGGCTGAGCGCTGGGCACGTAGTCGCTACCGTAAACGAAAAATATCAGACCCTCAGTCGTTGCGCTTATTAAAAAGGTCAAAGGCATTATGATCATTAACAAATACTTCATGGTCTGGTTTATGTATTTTTCTGTAAGCACCCTATCATTTTCGGAGATGGACCTCACAATGGAAGGAAATAGCGTTGCAGATAATGCACCCATTAGAAAAGACGGCATCTTCGATATTGTGAGGGCAGCATTGTAAAAACCCGTCAATGAGCTTTCTTTGAGTATTACCTTGACCGCCATGAGATCTATATTCATAAGTATGATGTATGTGAAGGATAGTGCGCCCATCTGGACGCCAAACTCTAATAGTTTCATTGGCCCAATACTACCTTTGCCACCCAATCCCCTACAGAAATACCTCCCGACAAAAAGCCTTGTAATATCCGCTACAATCAGACCGAGTATGGCCCCCTTCACCGCGAGTCCCATAACCACAAAGGAAAGTACCCAGACCAGCCTCGAGATGTGGAAGACAAGTATCAATACCGCTTGTCTGCCGAAGGCCCTTATCCCATTAAGAGAGCTCTCGTATACAATGGCCAACCCGGTTACTGGGATAAGAAAAGCGAGCATCCTGAAATATCCGCTTAGTCCATGGTCTTGCAGGAGGTCCGCTATCAAGTCAGCTCCGAAAAAGACGGCGGCAAAGATAAAAATGCCGCTTACGGCCTGAATGATAAAAGCACCGTTTATAACAGTCCTTGGTGAAGCTTCGTTTTCTGCAACAAACTTCGAAACACCCCTGGCTATCGAAGCAGCTATGGTGACTTCGAAAACTGTCAACACTGCATTAATTATGCCGAAAATGCCGAACTGTTCTGGACCAAGCCACCTCCCTAGCATGGCGTTGAGCAGAAAGCCGGTGATAATAAAGACTATCCTGCTTCCTGTAAGATAAATGGTGCCCTTAAACATCTTCTATCACCCTACCTATTTTAAAGGAGAATACTCTGTTGGCGATAGTATCTTGATTATCCTCTTTGTTATCAGGTGCGACATCTGTTCTGAGAGTTTATGATACTCCGCATCCTGATTTAAAGCCTTTAGGTTCTTCTGAAGTGTCGCAAGATCATCAACAGCCGTAATATGTGTGTACTCCCAGCTCTCGCCGATTGTCGTCTGCCAACTTCCAACAAGTTTAACGCCATACTTCTCCATCAGTAAGAGGAACTTTTGCACCAGCTCATTGTACTCCTTGACCTTGCTGGGTATTACATTGGTAGTTCTGTGAATATAGATCATCTTTCATTACCTCCTTTTTTCATATTAAGTTTGTGTAGTGTTTAAGTCACCTCCACGAACCATAATTTTCAGTCATTGTGCAGCCACTACATGGCGGGATGTCTTCATATTTCTTTTGAAGAATCTTTTTTCTAATTTGTCGTGCTATTGAACCATTCCAAATCTCTCTTATGCTGTTTTTGTTGACATTACCCAAGATAAGCTCCCGTCTCCAATCATTACCACATAGAAGTACATCACCATTATAAAGTATATACATCTGCCTAAACGGTACGACACAACAAGTAGTGAAGATGTTGAACCAAATTTTATTTATTTTTTTTCTTAGAGGTTGAACTTGCATTTTGGGTTTGAGGTGCCCAATATCGATTGCACCTCCCCTATTATGTAGTAAGGTTATCACCTCAGTCATCACTCCCCGATTATGCCAATATTTAACTGCTTCTTTAATCTCTTGTTCATTTTTACTTGTCGCCAGGAATCGTACAAGGAACTTCATCTTCCCCAAATCAAGTGAGAGCAATTTTTCAATATTATTCATAATCTTATTAAACTTAAAGCCAGGGAGAAGTTTTTCATACGTATCTTCATTGAGCGCGTTTAAACTAATAACCAGATAGTCAAGACCTGAATTCACTAAATCCCTAATCATATTTTCTGTTATTAAATACCCGTTAGTGGATATCTGAACAGGGGTCCTTCCATTGTTTCTTTCTTTAAAATAGGTGACAGCTCTGCCTATATTTTTATCTATCAGGGGCTCATTCTGAAGAAGAGGTGAGAAGTTTGTTAACCCCTCAAAACTAGCACACTCATCCACTATTTTTTTATAGGTCTCCCAGGGCATTACCCCCTGAGGCAGTGTCTTTGAAACATAAGGATAAGGGCAAAAAACGCACTCTGCGTTACATGCAGAAATGGTCTGAACCGAAATAGATATAGGAAGGCTTTCTTCTCCTCGCTCAAATGCACGGGTAACCTTCCTGAAATCAGGTATTCTTTTATAATATCTTATAGCCTCTTTTATTTCTGAAATTATTACCGACATCTTAACCCTCCTAACTGTCTTATTGATGATGCCATCACAACTTCTTAGTTGTAATAGGGTATTCCCTCTTTATCTGCACTGTTTCAGCCTTTGCTCATCATTTGATTCAAACAATTAACCATACTACTATCTGCCTCCCAATGTACCAGTCTTACTTTTTCTTCAGGTTTTTCGGTGACTTGATTTTGGGCGTCTTCCGCAAAACCTGCTGAGGATATTACGGTTAAATCTTTCAAACCCGGAACGCAATATATTTGGAATAAACGTTCCAGTTGTTCTTGTGTTAAGAGGTCTTTCTGGCTAACCAATACCAATCCTCTAAGGTCTCCTCCTTTAACAAATATGAAAGGGTTGATAGAAAGAAAATCACGGACTCCATCATTGAATTTAAAAAGCTTTAGCCCAAAGGTAGATGGTAACCAACTATTTTCAGATACCTCGGCTCCCCATTTCTTTTTATATCGAAAGACACCGTCATCCATAAATGCTCTACTCCCCCCGAAATCCACCTCTTTATATCCTTGTTGTTTTGCCCACATTATAGAAAAATAATAAAGGAATCCACCTACACCGCTTTTTAGATGTTCTTCTCCACTTGCCACCCCCCAGCGAAAGACATGAAAAGTTTCTCCACGGGCGATAATAAACAGGAGTCCGGCAACATACGCATCAGCCTCTTTAACCATCAACAGACCTCCTCTTCTAAAAGCCCTTCGCATGTAGCTGAGAGAGGCGAGTTCAGATAGCTCTCCATGCCTTTCTAATGTAAAAGGCATGTAAATCTTGTGGTAAAAATATTCAAGCGTCTCCATGTTATGAGAGACCTCATAAGAGTATCCATGCTTTCGGATACGAGCTTTAGTTTTTCGGAGAGACTCCTTTTCATTTTTGCTTAAATTACTCCACACCTCTTCAAGTGGCTTTGATATGTCTAATTTCTGAGTTACCCATTTGGGTATGATGAAATAGCCCCGGTTGATGAGAAATCGGATAAAAAATTTGTTAGTCAATACTAATGCCAAGTCGACAGAAGGACTATTCAGTTTTATTTTTCGGAATATATTCCAGAAGAATATTCTTCCCATTTTATTTATTTTTGGCGTCTCCTTATAAGCCATGCTGTAAAAGAAAGGTAGGGTTTCTTCTTCCCCTATATATAAACTTATTAGTTTAGATTCTCCTCCTCTCGTAATACCTTCGATTCGGTATAAATCCAGCCGGATTTGAGAAATTAGAAAAAACGTTCTTACTATCCTTGAATATATTGTTTCCCCTTTTTGAGAAACCATGTTCCGTATTTTTCCCGGGAGGTATCGATAATAGATTGCGGATAGAACCTCCCAGAAATTCCTTATAAGTATTTCAAAACTTCCTTGTAAAGTGCTTATCTTAACTATATTTTTACTCACTTGTTAACCGCTCTCTTTCTAATCTGAAGGGGAACAATCTTGCCCCGTCGAGTGGGAATCGGGTGCTGTCGCTTAATATTAATTGTATCCGCACGATCCCATATTTGCCTGGAACCTCTGAAAAGGTCAGGTCCGCCACATAAACTATTGAAGATTACCTCTTTTAATTTATTTTCATCCAATTCCCCTATGTCGGGACTTACCAAAACATAAAGTTTTGTTAAGCCATCCCCGGTTTCCTCCTCTACAAATTGATAACTTGTAGCATCACCGCCAAATTGGCGCGGCAGAATATCTTGTATAAGGGGAATAAGGTTGCTGCCGATGAAAGTAACCCCTTCAGCAGTGAGCTTCTCAAAGCTCCTTATAGTGTGGATATGTGTGTCAAATCCTATCTTCTCAAAATCGCAGCCGCACGACCTCTTCTCTAATATTCCGTAATCGCCTATTTCAGCATTCAGAAATATCATCGGGCTGGAATCTAAGAGGGTAGTAAAGAAAAAGGCGTCTACCGTGATGTCGGAGTGTTCCACCTTTCGCGGGAATTGGACCACTGCCAGTTTATCCTTTAAAAGGTGCATATCGTCTGGATGCGCCGGGTTTGCACAGCCGTGCCCTATCATCATCATTTCATTGCAACCATAGAGGGAATATGCCATGCAGCCGAAGTCCTTAATTTCTTCAAATATCTTGGGTGTTATAGGTTCACCCATAAGCCAGAACAGCGTCCTCCCCAAATTGAGATTCTCCTTTTTTGCAGCCATAATCAGCCTGAGAGCAGAGCTTGCATATGTAACAACAGAGTAGCCCTTTCTCCCCTTCAGATTGTTGTGCATCCATCTCGCTATCCTTACAGTATCCTTTAAATCCACAAATTCTGGCTTAGGTATCCTCTTGCCATAAAGCCTTCCTATCCATACCGAGATCGTGGTCTTGAGTTTTTCAATGGTAGGGGGTTTTATATATTTTTCATCCTCTTGGGAAAACCACTTTACAGGCGGATTGCCCATGGCAGCAAACCGTAAGGTAAAGAATAATCCCTCCCCGGCCGGAAGTATGGGAAGCCATATAATGGCAGGATTCTCTAACATTCCACACTCGCTGGCGCCCACGATGCTGTAAGGACTATGCTGACGTATAAATTCCAAAGGAACAACCATCCTTGTTCCTGCACTCCTTGTCCCACCGCTCTGCGTCCCGAACCCTGCTGTCAACAGGGGATTGGCAAAATCCTTTTCCTTGAATCTGTATGTATTTTTACCCCTTCTTACCTCTTTCTTACCCTTTAATTCCAGAAAATCTATATGGACCCCATCCTTATGCAAAATCTTCAGGGTTTCTTCGATGCCCTTTGTCCTTATCAGCGCCTTTACTCCATCAAAGGTGTAATTGGCAAGTTCCAGTAAAACCCTATAAGGACTGTTGGGATTAGCAAATATGGCTTTCTCAAGGATTTGCAGGAAATTATCCTCCTTTGCCGCGAGTCTTTCCTTCATTACCCTTATGCCTTCTTCTCTGGATATTGGGTTTTTGAGTATCTGTCTTAATATCAAGGAACTTGTCTTATAGTGCCGGTATAATATCTGTAGATTAGATGGTTTTTTACCCTCCATTAGTGTCCTCCTTTTAGTTTGTAACCTTAGAGATTACAGCTCTTACCTTGCCGGACGGTTCCCTTGGGATATCCGCTACCACCTTGCAAAAGATTGCCATCCCCGAACCTACAACAGCGCTTAAAGCACTTTCAACCTTACCCTCTATACTGTTCGAATCAAACCCCTCTTCTATGGCAATAGTCACGGTAAGTGTACCCATATCCTCCTGAACAACCCTGAACTGCTTTATACCCGGGACATGGTCTAGCGTCCCTGTTACCATCATCGGCGATACCACTCTGCCACTCTTAAGGACGATAAAGTCCTCATCCCTCCCCTCTATTATCTCCATCAAAGGTAGTTCTATTCCGCATGGACACTTCCTCTCCGATGGGATGCCTATATCGCCTATCCTGTATCTTATGAAAGGCATGGCATAGGAGTAGAGGTTTGTAATCACTGTATCGCCTCTCTCTTCCTCAGCCGCATTCTTTCCATCTTTTAGAAATTCTACCACCAGCGTATCTATATTTATATGATACCCGTTGTGCTCATCACATTCCCATGCTATGTTTCTTGCCTCGCTTGCTGCATACCGGTCGTATATCTTAACACCAAAGGCATTCTCAATAAGTCCACGCCCCTTTTTGTCCAACAGCTCAGCCGCTGTTGAAACAAGCTTAGGCCTGAGGCCGTTCTCCCTGCTTTCTATAATATGCTCTGCTATGAGTTTTAAACTTGATGGATAACCGTGTATAAAATCCGGCCGTGCCTCACGCAGGATATTTATCTGGTCATCTGGTTCGAGAAAACAGGAGATGTTCACATACCTTGCAAGTCCGAGGTGATGATACCAGCGACTCTTTGTCTCGAAACCGTGCGGGTCCATGACAAACGCCCTTTTATAATTGAACTTAAGCCCATTCACAAGAAAGGACCTGAGATAGACCATATCAAGGACTTTAAAATCCTCATGAGTAAAGTAAAGGTGCGCTGGCATTCCGGTGGAGCCGCTCGTGAAGAGCTTGAGGCACTTATTTAGGTCAATATTGCGTGCTGTCTTTTCTTCAACAGATAGTTCCCTCATGGCAGCCTTATCTGTAACAGGGATATGCCTTAAGTCTGCTACCCCTTTTATATCTTCAGGTCTGAGCCTTATGGAATCAAATAGTCTCCGATAGTAGGGGACATTCTCGTAAGCATGTCTTATGAGAGAAACAAGCCTTTCCCTCTGTATCTCCTCGAGATCCGCCTTACTCAGACCGAGGTTTCTTCTTAACCTGCGCAATGTGTAGAACTGGTCGAGAAACATCAACTTCTCCTATGATACAGCAGCTTTATACAAGACCCCATCCCCGGTTGCAACCTTAAGTAAAGACTCAATACCCGTTTCAGCCCTTTTAGCCAAAACAGACTTCTTTTTCCTGATTGAGAGTTTTAAATGCTCCTTGTTGGAGAGGACAGCCCTTATATGGTTCAGTATATTCTCCCTGTTCAGCTCATCAACGAAAAAGAGGTTTTCTCCCCGGCCTATCCACTTCATGAGGTTCGCAATTTTTGTCTCCTGCTTGTAAGTTATACCGATGACAGGGACATTCTGCGATACCCCCATTATGATGCCGTGCAAGCGCATGCTTATAATAATGTCCAGCCTTCCTATCAATGAAAGCAGCTCCTGCGGGCCAAGCTCCTCCTCAATGATGACGGCCTTTTCACTCATCATGGCGGCAAGCCTCCTCGATGATGAGATGTCCACTGCGTCAGAGGAGTCCTTATTGAACCACCCATCCCGATAACCGCCAAACGGTATGAATATCACCCCGGCGCCCATTTCAGAAATAGTCCGGTCAAGCGCCTCTGCAAGGGCCATTTTATTCTCATTGCTCCATGATAGCAGCTCCTGAACACACACACCTATCTTGAGTTGCGAGGTCAGATCGTGTGCGGCAAATAGTCTCTTCACCCTTTCGCTCTCCACAGGTTCAAGCATAAACACAGGGTCGGCTGAGACCCCTATGTCCTTGTTCACACCAATGGATGCGAGTATGTATTTGGATTCATGGTCTCTCACCGTTACAGAATCCGCCAGGTTTGAAGCAAATCTCGTCAACCTTTTCCCAATCCATGTCCTTATGGGCCCTATCCCGACAGAATGGATGACAACCCTCTTGCTTAAAAGTTTTGATAGAACAACCATAAGGGTAAAGAACGGGATGGGGTAATGGTTATATATATCCTGGAATATCCCTCCGCCGCCTATGACCACCATATCCACAGTGGTTAGGGAATGCCACAGACCTCTGAAATCTGTCCTCAAAAATTTGTGTTTTGAGCCGACCCCTATAATCTTAACCACCTGCTGTAATCCTGAGACGAGTCTTTGTGTGCGTTCCGGGTCGAATGAAAGGATATGGAATTCCGCATCACTTATCCTCTCCCTCATTGCATGCAGTTCCGCCAGGAGAATCGCCTCATCCCCGATATTACCTGCCCCGAACCAGCCTATAATTAGTATCTTCATAAAGAAACCATCCTAATACGAACGCAATAAATGTCTTTATACGGCGTTGGACTCCTCGGAAAATCCTCGACGTACAGCAAAGAGTACGCCTGCGGTTTTCCTCGTCATCCGCCTTGTCTAAAGCCATTTCTTGTGTTCGTATGTGTTGCTGTGTTTAATGCGTTTGTATTACTTGACACTTTTAAACTCCTT
>Ga0209126_1000546_pt1 | contig 12595 bp, 11 predicted proteins | sample RifCSP19_1_FD_184024 | JGI IMG/M metagenome (GOLD analysis project Ga0209126, IMG submission 184024) | Soil microbial communities from Rifle, Colorado - Rifle CSP2_sed 19_1 (SPAdes) (version 2) | ecosystem: Environmental > Terrestrial > Deep subsurface > Rock core/Sediment | place: Rifle...
TGCATCTGCCATGTCTATCCTCCAGTCAAGACCGACTACATCAGCTCCTGAGGCGACCATAAACTCAAGTATCCCGCTGACGCCATTTGCAAAATAGATTACGGGAACCCCCTTTTTATCAATCCCCTTTATTACCTTCTCCGCATAAGGGAGGGCAAATTCCCTGTAATCATCAGGGGCGAGCCATCCGGCCCAGGTATCAAATAACTGGACTGCGTGAACCCCGGCATTGATTTGCATGTTAAGGTAACTGATAACTACTGTAGTTATTTTGTCGAGTAATTTGTGTAGAAGTGAGGGATTATCGTACATCATACGCTTAATCCATGTAAAATTTCTTGAGGTCTCTCCCTCTATCATATAAGTTGCTAAAGTGAAGGGTGATCCTGAGAAACCTATCAGGGGCACCCGCCCGCCAAGCTCCTGAAGGATAAGCCTTATCGCCCCGGGGATAAATGGCATCAACTCCTCTGATTTAACATTATCAGGCGCCAGGAGTGTTTTCAGATCAGATTCTGTCCGTACAGGATTAGACAGAACCGGGCCTCTCTTCTCAGTAAACGTGACCCCGACACCCATAGCCTCAACAGGTATCAAAATATCAGAAAAGAGTATGGCAGCATCCACGCCAAGGATATCAACAGGCAGCATGGTAACCTCTGTGGCAAGTTCAGGGGTCTTACACATCGTAAGGAAATCCACCCTCTTTCTTATGTCACGGTATTCCTTCATGTAGCGGCCTGCCTGCCTCATTATCCATACGGGTGTAAAATCAACAGGCTCCCTTCTGCAGGCCCTTAAGAAATTATCATTCTTTAACATCAAACATCCTCCAGGTGCGTTTTTCAATTACTATTACTCTAAGTCATTTAACAATTACTTGTCAACTAACACATATGCGTCAAATTTATGGCACTATTATTGCTACATTATATATTGTTGAGTTCTTTTAATAAAGGGTAGAAACCGCTATATTGTTCTGATAATATTTCATTATTTTATAACGTGGCAATGGACAATAATAATATCATCGGGGAATTAACTTCTGAGTGGACAGGGACACTGGCAAGACTTGCAGATCTTACTTTACTCTTTTGTAAAGAGGACAGTTATAAGGCCGGACAGCGGGATGAATTCAGGTTGTGCAGACTGTTGCAGGAAGATGTTAACGGAAAGCTCTACTGTGAACGGGATTGTACGGCGCCTCTCATCCAGGCCCATAAAAGGAACGAACCTGTATACTTTAAATGTTATGCCCACCTGAATAATGTAGCAATCCCCATCTCAAGTAATATTGGAGATGGAGACACTCGCTACATCCTTGGGGGCAGAATATTAGCCTCCTATAATGACCTGGTTGCCTATAGGGGCGTTGCTGAAAAACTGGGGATTGATGATAACCGCATTTCTGATGTAGTCAGGGGCATTTCCACAAAAAACATAGAGGTATTCAAATCCTCTATAGATGCCCTGACAACCGTAGTGGACCACATGCTTCTCAGCAGCAGCCGCCAGAGGAGCATGGAACACGATATCTCCCGTATCAATACTATAATCAGGATTGCAACATCTCCAGGTATCCTCATGGACGAAAATGCGTTTTATGACACCGTGCTTGATACAATTGGTGTATTATTCAACGCAACAACTGCGATGTTTATGATAAGAGAAAACAGCAGTGACAACTTCTCTGCGCAGGCAGTGTTCGGATATGAGAAAGAGACTCTGTCAGGATTCCGGGTGAATGAAACCAACAGCATGATTAACGAGGTTGTAATAAGGAAAGATACAGTGGAATCATCAGAGGTATTTGATATACTCAAGGCAGGCTTCCCAATTGTCTTTACCTCCGTCAGGATATTTCCGGTCAGTATCGGTAACAGGGTTGATGGTCTGATAGTAATATTCAATACAAAGATACCGCAGTCAGACGAAGAACTGCTAAAGATTTTCTGCCGGTGCATATCAACAGTCCTGGGTAATCACATCCTTGCAGCAGCGCGTTCAGATATTGAAAACATGGTCATCGCATCATTACAGGCCCTCTATGCCATAGCATCGTGCATTGATTCCAGTGACCTTTTTACCAATATTGTGGAAAAGTCGGCAGAGGTTGTCGGTGCAGACCAGGGATCGTTAATGCTGCTCAATGAGGAGACATATGAGATTGAGGTAAAATCAACCAGGGGGCTGAACCTCGCAATCCTGAGTCACATCAGGATCAGACCCGGAGAGGGGATAGCGGGAGCCGTGTTGGAAACAGGGGTTCCGATGGCAGTAAATAACGTTGAAGAAGACGACAGGGTATCAAGGCCTAATCGTGTCCGCTATAAGACAAAATCATTCATAAGCCTTCCTCTTAAGATAAGAAATAAGTGCATCGGCGTGTTAAATCTGGCTGACAAGAGAGACGGCACCGGTTTTTCAGATAATGATGTAAAACTGCTTGAGGCAATAGCCCTCTATTCTGCCGTAGCAATTGAACGCAGGATCTATTATCAGAGCTCTATTGACTTACGCAGGATATCCATTACAGACCCCCTTACAACCCTTCTTAACAGGAGATATTTCGAAGAGAGGATAGCAGAGGAAATGGAACGTTCCAAACGTCACAGACAACCATTCTCCCTGATCATCCTCGATATAGATAATTTTAAAAACCTTAATGACTCCTATGGGCATTTATATGGAGACGAGATATTAAAGACCACTACCAGTGTAATAAGGAGATGTGTTAGGATAATTGACATCGCGGCAAGGTATGGAGGAGAGGAGTTTGCAATAATCCTCCCAACGACTGACAAAAATGACGCAGGTATTATTGCAGAACGTATCCGGTCTGAAATTGAAGCGACGGTATGCCTTGTAAAGGATACCGGTACAACATTGAATATTACTGTCAGTCTTGGCATTGCATCTTTTCCGGAAGATGCCTCTGCGGCAGAAGAGCTTATCAATAATGCTGACAGGGCCCTTTACAGGGCCAAAAGCCAGGGAAAGAACAAGGTGGTAATCTTTGGAAGTGTATAAAGATAATGATGAAGTGCTTTCCCTGCTCACGGACGGTATTGCAGGGCTAATGTCACTGGATACAGAAGACAAGGTGCTCGGAAACGCCCTCAACCTCTGCATGGCCATTTCAAAGACCTCATCAGGCTGCGTAATCAGTCAGACAGAAGAAGACATGTGGAAGATTAATGAGACACACCATAACATATATATACCCTCAGACCTGATAAGCAATGTGTTCAGAGAGGGGACTTTTCATATCAATCACGAAATGACCTGTTTACTCCCGCCTGAATTACGCGGGACAGTAAACACTGTCATTCCAATCAATGTTGATGGCGCTATCCATGCGGCTCTGTTGTTTCATAACGATAATAATACACGGGCGTTCCCTCTGCTGTCACTTTTTCTGTCGTCTGTCCTCTCGAGGTTAAATATCCTTAAAGAGATCGAGGGAATGAAGATCACTGCAGCCGGCCTTGCCCATGAAATCAGAAACCCCCTCGTCTCGATAAAGACACTGGCACAACTCCTGCCGGAAAGATATGATGACCAGGAATTCAGATACCAGTTCACTAATATAGCCATAAACGAGATTGACAGGATCAATAATATAGTTTCCGACCTGCTCGATTTTACCAAAACATCTGAACCGAATTTTACCCTGGTTGACATACAAACAGTGATAGATGAGGTACTATCCCTGCTCTCTGCCAGGTTTGAGGAATGCGGAATACTTATTTCGAGGAATTACCTTGCACAGGCGCCTGCCATATATGGAGACAGCGCTCAATTAAAACAGATCTTTCTTAATATCTTTTTGAATAGCCACGAGGCTATACAGAAAGGAGGGAGGATTTCTGTAGACCTGACCATCGGGAAAGATGGTGATGAGATTAAAAAAATTATTATAAAGATAACAGACACAGGCTCCGGCATTGAAAAAGATACTATGCAGCATGTATTTGAACCCTTTTTTACCACAAAAGACAAAGGGACAGGGCTCGGACTGTCTATTTGTAAAAGGATGATCTCAAATCACAGGGGGAATATTTTTTTAGACAGCATTGATAAACAGGGGACAACAGTTACAGTTGAACTGCCGGTTAATAATGCAACTTAGGAGTCATTCACCATGGAACTGCTACTGCTCATAACATCATCTTCAGAGATAATAAACAGATTCCAGTCAGCTCTTTCAGATAAATATATCATACTGACGGCTGACAACCTTAAAAAAGGTTCTCTCCTCCTTCAGGAAGAGCATATTGCAATTATAGCAGTTGATGTAACCATATCAGGTAATATTGATGAATATACGGGAAGATTCAGGTCATCTGCTGATACACGGCTGATAGGCATAGTCCCCTTCAATGTATCCGAGGATGAAAAGGCAAAATATAACACTATATTTGATGACATTATTTATACACCCTTATCACAATCCGGGGTCAGCGCCACATTAAGAAAGATAAATGAGAGACATGCTGCTCCTCCTTTACGGCCCCGGCATCAACTCCCGGAAGATACCATCCAGTCATCATTTAAAGACCTTGAAAAAGCCATTGAGCTGTCAAGGACATTCACATTGAACAACTTTGATCTTGACAGGATGCTTAACATGTTTCTCGATACACTTATGGAAACAACCGGGGTAGGCCGTGCCTCCATCCTCCTGTCAGATCAGGAAGAAGGCATTTACAGGGTAAAGTGTTCAAGGGGGCTGTCGTCAGATTTCATTTCAAAATTATACCTCTCTTCAGAAAGTGCCATTGTCCTGTGGCTTTCCGCAAGCGGCAGGATATTGAAGAGAAACTCTGCAGACTTTGAAAATATGGACCAGCAGAATATCCTTTACAGTGCATTGAGGGAGATGAAGATGCTGCACTCTGCAGTCACTATTCCTGTTATAGACGACGGCAAACTTCTTGGTATATTGAATCTTGACAACAAGATAACCGGTACACCATTTCACAATGCAGAACTTGAACGGATATTTATATTAACCACGTATCTTGGGAAGGCGATACGCGACATATATCACTACCAGAGTATATGCGCACAGAAGGAATATATTCAAAAGATACTTGAACAGATAGAATCGGAAAAGAGTGAAACAGTTAAAGAAAAGAAGAGTGATGACGATACCCGTATATTTAATGAATTGGTTGGCAGGATGTCTCACGAGCTGAGAAACCCGCTTGTCTCTATCAGGACATTCACTCAACTGATGAAAGAACGATACAATGACCCGGAATTTAAAGATTTTTTCTTTACAACTGTCACAGGAGAGGTAGAAAAATTAAATAGCCTGGTAGAAAAATTAATTGCTTTTACTCATCCTATAGAGTATAAATTTAACATGGTGGATATAGGCAAAGTGCTGGATGACAGTATTTTGGCTGTAACCAAAAACATAAAGCAATCTGAATATCGAATCATAAGAAACTACAAACGTGATATAATAATCCTCCAGGCAGACAAGGTACAGTTGGGAAAGGCCTTTTCTCATATTATACAGAATTCATTAAATGCCATGGCATCAGGCGGAACGTTGACAATAGATGTTGACCGGAACCAGGAAGATGAGACATGCAGCATCTCAATTAAAGACACAGGAAAAGGCATACCTCAGGATGACATTGACAAGATATTTGATCCTTTTTATACAACACCGGAAAAGGGGGTAGGATTAGGACTTCCATTAAGCAAAAAGATTATTGAAGGACATGGAGGAACGATCACTGTCAGCAGCGTGCTGAATGAGGGAACTACCGTGACAGTGACCCTGCCTTCAAAGCTAACAGACAAAAAACAGGAGGATTGAATGGAGAATAAATGCAGCATCCTCGTGGTTGATGATATGGTTGGTCCACGAGAGGCTCTCCGCATGATTCTGAAAAACAAACATGAAGTAGTTACAGCAGAAGATGGTGAAAATGCTTTAGAATGCCTTGGTAAAAAGGATTTCTATGTTGCAATCATTGACATTAAGATGGCCGGCATGGATGGCTTACAGCTTCTTAAGAAGATCAAAGAGAAAAAACCTGATACTGAAGTTATACTGATGACAGCATATGCCAGCGTAGATACAGCAAAAAATGCCCTCCGTTATGGCGCACTCGACTACCTTATTAAACCTTTTGATCACAAGGATGTAATAGATATTGTTGAAAAAGGGGTTGCTAAAAGAAGGGAACAGCTTAAGACCCGGCTTGAGATTGAACGGCTGCACATTGCCACTTCTGAATTATCAAAGAAAGTGGATGACGCAAGACGCAATATTGAAAGTCATTATGCAAGCACAGTGAAGGCATTGCTTGCGACTATTGACGCCAAGGACCAGTACACAAGGGGACACTCTGAGAGGGTTGCAAGATTCTCTGCATTCCTCGCTGAAAAAACCGGCTTTCAACATGACAAGATACTCAGTTTAGAGCAGGCAGCGCTGATTCATGACATCGGCAAGATCGGGGTAGAGGGACATATCCTGAAAAAGCCGGGTTCATTAGATTCATGTGAGTTTGATGAAATCAGGAAGCACCCGATGATCGGGGCGAAGATAATCACATCAGTTGATTTCCTCCAGGATATGAAACCAATAATCTTATGTCACCACGAGAGGTTTGACGGGTCAGGATTCCCTGATGGCATTAAGGGATCGGCTATCCCGCTGAGTGCACGAATAGTTGCAGTTGCTGATGCCGTTGATGCCATGCTTTGCGACAGGCCCTACAGGCCGGCAATGGCGCTGGATCATGTAAAGGAAGAGTTAACCCTCATGGCAGGAAAACAGTTCGATCCGGAAATAGTATCTGTTGTTATTAACAGCGGCCTGCTTGAGTGTTATTCCGGGATTTTCGACTTTCAGCACTCGTAATTGTTTATGATGAAAAATATAAAGGAGAATAATATGAAAAAGGTTTTTTTGTTTTCCGGGCTTTTCCTGTTTCTGATGTTGCCTCTGATGAATACTGTCAATGCTGCTGATACTTCCCAGATTAATATTGAAGATGAGATTAAATCTTTAAAGAAAGATATGCAGGATTTAAAAAAAGAGGTCGAAACATTAAAGGCTAAAAATACAGCGGCTCCGGCTCAACCCTCTCAGGAATTGCAGGACATTACAGCAAGCATTGATGATGACCCGGTTAAGGGAAAGGCTGATGCGCCTGTCACTATTATAGAGTTTTCAGATTACCAATGTCCTTTCTGCGGCCGTTTTGTTAAAAATACACTCACTGAAATTACACAGAAATATATAGATACCGGTAAGGTTAAATATGTATTCAGGGATTTCCCATTAGACTTTCATAAACTGGCGCCAAAGGCATCTGAGGCAGCCAACTGTGCAGGCGATAAAGGCAAGTACTGGGAGATGCATGATAAATTATTCGAAAATCAGAGCGCCCTTACCCTGGATAATCTCAGACAATATGCCACAGATATTGGATTAGATGCTGAATCGTTTAATGCATGCATTGACAGCGGAAAACATGCAGCAGAGATAACAAAAGATTTAGAGGATGGTAAGAAGGCAATGGTAAGCGGCACTCCTTCCTTTATAATAGGAAAAACCCAGCCAGGTAAAAAAGAAATTGTGGGGAAAAAACTGGTCGGGGCAAGGCCTTTCGCATCTTTTGAACAGGTGATAGAGCCGCTTTTAGCGGATCAGGGTAAATAGAAAAAACCGGATTCCCGCTCAGAACCACTGCGGGAATGACAGACGTGAGGTTATGTCTGCTCAAACAGGGCGTCTACAAATTCCCTTGCGTCGAAGTCTTTCAGATCCTCAAGCCCTTCGCCAACCCCTATCATCTTCACCGGGATCCTGAGGTCTTCTGTAATGCTGAGGATAATCCCGCCTTTTGCAGTGCCATCAAGCTTGGTTAATACTATACCGGTAACACCTATGTCTTTATTAAAAAGACTCGCCTGAGACAGTGCATTCTGACCTGTTGTCGCATCAAGAACAAGCAATACCTCATGTGGGCTGCCGGGATGCTCTCTCTCAAGGATCCTCCGGATCTTTTTCAGCTCCTCCATCAGGTTAACCTTTGTGTGAAGTCGTCCTGCTGTATCTACTATCAGGACATCGGCCCCCTTTGCCCTGGCCGATACAAGTGCATCATAAACAACAGCCGCAGGATCCGCACCGTCTGAATGCCTGATCACTGATGCCCTGCTTCTTTCACCCCATATGACAAGCTGTTCTGCGGCCGCTGCCCTGAAGGTATCTGCTGCGGCAATCATTACGCTTCTCCCTTCCCTTCTCAGCTTTTCTGACAATTTTCCTATAGTCGTCGTCTTCCCGGTTCCATTCACGCCTATTATTACTATGACAGCCGGTTTTGCAACATCAAGATTCAACGGCCCTTCATGCTGGGTCAGTATTGACAGCATGCCCTCTTTCAAAGATTTTTTTACATCCTCCGGGTCATTTATCTTATCCTTCTTTACTTTTTCAATCAGTTTACCGGCTACAGCAGTCCCAAGATCCGCGGCAATCAACACCTCTTCCAATTCTTCAAGAAGGAGAGGGTCCACCTTCTTGAATCCTGAGAGGAGCGTGTCTATCGTTCCTACAAGTTTATCCTTGGTCCGTGAAAGTTTACTGCTTAATTTGTCTGCTATCTTAGAGAAAAAATTCATCCGAACACCTGAAATATTACTATCGTAATCAGAGTGCCAAGCACTGCACCCCAGATAACCTCGCCGGATGTGTGTATGCCCATTGCTATCCTGCTATATGCTACTGAAAAAGATAATATAAAAGTCAGTACAGATATTAATACATTTTTAGTTAAGAAGACCACTGCTGTACCAATAGCGAAAGAGACTGCGGCATGCCCGCTCGGCAGACCCCCAAGAAAAGGCCTCCCCCTCCTGTAATGAGACTTGGCAAGTACTACTGCAATAATAACAAGGATTAAAATTATTATTGTAAGATGTTCTGAAGTATCTTCTATGTAAATTACTCCCCGGTTAAATGGTTGTTTCACATAGGGGAACAAGATCAGGTAACCTGTAATTATAGCGCCGGCAGAGATCAGAAAAACAGCGCCGGCTGCCACATCTTTTGCAATCTTGGCAAGCTGATTATATTCCGGTGATACAAGGTCAACAATAGCCTCAATGGCTGTATTAAACATTTCAGACAGCAGGACTAACAAAATTATGAAGCTCAGGATCAGAAACTCAATGCGAGTGACACCCAACAAAAGACTTGCTATAATCACTGTACCGGCTGCCCAGAAATGATACCTCATATGCCTCTGGGTCTTGGCAGCATACAGAATACCTTCTACAGCAAGGTTTGCACTTTCAAAAAAGTTCTTGGGTTTCATGTTGAGACTTTATAATCCTGATAATATGAGTTTTTCCTTCCGCCTCATTCTTCGCGCCTCTGTATCTGACACCTCATGATCATATCCCAGCAGGTGTAAAATACCATGGATCAGAAGGATTTTAAACTCCATGTCCGGTGAATGACCACGTTCCGCCGCCTGTGCATGTACCTTTTCCATAGATATTACGATATCACCAAGGAACCTTAAGAGTCTCCCCTCACCCCTCCCCTCTCCCCTATGGGGAGAGGGGGCGGGAAATGCAAGCACATCAGTGGGCTTATCAATCCCCCTGTATTGCCTGTTCAGTGTTCTCATGGCCCTGTTATTCACGATTAGTATACTCAGCTCTGAATCACCTGCCCTGCACAATGATAATATCTTATCAGCATTTTGTTTTATACTTTTCAGGTCAACTTTGTACTTTCTCTGACGATTTGCTGCCTCTATATTCATTACTTCTTCGTCTTTTTGGATTTTCCGCTCCTGGAACCAAATCTATCATAAGCCTTAACAATATCCTGCACTAACTTATGCCTGACAACGTCCTTTTCAGAAAAGTACACAAATTCTATCCCCTCAATTCCGGATAATATATTCTGTATCTCAATCAGGCCTGAAACCTTTTCCACAGGCAAATCAACCTGAGTAATGTCTCCTGTAACCACTACACGTGAATTAAAACCCAGCCTTGTCAGAAACATCTTCATCTGTTCTGATGTAGAATTCTGTGCCTCATCAAGTATGATAAACGAATCATTCAGTGTCCTCCCCCGCATAAATGCAAGCGGGGCAATCTCTATATCCCCGCGTTCTACAAGCCTGTTCACCTTTTCAGTCTCCATCATGTCGTAGAGGGCGTCATAAAGCGGCCTTAAATATGGATTCACCTTTTCATACATATCGCCCGGTAGAAAACCAAGCTTTTCACCTGCCTCCACAGCAGGTCTCGCCAGTATAATACGGTTTACCTCTTTCCTGAGGAGCGCTGAGACAGCCATTGCCATGGCAAGATAGGTCTTGCCGGTGCCTGCAGGACCTATTCCTATAACAATGTCATTTTTCCTTATTGCCTTCACATACTCCGACTGAGTATGTGACTTTGGAATGATCAGCTTGCGTTTTGACGGAAGTGAAACTGCCTCCTGAAAAACCTCTTTGAGCTGAAACTCACCTTCTTTTACGGACTGCCTTATAATATAATCAACATCATCAGGTTTTACTGAATAACCTTCTTCAATCAGGGCTGTAAGATTAGTAATTACCTCCTGTCCTGTCTTAACCCTGTCCTGGGGACCATCCATAATAATCTCATTGCCCCTCGCAACAACCTTTATCCCCAAGCTCTCCCCAATTATCCTCAGGTTAATATCACCGCCTCCAAACAGGGCGCAGGGGTCAATCCTATCTTTAAGCCGTATCTTTATTGTCATATCTAACTTTATGCCTGCCTGAGTAAACCATGCACCATTGTATATTTTATAATGTCACTCAGGTTATGAAGATTCAGTTTCTTCATGATATTCTTACGGTGGGTCTCCACTGTATTTATACTTATACAGAGACTTTCAGATATGTCCTTATTGGTCATGCCTCCTGCAAGAAGGCGAAGTATCTCTTTTTCACGGATACTCAGTGATTCATATGATATAACCGATGCCGGCGATGAACTCCCGGCAGCCTGAGATACCCTGGCAAACCTGTAAAAGTATTTTTCTCCTGAAGAGACGATATTTATGGCATCAAACAGCTCTTTGTCAACCGACTTCTTGGGAAGATACCCTGATGCCCCTATCTTCATCCCGTCTTCCTGGAGGAAATTATCTTCATACATAGTAAGGAGGATGATTCTTATATCAGGTAAAATGCGTTTTATCCTCTGGGTAGCCTCTAAACCATTAAGATGCGGCATTGAGACATCCATAAGGATTATATCCGGATTGGTCTCACGGGCTAATTGAACAGCCTCATTACCATCAGATGCTTCACCTACGACAGTGACCTGGTTCAATGATTCGAGGATGCGCCGAAGTCCCTGCCTGAAGAGGGCATGGTCATCAACGATTAATATATTAACAGCCTTATTTAGCAACGCTGGCTGCCTGGGGTAACTCATATGGTATCTCCATACGTATAGTTGTGCCGCTTCCACTTTCTGATTCTATCCACACCTTACCACCTAAAATGGTAACCCTTTCCCTTATCCCGATCAGCCCCATGCCTCCCACCCTGCCCTCTTTTGAGAGGTCAAAGCCCCTGCCATTGTCGCTTATTGAAAAATAGAGATCGCCCTCTGTATTTCTCAACCTGATCCCGACGCTTGTTGCGCCGGAATGCTTTGCAATGTTCGTCAACGCTTCCTGGGCTATACGATATAAGTGTATCTCCTGCTGGGGATTGTGAAACTGAGGAATTTCCCTGAGACAAGAATCAACCTGTATACCTGTCTTTTTTGTAAATGTCTCTATATACAACCTGAGGGCCTGAGAAAAACCAACCTCTGCAACGTATGACGGGCTAAGGTCCTTTGATATCCTCGACACCTCATTCATTGTCGTCTCTACATGCTCTGCCAGCCCCTCAATCTCGGGAAGGATATCCTCAGCAGGGTTGTTAAGAATTTTGTTCTTTATGGCCATCAGCGTTAACTTCATTATTGCGAGTGACTGCCCTATTTCATCATGCAGATCACGTGAAATGCGAAGCCTTTCCTCTTCAGCTGCATAAACAATCTGCGATGAAAGTGCTCTCGCAGCCTTCTCCATGCGTATTTTTTCCATGGCCCTTGCGACACGATGAATCAATATCTGGGAGGCGAAAGGTTTTGTCAGATAGTCATACGCCCCGTGACGCAGGGCCTCTATCACAGAATCCAGAGAACCATATGCCGTGATTATAAGTACTGCGGTCATCATCTCTTGCTGCTGGATGTAATCCAGCACCTGAATGCCTCTCAGGTCAGGCATATTAAGATCAGCGATGACTACCGGAAAGTATTCTTCAGACAGGATGTGAATAGCCTCTTTTCCGCTGCCGGCTGTCCTGATTTCATAATCACGACGTGAAAAAAGAGTCTCAAGATATCCCCTGACAGTTTCATCATCATCTACTATGAGTATTCTTTCTTTGAATGTTTCGCTTTCAATCGCAGGCATTTTTATTGGCTTTTTAACAATATGTTTAATGGCCTATTTTATCCCATCTGATAGAATATAGCAATGAGTAGATGGTCAGGAACG
>Ga0209126_1000557_pt1 | contig 12499 bp, 8 predicted proteins | sample RifCSP19_1_FD_184024 | JGI IMG/M metagenome (GOLD analysis project Ga0209126, IMG submission 184024) | Soil microbial communities from Rifle, Colorado - Rifle CSP2_sed 19_1 (SPAdes) (version 2) | ecosystem: Environmental > Terrestrial > Deep subsurface > Rock core/Sediment | place: Rifle...
AAAGACCCGCTCGCCGTCCGCAGTCACGCGCACCCAGGACTTTCCCGTCGTCGTCAGCGCCACGGTGACGCCGGCGGTCGGTGGTGCTGGGCTTTCCGCAGGCGCGGGCGTCGCCACCGGGGCGGCGCTGGGCGTAGAGAGAGATCCCGGCGACGCGGCGGGCGTCCCCGCAGGAACCGGACGCGCGAATTCCCTCAACTGCGTGTAGCCAATGTAGCCCGCGTAGAGCGCGAGCACCAGGATCACCCAGACGGCGTATGTGAGGAAGCGACGCCACCGCGGTACCGGTGCCGCAGGTTCGAGGGGGATCTCGACGGCGCGGCTCAGGCCGGGGGCGAGGGCTGGGGGAAACTGGGCCTCAAACTCCGCCACCAGGCGGTCCGCGTCCAGCCCCAGTAGGCGGGCGTACGCTCGGACGAAGCCCTTGGAATATGGGTGCGGCGGCAGCGCGTCGAACCGCTCCTCTTCCAGCGCCGTTAGGTGGGCACCGCGGATCTTCGTGAGGCGCTCGACGTCGGCCAGCGAAAGGCGCCGCGCCTCCCGCGCCCGGCGGAATGTCTCTCCGATGCCGGATGGAGCCTGCACGCCCTAGTGTTTGCGTACCCGCCGGGGATTCTCCTCCTGGCGGCGCAAACCCAGGCAGGGAGCGCAATCCCGCTCCCTGCTTTGCTTTCAGCCGACGACTCACTTTTCGGGTCGCTGTGCCTCGTTTGGGCTGAGTGCTGGATTTTTGGGGGTGGTTAAGGCAACGGGAAGGCAAACGGAAAGGCGGACGCGGCAAGAACCCAACTCAGGGTCGGCCCCCGCACCCGCCCCTAAGGTTTCGGTGGGCCGCACCGCCCCGGCCGTCCAAGGGACTGCAGCGGCTCCTGGCGGGATGGAGACTTTCGGGAATGGGGCGTTTTGGCGCGGTGGGGGAAAGTCAACACGGACGAGATTCGGTAGTCCTGCCGCCCCGGCAGCCTGGGCCGACAGCTAGAACCCGCACCAGACTTGCGCCTGCTGTCCCGCTCCCGCGACTCGGCCGGCGGTCGTCGCCTCCAGCGGGGGGTCCCACCGATGCCCCTCGAAGAGAAGGTAAGGTTGAAAACATCCGCTACACTCCCCACGGGGATTGCAGGTTGCAGCCATCCATCGGGATGGCTGAGGATTGAATCGAAAGGAGACAGCGATGTCGAGTTTCTTGATGGAGAGCGCGCCCGCTGCCGAAACCGTCATCGACGGGAAGCGGTATCTCTATTTTGGAGGGACCGGTTACTACTCGCTACAGAATCATCCCACATTGATGAAGGCGGCGGTCGAGGCTTTGACAAAGTACGGAATGCACTCGGCCACGTCCCGAAGCGGCTTCGGGACCACTCCTCTCCACGTGGCTGTGGAAAAGAAGGCGGCCGAATTCTTCGGCACTGAGGATGCAGCCTACATCGCCTCCGGATATCTCTGCAACATAGCGGGGTTCCAGGCGCTGACGGCGACGGCGGGGTTCGACGCAGTCTTCGTCGACGAAGGGTCCCATTACAGCGTGATCGACTTTGTCCATTTGCTCCAATCGCCCGTAGTCACGTTCGCCCACGCCGAGCCGGAAGACCTCCGGAAGAAACTCCGCGCGCACCTGAAGGCCGGGCAAAAGCCCCTTGTGGTCAGTGATGCCATCTTCCCGTTAATGGGACAAATGGCTCCTGTTCCCGCATATGTTGAAATCTCAGCGCCCTACGGAGCTTCGATTTGGCTGGACGACTCGCATGGTGTCGGTGTTCTGGGCGCGAAGGGGCGTGGCACCTATGAATACTATGGCCTGGAATCGGATCGGCTCTTATTTGGAGGAACCTTCAGCAAGGCCTTCGGCTCCCACGGAGGCATCATTCCCGGCGAGAAGAACTTCATACAGACCATCCGAACCGGTCACGTCATGAACGGTGCAACCTCGCCGACTTCGCCGGCTGCAGCGTCAGCACTGGCGAGCATGGAGTTGTTGACGCAGCATCCCGAGTGGCGCACCCAGCTGTGGAACAATGCCCGGATGTTGAAGGCTGGCCTGCGGCAGATGGGTTTTGCGATCGACGATTCGCCGGTCCCAATCGCCGCGTGGAGGCTAAGGTCGTCACAGGAGATGGACCGCGTCCACAAGGAGCTGATGAACCGCGGTATCTGCATCCAAAGGGCCCACTACGTTGGAGGAGGCCCCGAAGGGGTCCTCCGTGCAGTAGTTTTCTCTAGCCACGCGGCGAAACAGATCGACCGGTTGCTCGGCGAGTTGAAAAGCCTGATGTAGAGGAGCTGTTCCCCATCGCCTATCCGGCGCGGCACCCCTGAGCGTGTGAGGCACCCTATCCTATCTTAGGCCCCAGGAGTACTGTGGGCGCCACACACAGGAAAGGGGATAAACGTGTAGACATCTAACTGCACCAGTACAGCTGGTTGATTATACCTGAGGTTTGGGCTGAGCCGGGAGGGAGGTGGTTGAAGAAGGAGTGATGCCGCACATCGGTTCGGAGGGAATGGCAAAGGAGCGAATGCGCCTAGAACACAGGGGGGCTGATCGTCATGAAAGTGTTCGGCTGGCCCAGGGCGCTTGCCCTGGGAGTAGTGTTTGCACTTCTGGCCTTGCCCATGCCGGCAGGGTCCGCCCAGGCCACCCCGCAGGACGTCCTGATCTTCGGCTCTACTAGCGACGTAGAGACCATGGATCCACAGGTCACCGTCGACAACATCGCCTGGCGGGCCATCTACTACTCCTACGACCGGCTGGTCCAGCTCAAGGGTGGCACCACGGAGGTGGCGCCGCAGCTGGCCGAGTCGTGGACGATCTCTCCCGACGGGAAGACCTATACGTTCCGGCTGCGGAGGGGCGTGAAGTTCGTTGACGGCACGCCGTTCGACGCGAAGGCGGTGGAGTTCAGCTTCACCCGGCTGCTGAAGATGGGGAAGGGCGCCGCGGGCCTGTGGGATGGCATCCTGGATGTGAACGGCATCACGGTGGTGAACGCCTCCACCATTCGGTTCACCCTGAAGACGCCGTTCGCGCCGTTCCTGGGGTCGCTGGCGACCGATCAGGCGAGCATCGTCAGCCCGGGCATCATGAAGTACGAGAAGGGCGGTGACCTCGCCCAGGCCTGGCTGGCCGGCAACACTGGGGGCACCGGGCCGTTCTTCCTCAAAGAGTGGCGACGTGGCGAGCGCATCGTGCTGGAGCGCAACCCGAACTACTGGGGTCGCAGGCCGGCGCTGCGCCAGGTCATCATCCGCAACATCCCCGACCCGGCGGTCCTGCGGGACCTGCTGGAGCGGGGTGAAGTGGACATGGGAGAGGCGCTGACGGACGATCAGCTCGACGCTATCAAGGGCAAGCCCGGCATCACCGTGTCCGAGTCGCCGTCCTTCCTGGCCACCTATCTGTACCTGAACAACAAGAACAGGTACCTGTCGAATGCGAAGGTCCGCCAGGCCATCTCCTACGCCATCGACTACCCGGGCATCATCCGGGGCGTCAAGCTGGGCCGGGCGGTGCAGATGCGCGGCCCCATCCCCCAGGGCATGGCGGGCCACGACAAGACGGTCTACCAGTATTCTCGCGATGTGGCCCGCGCGCGCCAACTGCTCTCCGAGGCCGGCCACCCGCAGGGGTTCGAGCTCAGCCTGCTGATTGACCCCGGCATCCGGGAATGGGCCGACATCGCCTCGATCGTGCAGGCGAACCTGGCCGACGTGGGGATCAAGGTGAAGATCGAGGGCTTCGCCCGCCCGACAATGCGCGCCAAGCTCGACAAGGCCGACTTCGACATGGCCACGGGCTTCTGGACGCCCGACTATCCCGACGCGGACATGTTCACATGGTTCTGGTTCTATTCCAAGAACGGCGGGCTGGCGGGAAACCGTTCCTTCTATTCGAACCCGCGGATGGACGAGCTCGTGGTCGCGCAGCGCCAGGAGACCGACCCCGCCAAGCGCCTGGCGCTCTTCCGGCAGATCCAGAAGATCGCCGTCGATGAGGCCGTCTACGTCTATCTCCACCAGGCGGTCTACCGGATCCCGATGCGGAGCCGCGTCCAGGGCTACGTATACAACCCGATGCTGCTGTTCATGCCCAACTTCAGCGGGATCTCGAAGAAGCCGTAGCACCATCTCGCGCCGGCGCGGGAGGAGTGGCGCGCGAGCGTCCCTCCTCCCCGTCGGGAGAACCCCGGACATGGCTCATTTTCTGGCGCGCCGCCTCCTGCTGCAGTTCGTGGTGTTCGGGGGCGTCCTCGTCCTCACGTTCCTGATCTCGCACATCGTGCCCGGCGATCCCGCTCTGCTGCGGGCAGGGCCGAAAGCCAGCGCGGAGACCATCGCGAAGATCCGGCACGACATGGGGCTGGACCGACCCCTCCCCGTCCAGCTGTGGGTCTACGTTCGCGAGCTGCTGCGCGGCGATCTGGGCACCTCCATCCGCACCCAGCGCCCGGTCATCCAGGACATCACCGAGCACTTCCCCGCCACGTTCGAGCTGATCACCACCAGCCTCCTCGTGGTCATTGTGGTCGGGATCCCGCTGGGCGTGCTGTCCGCCGTGCGCAAGGATCGCCTGCCGGATCACCTCAGCCGGGTGATTGCCATCTCCGGCGTCTCGCTGCCGGTGTTCTGGCTGGGCCTGCTGCTCATCTACGTCTTCTTCGTCCGCCTCGGATGGCTCCCGGGCACCGGACGGCTGGACATGGCGGTGGAGCCTCCGCCCACCCTCACGGGCCTCTATGTGGTCGACGCCTTGGCCGCACGCGACTGGGAGGCGCTGCGCAGCACCGTCCGCCATCTCCTGCTGCCGGTGTTCCTCCTGTCCTATGTGTCCCTGGCGCCGGTGGTCCGCATGGTGCGCTCCAGCATGCTCGAGGTCCTCGGCCAGGATTACATCCGGACGGCCCGGGCGAAGGGATTGCCGGAGCGGCTCATCGTCTACCGGCACGCCCTGCGCAACGCGCTCATCCCCACCCTGACGATCATCGGGCTGTCTTACGGCACGCTGCTGCAGGGTGCCGTGGTGACGGAAACGATCTTCGCCTGGCCGGGCATGGCGTACTACGCGGTGGGCTCGATGACATACCTGGACTACCCCGCCGTGATGGGCATCACCCTGGTCAGCGCCGTCATCTATACCAGCGTCAACCTCATCGTCGACCTGCTCTACGGCGTGGTCGACCCGCGGATCCGGTATGACTGAGGTCGCGACGCAGGCCCGCCCTGCCCGATCCCTTCCCACGGTCCGCCGCAGCGGCCGGCTGGTCGGGCGCTGGTTGCTGCGCCGCCCGCTCACGCTGGTGGGAGCCGTGATTGTGCTGGTCGTGAGCAGCGCGGGGCTGGCGGCACCGCTGCTCGCACCATACAACCCGCTGGCCATCGATATCGTGGGCCGGCTCCAACCCCTGAGCCGGGCGCATCCCTTCGGCACGGATCACCTGGGGCGGGATCTCCTTAGCCGGATCATCTATGGGGCCCGGGTCTCCCTGGGGGTCGGGGTCACCATCGCCGCCCTGGGAGCGCTCACCGGGACGGTGCTGGGCCTGCTGGCCGGCTATCTGGGCGGGAAGGTCGACGAAACCATCATGCGGATCTGCGACATGTTCCTCGCGTTTCCGGCGCTCATCCTGGCCATGGCCCTGGCCGCGTCATTGGGGCCGAGCCTGGGGAACACCATGCTCGCACTCGTGATCATCTGGTGGCCCTGGTACGCCCGCATCATGCGGGGCCAGGTCCTTGCCCTCCGGGAGTCGGAGTACGTCATGGCGGCCAGAGCGCTGGGGGCCAGCACCCAGCGCCTCATGTTCCGGCACCTCCTGCCGAATGCCATCCCGCCGATCATCGTCCAGGCTACCCTGGACATCGGGAACGCGATCCTGATCGCCTCCTCGCTCAGCTTCCTCGGGTTCGGCGCGCAGCCGCCGGTTCCGGAGTGGGGCGCCATCACGAGCGAAGGGCGGACGTTCCTGCGCGATTACTGGTGGTATCCCACCTTCCCCGGGCTGGCCATCATGATCACCGTGATGGGGTTCAACCTGATGGGAGACGGTCTGCGCGACCTGCTCGATCCACGGCTGCGGCGCCAGGTCGGCCGATAACCCTCGCGGCCGCAGGCCTCCCCGGCACCGGTCTGCCGTCCAGGTTTTGTCCAGGTGGGCCTGCTACCGTGCCCCTCAGCGCGGGCCGGGTGCGTGCGTCCCCGCACGGCCGGGCCGCGGTCTGGGAGGGCAAGCGCGTGGGGCCTGCAGCGGGAGGCCATATGCCGGTCTACAACCTTCACGGCAATCCGCTTGTGTTCCCCTGGCTGGAAGGGGTGAGAAGTAACACCGCGCATTGTCTCGAAGACAGCCTCGTCCACGATTCCCCGGAGGGCGCGCTGCAACTTCTCCCAGGGGTTCGTCCCGCCGGGGAAAAAGGCTTGGCTAATGAAGAAGGTCCGACCATCGTGGTCCTGGTCCAAGAACCACGCCGCCACCTCTTCACCTGAGGAAGATAAGAGTTCCCCGTCAACATGCCCCCCGGCGTCCCCGATGCCCTGCGGGTGCCGACGTCCTGCTGATTCCGGTGCAGCCCTCCGGCGTGGACATCGCAGCAGCAGCAGCGACGGTGCAGCCCACGCCTAGGGGGTGAGGCCATTCGGGAGCAATACGCAAGCGACTCTACAAAAGCCAGACTGTCTGGTTCATCGACTACGTCGCCGCCAACGGGCAGCGGATCAGGCAAACCGTAGGGGTAGGCGATGAGAGCAAACGTCTCGCCAAGAAGGTGCTAGCGCAGCGGGAGGCTGAGGCACAGTTGGGCATCCTCAACCTGCCCACGACACAGACGATGCGCTTTGACGAATACGCCGAGGAATGGCTGCGGGGGTTCACCCGAAGGCGATCCAGGCCCGCCTGGGCCATGCTTCGATCCAGACGACCCTGAACATCTACGGGCACCTGATGCCGTCTGCCTTCGAGGGTGTGGGGGAAAGGCTGGACCAGTTCCTCGGGGAAGGCAAAATCAAGGCAAACGGAAAGGACACCTCGCTACAACTCGCACCGCAAGGGCCTTTCAGCGCACGAACTACCTAGTGTTTGCCTACGCGGGAAGCCTTTCCTCTGTCAGGGCCACCGCGATCTGTGCCGCCAGAGCCGCGTTGGCCTCCAATAGCGCCAGGTTGGCTTGGACCGCGCGGCCGCGAGTGAGGCGGTCCACTTCGCTCAGGAGGTACGGGGTCAGATCGCCGCCGCGGATGCCCTCGGTCTCGGCACGGGTCACGGCGCGGGCGACTGCTTCCGCCACATCGTCCGCCGGCAGTGCCCACTGCTCCGGCGGAGGGTTGGCCACGAGCAGCGCGCTCATGTCCCCCAACCGCTCCTTCGCCCGGGAGATCGCCGCGATCTCCGCGACTGAATCCGCTGACCACGGCACAGGATGGCCGCTGTCGGCCACATAGAAGTACGGGAAGCGCACAGTCCGGTAGCCGATCACCGTGACGCCGCGCGTCTCCAGCGCCTCGAGCGTTGCGCCCACATCACAGATCGCCTTGGCCCCCGAACAGACCAGCACGAGGGGCCGCCGGCTCAGTTCGTCCAGATCGGCGGAGATGTCCCAGGTCGGCGCCGCGCCCACGTGGACCCCGCCGATGCCGCCGGTCGCCTGCACGCGAACGCCGAGCGCGTGCGCGACCGCCAGCGTGGCCGACACCGTGGTCCCCCCGCTCGCCTGCCGCGCGATGGCGACGGCCAGGTCCCGCCGACCCACTTTGACGACGCCGCGCGCCGCCAGGTAGCCCAGGTCCTCTTCCGCAAGCCCGACGCGCACTCGCCCGCCGATCAGCGCCACCGCCGCCGGGACCGCGCCGTGCTCCCGGATGGTGCGTTCCATGCGCCGGGCCGCCTCCAGGTTCGCCGGGTAGGGCAGGCCGTGCGTCACGACGGCGGATTCGAGCGCGACTACCGCGGCGCCGAGGCCGAGCGCGACCTGGATCTCGTCGCTGACGTCAAAGGGACTCTGCGGGGTCATGAGGCCCTCCCTTCTATCAATACAGTTCCCACTTCGGGGTGGACATTCCCCCATACCCCGAGGGTCATGGTTGCCGCCCTGGCGGCCAGCAGCAGCACCCGTTCCGCAAACCAACCGCGCAGCAGGCCGAACATGACCAGCGCGGCCGCCGTGTCGCCCGCGCCCGTCTCGTTGATCACCAGGCCGGGTTGCGCCGGTGCCGCCGTCCATGCCTTCCCGAGCAGGCCGAGTCCGCTCTGTCCCTCAGTCAGGAGGACCCACTCCGGGCCAAGCGCCTGCACGGCCCGGGCCAGGGCAGCGCCTTCCAGCATGCCGCCCTTCGGGCCCATCAGCGCCCGCGCCTCGGCCAGCGTGAGACAGACGAGCCAGGCGTGCGGCAGAAGAGAGCGAAGACGGAAGACCTTCGCCGGAGACGTTCCCACCAGCGCCAGTCGCGCGGCGTAGCGCGCCAGTTCCGGCAGCGCCGCCTCCGCCGGATTGGCGTCGAGCACGACGAGATCGGTATCTTCGCGGGGAGCACGCAGCCACACCTCTGCCGGTGTCGCCTCCACGATCGTGGCGTCGGCCACACCACGGCCGCCGATAGTGACGTAGAATCCGGTCTGCCCCGGATCGCGGATGACAGCCGTCGTGTCCACACCTGCGAGGGCCGTCTGCGTCATCACCCACTCCCCCCAGGCGTCGGCACCGACCACGGTGAGCAGACGGACCGTGGCACCCAGGCGCGCCAGTGCCTCCGCCACGTTCCGCGCCACCCCGCCGGGGACGACGTGCACCCGTCCCGGCGTGGAGATCCCGTCCGCAGTGGGGCCCGAGGCCGTCACCTTCACGTCGACGTTGGCGCCGCCGGCGACCAGCACGCGTGGTGCGCTCATCCGCGAAGGTGTTCCCGCCCGAGGGTGCAAATCCCCCCGCGGCGCGCTACACTGCACTTCAAGCCATGCTCACCGACCTCCGCCCCTGCTGGAACTGCGGCTCCGAGAACCCTGCGGGCGCGAAATTCTGCGCCAATTGCGGCAAACCACAGCAGGCCGTCTGCCCGGATTGCGGCACCCCTTTCGCCGAGGGCGCCAAATTCTGCGCCAATTGCGGGATTCCGCTGGGTGGGCCCGCCCGTGTCCCGGCCGAGGCTGCGCCTGTCCTGACCGCCGAGGCGCGCAAGGTCATTACCGCCCTCTTCGTCGATCTGGTGGATTCCACGCGCCTGACGGAACGGCTCGATCCGGAAGAGGCGCGCATCGTGGTCGGCAAGTTCTACAAGGTCGTCGAGCATGCCGTCGAACGATTCGAGGGTACCGTCGCCAACTACCTGGGGGACGGGGTCCTCGCCGTCTTCGGCCTGCCCATCTCCCACGAGGATGATCCCGAGCGGGCCGTGCGCGGCGGGCTGGCCATCCGCGACGCCATCCCCGTGCTGAACGAGCACCTGGCCGGTACGCACGCGGTGCAGTTGGGGACGCGTGTCGGCATTAACACCGGCGAGGTAGTGGCCGCTTCCGGGTCGACCTTCGACCGCGACTTCCTCGTCTCGGACGCCGTCACCACGGCCGCCAGGCTGCAGCAGACCGTCTCCTCCGGAGCGGTTGTCGTGGGCGAGCGCACCTACCGTCTGACGCGGGAGGTCATCGAGTACCGCGAACTCCCGCCGGTGGCGGTCAAGGGCAAGGCGGCCCCGCTGGCCGTCTGGCAGGCCGTGGCGCCGCTGCCGGAGCGGCCGGAGAGCCGCCGCATCGCCGCACCGCTGATCGGCCGGCACGGAGAGCTGGGGGTGCTGCGGCACCTCTACGAGCGCACGCGCGAGGAGGGCCTCGTCCATCAGGTGACGGTGCTCGGGCAGGCGGGGGTGGGCAAGAGCCGGCTGCTGCGCGAGTTCCTGGCCGAGGTGCGCGATGGGGATCCCCCGCCGCTGGTGCTGCGGGGGCGCGGCATCGCCTTCGGCGGGCAGATCGGGTATCATGCGCTGATCGACGTCCTGCGGACGCAGGCTGGACTCATGGACACGGACGCGCCCGAGGTCGTGCGGGCGAAACTCGCCCATTGGTTGGCGAGCGCCCTGCCGGAGGGGACGGATCTCCTCGACGGGCTGCTGCTGACCTTCGGGACGGAGGATGGCTCGGCGACCACCCCTGAGCTGATGCGCCAGCGCCTGTTCGACTCCTGGCGGAGTCTGCTCGTGGGGCTGGCAGCGGCCGGGCCGGTGGTCGTGGCGTTCGAGGATCTGCATTGGGCCGACGACGGCGTTCTCGACTTGATCGAAAACGTCAGTGCCACGATCGAGGGGGTGCCGCTCTTCATCGTCAGTCTGGCCCGCCCCGAACTGTTAGAGCGCCGGCCCCGCTGGGGCGGCGGCGGGCGCGACGCCACCACCCTGGACCTGAAGCCGCTGCGGCCGCAGGAGGCGGAGCAGCTGGTGGCCGCGCTGAGCAGCCAGGGCGTCGCCCCGGAGATGCGTCTGACGATCGCGCAGCGGGCCGGCGGGAACCCCCTGTTTGTAGAAGAACTGGTGCGGATGTTGATGGAGGGGAGCACGCCGGGCGCGGCGATTCCCGATACGGTGCAGGCAGTGATCACCGCGCGCATCGACCGGCTGCTCCCGGACGAGCGCCGGGTGCTGCAGGCCGCGGCGGTGATCGGGCTCTCGTTCTGGCCCTCCGCGATCGCCCCGCTGGCGGGCCTTTCCCTCGAGGAGACGCAGAAAGCGGTCGATGCCCTGATCGCCAAGGAACTGGTCGTCAGCCGCCCCCGCTCCGCCGTCGCAGACGAGCGTGAGTTCGCCTTCCGCCAGACCCTCACCCGCGACGTCGCCTACGGGCTGCTGCCCCGAACGCAGCGGGCCCGGGCCCACGCCGAGGCCGCCCGCTGGCTGGAGGCACGCGTGGGCGAGCGCGTGGAGGAGGTCATCGAGATCCTTGCCGAGCACCTCCGCCAGGCCGGCGACGATGGACGCGCCGCGGCGTACCTGCGACGGGCGGCGAACAAGGCACGCCGCCTCTACGCCAACGCCGACGCCATCCGCTTGTTCGAACTGGCGCTGGAATCCGCGGGAAAGGCGGGACTGCCGCTGCGGGATGTCGCGCTCATCTATCACGGTCGCGGTGAAGTCTACCAATTGCAGGGAGACTACCGCGCGGCCCTCGTCGACTTCGAGGCGGGGCTGTCCGCCGCACGGCTCGCAGAGGACCAGGCGGTGGAGGCGCTCTTGGAGAACCGGGTGGGCTTCGTCCACCACCGCGAACTCCGCCTGGACGAGGCCGAGGCGCATTTCTCGCGCGCCGTGGTGCTCGCCCGACAGGCCGGCGACCGGCAGACGCTGGGACTGTCACTGATCGACCTGGCGAACGTGGCCTGGGACCGCGGCGAGATGGGCGCGGATCACCCCATGCTCGCGGAGGGCATCGGTCTCCTCCGCGGCGCCGGGGATCTCTCCGGGGTGGCCCGCGGCCTCAACCTGTTGGGGATGGCCTACTTCGGCGCCGGGGACGGAGCCCAGGCCATTGCCGCGGCCGAGGAGGCCCTCGCCGCCGCGCGGCAGGCCGGGGACAAGTCGAAAGAGGCCACCAGCCTGAGTTACCTCAGCATCATCAACCGGTACCTGGGGCGCTACCAGGAGACGCTGCGGTACGGCCAGGAGGCGCTGGATCTGGCAAAGACCATCGGCGACCGCCGCCGCGAGGTCTTCACCATCAGCTTCATCGTGCCCGGGCTGATCGCACTGGGACAGTGGGGCGAGGCGTTTCGCCTGCTCGACGGCGTCCTCCGGTTGCTCCGGGAATACGCGAAGATTCACCTCCCATTCATCTACGGGTACGCGGGGTTGCTCGCTTACGAATTGGGAGACTTCGCGGCAGCCCGGGACGACCTCGCGCAGGCCTCCAACGTGGGGACGGTGCCCAACCCGGGATGGCAGCAACTCGGCATCCTGGCGGAGGTCTACCGGACACGCCTCGACGGGGATCGCGCGGCCGAAAACGACGCGCTCGACCGCATGCTCGCCCTGCGCTGGGGGGTGTTTGTCCCCGACGATATAGAGATCCTCCTGCCCGTCACCGAAGCGCTCCTGGAGGTGGGCCGGACCGAGGACGCGCGGCGGTTCCTCGCCGCGCGGCGGCCCGACGTGATGAAATGGGGCGCGTCCGTGTACCTGGCCGCCCTGGCGATCGCCGAAGCGCTGGTGGCCGTCGAGGACGGGAGGGTGAAGGAGGCGAACGTGCTCCTCGACGAAGCGGTGCGGCAGAGCCAGGCGGGTGAGGACGTCACCACGGAACTGCGCGCCCGCGAGCGCCGGTGGCAGCTCCGCAGCCTGCCGGAAGACCGTGTCGCGCTGCGCCGTCTGCTGCAGCGCATCGCCGATTCTCTTCCGGAGGAGCGCCGCGCCATTTTTCTGGCGGGCCCGCGCGCCGTCATCCTGCGCGAACCGTCCTAGCGCCTAGCCGTCCCCAATCCACTCCTCCGCCCGGGGGAGCTGCGCCCGCGGCCCTGCCGCGCGGGTCGGACGCAGCCG
>Ga0209126_1000563_pt1 | contig 12435 bp, 10 predicted proteins | sample RifCSP19_1_FD_184024 | JGI IMG/M metagenome (GOLD analysis project Ga0209126, IMG submission 184024) | Soil microbial communities from Rifle, Colorado - Rifle CSP2_sed 19_1 (SPAdes) (version 2) | ecosystem: Environmental > Terrestrial > Deep subsurface > Rock core/Sediment | place: Rifle...
TCCCGATGGCGGAGAGCCGGCTGAACGAAGCGACGAAGATGGGATTCACGCGGGTGCTCCTCCCCGCGTCCAACGCCTTGCGCCTCTCCGCAGAGTTTCCGCTCACGCTGGTGCCGGTCCACCACGTCCGGGAGGCCCTCGCCCAGGTGGGGAAGAAGACCTCGTAGAGGAAAAATGTCTCAGGGCATCGGCCCGATACGAGACCGACGAGACGTAGCGCTAGAAGGAAGCGGGACGGGCAGGGCGCCCCGCGCGCGGTTCAGGATCCACGGAAATTGCGCGCCAGCAGGTAGAGTTCGAACGATTCCTTCCGGGTCGCGGAAGGCCGGATCCTGCGGACCTCCCCGAACGACCCCCGCAGTTCCTTCACCACGTCGTCGGTCTCGGCTCCCTCGTAAATCTTGGCCAGAAACGTTCCCCCCTCCCGCAGCGCCTCCTTCGCGAGGGAGAGGACCGCCCGGACCAGGTCGGCCGACCGGGCCTGGTCGGTGAACGATATCCCCGTCGTGTTCGGCGCCGCGTCCGAGACGATCGCGTCCGGCCTCCGCCCGAGGAAGGCGATGATCTCCGCGGGGAGCGATCCGTCGGTCACGTCCCGGTGGAAGAAACGGAAGTTCTCCCCCGGGATCGGGTCCATCGGGAGGATGTCCACGGCGGCCACCTTCCCCCGCTTCCCCACGAGACGAAGAAGAACCTGGCTCCACCCGCCCGGCGCGGCCCCGGCGTCGACCACGAAATCGCCCGGCGCGATGACCTTCTCCGCACCGGCGAGCTCCAGCAGCTTGTATGCCGCGCGGGATCGGTAGCCTTCCTTTTTTGCCTTCGTATAGAAGGCGTCCTTCCTCTTGTACACGCCCTCATGCTATCCGATCGGTGCCGCCGTTGACAGTGGGAAACCCCCTACGATAAAGTCTTTTTGCCCATGAAAGGACGAGAGACGGACATCGACGGCGTCTTCCGGTACCTGAGGGGCGATCTGCGCAAGGTGGAGAAGGCGCTCGTCGCCTACCTGAAGTCCCCTGTTCCCCTGATCCCCATCGTCGGCAGGCACATCACCCTTTCGGGAGGAAAGAGGTTCCGCCCCGCGGTACTCCTGCTCGTCTCGGAGGCATGCGGATACACCGGCCCTCGCCGGATCGTCATGTCCGTCGTGACGGAGTACATGCACAACGCGACGCTCTTGCACGACGACGTGGTGGACGGCGGGGTGCTGCGCCGCGGCAAGCCGGCGGCGAACGTCGTCTACGGGAACTCGGTGAGCATTCTCGTGGGGGATTTCCTCTTCGCGCGCGCCTCGCAGCTCATGACCGAGGACGGCGATCTCGACGTCCTGGGCATCTATGCCCGCACGCTGGTCTCCCTATCGGAAGGTGAGGTTCTCCAGCTCATGAAGTCCGCCGACCGAAAGATGTCGGAGAACGACTACCTTCGGGTCGTCTTCCACAAGACGGCGTCGCTGATCGCCGCCGCGAGCGAGACGGGGGCCGTCCTGGCGGGCGCCGACGCCTCGCTGCGGGAGCGGATGTTTCGGTACGGCAAATCGGTAGGGACCGCATTCCAGCTCGTGGACGACATCCTCGACTACGTCGGCTCCGAGAAGGAGCTGGGAAAGCGGCCCCTCCAGGACCTGCGCGAGGGAAAGGTCACGCTGCCGCTCATCCACGCGCTGCGGGAAGCGGGGGACGGCGACCGGCGGAGGGCGGGTGAGATCCTGGACCGCAGGAAGTTCTCCGACCGGGAGGTATCCTTCCTGGCCGGCATGGTCGAGAGGAACGGCGGTCTTGCGTACACGAAGCGAAGGGCGCGGTCCTTCGTGGACCGGGGGAAGAGGATTCTCACCTCCCTCCCTGCCTCTCCCGCCCGGGATGGCCTGGTCTCTCTGTCGGATTACATCGTGTTCCGGACGCGCTAAAAGAGGCGGCAAACCGAGACGTTGACGCGTGCGATTGACACGCCGCGAAAAGAAAGGGAAGATGCCAGTATAAAGAACAGAAGGTTCCCGTCGGGCGCCCGATCGTGGGTATCGGGAAGATGGTGGAAGTCCATCGCTGCCCCGCAACTGTAACCGGCGACGAAATCCGCATCCAGGCCACTGGGGAAGACACCCCGGGAAGGCGCGGAGAGTAGGTTCGTAACCGGAAGCCAGGAGACCGGCCCGACAGGGAGTTTTCCCGGATCACCTTTCGCGGGAGAAGGGTCGGGAAGGCGGGCCGGCAAGATCGATCCCCCCAACCTTTCCTCCCCGGAAACGTTGGGGGTTCTTCTTTGGAGCGTCTGCCGGTCACCGCGGGAAACAGGGAGGGCCCGGGCTGGGTTTTCCGGATCCTTTTCGCCGTCTCCCTTCTCTTCCTGGTGATGCCCCAGCCGCGGGCGCGGGCCTCCTCCTTCCCCCTTGCGATGGAAGACGACCGCGGCGTATCCGTACGGCTGGCCGTCGCACCCCGACGGGTTGTCTCGCTCGCTCCGAACCTCACCGAAATCGTCTTCCTCCTCGGGCAGGAGGGAAAACTCGTCGGCGTGACGAGGTACTGCAACTATCCGCCCCGGGCGGCGGGGCTTCCCCGGGTCGGTGGGATCGTGGATCCCGACGTCGAGCGGATCGTGGCAGCCGCCCCGGGCCTCGTCCTGTGCACGACGGACGGCAACCCGAGGGAGAGGGTGCAGGTCCTCGAGGAGATGGGGATCCCCTGTTTCGCGGCGGGGCCGCAGGACCTGGCCGCGGTCTTCCGGACGATCGAGAGAATCGGCGCGCTTCTCGGCGTACCCGAAAGGGGAAAAAAGGAGGCGGACGCCCTCCGGGCCCGGGCGGAGAGTGTCTCCCGGACGAAGAGCGACCCTTCGCCCCGAGTGCTTTTCGTCGTCTCCACCTCCCCCGTCATCGCGGCCGGCGACGGGACCTTCCTGGATGAGATCGTGCGCGCCGCGGGGGGGAGGAACGCGGCCGCGGGGTACGCCGGGCGGTATCCCCGCCTCTCCGTGGAGGACCTCCTCGCGGCAAGCCCCGATATCATTCTCGTGGCCAGGATGACGGGGATGGAGGGATTCTCCTCAGACGTGACCCGCTGGGTGGAGGTCCCCGCCTTCCGCAACGGAGACGTCGTCCCCCTCGACGGGGACCTGGTCACCCGGCCGGGGCCCCGGATGGTGGACGCGCTGGAGAGGGTGGCCGAAGTGCTCTCCGCATGGAGGGAGCGTCACGCCGGGCCTTCAGGCGGGGGAAAAGGGGCGACGCGATGAAACGCATGGCGCTCGTGTTCCCGCTCTTGGCCGCCGCCTTCGCGGGCGCGGTAGTCCTCTCCCTGTTGGCGGGCCCCGTGCCGGTGTCCCTCGGGCAGGCGCTTCGGGCACTCGCGGGAGGGGACGCCGGCGGGCCGGCCGGGGAAACGGCCGCGCGGGTCGTTCTCACGCTCCGGCTGCCGAGGGCCCTTCTCGGGGCGCTGGTGGGCGGCGCCCTTTCCTCCTCCGGCGTGGCGTTCCAGGCTCTTCTGCGCAATCCGCTGGCCGACCCGTACATCCTCGGCGTCTCGGGGGGAGCCGCGGTGGGCGCCATGACCGCCAGGCTCCTGCTCCCGGGCGACTCCTTCCTGCCCCTGCCGCTGTGCGCATTCTTCGGCGCTGCGCTTGCGGCGTCGGCCGTGTTCCTCCTGGCCCGTCGCAGGAGCGGGGTCTCCCGGGAGCGGCTGATCCTGATGGGGGTGATCGTCGGCGCGTTTCTCAACGCACTGATCATGATGATGGTCGCGCTCGCCCCCCCCGGGAGGATCCCGGGGGCCGTCTACTGGCTCATGGGGGATTTAAGCCTCGGCACGCCCGGGAGGGTCGGGCTGCTCGCCCCCTACGTGGCGGCCGGGGTGGCGTTTCTGTTTCTCCTCTCCCGGGGGATGGATCTGCTGCTCCTGGGCGACGAGGCCGCCTTCCAGAGCGGGCTGCCGGTAGAAAGGGTGAAGACCGCGGTGTACCTCACCGCTTCCCTTCTCGCCGGCTCCGTGGTCGCGGTCTCGGGCCTCATCGGATTCGTGGGGCTTATCGTGCCGCACGGGGCGAGGTCGATCGTGGGCTCCGGCCACCGGCGCCTGCTGCCGGCCGCCTTCCTCCTCGGCGGAACGTTCCTCATCGCAGCGGATGTGCTGGCCCGGACCGCGGGTCCCTCCGGGGAACTTCCGGTGGGGGCGGTCACCGCCCTCTCCGGGGCGCCGTTTTTCCTCTATCTCCTGCGCCGCAACGGGGGGAAGCCGTGAGAGACGACCTCCTGACCGCAAGGGATGTCACCTTCCGGTACGGGGAACGGGATGTGCTGGTCGGAGTCGACCTCCGGGTCGGGGAGGGGAAGGTGGCCGTCCTGCTGGGGCCGAACGGCGCAGGGAAGAGCACGCTTCTGAAGATCTTTTCGGGCCTGCAACGGCCCCGTTCCGGGGAGGTGGCCGTCCTGGGCCGGCCCCCCTCCTCGTACGGGAGGAGGGAGATGGCCAGAATCCTGTCGGTCGTGGGGCAGGACCCTCCCCTCGATTTCCCGATGTCGGTGGAAGAGTACGTGATGCTCGGCCGGTTTCCCCACCACGGGTTCTTCGGTCAGGCGACGGCCCTGGACCGGCGGGAGGTCGACCGGGCGATGGCGATGACCTCCCTCCATGATCTCCGGACACGGGGGTTGGGCGAACTCTCCGCGGGGGAGCGTCAGCGGACAGCCGTCGCGAGGGCGATCGCCCAGGGGGCGAGGGTGATGCTCCTGGACGAGCCGACGGCGTTCCTCGACATCTACCACCGCGTCGCGTTCTACGAGGTCGTCACGCGGCTCTCGGAGTCGTGCGGCGTCACCGCGCTGATCGCCTCGCATGACCTTGTCCTGTGCGCAGAGTACGGGGAGCAGATCATCCTGATCGCGGGGGGGAAGGTCCGGGCCGTAGGGCGGCCCGGGGAGGTCTTGACCTCCTCCAACATCCGGGATGCGTTCGGGGTAGACGCCGTGTGCGACAGAAACCCGGTGACGGGGTCCGTGCGCGTGACCCCCGTGAGGAAGGGAAGGGAGGGGAAACCGTGAATCGTGCGAACCGGGGGAAAGCCGCCGTGATATTTCTCGCCGCGGCCGCCGCCGCGGTGCCGGGCGCCCCGCGGGCGGAAGAGGCGATCCGGCTGGAGCCGATCGTAGTCACCGCGACGAGGGTCGAGCAGAAGGTGTCCGAGCAGGCGTCCTCGGTGAGCGTCGTGACGCGGGAGGAGATCGAGGAGAAGAGCGCCGTCCTGGCCGGGGATGCGCTTCAGGGGATCCCGGGGGTGGACGTGCAGCGCAGCGGCAGCGCGGGGAACCGGGAGAACATCAAGATCCGGGGAGGTCTTGGGACGCACACGCTCGTCCTCATCGACGGGTTCCCGGTGAACAGCCCCACCCTGGGCCAGTTCGACATCTCCTCGCTCCCCGTGGACGGGTTCGAGCACATCGAGATCGTCCGGGGGGCGCAGAGCGCCCTGTACGGATCCAACGCGATGACGGGGGTGGTGAACTTCCTCCCCCGGAAGGGGGAGAGGGGAAGGCAGTACGGTGTGGGAGCCTCGGGGGGGGGCTACAATACCCTGACATGGAAGGGATTCGCCCAGGGGGCGGGGGAGAGGGGGAACCTCTACCTGGGTGCGAACGGCTTCGAGAGCGACGGGATCCTGGAGAACGACGGCACGTCCCTCTTCTCCTTTCTGGGTTCGGGAGAGATCGGGACCGGGGGGTGGGGCAGACTCCACGCCCTCGTGCTGTCCACGGAGGAGCGGAAAGAGGTGCCCGTCGATTTCGGGACCCCGCGCGACGGGAACCACGATCTGACGCGGCGCGGATTCCTGGCCGGGGCGCGATGGGAGATCTTCGCGTCGGAGGCGGTCGCCGTAACCGCCTCCGGGAGCGTCTTCGACGAGTTCTTCCATGAAAAGGATCCGGCCGATGCCGGCGAGGTCTTCCCGTTCGAGTTCGACGACACGACAAAAACCCGGAAGATGACGTTCGGCCTCCAGGGCCGGCTTGTCGCCGGGCGCCGCTCCACGACCTTCCTGGGCGTCGAGTACCAGAAGGACCGGGGAACCGACGACCTCGCGTCCAATTTCGGGGATACTCGCCAGGCCTCCTCCACCTTCAACCGTTCGGTCTACCTCCAGGAGGAGCTGAGGGTGCGGGAGGGGACGGGGATAAGTCTCGGTGCCCGCCTGGACAAAAATTCCGAGGCGGGGACGCAGTTCAACCCGAAAGTCGGTATCTACCAGGAGATCCCGGGCACGGGCGCAAGAGTCAGGGCCGCCGCCGGCAGGGGATTCCGCGTCCCCACTCTTTCGGAGAAGTCCGATCCGTTCATCGGCAACCCCTTCCTTTCCCCCGAGGTGGTGGTCTCCTGGGAGGTGGGGGCGGACGCGGAACTTTTCGAGCGGAGGGGGCGGTTCTCCGCGACCTGGTTCTACCAGGAATTCCGCGACCTGATCCAGTTCGACGCCGCAGTGCCCGGCCCGGCGGGCTTCGGGCAGCTGCGCAACGTCGGGAGGGCGTTCTCCCGGGGAGTGGAGGCGGAAGGCGAGGCGCGCTTCCTGCCGGAGGCGTCGCTCCTTATGGTCTACACCTACTCGGACACGTGGGATGCCGCGAACCGGCGCAGGATCCTCGGGGTCCCGACGCAGCGCGGCACCCTCTCCCTCGTTCTTTCTCCCTCTCCCCGTTGGGAAGGGCGGATCGACTGGCGGGTGGAGAGCGACCAGCTCGATTCCCCTCCGAACGGGGGCGACATCCGGCGGCCCGGATATGCGCGGGTGGACCTGTTCGCGCGCTACCGATGGGAGAGGGGAGGGGCCGAAATCCGGGAGATCGATCTGATCGGAAGGGTGGAGAATCTCCTCGATCGGGATTACGAGGAGCGCAAAGGCTTTCCGTCCCCCGGGTTCCACTTCCTTCTGGGCGCCGAGGCGCGGATCTGAAAGAAACCGGGGACGGGGAGGAAAGGACGCCATGACTCTCAGGAACGCAAATGCGGCGGCAGGGGAGACGACGCGGATCCGCTGGCCCCTTTTCTGGTCGGCGGCCGCCCATTTCCTGTCGATTTCCGCATTGCTCCTCCTGGGGACACGTTCCGGAACCGTCTCCTTCCGAGGTATCGTGGATGTCTTCCTGGTGGGTGCAGCGGACGGGGAACGGGGGGCGGAAAAGAGAGCGGTCCGCGATGCGTCCACCGGGGGATTGCGTGCCCCGGGAGTTCCTTCCGGGACGACGGAAGTAGCCCCTTCCGCTCCTTTCCCTTCGCCACGGGCGCAGGGCACGACCGCCGGGGAGGAGGGACCCGGCCCGACCGCCTCCTTCCCGGCCCCCGACGGGCGGCCTTCGTCGGCCCCCCCGGGGACGACGGTCTCGGCCACGGAAGTTTCCGGGGCCGCGGCCACCCCGTTGCGTTCGTCGGAACGGGGTCCTTCCGGAGGAGGAAACCTGTCCGATCCGGGAAGCGGGGGCCCGGGGACGACCCTCCTGCGCGAAAGGATCGAGTCCCGGATCGTCTATCCCGAGGAGGCCGTGAGAAGGGGGCAGCAGGGAGAGGTGATCCTGCGCATCCGCATCGGGGCGGGCGGCGTCCCGAGGGAGATCCGAGTCGCCCGGAGCAGCGGGGCCCTGCTGCTCGACGAGGCCGCGCGACAAGGGGTGGTCCGCGCCGCGCCGCTTCCGTCCGCCCCTGGGTGGGTGGAAGTGCCGGTCCGTTTCCGGCTCCGGTAGGTGGCCCCCCGTTGCCTCCCCCTCTCCCCCTCTTTTACTCTTCCGGCAGAAAAATATACTCTATAATGATTTCGTGGCAGCTCCGGAAGGGGGATGGATGGACCGCGCCGTCCTGGAAAAATGCAGGGAGGAGCTCCAGCGCCAGATGGACGAGCTGCTGGCGGGGGCGGGGAAAACGGTCTCCGACATGACCTCGGTCACCGAGGATAACTTCCCGGACCCCACCGACCGGGCCCTCCTGGAATCGAACCGGAACTTCACCCTCCGCCTCCGCGACAGGGAACGGAAGCTCCTTGCCAAGATCAAGGAGGCAATGAAGCGGGTCGACGACGGCACGTTCGGAATTTGCGAGGGGTGCGGCGGGGAGATCGGCGAGAAACGGCTGGTCGCGAGGCCGGTTACTGCATTGTGCATCGATTGCAAGACGGTTGCCGAGGAGGAAGGCAGATAGGGGGCCATTCGCCGAACGACCCCCGTCGACGGGTTCACCCGATACCGACCCTTATCGTTCCTTCCACGCCATCACCGGAGGTAACATGACGGAACTGCGGAAAGACCCCATCGTGGGCCGATGGGTCATCATCTCCACGGAGCGGGGACGCCGCCCCCACGATTTTCCCCAGGAGAAGATCGTCCGGCAGGAGGGGTTCTGTCCCCTGTGCCCGGGGAGCGAACGGATGACCCCTCCCGAAATCCTCGTCTACCAGAATGCCGATCCGGCCGGTGGCGGGGGATGGACGCTTCGCGTGGTCCCCAACAAGTTCCCGGCGCTTCGGATCGAGGGGGACCTCGGGAAGGCGGGGGAGGGAATCTACGACAAGATGAACGGCATCGGGGCGCACGAGGTCGTGATCGAGACGGAGAGGCATGATATCGACTTCTTCGACCTCCCGGAGGAGAGGGTTGCCGACGTGCTCCGGGCCTACCGGGAGCGGACCCTCGACCTGAAGAAAGACCAGCGCTTCAAGTCCGTCATCATCTTCAAGAACTACGGATCGGCCGCCGGCGCCTCCCTCACGCACAGCCACTCCCAGCTGATCGCCCTCCCCGTTGTCCCGAAACGCGTGATGGAGGAGATGACCGGATGCCGGGACTACTTGCGGTTCCGCGACCGGTGCCTGCTCTGCGACATCATCGTGCAGGAGATGGAGCAAAAGGTACGCATTGTCGAGGAGAGCATGGAGTTCCTCGCTTACTCCCCGTACGCGCCCCGGTTCCCGTTCGAGACATGGATCGTTCCCAAGCGCCACCAGTGCGCGTACGAGATGATCGAGGAGGAACAGATCCGGTCGCTCGCGGCCATTTTCCGGCGTACGCTCCGCAAGCTCAAACTTGCTCTGGAGGACCCCCCGTTCAACTTCATCGTCCACAGTGCCGCCTTCCAGGCCGGGGCGGCCGAGTTCTATCATTGGCACATCGAAATCATGCCGAAGCTCACGAAAGTCGCCGGGTTCGAATGGGGTTCCGGGTTCTACATCAACCCGACTCCCCCCGAGGAGGCTGCCAAGTTTCTCCGCGAGCTGCCCGGGTAGGGGGAAGACAGAGGCCGCCATGAGGGTTCTCATCGCATCTTCCGAGATCGTCCCGTTTGCCAAGACGGGAGGTCTTGCCGACGTCACCGGGTCGCTGCCGAAAGCGCTCCGCAGGATCGGCGTGGAGGCCGACTGCATCCTTCCTCTCTACCGGACGGTGGGCTGGGAGCGGTTCCCCCTCGAGCAGTCCGGGCCCCCCGTGCGGGTCCCCCTGGGTCACCGGGAGGAGACCGGCGTGGTGATGGAGACGGATGCGGGCGGCGGCGTCAGGGGATACCTGGTGCGCAACGACCGGTATTTCGACCGGGAGTTCTATTACGGGACGAAAGACGGCGACTACGTCGACAACTGCGAGCGGTTCGCCTTCTTCTGCCGGGCGATCATGGAGTGGATCGTCCGGTCGGGGCGCCCCTACGACATCCTCCACTGCAACGACTGGCAGACGGCCCTCGCTCCGGCCTACGTCAAGACGCTCTACTCCCACGAGGCGGCGTTCCGGTCCACCGGGACCGTCTTCACCGTCCACAACCTCGGGTACCAGGGGTTGTTCTGGAACCACGACCTCCCGCTCACGGGGCTCGGCTGGGAGTTGTTCACCCCCAAGGGGGTCGAGTTCTACGGCAAGCTCAATGTGCTGAAGGCAGGGCTGGTGTTTTCCGACATCCTCACCACGGTAAGCGACACGTACAGCCGGGAGATCCAGACGCCCGAATACGGCCACGGGCTCGAAGGCGTACTGTACGAGCGGCGGGCCGACCTGTACGGAATCCTGAACGGCGTGGACTACGACGACTGGAACCCGGAGTCGGACCCCTTGATCGCCGCCCGGTACACCCGAAAGGATTTGTCGGGGAAGAAGGTCTGCCGCGACGACCTCCTGGCCGAGTTCGGGTGGGCGGGCCCCATGCCCGAGCCCATCATCGGGGTCGTCGGGCGCTTCACCGCCCAGAAGGGCTTCGACCTGATCGAGCAGATCGGGGAATGGTTGGCGACGCAGGACGTGCGGGTCGTCATCCTCGGGACAGGAGAGCGGAAATACGAAGAGGCGATGGCCGAGTTCGGACGCCGCAACCCGGACCGGATCTCCCTCCGGTTCGCCTTCGACAACCGGCTGGCGCACAAGATCGAGGCCGGGGCCGACATCTACCTCATGCCCTCGCGGTACGAGCCATGCGGCATGAACCAGATCTACAGCCTCAAGTACGGAACGGTGCCCGTCGTCCGGAACACGGGGGGCTTGGCCGACACCGTGGTGGACGCCGACGGGGACCCTGCCGGCGGAACGGGCTTCAAGTTCAACGGCTACGACACGGGGGATCTGAAGGACGCCCTGTCGCGAGCCGTAGCCGCTTACGCGGACAAGCCCCGGTGGGAGGCGATCGTGAAGCGGGGGATGGAGATGGATTTCTCCTGGGATGCCTCCGCGAAGAGGTATGTCTCCGTGTACGAGAAGGCGCTGCAAAAAAGGGGCGTGCGGATCTGACCGGTCCCATGGACAACCCGTCCGACGCGAAGTTCGTCCTCCTCTCCCGGGTGGTCGAGATCTCCAACTCGAACATCCAGATCGAGAACCGCCTCAAGTACATCTGCGACTTTCTGGCCCGGGAGTCCGGGGCGGAGTGTGTCTGCGTCTATCGCCGCGAGCCGCGGAAGGAGGACCTTATTCCCTGGGTATCGTCCTGCCTGGAGATCGAGGAGTGCAGCCATTTCGATTTCCGGATCCGGCCGGGGGAAGGAGTGGCCGGGAAGGCGGTTCAGAAACGGGCACCGGTTTTCTTCTCCGACGTGCAGGCCTCCCCCCCGACCCTGTCGGTTGCCAGGGAGATCCGGGACTTCCGGTCGATTCTGTCCGTCCCTATCATGGACGACGTCTACCTCTACGGGGCGATGAACTTCTCCAGCCGATCCCCCATCACGTTTCCCGAGGAGACCGTTCGGCTGCTGCGCGCCATAGCCACGGAGGTGGCCGGGGCGATCCGGAACAGCAAGCTCTATCACGACGCCAGGAAGAGGGTGTCGGAGCTCATTACGCTCAACGAGATCGGGCGTGCGATCACCTCCACGTTCCAGGTCCGGGACATTCTCGAATACGTGGCGAAGACCACCTCCCGTCTCCTGCAATCGGACGGGTGCACCGTCCGCCTTGCTGGGGAGAACCGGTCCGCCCTCAAGGTCATGGTGGACGAAGGCTACGAACGACCGAAATTGAAGAAGGAGATGCGTGCCCACGGGAGGCTCCTTGCCAACCAGATCTACAGGGAAAAGAGACCTCTCCTCATCAACGGGCCGGAGGATTCTTCGATGTACCTCGCCCTTTCGCGGCATGGGGTCACCTCCTTCCTCGGGCTTCCGATCGTCTCCAAGGGGAAGGCCCTGGGCGTCATCAACTACTACTCCTGCTCGTCGAACGTCGTCTTCGACATGGAAGTGATGCACCTGATGCAGACGGTGTGCAGCCAGCTCGCCAACATGATCGAGAACTCGGCGATGTTCGGGGAAGCGCAGCAGCTCGCCCGGGAGAACCAGGCCAGGGCCCAGCGGTTCGCGACGTTGTACAACGTCGCGCGGGCGCTCATGTCCACCGTGAAGACGGAGAGGCTTCTCCAGATCATGCTGTACGCGCTTACCTCCCCCACGGGGTTCAACTTCAGCAGGGCGATCCTGTTCCTTCTTTCCGACGACGGCCGAACGCTATATGCCCGGATGGGGATGGGGCCAAGGGACGCCAGGGAGTCCCGCAAGGCCATACTGCCCGGCCGCGTCCTGCCGCAGGAGGTGGGGACGGAGGATGGCGCGAGAGAGCTCGGGAAGAGGCTCTGGCGCGACATGGAGCACCTCTCGCTTCCCATGGGCAATTCCTTGTGCCTCGTGGCGAAGGCGGTCCGGGAGAAGCGATCCGTCCGGACGGACTCCGGCTGCGGGTCGAAGGCGGCGGGGCCCTCGGAGGGACTCTGCGGCAGCCATCCGCCCTCCTTCGGGACGGTCCCGCTCGTCGTCCACGGGGAGGCGCGGGGGGCCATCTATGTGGACAACATGTTCCGGGATCGGGAGATCTCGGAGGAGGACATCCAGATCCTGACGATGTTCGCCTCCGAGGCGTGCCTCGCCATGGAGAACACCAACCTCTACGAGAGCCTGGAGGACGCGCTGGAGAAGGTCCGGAAGACCCAGGACAGGCTC
>Ga0209126_1000570_pt1 | contig 12382 bp, 9 predicted proteins | sample RifCSP19_1_FD_184024 | JGI IMG/M metagenome (GOLD analysis project Ga0209126, IMG submission 184024) | Soil microbial communities from Rifle, Colorado - Rifle CSP2_sed 19_1 (SPAdes) (version 2) | ecosystem: Environmental > Terrestrial > Deep subsurface > Rock core/Sediment | place: Rifle...
GAGCAGGACGTACTTCTTCACCTGCTCGAACGAGGCCAGCTTGCGGTTGATCTCGTCGACGCGCCCGCGCATCATCGCCTCCACCCGGGGGTTTTTCGCAAGGTGAACCAGGTCCGTTTCCGGGATGCCGTTCTGCTCCGCCCACTTCCCGACTTCCTCCGCCGAAAGGGTGATGAGGGCGGTCAGGTACTTTCGCCGGTCGCCGTATACGAAGGCCTGGCTGACGAACTTGTCGTTTTTCAGCAAGTTCTCAATATTCTGGGGAGCGACGTTCTTCCCGCCCGACGTCACGATGATGTCCTTTTTCCGGTCCGTGATCCGGAGGAATCCCTCGGAGTCCAGCTCCCCGATGTCGCCGGTGTGCAACCACCCTTCCGCGTCGACCTCCTCCCGCGTCGCCTCCGGGTCGCGGAAGTACTCCTTGAACACGTGGGGCCCGCGCACGAGGATCTCCCCGTCGGGGGCGATCCGGATCTCGGTCCCCGGAAGCGCCTTCCCCACCGTGCCGAACTTGTAGTTCTCGTACCGGTTGACCGCCGTGACGGTCGAGTCCTCCGTGAGCCCGTATCCCTCGAGGATCAGGACACCGAGGGCGTGCAGGAATTCGGCGATCTCCGGGGAAAGCGGCGCCCCCCCGGAGATGGCGAACCGGAACCTGCCGCCCATCCGCTCCCGGATCTTCCTGAAGACGAGTCTTTCCGCAACGGAAAGCTTGAGGGCGAGGAGTCCCTCGACCGGTTCCTTCCGCTGGCGGCGTCGGGACACCTCGCGTCCCACGCCGAGCGCCCATTCGAATATCGCCTGTTTCAGCCCTCCGTCCTCCTCCACCTTGGCGAGGACGCGGGCATAGAACTTCTCGTACAGCCGGGGGACGCTCACCATGATCTCGGGCCGGACGAGCGCCAGATCCTCCCCGACCGTCTGGATGTCCCGCGCGAACGCGGAAACCGCCATGGCGTCGAAGGTGAGGAAATGCTCGAGCCTCCCGAGCGAATGCGCCAGGGGGAGGAACTGGAGAAACAGCTCGTTCCTCCGGACCGTGACGGCCTCGAGGGCGGAGGTGACGATGAAGACGTAGTTGCTGTGCCGGGTCACCACCCCCTTCGGCGGACCGGTGGTCCCCGAGGTGTAGATGAGCGTCAGGTCGTCCCCGGGGGTGATCTCCTCCGTGCGTCGGGCAAGCGCGTGCGGATTGGCCGATGCGAATTCGATCCCCCTCGCGCGAAGGCCCGGAAGGTCGATCACCCCCTCCTGTTTCCCGGGGATCCCGGCGTACAGGATCGCCACGGACAGGGCGGGGAGATTCTTGCGGACACCGGCGATTTTGTTCCACTGCATCTCGTTCTCGACGAAGACCGCGCGGGCCTGCGAATGCGAGAGGATGTACTCGACCTGGTCGGGGAGATTGGAGGGATAGATCGGAACCGGGACGAACCCTCCGAGGATAATGGCGATGTCGGCCAGGCACCACTCCACGCGCGTGGCGGAGAGTATCGCCACCTTGTCGCCCCGGGAGAGACCTTGCGCCATCAGCCCGTTCGCCATCTCCCGGACGGCGGTTCCGACCTCCCGGTACGTCATCGGATCCCACTTCCCGTCGCGGGGGACAAGATACCGGACGGAATCGCCCCCCTGCTCGATCCGGTTCAGGAACATCCGGTTCATCGTTTTCTCTTTCATATCCCCTCCGCAATGTCCGGCAAGTGTGATCCACCGGTCCCCCGGATTCCTCGGGGGAACCCTGCTTCCTATCGGAAAAACGGAAGAACATCGTCGAACGTGACCATTCCCCGCCGCAACAGATCTTCCACCGAGGGAAAAGCGGATTGGAGATTCTCCTCGATGATGCGCGAAAGTCTCTCCTCGAGGGGCGCGTCGGAAAGAATCTGGTTCTGGACGCCGGGGGCGAACGGAAGCAGATCGAACAGGGCCATTTTCCCGGAATACCCGGTCCCCTGGCAGCTGGGACACCCGTCATGAACGTAGAAGGACACCTCCCGGATGATGGTTTCGAGCCTTCCCCGGTGGCGTTCGCCCGCGAGCCGCAAGGACGGCACGGCCGGAACCGCCCGGCGGCAATCGGGGCAAAGGAGATCGACGAGCCGCTGGTGCATGACGAGTCGCACGACGCGCACGAGGATGAACGGATCGACTTCCAGGGAGAACAGGGTCCGGAGCGTCCGGCGGAGATTGATCCCCTGGATTCCGCAGAATACGGGTACGCCTCGCCGGGCGATGTGGACGAGATCGAGAAGCTCCTGCGGGTCGGAAACCCGCTCGATCATCAGCGCGTCGGGCTCGAGCGTCTCGGCGAGCCGCGCCCATCTCCCCTCGAATCGCCTCTCGACCTCCTGGCGCTCCAGCTGGACGTACCCGTCGTTCCGGAACCGGTGGGTCTCCTCGACGGTGACGACGCGGCTGCCCCCCCGGTACGTTTCCCTGAGCATCGCGAAGATCGTCGTCGCCACGCCCTCGCCCCCGGGGGAGGAGACCAGGTAGATGCCGTCCCGCACCGACAGGACGCGTCGCAGGACTTCCCTCTGTTCCGGGTTGAACCCGATCGAGTCCAGCGCGATGGCCGACCGCAGGTCCGGGAGAACCTTCACGATCGCCTCGACCCCGGAGATCCCCCGAAGAATGCTGATCCGGAACGCATGGACTCCGGCCGCGGTCTCCAGCTGGAAGGTGGCCTCCACCACGGATTCCGGGCCCGTGGAAAGCCCCGCAAGCTCCGCGAAGGAGCCGACGAGCGACCCCCGGTAGCGGAGCGGGAAGGAGAGCAGGAGCGATTTTTCTCCTCCCGAGTCTCCGGAGACTGTCACGCTCCGGCCAAACGAGGATACCCGGACGGTGGAAATCCCCGCCTTCACGGCATGGAGAAGGATGTTCTCCGCCAGGCGCCGCCCCCGGCCCTGAACAAGCCACTCCTCCGCCTCCTCCCGCCCGATCGCGCCGCCTACGATATCCCCGGAGGAAAGGGGAAGGGCCTCGGGGTAGAAGCGTTCGAGAATGCGCCCGATCTTGCGAACCGGGCAGACGACGACCCTCACGCGCAGTCCCGTCATCTCCTCGATCAGGGAGAACGCCCCGTGTCGGAACGGGTCGGCGACCGCGAGGGTGAGCCTTCCCTCCTCCCGGGACACGGGCGCCACCATATTTTCGCGTGCGACCGCCTCGGGAAGGACCTCGGAGAGCGAGAGCGGGACGGTTCCCGGATCGACCTCGAGAAACGGGATCCCCAGCGTCTCCGCCAGGATCCATCCCTTCGCGTCGGGGTGAAGGATACCGGAAAGGAGCGCCGCCTCGACCGCCGGGACACCCGGACGGGAACCGCCCGCCTTCAGATTTGCAAGAGCTTCGGAAGACAGGTAGCCAAGCTTGAGGAAGGTGTCGAGAAGTTCGGTTTGGGAACCACGCACGTTGGCCCGCCTTTCCGCAACCCGTCCCGGGGCTTTCGGGGAGACCGGTTTATTTAGAACTTTATAAAAAAGGGGTGGGAAAGTAAAATGTTTCATGCCTCACGGTAACGACAATTCCCGGGGGAAAGGGTTGCGAACAAAGGGATTCCGGAGGTTCGTCCCCATCCTGGCGCTCACGCTGGGAACGGGGGGCTGCCTGGTCACCACCTCCACCTACGAAGCGAAGAATAGGGAGGCCGACTCGATTCGGGAGGCTCTTGCCTCCGCCAACAAGGAGAAGAGTACCCTCGAGGCGAGAGTTCTCGCGGCCCAGAAGCAGATCTCCGACGGGAAAGAGGCGAATGCGATCCTCTCCTTGCGGATCCAGGAGCAGGGAGAAGAGCTCCGCAAGGTCAAGGAGGAGTTCGCCTCGGCTACCAGGAAATACGAGGGGACGCGAATCACCCGGGAAGAGATGATCTCGGAACTGCTGGAAAAGGAGAAGGCGATCGGCAAGCGGATGCAGGAACTGAGCGCAATGGCGCAGGCGTGCGATGCGGAACGGGAAACACTCCGGAAGGAGGCCGTCGCCCGGGAGAAGACCGGTGCCGATCCGGACCAACAGGCCGCGGAAACCCCCGAGATGGAAACCCTTAGGCGGGAACGGGACATCCTGCTTGGCCGCGTCGAGCGCATGGAGGAAGAGAGGCACCAGGAAGCAAGACGACGGGACGTTCGGTTCGCGGAACTCGCGACGACGTTCGCCGGCATCTCCTCCCGCATTGCGGTGGCGCCGGTGGGCCCCTCCATGCGCGTCCTGGTCCCCGACCAGGTTCTCTTCCGGAAGGGGAAGTTGGTCCTGACGGATGCGGGGAAGAAAGTGATCAGGGAGATGGGGAAGACGGCGTCGGAATTCCCCGCGGCCGCGGTCATCATCACGGCAGCGGGGAAGGCGCAGGCCAATGAAATCCGCGCCGCCCTGACGAAAGGGCACTCGTTGCCGCCGGGGCGGGTGCTGGCCAACGCAGGGAGCAGGGACAGGGGGACCGAACTGCTGCTGGTCATTCCCTGACCCGGGTGACCCGTCGGTCGTTCGGGATCCCGTGTCCGGTTTCGAAACCAAAGGGCGAGGAGGAACTTCAGGATGGATGTCTTCGACGCCATGAAGGGGCGGCAAAGCATACGGAAATTCCGCAAGGATCCGGTCCCGCGGGAGCAGATCCTCAGGATGGTCGAGGCGGCCACCTGGGCGCCGTCCGCAGGAAACACCCAGAACGTCCGGTTCCTCGTCGTGGAGGACCAAGCCCTTCTCTCCCGGATGAAGGGGATCGTGGACGAAATCCTTACCCGGGTCACGGGGAAGGAGATCCCCCCCGGCAAGATCAACTACCACAACCTCTTCGCCGCGGCGCCCGCCGCGGTCTGCGTCGTCGGAAAACCGTACGAATCGGCGACGGACCGGCAGATACGGGAGAAAGACCCGGAGAGACACAGAGTGCGGCGCTACCAAGTGAACGCCGGCCTGCAGAGCGTCGCCTCGGCCATCACCCAGTTCCTGCTGGCGGCGTATTCCCTGGGCTACGGCACGTGCTGGATGACCGGTCCCCTCGTGGCCAAACCCGAGCTCGAATCCGCCCTTTCCCTCCGGCCCCCCGAGGAACTTCTCGCGGTGGTCGCCCTGGGGAAGCCGGACTCATCCCCCCCGAAGCCGCCCAGGAAACCGCCGGAGGAAGTCACGGAGTTCCGGTAAGGCCCGCTTTCTCGAACCGGAGCCGCTTGATCCGGAACCGCTCGGTTTCGGCTACCGTGATCCGGTACCCGTGCGCAAGGAAAGTCACCATTCCTTCCGGAACGTCCTGGAGGCAGTCCAGCGCGAAGCCGCCCGCGGTCTCGTAGGTGTCCCCCAGGGGGATATCGATCCCGTACTCGTCGCGGAGAACCCGGACCGGCGTCGCGGCGGGCACCGACAGCGCCCCGTCCTTCTCCCACTCCGGGACCTCGGGGGATTCCCTCCCCTCCGCCAGTCTTCCGACGATCTCCTCGAGGAGGTCGTGGATCGTGATGATCCCGCACAGTTTGCCGTGCTCGTCGATGACGACGGCCAGATGGACCCTTGTCCTCTGGAACTGGCGGAGCAGATCCGACACCTTCATCGATTCGGGGACGTACACGGGCTTTTCGATGAACGGATCCCATTGTTCGGACGCCCCCGGCCGGAAAAAGCTCCGGGAGGAGACGATCCCCTCGATTTCTTCGCCGTTCCGACTCAGAACGGGATAACGCGAGAAGCCGGTGTTCCCGACGACGCCCGCCGCGTCCGCGTACGCCATCCCCTTCCGCAAGCACACGACCCCGGACCAGGGAGTCATCACCTCGTTTACCAGCGTCTCCCCGAAGCGCAAGACCCCCTCGATCATCCTCTCCGCCGTGGGATCGATCGTGCCGTGCTCTGCCCCTTCCTCGATCACATCGAGGATCCCTTCCTCCGAGCCGAAACGGATGTCCGGAAGGGCCTCGGGGACATAGCCCTTCCCGAACAGGAGTCGGCCGAGGCGGTCCAAAAGCCTTGCGGCCACGGCTGCCCCCCGCAGCGCGTGCAGGGACCCCCTTCCCCCCCGCCGCAGGATCCGGCGGGGATTGGTCATCGCCCCCTGCGTCGACAGGTTCTCCAGGCAGAAGAGGAGGATCAGGAAGAGAAGAACCCATCCGGCCGCCGAGGCCGCCCCCGCCCACCCCCGCAGGTGGCCGAAGAGGGAGACGGCCGCCACCCCCGCGCAAAGTCCCGCGACCGCCTTGAACGCCGAGGCCGCCACCCAGAGGGAGAACGGATGTCGGAGCTCCGGGTCGCGGACGGTTACGAGCAGCTCCGCGGCGATCCCCTTTCCCGCGGATGCGTCTTCCGCCAGCCCCTCCTCGCCCACGATGAGGAGGGAGGAACGCAGCGCAGTCACCGCGGCCCCTCCCGCGGCAAGCAGGAACGCCGCCAGCGCCCAGGCCCATGGAATCCACATTGGTAGAATTCTGGCGCGGTGCTGGCGATTATGCCAGCCCGTTTCCAGATCCCCCTTTCAAACCGTGCGTGCGGATTTCCCGCACACGGCTTTCCGACGGTCTTCGCGGTGTCGCTTGCGCGGGGTAGCACACGGTGCCGCGCAGCCGATGCAGACCCATTTCCGCATGCAGTCGTTCCCGGGGCCACGCATTCCACCGGTACCGTGCCCGCTGTCCGCCCCGGCGCTGCATCCACCGGACCAGACGGTCGTACACGTACTCGTCGATGCGGTTGAACTCCCGTTCGGCGTTCCCCGTCCGGAAGTAGTTGCCCCAACCCCGGATCACCGGGTTTACGGACGCGATGACCTCTTTCACGTCCTTTACCCCGCTCCGTCGCGCATCCGTAAGATCATGGACACGCTCCCGAACCCGCTTCATCGCCTGGGGCGACGGCCACCGCTGCATGAAACGGAGATGCGGCGCCCTCTGGATACTGCGCCGCTTCCGAATCGTGCAGCCCAGGAAGGTAAACCCCTCCTTCCCCCGTCTCAGGTCCACGATGCGGGTCTTCTCCGGATGCAGCGCAAGCCCCAGGCGCTCCATGATCCCCTGGACGCGCCTGTGCGCTTCCCTCGCCTGCGACTCCGTGCGGCACATCACCACAAAGTCGTCGCAATACCGCACCAGGAGCCCCAGGTACTTGCACTCCCGCTCCCACGTGCGGTCGAGTTCATGCAGGTAGATGTTGGCCAGCAGCGGCGAGATGACTCCACCCTGCGGCGTCCCCGCGAGCGTCTCCCTCACCGTCCCGTCCTCCATCACCCCGGCCACAAGCCACTTGCGGATGAGCTTCACCACCCGCCGGTCCGAGATCCGTTCCGACACCATCCCCAGTAGCTTTCCCCTGTCGATTGTGTCGAAATAGCTGCGGATATCCGCGTCGAACACGAAGTTGTGGCCCCGGTTGCCCGCCTCGCGGATGGCTTCCAGCGCCTGCGTCGCGTTCCTCTTCGGGCGGAAGCCGTAACTTGCCGGCAGAAAATCCGCCTCGAAGACCGGCTCGATGACTAATTTCGTCGCCATCTGCACCACGCGGTCCCGAACCGTCGGGATCCCAAGCGGCCGCTGCTTCCCGTCTGCCTTCGGAATGTACCGCCGCTTAACCGGACTCGGGCGGTATTGGCCTGCCAAAAGGTCGGCGTGGATGCCCTCAAGGAACAGGTCAACCCCCCTCTCCTCGATGGCCTTGATGCTCTCTTGATCCACGCCGGCTGCCCCTCTGTTGCTGCGCACCCGCTTCCACGCTTCCCGCAGGACGTCACCCCTGCAGATCCGGTCGTACAGCGCGTGGAAACGCCGTGTCCTGCTCCGCTTGGCGCACACGTAGAGCTTGCGCTGGAGTTCTCGCACTTTGCCACAGGGGTTGTTGGGCCTCACGGCCATGCCCTCGCGCTTACCTCCACCGCAAGCGTGACCGAAGCAGGGTCCCTTCCCTCCGACGGGTTCTCCCCGCCTTCATCGGTAGTATGGACCCCTCGGACTCCCTCCCGGCTCCGGGCGACTTCAGCTCCCGCCTTATACGCCCGGTCTTTGCCCGACGCAGGCCGCCGGGTAGGGTCTCTCCTGTTCCGCACTCCCCCTTCGAAGCGTGCCGCCGCCCTTACCCCGGGGAGGCCCAGCGCCCGTTCCGGAACCAGGACGCTGTCCATGGCCTTCGCCGCGACATGACCGGCTCGGCCCTCCCAAACACCTTTCGGCTGATAATGTGACGAGGCTGCAGCGTTCACGTGGTTACGGCCCGCTTCTTTGCTTCCTCCGACTTCGAGGCCTTCGACGCACCGCTTGGCCCCCGGGGTCTCCCCCGACGGCTGGTGCCTGCTACCGGGCGCTCCGGCGCTTACCCGGACCGGACTTCCACCGGCTGGGACAGTGCAGCTTTCAGGACGCACCATGGTACCAATATATCCGATGTGCTAAGATTATGCTCCGGGGTCCCGATGAAAAACGTCGCGTATGTCTACCATCCGGACTATCTGCTCCACATCCCCCCGTTCGAACACCCGGAATCGCCGGACCGCCTGATCGCGATCAACCAGCACCTCGAGAGCGTCGGCCTCCTCGGGACGCTCGTGCCGGTGAACCCGGACTACCCGGACAACGGGGAAATCCTTAGGGTTCACGACCCCGACTACCTCCGGAAGCTGGAACTTGCCTGCCGCCGGGGGGACCTCACGCTCGACTCCGGGGACACCTACCTGAACAAGAACTCCTACTCGATCGCCCTGCTTTCGGCGGCGGGAGCCATCGCGGGGGCCGAGGCCGTCGCCACCGGGAAGGCCGACCGGGCGTTCTGCGCGGTCCGACCCCCGGGGCACCACGCCGACCGTTCCGAGGGGATGGGGTTCTGCCTCCTGAACAACGCGGCGATCACCGCCCGGTATCTCCAGGCACGGCACGGCGTTTCGAAAGTGATGATCATCGACTGGGACGTCCACCACGGCAACGGCACCCAGAGCATCTTTTACGAGGATCCGTCGGTGTTTTACTTCAGCATCCACGAGAACCCCGCCTTCCTCTACCCCGGGACGGGGAGGCGGTGGGAAACGGGGAAAGGGGCCGGGGTGGGGACGACCCTCAACGCGCCGATGGCGCCCGGCGCGGGGGACGACGAGTACCGGTTGGCGTTCGAGCAGCTGGTCGCCCCCGCGGCGGAAAGGTTCCGCCCCGAGGTTCTCATCCTGTCCGCCGGGTTCGACGCGCACCGCGACGACCCGCTGGCCGACATCCAGCTCACGGAAGAGGGGTTCCGGTTCCTGTCAAGGTTCACCATCGAGCTGGCAAACCGGTTCTGCGGCGGGAAGGTCGTCTCCCTGCTCGAAGGGGGGTACGAGAGAGAGTCCCTCACGCGTTGCACGGAAATCCACATCCGGGAACTCCAGAAGGACTGACCCCGGGAGAACCACAGGAGGACTGCATGTTTGTCACCCGAAGAATGAGGCGGAACGTCGCCACCGTCTCCCCGTCCGCTTCCCTCCAGGAGGCGCGCCGCCTGATGCGCGGGCACAACGTGCGCCAGCTCCCGGTCACCGGCGAGGACAACAAGCTGACCGGCATTTTGTCGGATCGGGACATCCGGGAGGCGATGCTGCCGGTGGGACTCCTTCCCGACGCTTCGGAAAAGGAGATGGAGGAGATGCTCGCGAACACCCCCGTGGAGAAGGTCATGACCCGGAAGGTCGTCACCGCCACGGTCACCGACTCGCTCGAGGACGCGATCGTCCTGCTGCACGACTTCCGGATCAACGCCCTCCCCGTAGTGGACGACAATGGCAGGGTGGCCGGGATCATCACGAGGACGGACATCCTCAAGGCCTTCATCGAGGCGCTGGGGGTGGGGGAAATCAGCAGCCGCCTGGAAGTCGTGGTCCCCGACGTCCCGGGGGCGCTCGTCGGGATCGTCACGATCATCAAGACCTTCCACGTGAACATCACGAGCATCCTGACCACCGGGCACACCGAGCCGGACAAACGAGCCGTCTTTTTCCGGCTTGCGACACTCAACGTGGGTCCGATCCGGAAGGCCCTTCAGGAGGCGGGGTACCAGATCCTCGACCCGAAGGACTTCCGGAAATGAAAGCCATGCTGCTGCGGGAGAGAAGGCCGATCGAAACCTCTCCCCTCATGCCGGCGGACCTGCCGGACCCTTCCCCCGGCCCGGGGGAGATCCTTGTGAGGGTGTCCGCCTGCGGGATCTGCCGGACGGACCTGCACGTGATCGAGGGAGATCTTCCTCCCCGCCGAACGCCCGTCATCCCGGGGCACCAGGTCGTGGGCACGGTGGACGCCGTCGGCGCAGGGGCAACCCGGTTCCCGCGGGGGACCCGCGTGGGGATCGCGTGGCTCGCGCGAACCTGCGGGGTATGCGAATTTTGCGCGGCGGGAAAGGAGAACCTGTGCGACCGGCCGCTGTTTACGGGGTATCACCGCGACGGCGGGTTCGCCGAGCACGCGGTCGTGCCGGAGGCGTTCGCCTATCCCCTGCCTTCCGCCTTCCGCGACGCCGAAGCCGCCCCGCTTCTGTGCGCCGGCATCATCGGGTTCCGCGCCCTGCGGAGGGCCGACCTGCCCCAGGGGGGGAAACTGGCGATCTACGGATTCGGCTCGTCCGCCCACATCGTGATCCAGCTTGCCCTCCACCGGGGGTGCGAGGTGTTCGTGTGCACCCGGGGGGAGCAGCACCGGGAACTCGCAAAACGGATGGGGGCGTCCTGGGCGGGAGAGGACCCGGAGGAGATGCCCGCGCCCGCCGACTCGGCGATCCTGTTCGCCCCGGCGGGGGAACTGGTTCCCACCGCGCTGAAACACGTAAAAAAAGGGGGGACCCTGTCGATCGCGGGCATTCACATGAGCGACGTCCCGGCAATGAAGTACGAGGAGTGTCTCTTCTACGAGAAAAATATCCGGAGCGTGACCGCCAATACCCGGCAGGACGGGGAGGACCTGCTCCGGGAGGCCGCGGAGGTCCCCATCCGGCCGAAGGTCACCCTCTTCCCCCTCGAGGAGGCCAACCGGGCCCTCCAGCTGCTCAAGGCGGACAAACTCCAGGGAACGGGCGTGCTGCAAATTTCTTGACCCCGGAATCTTTGTGGCACAGCGATGGAAATCACCAAAAAGTTATATTTCCTCTCTGAAACCAGAGATTGAGATGACATTCCTGAGCAAAAAAAGAATTACGGTATACGCAGGAATATTTATCTCAGCCTATCTATTGATATGGGGGTGCTGGATTTTTACAGGATCTGGACTGCTTGACCGAACGGGAAAACCAATCGGGGCGGATTTCTTAGTCTTCTGGTCAGCATCCTCGATGGCACGAACCGGAGACCCTGCCTCTGTTTATGACTTTCAGAAATTTTATAAGGTCGAACAAACCATTGCAGATTACCCTAACCCATGGGTGTACCCGCCCACATATCTGTTGATGGTGCTTCCCCTGTCTCTATTACCTTACCTCCCCTCTTTTATCGTATGGATATTATCAACGTGTTGTATTTATCTTATTGTTATACGGCGTATTGCTCCCCATCCAATTACTGCCTGGCTTGCGTTGGCCTACCCCGGTACCTTCCAAAACATCGTCCATGGCCAAAACGGCTTTTTATCAACAGCATTATTAGGTGGCGGGCTTCTCCTACTCGATAATTTTCCTTTGATGGCGGGAATTCTGTTCGGGCTGCTTTGCTATAAACCACATTTTGCCATATTAGTACCTATCGCGTTGGCTGCGGGAAAATATTGGAAAGCTCTAGCAGCAATGGTTGTATCGTCAGTGTGTTTTATATTGCTCAGCGGTATTGCCTTGGGCTGGAGAACTTGGGCGGCTTTCTATAATAATATCTCTTCGCCGATAATGATCCTCATACAAGAAAAATCTCTTTGGATAAAAATGCCAACAACTTTTGCATCATTTCTCCTCGCTGGATTTAACCTCTCCCTAGCAGGTGCATTCCATGGATTCGTCATGTTCGGAGCAGTAATTATTGTGGCCTGGGTTTGGTATAAAGAAGCGCCTCTTTATATCAGGGGTTCGGCATTAATATCAGGAATCCTTTTATTTACACCTTATGCATATTATTATGATCTCTCCCTCCTGGCTTTGCCATTAGCTTGGTTAGGATGGGAATGTTTTAGAGGAGGCTGGGAACTCATGGAACAAAGAATCTTGATTATTATATGGCTATTACCAATTATTGCACCTTCTATTGCAATTGCATTAGGTCTTCAGATATCTCCTATACTTATTGGCTTCCTGTTATTTATCACTCTACGACAATCATACGAGAATAAATCATTATTAACTCCCTGAAATATCTTTTCCATAACAGAACCAAAGAAAGAGTCTGTCATCTCCTACCCCTTCCCCTCCTTTGCAAGAATCCCTTCCGCGGCGAGGATGCCGTTGAGCGCGGCGCCGACGATCCCCCGGGACT
>Ga0209126_1000571_pt1 | contig 12382 bp, 14 predicted proteins | sample RifCSP19_1_FD_184024 | JGI IMG/M metagenome (GOLD analysis project Ga0209126, IMG submission 184024) | Soil microbial communities from Rifle, Colorado - Rifle CSP2_sed 19_1 (SPAdes) (version 2) | ecosystem: Environmental > Terrestrial > Deep subsurface > Rock core/Sediment | place: Rifle...
TTATTCCTTTGCCTAATGGTCCTCCGTTATTTGGTGCATACATTAATCCAAATAAGGGGTTGGACATATTGGTTACTACGTCTAATCCTCTTGAATAAATGTCTGCGGCACCGGAATCAAAAAATATAATCCATTCAGTATTTGAATAATTATTCTGTCTTGTAGTTACGTCATAAATATAAACTTTACCTGTTGAGGTGCCGCTGCCATCCCACATAATTGCATGCGATCCTCTTGCCAATGCACCTGCATCTATTTCAGCAATTACAGAACCATCCGCTGCATCTTTAATTTTTATTATCACCGATGAAGTGCTGTCGTTAAGAATAAAGGATAATTGAACACCCGTCGAGTCAGTAAAGCTGCCATCGAATGGTGAACCATCGGGGTTGCTAACTTTTAGCTGAGATGCATAAACATTAGCATAAATATTATGTGTCATCAATAAACTAAGAATGACTGGCACAATAAAAAAAAGTATGGATTTCCTCATCTCTCTTCCTCTAAATTAAATTTTTGAATACTCAATTCCCCGGGTTGATTTATTTATATTAAAATTGCGAATAATTATTCACATAATCAATTAGCAAACAGCAAATTTTTAAAAATTTTTAGACGGTTTTATAATTATACGATCAAGAAGGTAAACTAAATCGGTGGGTATTTAAATACGCGGATTTTCTTTCCGCTAATTTTTTATATACTCTGCGATTTCTGTGGTGCGAGCACCGGGTGTGAATAATTCTCCAACACCAAGCTTTTTAAGCGCTTTAATATCTTCCTCAGGAATAATTCCCCCGCCCGTGAGAAGGACATCAGTCAATCCTTTTTCATCCATAAGCTTTTTTATCTTGGGAAGAATAGTCATATGCGCACCGGATAAAATGCTAATTCCAATTACATCCACATCTTCCTGTAATGCGGCTTCAACAATCATTTCAGGTGTTTGACGAAGCCCAGTATAAATAACTTCCATACCGGCATCTCGCAATGCGGCTGCAATTACTTTCGCTCCTCTATCATGACCATCTAAGCCTGCCTTAGCAACAAGAACTCTAATTCTTTTATCCATGTTAATCGTCCCTTTGAGTATTTATGGCTATACGAATTTTGTCGGCAAACTCTTTCATTAATCCTTCGGTATAGTCTTTGAATTGCGGCCTGAAAGTGAAATGATCGTTTTTAAATCTGGGAATGATGTGAAAATGAAAGTGATAAATAGTTTGCCCAGCAGAACTTCCGTTGTTGGAAATGATATTTATTCCTTCAGGATTCAAACTCGTTTTTATTGCATTGGTTAGAAACTGAGTTGCTTTTATAACCGAATTAAGATCTTCGATATCAACGTTATAAAAATTTTCGTAATGTTTTTTAGGTATGACTAATGAATGTCCGAAGTTAAGGGGGCGAATATCAAGAAAAGAAATTGTTGATTCATCTTCAAAAAGAATTTCTGCTTTCTCGATTCCGTTGATAATATCACAAAAGATACAACTCATATTCAAAAATAATTTTAATTAAGGATTAAGGCAACTTTTCAATTTATTATTTATGAGTGACGATTTGTTGAGCTTAAGCAATTAAATATTCTTTTCTTTTTCCGAACACGCCAAACAATCCGCCAGTATGAAGGAATATAACCTCTCCTTTTTTCTTGTCAAGAAAATTATCGTTGAAAGCTGCGAATGCTTTTCCAGTGTAAGCAGGATCGAGTAAAATCCCGGTTTGACAAAAGAAAGATTTAATCAATTCCACTTTAACTTTTGAAATATTTTTATATCCTTCGTTAGAATAACCATCTAAAATCACAAAATCACTCTTATTGACCTTCACACCTAATTTATATTCTAAATTTCCCGCATCTGCAAGTTGAATAATTTTATTCCTGATTACTGACTCTGAGTACAAAACATTAACGGCATAGATTTTCAAATTCAATTTTAGTAAGGATGAACCGAGCAATAGCCCGGCAGCAGTTCCGCCAGAACCTGCAGTCGTTAGCATACCATCAACCGTTTTCAAATCAATTTGCTTATTGAGTTCGTACATGAAGGAAATGTAACCCCAAATTCCCAAAGTAGTTGATCCGCCTTCGGGTATAACATAAACATTCTTTCCTTTCTTTATAAGTTTTTTTCTTTCCTCAAACATTATCTCATTCGCTCGAGAGTATTCTGGCTTACTGAGAAATGATATTTCGCATCCGGTAAGCTTATCTAAAAATAAATTTCCATCAGAATTATTTTTATCTGTTCCCCACAGAAACAATTTACTTTTCATCTTAAGCTTACACGCCGCAATTGCTGTTGCTCGAGCATGATTTGATTGATCACCACCACAAGTAAATACTATATCGGTTTTTTCTTTTTTGGCTTGAGCTAAAATATATTCCAGCTTCCTAACTTTATTCCCCGATAATTCCATACCAGTAAGATCATCTCTCTTTATCAAGAATTTCTTTCCTTGAAATGAAATTTCTTGAACGGGTGTTGGTAAATTAGCCAGATTTAGTTTTGGTGGGATTTTCATTTTTTCTTCAGCTTTGGTTTTATGTAACGTGAATAATAATTTCTTGCGCGCTCTAAATCTTCCGGAGTATCAACTGCAAGAGATTCAAATTCGGTTTCTACTACTTTTATCTTCATTCCATTCTCGAGCATTCGTAATTGTTCCAGCTTTTCTGCTTTCTCTAAATCAGTCTGTTCAAAAGAAGTGAATTTCAAAAGTGCATCCTTTCGAAATGCGTACAATCCGATGTGCTTGTATATATCGAATTTGGTAATCCTCTCTAAATTTGTTCTTGCATCGCGTATAAAAGGAATCGGTGAGCGAGAAAAGTACATTGCATAATTTTGATAATCGAAAACCACTTTTGTAACTGAAGGTAATTTCAGATCATCAATGGATTCAATTCTTTTAGCTAATGTTGTCACTTGAACTGATGAATCAAAAAGAAGCGGTTCAATTGCCTGGTCTATCATTTCACCGTGAATAAAAGGTTCATCACCCTGAATGTTAACAATAATTTTAACCCCTTCTATTTGTCTTGCAGCAATTGCAACTCTATCAGAACCGGTCGAAACATCTTTGGGAGTCATGATAGCTATGCCGCCAAAATCTTTAATGACTTGTGCAACCTTTTCATCATCCACTGCTACAACAACTTTGTTTAGCAGCTTTGATTTAAGAGAATTTTCATACGTGTGCTGAATCAATGGCTTGCCGCCAATACTGGCAAGAGGTTTTCCCATCAAGCGGGTTGAGGCAAATCGAGCAGGAATTATTCCGACAATCATTCTATAAAATTTGACTTCTCTAAATTAATTTGGTGATAAAATTCATTGATCCACAGTTTTTTCTTTCCGACCTTAGTAACACAGACTGATAAAAAATAACTTAACCTTATTAGCTTATTTTTTTTCATAATGATATTAATTAACACATCACATTGCTGTACTTACAAGTATTTTCAAATTTTCTGATTGATTAATAAGGGAATAGGGTTTCCTTTCTTGCTTTTTCATTGAGCTATTAAGGTTGAACAATTTAAGACAATGATGTTACCATTTCTTATTTTAAGTGTTGTAATCCTATGTCTAACCTGAGAAATTGGAATCTTAAAAATCACATAAATCATATTGCTAAATAATTCTGACTACTTTAAAAAAAATTCTCAATCACTGCCAATTACTTTTGGCACTTTGAAAAATTCTTCATTCTTTGATGGAGCATTTTTGAGTGCATCTTCCCTATCTACAGAGGGTTGAACAATATCTTCTCTAAATACATTTTCACCTTCAATGGGATGCGAAAGCGGTTTAACATTTTCTGTATCCAGTTCGTTGAGCTTTTCTACAAACTCCAAAATTTTATTGAGTTGAAGCGTGTATTCTTCCAGCTCACTTTCATTTAATTGCAAGCGTGCAAGCTCAGCAATATGTTCAACTTCTTTTCTGGTTACTGCCATTTTCTAATCATTCTCTATATTCTGAATAATAATATTTCTCACTTTTTCCATTAATTCAAGTTCATCTTTCTTGCTGGAAAGTTGATCTGTTGGAATTGGTATATCAAAGTGAATTTTAACTTTTCCGCCTTTGATTCGGAATTTTCCTTTAGGCATTATTTTATTTGAATGACTTATCGAAACCGGAATGATTGGATAACCGCTTTTGCTTGCCAAATAAAATGCGCCTCGCTTGAATGGCTGAACCTCACCGGTTTTGCTCCTTGTTCCCTCTGCAAAAACAACAACAGACATTCCAATCTTGCTGATCTTTTCCTTTGCTTCCACAATACTTTTCAAAGCTTTTTCAGGATCTTTTCTGTCAATCATAACATAAGGTCCCCATTTCAATTGCCATCCAAAGAAAGGAATTTTTGCTAATTCTTTTTTAAATATCATTCCCATTCTGTTTGGAATTGAATGCTGCAAAACAGGAATATCAAACTGGCTTGAGTGATTCGAAACAAAAATGTATGGTTTATCATGTTCAAAATTATTAAGTCCGGACTTTTCAACCTTAACTCTGCTAATTTTAAGAATACCTCCGCTAAAAAAATGAGATAACCAAAAATAAAGTCTCAAACTTCTATCGAAAATTAAAAATGCAAATGCAATGAGTGAACAGAAAAGTGTCCACAGAACAATAAGCAATATTTTAATAATTGAAATTACCATGTAAAATTAAGCTTCGCTGTTCATAATTATTTAAGCTATTCCATTAACTTTTACAAATTTATTAATTGCTGCAATTCTTTTATTGATTGAAGGATGACTGTAGAAAAACCATTCAACAAAAGGATGAGGATTTTTATCGCCAAGATTTTGCTCGGTTAATTTTTCGAGTACGGAAACAAAGGAAGAAACTTTATTTATCGAAATAATTGCATATTCATCTGCCTCATACTCAAATTTACGGGAAATAATGTTCGTCAATGGAGTTAGCAGCATACCTATTATCATTCCCCATAACGCAAGAATAGGAAGTGCTGCAATTTGATTTATTCTTGCAAAGCCGAACCATGCCAAAGACCAATTATAAAGTGTTGCAATCACATAAAGAGTGAAAAAGCTGGTGAATGTACCAATAAATAAATTTTTTACTATATGTTTTTTTTTATAGTGACCAAGCTCGTGCGCAATTACAGTTTCAACTTCATCTTCTGTGTAAGAATTAAGTAAAGTATCGCCCAGCAATATACGCTTTGTTTTCCCCAAACCGGTAAATGCGGCATTTGCCTTTTTGGTGTTCTTGCTCATGTTAAAAGAATAAATATTCTTAACCATAATTCCGGCTTGGTTCGCAAGCTTTTCGATTTTGCTTTTAAGATTTTCATTTTCAAGCGGCGTAACTTTATAAAATATCGGAAGAATAATAATCGGAACGAGTCGGGCAAGTATAACTGAGAAGAAAAATAATCCGAAAGCAAGCGGCAGCCACCACAATTCTTCGTATCTATTTATCACATAAAAGAAAAATAATAGTACAGGCAGCCCGATGATTGCAGAGACCAGCAATCCTTTTGCATTTTCCCACATCCATTTCAAAAAAGTTTGGTTGGAAAGATTGTACTTATGCTCCAGATAAAATCCTGAGTAATAGCTGAGTGGGAGAAATATTATTCCCATGACAATACCCGTTATGGCAGCAAAGCAAACAAATAAAAAATAATTGTTTGTAATAAATGCGGATAAATATTTTTCTAATGCCTGACTGAGTCCGGAAGCAATAAAAATATAAATCAGAATGAAGGTTAGAATACTCTCAATAATTCCGACTGAGAGTTTTATGTTATTATATCTTTTCGAATCCACGAAGTAAAGATATAAACACACCTATTTCTAATCAATGAGAAATGTAACTATAATTAGAGGAGAGTTTGTTAGGAAGAAAAAACTCCCGAGCATTTTGTGCCCGGGAGTAAGAGATTTATTATTTGGATTCTTTCGTTTTATCCGTCATTTTCTTCCCGGTTGAGCAGCATCCATCACCGGAAGACTTACACTTTGATTTGTCTTTTGTCATGTTCTTATCCATACTCTTAACATTCTTTTCAACTTTTTTATTCTTAACATCACCTTGAACCGAAGCTACCAAATCTTTTTTGGCATTTGAAGAATTTGAAACTTCATCAGGAACATCGCAATTTTTATGCATCGTTGTCTTTGATTTATCACTGCTGCAGCAGCCCTTTTCATTTTTTTCTTGAGAGAATCCTGTCATTGTAAACAATACACCGAACAGAAGAGCAATTAATAATGATCTCATTGATTTTCCTTTATTATTGTTGTTTGTTTTTCTTAAGTGATTTTCCATCCTCACTTAATTTTGAAATATATTTCTCCGGATCTTTATTGAATTTCTTCAAACAGTTCTTACAGCAAAAAGCGTATGTTTTATCTTTATAAACTGCTGTTACTTTCGAATCAACTTCTTCACCGGAAACCGGACAAACGGAATTAACTGGTTTAGTGCTTACAACTTCATCTCCAGATTCCTTGCTGTTCTTCTGTATATCCAGTTTTGTATCCATCACTTTTGTCTCTGTTGTTTCAACTTTTTTCTTCATATCCATTTTCTTATCCTGAGCAGAAGAATTTGTTGACAAAATAAAAGCGAGCAGCACAATGAAAGGAATGATCATGAAACGCTTCATACTAACCTCTTTTTTAATGAATGTAATTTATTTATTATATAAACACTTTTTAGTACGGTTAAATTATTTTTAGATAATTATTTTTCAGCCATCCGACTTTACCATCAATCAATTTTATTTTAATCCAGGCGTTCACATTATCCTCCGCTTGAACTTTCAATCCTTCATGAACAATGAAAGCATCTTTGCTATTTTGATCAGGAGAAAATTTTACAACAACTACTGGATCAACAACAATTCCAAACTTATAGTTCAATTCTCTATTAAGATTCACAGCTAATAAAACTATTGTAAGAACCAGAAAAAATGTAGAAATAATTCCAGTATAGAAGGCAATTCTCTGTCCTTTTAAACTTCCGGCAAAATAATAATACCCAACCGCTCCAAGAATGAAGAGATAAAACAGGTATGCCGCATACGTCCATCCGGAAATTGAGAACAAAGCTAACGCATTCTCCCACCAATCAAAGATAAAAAATTTGGGCAGAGTTTCTATTTTATCAGCAATTTTAGAATTTGCAAAAGCGAGATTGTAATTAACATCTTCATCTGAGGTAGAAATCTTTTTTGCTTTTTCATAGTAAAGAATAGCTAAACCAATTTTACCAATTCGGAAGTAAGCATTACCAAGATTATAATAAAGTGATTTCCCCTGATACCCTTTTTCAACAATGCTTTGAAAAATCCTAATTGTTTCTTGATACTCCCCTTTTAGATAATGTTCGTTTCCTTTTTGAAAAAGGTTTTCTAATTCTCCGGCAGAGACAATTTCTACGAATAAAAATAAAAATATTAAGATTTTCATTATGCTTGTTTCAACTACTTATTTGAAAGTACTTTTTCAATTTCGATAATAACATTTGCAGATTCATCATAAATCTGGTTCATTGTCTCAATTCCATTTTCTTTGGGTGCAAATCGAATGTATTCACATTTCTCTGCACAATTTTTCAAGCTGGTTAAAATTTCCTGATTCACATTTTCTTTATGTAATTCCTCCAATGCAAAATCAAGAGAAAATTCAGATTTAGGAATATGGAGCTTATCCTCAAGATAACCGAATAAAGCTTTCGATATTTCAGTATAAAAAGCTGTGTGATTGTTTTCAGACATCAAGCTCTTTGCAATCTTTAACCTTGACTTAGCCATTTTTTGTGCATGTTGATAACGAAGTAATTGCACATTGCCTGATAATTTATCATTTCGCTTTTTCCACGCTATTAACCCTAAAAGCACAATTAACGGAAAGCCCGAAGCAAACCAAAAACCATAAGAGAAAAGAACGGGCTTTTCTTTTTTCACAAGTGTTCCTAATTCAGTTTTTATGTATCTGATATCATCCCCTAAAACTTTTATGTCTTCCTTTGAACTACCAGAATAATCACTTGTACCAGTTCCTTTTAATACTTCAATCGTGAAAGAATTGGTATTAAGAGTTGTATAAGATTTACTGTTCGGATTAAAAAATGAAAACTCAACTGGAGCGATTTCCATTTTTCCCGAAATTCTCGGAACCAATAAATAATCAATAGTCTTTTTACCGGAAATTTTATTAGAGCGACTGATTTGTTCATTTACTTTTGGCTCATACTTTTCAAATCCCGTCGGTAGTTTTACTTCAGGTACATTTATAAGCTGTAAATTTCCGGTTCCACTTATTTCCAGCTTCAAAGCAATTGGCTCATTTGCCTTAACTTTAGCTTTATCAATATTAGCATTCAGGTTAAACTCACCTACCGCTCCATTAAAGCTCGATGGCACATTTTTCTGCGGCAGTTCAACTGAAATGATCTTGACCGTATTGGATTTTGCTGTGTACTCGTAACTCTCCCTTCTGCCGAAAAAGGGATCATCAAAAAAATCATCGAAAATATTTCCAGTTCCTCGTTTTTTCTTAACTAAGATTGGGACTTTTAATTCAAATGGAGTTAATGCGAGTTCACCGGTTTGCGATGGAAATAATGCGGCTCTTTTTATAACACCAACTCTAAATTGTTTTCCATTAATCATTTCTGTGGCGAATGAAATATTAGGTGATGTTTCGAGCTCTTCAGCCCAAAATCCTTGATATGATGGAAGTTTGGAAACTGACATTTGAGCCGCTATATCCAATCTTGTGTAAAGCTTGTAGGTGACTGTAACTTGTTCACCCTTAAAGACCTTCTGCTTATCAACTATAGCTCTGATAAAAAGGTTTTCAGCAATTTCTTTTTCAGAAACGTTATTGTCTGTTTGTGTGTTTTGTTTTGACTTTGGTGCACCGGCAACCACTTCAATTTTTATTGATTCCGATTTGTATTCTTTGTCCTTGTAAATAATTTTTGCTGTACCGATTGTATATTTTCCCAAATTCCTTGGCTGCAAATAATATGAATACGAGATGGATGCTGAAACAGTTCCATTTATTATTTGCATGCTAGTGGATTGATTTGGACCCGAAAGAACAAGAAAATCCCTGTTCAAATCAGGCGGAGAAAAACTTTTTACTGAATTGACTTCCTGTCCTTCAAATGTAAACGATACTTGAAATTTATCATTCAACGCTACAGTTGTAGTATTTACGGATGCATTAAATGATTGCCCGAAAACTGTTGAGTGAATCACAAAAATGCTAAACACAATTATTTTTAACAGGCTCAAGTTTTGAATAAAAACCGTTAAAACGGTTAAATACCTGAGTTTGGATATCGTTCTCCATGGGATTAATCCCATGGAGAATGGGAATAAAGAGAAATATTCTAACCGTTTCAACGGTTTACTAATTTTTGTTTTATACATCAAATGTTTGATAATTTCGTTTATAAATCCATGAATACTCTAAAATCACCAATCTTTATCTGTGGTTACAGGAACACCAACTTTTTTTCGCAGCTTTTTCTGTAAGTCTTTTTCGTTATTCTTTAACGCTTCCAAAATCCGTTCTGCCTCTTCTTTAGAAATTTTATTTTTCTCAGGCTGCTTCAAGTTATCCTGCTGAGCCGATTGATCTTTATTCTGCTGATTTTGCTTTTGATCTTTTTGCTCGTCCTTGTTCTTATTCTGTTGATCATTTTTATTCTGATCTTTTTGATCCTGCTTATCCTTGTTCTTATCATTTTGATTTTTATTTTGCTGCTGCTCTTGATCTTGCTGCTGCTTTAACAGCGATAACGCATACGATAAGTTGTATTTGGTATCCTTATCATTAGGATTAAACTTTAATGAATTCTTGTAAGCTTCGACACTCTCTTTTATCTTTTGAGATTTAAGCAGTGAGTTGCCAATATTATGAAACGCTTTTGATTTCATAATTCCATCCTCCGTATGGGTTAGGGAATTTTGAAATGATTTTATAGCTTCATCATACCGCTGCTGCTTGTAATATGAATCGCCCAAATTATAATTAAGCTCAAAATTTTCTTTCGATTTCTCTAAACCTTTCTTAAAATTTACTTCGGCATCCACAAACTGCTGCTTCTTGTATGAATCAACCCCGGAATTATTTAACGATCTTACACCCTGCCCATGGACAAATTGCGCGGAAATCAAAATACATACTGCTGCAAATCCAATAATTCGAATATTCAAATTCATTATTTACTCTAATCCTAATTTTCTATTTAATCTTGTAAATAATTTTGATTTAGTTTCAGAAATAAAAAAATCTAATATTAAAAGAAAAATTGCCGGTACAAGAAAATAATAAAACCGATCTTCGTAGTCAGTCACTTTTTTTGTGCCAAACTCCGTCTTTTCAAAAGAAGAAAGCTCCTTGAAAATTTGATCGAGATAATCCTCATAATTATTACCACGGTAATATTTCCCATTACCCTTTGAGGCAATTTCTTTTAGAATCGAGTCGTTTAATTTTGTTAAAACCGTATTGCCGTCTCTATCTTTTTTAAAACCAATAGCTTGTCCCTGACTATTGTAGACCGGGAGCGGAACTCCATCTTGTGAACCTAAACCAATAGTAAATATTTTCAGATCCTTAGCCACAGCATCATTAATAGCTTCAGTAATATTTCCCTCATGATCTTCACCATCAGTTATAACGATAATTACTTTTTGAGTGCCTGCCTTATAATCAAATGATTTTGCTGCCAGATTTATTGCCGTAGCTATGGCTGTCCCGGGCTGCGGCACAGATTTGAAATCTACTGCCGATAAAAATAAACTTGCCGCCGAGTAATCTGTAGTAAGCGGAATCTGCACATAAGCATCACCCGAAAAAATTATTAGCCCAATTCTATCACCGCGTAATTTATTAATTAAATTGGAAATCTGATATTTTGCTTTTTCCAACCTGTTGGGCTTAATATCCTCTGCACTCATGCTCAGTGAAACATCTAATAAAATGAAAACATCAATTCCAGTTTGCTTAACTTCTTCCAGTTTTGTTCCAACCTGTGGATTTGCTGCAGCTACAATCAGAAGCAGCAGTGATACAGTTACCAGAATTAATTTTATCCAGCTTTTTACTTTGCTGTGCATCGGAAGCAGCACATTGTGCATACTTGCATTCGCAAAAGTTTTAAGATTCTTTTTCTGTTTATTAAACAAAAGAAAGAAAAGGATAATAATCACCGGTAAAGCATATAAAGCATGTAGATATTCGGGATGAGCAAAGCGAAACATGTTTTATTTTCCGATAATAATTAATTAATTGATGGAAGTCTTCTCAACAAAGTTTTTGACAGACCGAGTTCTAAAAAAAGAAACACCAAACCGACAACCAGCCAGCTATAAAACAATTCTTTAGCATTTCTGTATGATGTCACCTCAACGCGTGTCTTTTCCATTTTGTCAATCTGATTATAAATCTGCTCCAGTGTTTTATTATTTGTTGCTCTGTAATATTGTCCATTTGTTATTGAAGCAATTTCTTTTAAAACAGCTTCATCAATTTCAACAGGGACCATCTGATACTTCAAACCAAACGGCGTTTGTATAGGATAAGGCGCTTCCCCTCGCGTCCCTACACCAATAGTGTAAATACGAATTCCAAATGTCTTTGCAATCTGTGCAGCGGAAACAGGATTTACCTCACCCGCATTATTTATTCCATCCGTCAACAAAATAATTATTCTGCTTTTTGCTTCGCTGTCTTTTAGCCGATTGACTCCATTTGCAATAGCATTTCCGATAGCGGTTCCATCTTCAATCATTCCGCTTTTAATATCTTTAAGAAGATTTCGCAAAACGGAATAATCAATCGTCAGCGGGCATTGAGTGAAAGCTTCGCGGGAAAAAATCACTAATCCAATTCTATCAGTACTTCTGCCCTGAATGAATTCATCAATCACATTTTTAGCGGCATCAAGACGATTCGGCCTAAAATCTTCAGCAAGCATGCTTCCCGAAATATCTAAAACCATTGCAATATCAATTCCTTCGGCGTAAATATTTTCGCCGCTGGAAAAACTCTGCGGTCTTGCTAAAGCTACAATAAATAATCCAATAGCAATGCATCTCAGAATAAAAGGTAAATGTCTCAATCTCTCTTTCCAATTAGGTGAAACAGATTTAAAGATTTTTAGCGAAGAATAATTTATTGATGGTTCTTTTTTTCTTCCTCTAAACCAATACCAAATGAACATCAAAGGAAGGACAATTAGTGAATATAAAACCCACGGATAGGCAAAAGTAATATCGTTAAACATTTACCTTCTCCCTATTAGAATTTTCAAATTTAACCGGGACTGTGTTCTCGACAATATCAACAGCTTGTTTCATCATCTCT
>Ga0209126_1000574_pt1 | contig 12369 bp, 12 predicted proteins | sample RifCSP19_1_FD_184024 | JGI IMG/M metagenome (GOLD analysis project Ga0209126, IMG submission 184024) | Soil microbial communities from Rifle, Colorado - Rifle CSP2_sed 19_1 (SPAdes) (version 2) | ecosystem: Environmental > Terrestrial > Deep subsurface > Rock core/Sediment | place: Rifle...
TATAGGCTCTACAGGTTTCACAAAAGATGAAGAAGACAATCTAAGAAGACTGACAGGTAAATTCCCATGCGTCTTTTCTCCTAACATGAGTGTCGGGGTCAATATCCTCTTCAGGATTATACAGGATGTTGCAAGGGTCCTTGGGGATGATTATGATGTTGAGATAATAGAGGCACACCACAGGCATAAGAAAGATGCACCAAGCGGGACAGCGATGAAGATGGCTCAAGTAGTTGCAAACTCACTGGGAAGAGACCTGTCAGTTGTAGGCAAGTTCAGCCGTCACGGCATTACCGGAGAGCGGGACAGGAAAGAGATAGGCGTGCAGTCAATCAGGGCCGGGGATATTGTCGGTGATCACACAGTAATGTTTTGTGGAACAGGTGAGAGGATAGAGATCACTCACAGGGCGCAAAGCCGTGATAACTTCGCCATCGGGGCTGTGAGGGCGGCAATGTGGGTAGTGAAACAGAAGCCCGGCATGTATGATATGATGGATGTACTTGGACTGAAAAGATAATGGAGATTTCTTAATGGATGATGTTATTCAGAATATGTTTGCTGAGCGGATAGGCGGCAGAAAGTTCGGCAAAGAAGACAAGATATACAAGTTTGAGAAGATTAAGAGGGCAAAGGCGGCAGCACTTAAGGCAAACCCCGGCGCAGAATTGATAGACCTCGGCGTAGGAGAACCGGATGACATGGCCCCTCCGGGAGTGGTGGATGTGATGCAGAAAGAGTGCGCCAAATGGGAAAACAGGGGATATGCTGACAATGGCATCATGGAATTCAAAGAAGCCGCTGCCGGTTACATGGAAAGCGTTTACGGTGTAAAGGGCCTTAATCCGGATAAGGAAATCATTCATGGCATAGGCTCAAAACCAGCGCTTGCCATGCTTCCGTCAGCATTTATCAATTCCGGAGACATAACTCTGATGACAGTTCCAGGCTATCCTGTAATGGGTACACATACAAAGTGGTATGGCGGCGAGGTTGTCAATCTTCCTTTGAAAGAGGAAAACAACTTTCTTCCGGACATTGATTCACTCGACAGCTCAATACTGCGGCGGGCAAAATTGCTCTATATCAATTATCCGAATAATCCAACCGGCGGCGCGGCAACACGGGAATTCTTTGAGAAGGTGGTCAGGTTTGCCGCAGAGAATAATATAATCGTTGTTCATGATGCGGCCTATGCAGCGCTGAATTTTGAAGGAAAACCGCTCAGTTTCCTGTCAATCCCCGGCGCTAAAGAAGTCGGCATAGAGATACACTCGCTGTCCAAGGCATTCAACATGACCGGCTGGCGAATCGCCTTTGTTGCCGGGAATGAAAAGGTCGTTAATGCCTATGGCTTTGTAAAAGATAACTATGACTCCGGACAGTTCAGGGCCATCCAGAAAGCAGGCGCATATGCGCTTGAAAATGCTTCACTGACAACAGAGATCAGCAGGAAATATGAAAGAAGATTGAAGGCACTTGTGGAAACACTTAACTCTGCAGGCTTTCAGGCAAAAATGCCGAAGGGCTCTTTCTATCTCTATGTAAAGATCCCAAAGGGGACAAAATCAGGGACTATCTTCAATTCTGCCGAAGACTTCTCAGAGTTCCTGATAAAGGAAAAACTTATATCGTCTGTGCCGTGGGATGACGTGGGCAGTTATGTAAGATTTTCCGCTACCTTTGTCGCAAAGGACCTGTCTGATGAAACCAGGATATTGAATGAGATTAAAAAGAGATTGTCTGACACAACTTTTGATTTCTGATGACTTAATCATCTTATAATGGCGGCGGATGTCTTGATAAATGCATTTATCGGTATCGGCACTAACCTTGGTGACCGCAAGAAACATATAACAGAGGCAATTCAGCTTCTTGAGAAGCGCACTGACATTAAGATAATAAAATCTTCTTCACTGTATGTTACAGAACCAATAGGTTATGTCGGTCAGGATTGGTTTCTCAATTGCGTTATCGAGGTTATGACGAACCTCCCCCCTCATGAACTCCTTTCTCACTGCCTCGCAATAGAAGAACAGATGGGCCGTACAAGAACTATGCAATGGGGACCAAGAATTATAGACCTTGACATTCTGCTCTATAATGACGCAGTCATCGAAGATGATAACCTGATAATACCTCATCCGAACATGGACAAGAGGAGATTCGTCCTCGCGCCTCTTGTTGAAATAGCGCCTGACGTCATACATCCCAGACTTAATAAAACAGTCACAGATATTTTAAAGCACCTCAATGATACACACAAAGTAGATTTGTACAGGGAGTGCTGAGACAAGTAATTAATGAATTCCCGGATGAAAGTCATAGAAGACATATCAGAGATGCAGAATCTTGCATCGCAGATGCGGAAGCAAGGCAGGACCATAGGCTTTGTACCCACAATGGGCGCACTTCATCAGGGCCATCTAAGCCTTATAGAATATGCAAAAAAGGAAGCAGATGCAGTTATAGTTTCCATCTTCGTCAACCCTGCTCAATTCGGCCCAAAGGAAGATCTGGCTCAATACCCGCGGGACCTGGCAGGAGATAAAGATAAGACACGTTCCGCAGGCGCAGATATACTTTTTACTCCAACCCCTCCTCAAATATATCCGGAAGGATTCAGGACATATGTATCAGTTGAAGGGCTTTCGGAAATAATGTGCGGTCAGGCAAGACCCGGCCATTTCCGTGGTGTTGCCACTGTGGTCCTGAAATTATTCAACATAGTAAAACCTCACAAGGCATTCTTTGGACAGAAGGACTTCCAGCAAACTGTTATCATAAAAAGAATGGTAAAAGACCTTAACGTGAATATGAACATTGTCGTACTGCCGACAGTCCGTGAAGCAGACGGCCTTGCAATGAGTTCGAGGAATCAATATTTGAGCAAGGAAGATCGAAGCGCCGCAACCTGTCTGTATCGTGCACTGAAAAAGGGACGCTCGCTGTTTGAGGACGGCAATAAAGATGCAGATAAAATAAGAGAAGTAATCTTACACACACTCAGGGAAGAACCATCAGCACATCTGGAGTATCTTGCCATTGTCCATCCGGAGACACTGGAAGAAGAAACAATCGCAGGAAAAGGCACAGTAATAGCCATTGCAGCCGGAATAGGTACAACACGGCTGATTGATAACATTATATTGTAATGCATACCGAAGACATTAACCCTCAATCCAGGTTTTTAGATACACTGCCGGTTGATGAGATAATCACTCATATGAACTATGAAAATCTCCGGGTCATGAATACCATCAACAGTGCAAAGGGTTCCATAGCAACAGCCATTAATGATGCAGTCGCAGCTATACAATCCGGCGGGAGCCTTATATATATAGGCGCAGGCACAAGCGGAAGACTTGGCGTCCTTGATGCATCAGAGATACCCCCGACATTTGGAGTATCCCCGGAGATAGTAAAGGCCATAATAGCAGGTGGTGAGCAGGCAATAACCAATGCAGTTGAAGGAGCTGAAGATGATGAGGATGCAGGCATTAAAGCAGTTTCCGGAGTAACAAATAAAGACATGCTGCTCGGAATCACTGCAAGCGGCTCCACACCATTCACGATATCCGCACTCAGGGAAGGCAGCCGCAGAGGGGCTAAATGCTGGTTACTTACATGCAACGACATAACTTATGATTTTCCAGACGGAATAATCAATCTTCCGGTCGGCCCTGAGATTATCGGAGGATCAACAAGACTTAAAGCCGGCACAACTACCAAGATAGTCCTGAACATGATATCTACTGCAGTTATGATCAGGCTTGGCAAGGTATACAAAGGTTACATGGTGGATGTTATCCCATCCAACAGGAAGTTGAGAAAAAGGGCGCTCAGGATTATACAGGAAGTTACAGGATGCGAGAGTGAGGAGGCTGAGACATTACTTGACAAATCAGGAGGAAATGCAAAGACGGCAATACTAATGTATATGAAGGGGCTGAATTGTGAGGATGCAAAGGAACTGCTGAAGCAGTCCGGAGATTCTCTCAGAAAGGCCATTGGAGAATGAGCCGTCAGGGAAATGCAACACGCATAATAGGTTTAATGTCAGGAACATCGCATGACGGGGTGGATGCAGCACTGGTGGAAATCCCCCTTAATCCCCCTTTAGTAAAGGGGGGCAAAAACATAAAGCTGATTAATCACACACACATCCCCTATCGCAAACAGCTTAGGGATGAGATACGGATGGCATTCAACGGCAACACAGAGCTTATCTGCCGACTGAACTTTAAACTTGGAGAAGTCTTTGCAGCGGCTGTATTGTCTCTACTCAAGACAGCCGGTCTTAAACCTGAAGACATAGACGCCGTAGCCTCCCACGGCCAGACCATACACCACATCCCGCCATCCGGCAAAAAACCAGGTTCAACACTCCAGATTGGCGAGGCAGCCGTAATTGCGGAACAAACAGGTATATTAACCATCTCCGATTTCAGGACCGCTGACATGGCCGCCGGCGGACATGGCGCCCCACTCGTCCCAATGGCAGACTATCTGCTCTTCAAAGAATCAGGTAAAGTTAAGGCCGTCTTGAATATCGGTGGTATTGCAAACGTGACTATCGTCAGGGACAGGATAGATGACACCGTTGCATTCGACATCGGTCCAGGCAATTCTCTAATTGATGAGGCAATGCTGCTTATTTCAAAGGAAAAGAAATCATTCGATAAGAACGGGGCATTTGCAAGATCAGGGGAAATAATCCCTGGACTTCTGAAGGAGCTCATCTCCCACCCATACTTCAGGAAAAAGCTTCCTAAATCTACAGGAAGAGAGACATTCGGTACCACAATGGTGCGGGATATTCTTAAGAAATACAGGAAGTATAAGCATCAGGATATAGTGTCTACCCTCACCCATCTGACTGCCATAACCATATACAATGCCATTATAAAATTTAAACCTGATGAACTTATCCTGACCGGCGGCGGAGTTAAGAATATATTTCTCGCGGACTTGATTAATGATAAGTTTAGAAACAACAGCCTTAGAATCAGCGAAATCTCAGCGTACGGCATACCACCACAGGCAAAAGAGGCAATAAGCTTCGCCATTCTCGGTTACCTGTCGTTAAACCGCAAACATGGGAACATACCATCAGTAACGGGTGCAAGGCATGGGGTAATTACGGGCAAGATAACATTACCGCATTGAAACTGTTTCTCCAACATCAAGTCAATTCAAGAAGATACGTTTCAGGATTTTTTGTTATGCTGCGTTTTATGATCCCCTCATTGAACCCAAGTTTTGTTAATCTGCGTGATGACTCCATAATGCTCATAGAGCCGCCCTGAAGCCTGCCGGTGTCATCCACAACACCATGCTCCCTCTCTGTTTCTGTAATCTTAGTTCCACTTACGGAATCGGATATCAGTATTATTTTCTCAGGATTTTTTGTCCTGAAGATCAGCTCCATCGTTTTGATATTCAGATGATACGGATCTGCTATGACCTCGATATAGACCTCTTTGTTTAAAAGGCCAAAACCTGCGATTCCCGGCTCTCTGTGGTGAAAGCCTCGCATGGCATTAAACAGATGGGTGATGCCCTTAGCTCCTGCATTGAAAGCAGCCTCTGCCTCTGAATACGTTGCATCCGAATGCCCCATGCTGGCTATGATCCCCATGTCAGATATCTTTCTGATAAGTTTTGCGGCGCCATTCAGCTCAGGGGCAATAGTGATTATCTTTACCATGTCTTCGAAACCTTCGAGAAGTTTTTTTAAGTTTGATTCATTTGGTTCAATGAATGACGAAGATTTCAGTGCGCCGCATCTGACAGAATTGAGAAACGGGCCTTCAAGATGGACTCCGAGGATAGCAGCATTCTTTTGCAATTCCATCGCCTTTTGCACTGCCATCATATTCTGACGCATAATTTCTATTGAGTCTGGATATATGGTTAGAACGATAGCTGATACGCCAAGGGATGCCTGTATCTCTGCCATCCTGATGATGTCTATCGGATTGGATGTCCTGGTATCGAAACCGCCTATGCCGTGTGTATGGATGTCAATAATATTCATTTTACCTCTTCAAATGACCATATGGAGCAAGCGTTGTAATCCTCGTGTCTTCCAGCGCCTTTCCGACAGTAAAATGATAGATATCCTGATACGTATTGTCAGTAAATCCCAACAGCTCATGCACAAGGTCATCATAGTAGCACCCTATGCCTGTACCACGCAGTGAATGCGCCTCTGCCTCAAGATAGAGCACCTGACCAATCATGCCTGCCTCCCATAAGAGACGCCTGTATGAGTGCGGTTCATTTTCGACATTATCTATGAACCTTGCCATCATCCCTATGGAAAATGCCCCGTCGCCTGCTATCTCCTGGTCACAGCTTATGTACGCTGCCTCTTGTCTTAAGTCCCCTTTTTTCAGCAGATACAGAGGCAGTATGTCTGGGACATCCTTAACCCTCTCCCACAACAGTACAGACGTGCACTTTCCCTTGAAATTTTCATAATCATTTTTATCTCTGAACAAAATATATATTCCGGAATCGAGCCCTGTCACACGATGGGCAAATATTAAAAGGTGAACAGAAACATCACCAATATTGACATCAAATGGCGCACAGTTTCTGCGCGGAATCGTCTTGTCAAGTATGGCAAGGAAATCGTTCCTGCTGATCGGGGTCTCTCCATCATACGATTGTCCGCTGCGCCTCTGGCGTATGATGTTCGCTGCATTAACTCCAGTGATTTCCTTTTCAAAAAATTCATTTTCATTATAGATAATAACCTTCTTATCTGTTGCCGGCTTAACAGTCGCTGCTGACACGTCATCAATTACTTCCCATACAACATGCTCTTCACTCAGGAAGGCCGGATCCCCTATGCAGGGAAGTTTCTTAAACATTGTGATTATTTCGTCCGGTATATCAACAGGCACATCTGTTTCTGAAGCCCTGTGAACAAAACAGAGCAGGTCCGCCTCTTCCTTCTCATGCTCTATCCATGGTGTTTTCTGGAAACCGAGCATCGTTTCTATGTCTGAGTCCGAAGGTGCATTCAGGCATGTTACCTTCCATCCATTAAGGCTCGCTGAAAAACTCAGACAAGCCAGTGCATGTCCCTCATCGTGATTACAATACCGGAACGCCCGCTCCCCGTATTTCCATGCCTCCCTCCAGTAGATACTGCTCAGGGCAACGAAAAAACCATCTGTCTTGAAATGTGACATTACCTTTGACCAGAGCGAATTATCAAATGTCGCCCGCCACTCTACGATATGCCGGTATGGATTATAATGATATACTCCGCCGCAGTTCTCAGATTCGCTCAGCGGCGGGAGGATAAGATGGACCTCAGTGGGGTGAAGATTCCCGCTTGATGGATTAATCCGCAGCGCCCATGTATCACCGGAAATTGATTTCCATGCTGAGAGTCCTACAGAAAGCTCAAGAAAGGCGCCGATGTTTTCAAATGTAAAATCTTTAGATGGATTTCCTCTCCTGTCGTAAATCCCAAAATAATTGGTCTCAGGGTCCTTTGCTAAAAAAGGAAAGTCAAGGACAGGCGCCCCCTCGTATCTCATGAAAGGCGCCGGCTGGTTTGCCCAGTCGAGTTGACCTGAAGACCTTGCATAACGGTCAGGGTAGTGTTTTGTACGCTCGTGATATTCTATGATTTTCTGAATACAAATATCTCTATCCATCATGGATCACCGGCTTTCACATAAAATCACGAATCAAATCCCCCCTCCCCCCCTTTGAAAAAGGGGGAGTAAGGGGGATTTTCATTGCTCATTGCTCATTGCTGGCTATTGTCTGCCTCATCTCAGATATTGTATCCCTGTAGCTCCATAAAAGCCATAGCCCGGGGATTGCAGATAATGCCGTAATAATAAAGAATGCCGCCCACCCTACTGATTCTACTAAATAGCCTGATGTCGGGGCAAGGAATATCCTGCCAAGCGCTGACAGAGATGAAAGGAGTGCGTATTGTGTAGCGCTGTATCTCTGATTACATAGGGCCATGAGGAGGGAGATAAATGATGCTGTCCCCATCCCTCCGCTGAAATTCTCAAATGCTACAGCAAATATCAGCATTCCGTAACTCTTCCCGATCAATGCGAGCGCCATAAACGAGAAATTAGACAGTGCCTGTAATATCCCGAAAATTAAGAGTGAGCGGAAAAGTCCGAGCTTCACCATCAGAGTCCCTCCTGCCATCGCACCAAAGATGACAGAGAGCAGCCCTAATCCCTTATTGATAGTACCGACATCCGTTGCAGTGAAACCCATACCCCTGATGAGGAAGGGGGTAGTCATTGTACCGGCATAGGCATCACACAGTTTATAAAACACTATGAGGATCAACATTACAACAGCGCCTTTTCGGGAAAAGAAATCTTTAAGAGGTCCTCCTACAGCCTCCTGAAGTGTTTTAGGCGGAACAATATTGTTATCAGATTCATTACCGAAAAATGCAGCGGCGATCCCTATGATCATCAGTCCTGCCATGAGCAGATATGTGTTTCTCCATCCAATCTGGTCAGAGAAAATAAGGGCCAGCGCCCCGCCGACAAGCATTGCAATGCGGTATCCGGTGACAAACACAGCAGCCCCTAATCCACGCTCCTTTTCTCTTAGTATGTCAGTACGGTATGCGTCAGTCACAATATCCTGAGATGCGGAAAGGAAGGCAACCAGCAGTGCAACAATACCGAAGAACAGCAGATCTTCCTTTGGTGACCCAAGGCTCATTAACACTACACCAAGTATAATGCCTATCTGGGTCAGGATTATCCAACCCCTGCGCCTTCCAAGAAGAGGCGGGACATACCTGTCCATAAAAGGAGACCAGAGAAACTTCAGTGTATAGGGAAGGCCTATGAGAGAGAATATGCCGATTGCACGAAGATCAACGCCTGCAACCGCCATCCATGCCTGCAACGTGCCTGATGTCAATACAAGCGGCAGGCCTGAAGAGAATCCAAGAAACAACAATACCGAAATATTACGGCTGGTAAATACCCTTATGATGTCATTATATCCCCTCACTCCCCTCTCGTCCCGCCGCCGTTAGCTCCCAGCCGTGACAACATCTCATCAAAGTACGGACGATCCCTCAGGTTCATGTACTCTTCGGGAAATGTGACCACCTCGATGGTGGCCATTTGCCTCACCGGGTCCATATTCTTCAGGACGAAGGAAAACCTGCTGCCGTCAATCAGTTTGGTATTGTTCATGAATGGGGTATCAAAATAGGAGACGCTGAATTCAATCGTCTTGAAATTGAAACTACCCCCGGCAGAACTGACCCTCACACGTACTTCGGAGGCAGCCACATCCCTGAGTAATACAGCGAACTGATATGACCTGTTTTTCTTTCCCTTAAGAGTAAAGGCATCCATCTTTTTGCACTCTTCGGTCTCTTCCACGCAGAGAGTCATTTCAATCGGTTCGTTGTCGGGCTTGGTAAGCAGGTTAACCTGACGGTCCGCTGCATCCCGGGCTATGGAAAGAAGCCGTACCCGCTGCTCAGGATTAATCCTTTTATCGAGGTCTTCGAAGAGAGGTCTGGCATCAAAGAACTCCTGAAAGTTCAGAGTCAGCAGATGCAGGTACATCATCTGCTTCTCGGGGTCTCTTAGAATTTCCTGGCCGAAATAGGATGAGATCAGAGAATTGAACATCTGAGACCTCAAGGCGCTGTCGGACTGCTCACGCTGGGTCATAATCTGGACATAGAGCTGGGTTTCCCGGTTCTTCTCTTCGTTGTAATGAATGACAACAGGAATAAAGATACCCGCAAGCAGTGCGCCGATGGCGGTCACCACTTTCGTAACAAGTTCAAACCGGTTTTTTTTAGCTGTATTGTCTGTCTCCACAGATTACTCCAGCTTCAGGTTTTTTTCCGTATCCTGTGGAAAGATGTCCACCTTCTCTTCTTTGATCTTTCCATCAGGGAGTTTGATCCCAAGGGTATAGGTGCCTGGATCGAGTTTGATGGAATAATATCCAAGTGCATTGGTCTTGATCTTTTTATCCTTAATAGTGATCTCTGCGTTCTGCAATGGTTTCCCCTTGTACCAGATCGTCCCGAACAGCTCGGAAGCCCGGGCCGAACATGGCAGGAGCAGAATCGTCATCAGGAGAATAATTATGGTATATTTTTTCATTAACAGAGCCCTCCTCTTCAGTAAATGAGAATAACAGGACGGTATTTTTCTGTCAATGCAGATTTCGTCCGTTATCTGCAATACATACCTCTTGTTATTTTACAGGAAATTGGCATAAACTACGTTAATGATAACAAAGCCGGGCAAGTGGACAACCACTATTTTAGATAGCATAATGCGTGAGGCCGCCAGAATTACTGACACAGGTGAGCGCATAGGCTTCATCTCGAGGCAATTCCTTAATACTCCTTACAAAGAATCATCACTGATTGGGAGCTTAACAGTGCCCGAAGACCTCGTCATAGACCTCGAAGGCATGGACTGCATGACGTTTATCGAATACGTTGAGGCGATGCGGCTATCCAGTACATATGCTGAATTCACAATAAATCTCCGGATGGTGAGATACAAAAAAGGAATAGTTGCTTACGAAAGCCGAAGGCATTTCTTTACAGACTGGGTCGGGCATGCACCACAGACAGTGGAAGACGTAACGACAATAGTCGGCGGAGTAAAGACTGTAAAAGTCAGAAAGAGGTTAAATCTGAATAGTGACGGGACATACATCCTCCCCGGGATATGTATTACAGAGAGAGAAATCTCCTGCATACCTGTTTACGCAATTGACAATATAGTTGTAGAACAAATTAAGACCGGGGATTATGCAGGGATTTATTCTGACAAGGACGGGTTGGATGTCACTCATGCAGGGATAATTATAAAAGATGAAAACGATGTCTATCTTCGTCATGCCTCATCCCGTAAAGACACTTATAAAATTGTTGATGAAAATTTGATAAAATACTTAACTGGAAAGAATGGCCTCATAATATTAAGAGCCATTTAATAAGACCCAACAACATTATTATAATCTTACAGGCAGTTTCCCTCCAATGCAGGCTTCTTCTTTCAGGCATTTTATCACAGCCTTCTGGGCCAGGCCATTCGCTTCATAAGCTGCAATAAGTACATCTGCATCACTGAAATGCCGCAGGATGTAAGGACTGCCGAAGGATATAACTATGGACGTCCGGGCCTTCATGATAAGTTCTTTAACCTGCTCCATTGCCTTGTCATCAATTCCGGCACTCCCGCGCCAGGCGGCGACTTCTGAGAAGATGGCTATTATTACTGCTTCATCCGAATACCCCGACTCATGCTTCTCTTTGAAACTATGTACATTCCTGAACTGTTCCATCCATAATGAGTTCTTACACAGCCTCTCTTCTCCCGCAATGACTACCTGAATCTTTCCCTCATCTGCAACCGGCACTACCCCTTCTTTCTTATTCACCACGGTTATAGACATTTCTGTCATGCGTTTTGAAATGAGTGAGTTGCTATGGAAGTCAATCTCTACCCCCGTAATTTGTGCAAACCGTGACTTGGCCTTTAATATCCGGTCAATTGCAGTATCTATGGTCTCTTCAGAAATCAGTCCGGTGCTGACAGCATCTGTCAGTTCTCTTATAGTCAACTCTGCATCTGACGGATGTAGAATTATGTCAACGCCTGCATTAAGACATCTTGCCGCAATGTTTTCAATCCCGCTTATAGCAGACATGTTCAGTGCATCAGTCATTATAAGGCCATTAAAGCCGAGCTCTTTCCTCAACAGGTCCGTAATCACTTTTTTAGACAGACTCGAAGGGACAGAATCATCCATTGACGGAATCATCAGGTGACCGATCATAATACTGCTTACACCGGTCTTTATCGCATGTGCAAAAGGTCTGACATCAAAATTAACCAGATCATCATAAGACTTTCTAATCAAAGGCAAAGAGATATGAGAATCAGTTGACGTATCACCATGTCCCGGGAAATGCTTTGCGCAACTTATCAGCCCCATACCTTCCAGCACCCTTATATATTCAGAACCAAATAAGGAGACATCTTCAGGATTATCAGAAAAAGCCCTCGTGCAAATTATTGGATTATCAGGATTACTGTTTACATCGAGGACAGGGATCAGCGGCATGTTTATGCCTGCATCAATGGCCTCAAGTGCAACAGCTTTCACAACATCCCTTAGAATTGCCATATCATCAGGGACATCTCTGTTAACCGCTGCCCTTACTGCCATCTGACAGGGGAAATTTGTGTAACCGTCAATCTGCTGTCCCACACCCCTTTCTATATCTGATGCAATGAATAAGGGTATCTCAGCAATTGACTGGAGCCTGTCAATAAAAGGTCTTAGATCTTCTCTCTTTCCGCC
>Ga0209126_1000580_pt1 | contig 12327 bp, 14 predicted proteins | sample RifCSP19_1_FD_184024 | JGI IMG/M metagenome (GOLD analysis project Ga0209126, IMG submission 184024) | Soil microbial communities from Rifle, Colorado - Rifle CSP2_sed 19_1 (SPAdes) (version 2) | ecosystem: Environmental > Terrestrial > Deep subsurface > Rock core/Sediment | place: Rifle...
CGCGCCGGCCGGGCCTGCCGCCGAGCGTCATGGCGGCCATGGAGCGGCTCGTCCCGCTCCTGCGGGCGCCGGCGCCGCCGGCCCTGGCCGAGGCGGCGCGCGCCGCCGCCTGCCCGCCGGAGGGCGTTCGAGCACTCGAGGCGAGCGAGCGCATCGTCCGCGTGGCCCCCGATCTCGCCTATGCCGCCGAGACCTACCGGGACCTGGAAGCGCTGGCGCTGCGACTCGCCGATGGCGGCCCGCTGACGCCGGCAGCCTTCCGGGACGCGACGGGGACGAGCCGGAAGTACGCGCTGGCCATCCTCGAGGAGCTGGACGCTCGGGGCCTGCTCCGCCGGGGGCCGGACGGGCACCGACTGGGGCCGCGCGCGCCGCGGCCCGGGGGCATCGACTAGGAGACGGCCCTCTTGCGGCCGCGGTTGGAGCGCCGCTCCGGCGTCAGCAGCCCGACGAGGAAGCCACTGCCGTGCTTGCGTACGGCGATCTCCACACCCGCCTCCGAGGCGACGCGCAGGAGTCGCTGGCGCACCGTGAGCGGCTTCTCACCCGCCCCGAGCGCCACCTCGAAGACGTCGGCCGGTCCGGCCAGGCCGCCGATCAGGCGCTTGAACTGGCGCTGCTGCCGGAGGCGTTCACGCTGCCGTGGCGTCAGCTCCTTCTTGTGGGCGGCGGGCCTGGGCGTGTCCATGAGCGCGGGGTCCGCGCGGCGGATCTTGACCATCGGTGACCTTTCGATCTCAGGGGGCTCTGTCGCCCATGACGATACGGCCGCTCGACGTGCGCCCGCAAGTCACGGCGGCGGCGGGTCGCAGCGCCAGTCGATGGTGGCCAGCAGCTGGGGCGGGATGTCCGGTGGGGCGGAGGGGTCGATCTGGACCAGCGGCAGCTCGAGGGCCACCGTCGCCGCGTCCCCGGTCACGCCGGCGAAGGCGTCGGTGCCCCGTGCCACGTAACGGCCGCCGTGGGCCCGGAGCGTGATCGTCAGATCCCCGAGGTTCACGTCGAGGGTGTAGACGTCGCCGGCGGCAAGGCGTCCCGAGCTTTCCACGATGGCGATGCGCTGGCGCCCCGGGGCCCAGGTGCAGCCGGCCGCATCCGTACCCGCGACCTCGCCGGCGACCGAGAGCCGCGCCTCGCCGGCGACCGCGACCGGTGGCAACGCGCTCGGGCCGAAGGGGTAGGCCGCGACGGCGGCGATGACGGCCGGCGCCGCCGCGAGGAGGACCGTCCGGCGTCCGGTCGTGAGCTGGCCGATGCCGATCATGACGGCCACGAACCCGACCACGAAGAAGAGGGCCTTGCCCAGGCCCCCCAGGTAGGCGACGTCCGCGGGCAGGCTGTCCACGTAGCGCACGCCGAGCCCGAGGACGACGCCGACGACCGCCGAGACGAGGACGACGGCCCATTCCCGGCGCCTCAGCCCGAGGACGTCCCGATCGGACCCAGCGGAGGCTTCGGGCCTCCTCGCGTCCACCGCTCAGGCTGGGCGTTCGACGTCGAAGCCGCGGTCGGCGAGGCCGCGCCGGACCTCGGGCAGGCCCCGTGCCGACGATGCAGCGCCGTCGTCGTGGCGCTCGTGGTCGATGCCCAGGGCCACCAGGACCCCCTCGGTGGCGTCGGCATCGGAGGTCGTCAGCATCAGCGTGCCGTCGGTGTCCTCGGCCACGCCCACGATGCCGGTGATGTTCACCCTCCGGTCGCCGAGGGCGGTCGCCAGCCGGGCGAGTGAGCCCGGCCGGTCGTCGAGCCGGACCGTGAACCAGATGGCCATGCTGCCTCCTCTCGCCGAGCGTGATGCGCCGCTCGATGGTAGCGGCCCGGCGCCCCGGTGGTGGCGCTAGTCGAGGATGTCGCTGGCCTCGACGATGTCCACGTCCGGGAGTGCCGCGAGGGCCTGGGCGACCGCTTGCGAGCCGCTGCTGGCCGGGACGCGCAGCCGGAGGTCCACCTCGTAGCGACCCTTCCGCACGCGACGACTCTCGATCGCCGTCATCTCCACGCGCAGCTCGGCAAAGAGCGCGGAGATGCGCCCCAGGGCCTCCAGGTCGGTCAGCTCGAGGCGGATCTGCATCGAGCGCGGCGCGCGCGGACGCAACGCAGAGACCAATCGGTTCAGCGGGCCGAGCGATACCACGACGATCACCGCGGTCACCGCCGCGAGCACGTACTGGCCGGCGCCGGTGGCGAGGCCGATGGCCGCCGTGGCCCACAGGCTGGCGGCCGTCGTGAGGCCCCTCACGGACGTGCCGTAGTGGATGATCGCGCCCGCGCCGAGGAAGCCGATGCCGGTCACGATCTGGGCGGCGATGCGCGTCGGGTCCACGGTCGTCGGGTCGCCCGTGCCGCCGCCGAAGCCGTGCGCCGACAGGACGGTGAAGAGCGCCGAGCCGAGGGCCACGAGGAGATGCGTGCGCGTGCCGGCGGGGTGATCGTGCATCTCCCGCTCGATGCCGATCGCCGCGCCGAGCACGGCCGCCACGAGGATGCGCAGGAGAAGATCGCCCTGGAACGTCAGGTCGCCGGCCGGCATGCGGTCACGCTACCACGCGCCGGGAGGCGGGGCCACGCGCCGGCAGCGGGCATCCTGTCACACTCGGCCACGATGGACAGGAGGCCGCCCATGGACAGCGAGGCACTTCGGGAGCACCTTCTCGCTCTCCTCGATGCGCAGGACGCGCACATGACGTTCGAGGAGGCGGTCGCGGACTTTCCCGACGACGCGATCAACATGCGGCCACCGAACGTGCCCTACACGCCGTGGCACCTCCTCGAGCACCTGCGGATCGCCCAATGGGACATCCTCGAGTACATCCGCGACCCCGGACACGTCTCGCCCGACTGGCCGGAGGGGTACTGGCCGGCGCCCGATGCCCAGGCCACGCCCGAGCGGTTCGCGGCCACCGTGAGCGCGTTCCAGTCAGACCAGAAGGCGCTCCGCGAGCTCGTGGCCGACCCGGCCACGGACCTGCTCGCAGTCATCGTCGGCACGCCCGGTCACACGGTCCTGCGCGAGGTCCGCATCGTGGCCGACCACAACGCCTATCACCTCGGGGAGTTCGCGATCCTCCGCCAGGTCACGGGCACGTGGCCGACCGCCAGGCGAGCCTGACCGCGCGTGGACCCGACCCGGCGCGCACGGGGGCGCCGAGGGCAACAAAACGCCCGAAGGAACCGCGCGTTCCGCGACCCTTGATGTGATCACAGGTCCCGGATCGCCACAAGCTCCTTCGGGCAAGAACAACCATAGGCCGCGCGCCGCCGGCAGGTCAACGCGGTTATCCACCAAATGACGCCGGGGGGCGCGGAGTTATCCACCGCTTCCGCGGCGCGCTCGATGAACGGTGGACAACGGCTCCGGCTGTGGGTCTAGGCTGGATCGGTGCGCATCGCGACCTGGAACGTCAACTCGCTCAAGGCACGCCTCGAGCGCGTCGAGGGCTGGCTCACCCAGGCGTCGCCGGACATCCTGCTGATGCAGGAGACGAAGCTATCCGACGACGCCGCGCCGACGATGCCCTTCCGCATGGCTGGCTATGAGCTGGTGCACCACGGCGAGGGGCGCTGGAACGGGGTCGCCATCGCCAGCCGCGTGGGCGTCGAGGACGTGGTCACGAACTTCGGGCTGGGGCCGGTGCGGCCGGGCGCCGCGGCCGACGACGAGCCGGCGCACGAAGCGCGCATGGTCGCCGCGACCTGCGGGGGCATCCGCGTCGTGAGTATCTACGCCCCCAACGGCCGGGCGCTGGCCACGCCCTTCTACGCCGCCAAGCTCGACTGGTTCGTCCGGCTCCGCCGGTGGCTGGAGGCATCGGCCGAGCCCGACCGGCCGCTCGTCGTGGGCGGCGACTTCAACGTCGCCCCGGCCGATGTCGATGTCTACGATCCGGCCGACTTCGTGGGCACGACCCACACCTCGGCGCCCGAACGGGCGGCCTTCCAGGCGCTCCTCGACTGGGGGCTCGTGGACGCTTACCGCATCCACCACCCCGAGCCCGGCCGCTACACCTGGTGGGACTATCGCGCCGGCAACTTCCATAAGGGCCTGGGCATGCGCATCGACCATCTGCTCGCCACGCGCCAGGTCATGGAAAGGTGCCTGGCGGCCGAGATCGACCGGGACGCGCGCAAGGGCAAGCTGCCCTCCGATCACGCGCCCCTGTACATCGACTTGCGCTGAGCGGTGATGAGGCGCCGGGGACGGCGCCCGCCGGTCACATTCGAGGCGCTTCCACGACGTTGGCCGGGTCATCGAGGTGCGAGATGTCGAAGCCGATCTCGAACGGCACGGCCACGCCGGCCTTCAGCCGTCCGCCCACGAGGTGAACGCTCACCAGGTAGCCGCCTTCTTTCGCGATCCAGGCGTCGAACACGGCGTCCTGGCCGTACGTCGCGACCAGGGCCGCCCCGCCGGGAGAGTCCTTGTCGGCGTGGTAATGAGTGCTGGCGACGCCGTTCTTCTCCTCTTCGCTGGTGGCCACCGACGAGTCGATCAGCGCGCCGAAGTCCTGGCCGAAGAGGTTCTGCGGCTGGAACGTCTCGAAGAGGGACTCGGCGTTGGCCTCGTCCGCAGGAACCTGGATGAACGTGCCCGTGCCGAAGTCGACGTAGGCACCGTCCGCCACGAGGATGTAGGTGATGGCCGTCTCGCCGGTCATGCCCGTGATCGAGAACTGGACGGCCCGTTCCGGCTTCAGGACGACCGTGCCTTCCATGGCAAGACCCGTGTCGGTCGGAATCCCCGCCACCCCGATGTCGCCGGAGATGGAGATGGCGAAGCGGTACGAGGTGAGGTTCTCGAGGGCGGCGGCGGCGCCCGAGAGGCCGGTGCCGCCCGTCCCCTGGGTGGACGTCGGGGCAGGCGTCGGTTCCGGGGTCGGCTCCGGAGTGGGCGTGGCCGTGGGCGTCGGGGCGGGGGTCGGGGTGGGAGTCGGTGTGGGAGTCGCCGATGCGCCGCCGCAGGCGGCGAGGACGAGCGAGAGCACGAGGCCGAGAGCGGCCATGGGACGCACGACGGTGGCGCGGGGGAGAGTCATTTCGCATCCTCGTGGGCGGTGGATCCGGCGCCGTCGTCGACGCCCTGATCACGGCCGATCGGGGGCAGGATAGCAGCGCCATGGGCAGGTCGGCCGACTTGGCGCTACGCTGGCAGGCGCGTCCTGACCATGGAGGATCCCTCGTGTCATCACGCGCTCCCAACCCCTCCCGTCGCGCGCGCCGAGAAGCGGAGCGCCGCGGCGGGAAGTCCGCCGCGGCGCCGATCCGTCGCGGCCTCTCCCCCATCGCCTGGCTCACCGGCGTGGCCGTGCTGCTCGGCCTCGCGGTCGTGGCCGTCCTGGTCCTGGTCAACCGGCCCGCCGAGGCGCTTGCACTCCTGCCGCCGGGTGACCCGACGCCAGTCGAGCTGGCGGACGGTCGCGCCCTCGGGCGCAGCGACGCACCCGCGACGCTCGATGTCTATGAGGACTACCAGTGCCCCGGCTGCGCGACCTACTCCAACGCCATGGAGCCGCGCCTCATCCGCGAGTACGTGGCCGCGGGACGGCTGCGCATCGTCTTCCGCGACTACGCCTTCCTGGGCCAGGAATCGCTCGACGCCGCCGCGGCGGCGCGGGCGGCGGGCAACCAGGGCGCGTTCTGGGCTTACCACGACTGGCTCTTCGCCAACCAGGCCGGTGAGAACCGGGGTGCCTTCAGACGCGAGGTGCTGGTGGAGATCGCCCGGCGCGTCGGGCTGGACGTCGCCCGCTTCGAACGTGACCTCGACGACCCGGCCACGGCTGCGGCGGTCGCCGCGGAGCGCGATGCGGCGGCGTCGGTGCCGGTCAACTCGACGCCGACGCTCGTGTTGAACGGCCAGGTGATCGAGGGCGGGCTCGCCTGGGAGACGCTCGCCGTGGCCATCGACGCGGCGACGGCACCCGCCCCCTCCGCTTCCCCGGCGCCGTGACGGAGCGCCGGCGTGTCGGGCTGACGCTGGCCGCGTTGGCCACGGCGGGCCTGCTCATCGCGGCCTACCTGGCGGCCGTCAAGCTGAGCGGCGGCATCCCCGTCTGCGGCCCGCTGCGCGGCTGCGAGACGGTGAACACGAGCCCCTACAGCGAGCTCCTGGGCATCCCCGTGGCGCTCTTCGGCGTGCTCTTCTCCGCGCTCGTGTTGGTCGCTGCCCTGGCCTGGTGGCGGACTGGCGACCGGCGCGCGCTGTACGCGGCGTACGGCCTCGGGCTGGCCGGCATGGTGGCCATGGCCTACCTGACCTATCTCGAGCTGTTCGTCATCGGCGCCGTCTGCGTCTGGTGCGTGGCCTATGCCGTGACGGTGGTGGCCGGCTGGGTCGGCGCCGCCCTGGCCCTGCGCGGCACCGGCTGACCGGCGCGGCGGGCGCCGGACATGGAGCGGCCCCGCCACGCACGAGGCGTGACGGGGCCGTCCGGACCGAAGAGGGCTACTTCAGGGGATGACCACGATCGTGCCGGTCATCCCCGCCGCGGCGTGGCCGGGGATGGTACAGCTGAACTTCAGGCCGGCCTGTGGGACGTTGATGTCGATGGTGGCCGTCTGGCCGGGATCGACGATGGTCGCGCTGCCCCCCTCGGGCGAGAAGTCGTGCGGGATCTGGCCGGTGTTAGTGAACTTGATCGTGTAGGTGCCGGCCTTGTCCACGGTGAGCTCGTTGGGCTTGAACCCGATGTCGAAGCCGGAGATCTCGAGCGTCCCGAGGGAGGGGCCGCCGGTCGTCGGCTGGCTGGGCTCGGCGGAGGGGGAGCCGGCGGGCTGGCTCGCTCCCGGCGTCTGCGGAGCGTAGGTCCAGACGGCGCCCCCGCCGGAAGCGCATGCCGCCACCAGCAGGGCGATGACCGGGAGTGCGGCGATTCGTGCCAGCGAGCGTCTCATCGAGCGATCCTTCCCTTCACCGGACCCGTTGATGGCGTGGGCCCGGCCCGAATGATTAGCGATGTGGTGAGTGTTCGCATCGAGCGGACCGTCCGCACGGGCCATTCGGCCCATCCCGATGGGCCGCGGAGCAGGCATCGTCACGCCCATGGAACGCGGCCTGCCGATCGTACAGCTCGCGGGCCCGTCCTCGGGACGCCCGCCGATCTCCCGGAGTGCAGACCGCCGCGTGACCGCCGCGGGCCTCACGGCCGCCGGCACGTTCCTCGCCGCCGCGGTCCTCGCCACGCTCCTGCCCGACGCGGCCAGGCGCGGCACCTGGCTACCGCTCCACCTCGCGCTGGCGGGCGGGGCGGGCACGGCCATCGCCTCGATGATGCCGTTCTTCGCGGCGGCCCTTGCGGCCGCCGCGCCGGTCGACGCGCGGCTGCGGAGTGCGGCCATCGGCGCCGTGGCCATCGGGGCGCTGCTCGCCACGCTCGGCGTGGTGGCGGGAGCCGGGGCGGTCGCCGTGCTCGGCGGCCTCGCCTACCTGGCCGGCCTGGCGGGCGTCGGCTGGGCGACGTTCGCGCCGCTTCGCCGTGGCCTCGGGCCGCGTGGCGGGATCGTGGCTGTCGCGTACGGCGCCGGGCTGGCGCAGCTGGCGGCGGGGGTCGCGCTGGGCACCGCAACGGTCGGCGGCGCCGCGATCGTCGTGGCGGACTGGCCGTGGCTGAGGCCGGCGCACGCCTGGCTCAACGTCCTCGGCTGCATCTCGCTCGTCGTGGCCGGCACGTTGCTCCACTTCCTGCCGACGGTGCTGGGATGCCGTATCCGCCGTCGCCGCTCGGCGACCCCGCTCGTGGCCGCGCTGGCCGTGGCGGCGCCAGTCGTCGCCGCCGGCTACGCCCTTCGCTGGGATGCGCTCGTGCGCGCAGGCGGCCTGCTCGAGCTGGCCGGCGCCGTCGCGCTCGTCGGCTACGTCGCCGGCTGCATCGCGGATCGCGGGCACTGGACGACCGACGCGGGCTGGCACCGCATGGCCGCCGGGCACCTCCTGGCTGCGGTGGCCTGGTTCACCGTCGGCGTGGCCGTGGTCGCGGGTCGGGCGGTCGTCGACGGCGCGGATCCGGGCGGGTGGTCGGCCGCCTGGGCCATCGGGCCCCTCGTGGTCGGCTGGGCGGTGCAGGCGGTCCTCGGCGCGGCCGGCCACATCGTGCCGGCCATCGGTCCGGGGGATGCCTCGCGGCACGCGCGGCAGCGACAGCTGCTGGGTACGGCCGCGACGGCGCGCCTGGTCACCTTCCAACTCGGTGTCGCGGCCCTGGCCGTCGGCCTGCCCACGGGCGCCGAAGCGGTCGTCGTGGTGGGCCTGATCGCCGCCGGTGCGACGATCCTCGCCACGCTCGGGCTGCTCGGCTGGGCGATGATCGCGGGGGCCGCGGCGGAGTCGGACCCGCTCCTCGCGCACAGAAAGGCGGCCTGACCCGATGCGCCTCCAGCTGACGAAGCGGGCGGACTACGGCATCCGGGCCATGCTGGCGCTGGCGCGGGCACGTGACGAGCGCATGAGCGCTCCGCGCATCGCCGCCGCGATGCGCATCCCGCGGCACTTCCTGCCGCAGGTCATGGCCGACCTGGCGCGGGCCGGGCTGGTGAAGTCCACGGCGGGGCGGCATGGCGGCTACCGCCTGGCACGCCGGGCGGACGGGATCTCGCTCCTGGAGGTCGTCGAGGCGGTCGAGGGCGACGGGGGCCAGATCGACTGCGTGCTGAGTGATGCGCCCTGCGGACGTGACGGCCGATGCGAGCTCCACGAGTTCTTCGCCGACGCCCGCCAGGCGTTGCTGGCACGCCTGGCCGCGGCCAGCCTGGCCGACGTGCCACCGGTCGCGCTGGGCTAGCGAACCTGGAACGGCTCTCCGTGGCCGGGGATGACGATGGCCGTCGCGGCCGCCGGCGCTCGAGGCGTGCGGGACGCCGCCCAGCGTGCCGGGACCCCCTCCCCCGCTAGACTCCGCCCGCGATGACCGCCTTACGACCCGCCGACCTCGTCTTGCGCGGAGGCGCCGTCCACACCGTCGATCCCGCTCGTCCGCGGGCGCAGGCCGTGGCCGTGCGTGGCGGCCGCATCGTCGCCGTCGGGACGGACGCGGACGTCGGGGAGCACATGGGCCCCCGCACCCGGGTCGTGGAGCTGCGTGGCCGCACGCTCCTGCCGGGCTTCCAGGACGCGCACGTGCACGCCGTCACGGCCGGCCTGGACCGCCTGCGCTGCGACCTGCGCGGCGCCGACGACGCGGACGCATACCTGGCGCGCATCGTGGAGTACGCGGCGGCCCAACCGGAGCGGCCCTGGATCGTCGGAGGCGGCTGGGCGATGGGCGCCTTCCCGGGCGGCACCCCGGACCGGGGCCTGCTCGACGCCGTCGTCCCCGATCGCCCGGTCTGCCTCGACAACCGAGACGGCCACGGCGTCTGGGTGAACAGCCGCGCCCTGGAGCTGGCGGGCATCGACCGTCACACGCCCGACCCGGTCGACGGCCGCATCGAGCGCGACGCCGACGGCCAGCCGCAGGGGACCCTGCACGAGGGAGCCACCGCGCTCGTAGAACGGCATGTCCCCCAGCCGACCGAGGAGGAGTGGCTCGCCTCGGCGCGCCTCGGCCAGGCCGAGCTGCACCGACTGGGCATCACCGCCTGGCAGGAGACGAGCGGCTACGAGACGGACCTGGGGGCGTATCGGACCCTGGCGGAACGGGGCGAACTGACCGCGCGCGTCGTGGTCGCCCAGCGCTGGCAGCGCCACGCCGGGCCGGAGCAGCTCGACGCGTTCGCCGCCCGGCGCGACCAGAGCCACGTGGGGCGCCTGCGAGCGGACCGCCTGAAGATCCTGCTCGACGGCGTGCTCGAGAACTTCACGGGGGCGATGCTCGAGCCCTACCTCGACGTCCACGGGTCGCCGACGACCAACCGCGGGCTCCTTTTCCTCGAGCCGGTGCTGCTGCGCGAGGCCGTGCGCCGCGCCGACGGGCTCGGCTTCCACGTCCACGTCCACGCCATCGGGGACCGCGCCGTGCGCGAGGCGCTCGACGCCTTCGAGGCGGCAAGTGCAAGCAACCCCGCCCGCGACCGGCGCCACACGATCGCCCACATCCAGGTCATCCATCCGGGCGACCTGGCCCGATTCGCGGCCCTCGGCGTGGTCGCCAACGGGCAGCCCTACTGGGCCGTCAGCGAGCGCCAGATGGATGTGCTGACGATCCCGTTCCTGGGGCCCGAACGGACGGGCTGGCAGTACCCGTTCGGTACGCTGCTCCACGTCGGGGCGCGGCTCGCCTTCGGCAGCGACTGGGCGGTGAGCACCCCGAACCCGCTGGAGGAGATCGAGGTCGCCGTCCGCCGCGTCTCCCCGGACCATCGTGCCGCGACCCCCTTCCTGCCCCACGAGCGGATCACGCTTGAGGCGGCCGTGGAGGCATTCACGCTGGGCGCGGCGTACGTCAACGGTCTCGATGAGGAGACCGGCAGCATCGAGGTCGGCAAGCTCGCCGACCTGGCCGTCCTCGACCGCGACCTCTTCGCGCCGGGGACGCTGCCCGCCGACGCCCGCGTGCTGCTGACATTGGTCGAGGGCGCGCCGGTCTTCGAGGATCCCGGGCTCGAAGGCTGAGCTCAGCGCACGCGGTCGCGCGTGATGGCCGCCACCGTCGGGCAGCCGAGCAGCGCCATGGCCGCCTCCACCTCCTCGCGCAGCAGCTCGACCGCCCGCGTCACGCCGGCCTCGCCCGCCGCGGCCAGCGCGTACAGGAAGGGCCGGCCCAGGAACACCGCCCGGGCACCCAGCGCGAGCGCCATGACCACGTCCGTGCCACGCCGCACGCCGCCATCCAGGTAGACCTCGGCCCGCCCGTCCACCGCGGCCACGACCTCCTCGAGGACGTCGATCGTGGCGGGGACCCGGTCGAGCTGACGCCCGCCGTGGTTCGAGACGATGACCGCCGACGCACCGTGCTCGACGGCCAGGCGCGCGTCCTCTCCGCCGAGGATGCCCTTGAGCACGAGCGGCAGGTCCGAGAGGGAGCGCAGCCAGGCCAGGTCGTCCCAGTCGAGCGAGGCGTCCATGAGGCCGCCGATGACGTCGATGAACTGCGCGCCCTCCGTGTGCGGCACGTTGCCCAGGCCACCGGTCTCGGTCAGGGGGTGGCGCCGCTCGCGCTCCCGGATGCCCGGCCGCGGCAGGTCCACGGTGAGCACGATGGCCCGGTAGCCGGCTTCGGCGGCGCGCCGGACGAGCTGCTCGGCGATGCGCCGGTCCTGCTGGACGTAGAGCTGGAACCAGCGCAGACCCCTGCCCACCGCGGCGACGGTCTCGAGCGAGCGGGAGGAGAAGGTCGAGAGCACGTAGGGCAGCCCCGTCCGCCCGGCCACCCGGGCGGACACGACCTCACCCTCGGGGTGGGCCAGCCCATGCAACGCCGCCGGCGCGACGCCGACGGGCAAGGAGATCCGCTCGCCCAGGATGGTCGTCGCGGTATCCACCCGCGAGACGTCCACGAGGACCCGCGGCCGCAGGAAGCGGCGGCGGAAGGCGGCCTCGTTCTCGCGCAGCGTCACCTCGTCCCAGGCGCCACCGGCGTAGTAGCCCCAGGCCTCGGGTGAGAGCGCCTCGCGGGCCAGGGCCTCGAAGTCGGCCAGGGCGTGGACGTCCATCAGTCGGCCCTCCCGGCGCCCACGTCGGACCGCTCGAGGAAGAGCGCCGGGGCGGTCGGTCGCAGGCAGTGGTCGGTCGACATCGCCTGCTCGTAGCCGCCGGCGTTGAGGAGCGCCACGATGTCGCCCTCGCGGACCGGCGCCATCGGGTAGTCCTCGGCGAAGACGTCGCCGGCCTCGTTGATGTGGCCGGCCACGGTGACGCGCTGCGTGCGCGGCGCGTCGGCCGCTCGGCACACGACGACCTCCTGCGCGAAGCGGTAGATGAAATAGCCGCACAGGACGTTCCAGCCCAGATCCAGGCCGACGAACGTCGTGCCGCCGCGCTCCTCCACGGTCACCACCTCGCCGAGCAGGATCGCGGTGTCCTTGACCATGTGGTCACCGGGCTCCAGGGCCACGGCGACGCCCAGGGGGCCCAGGTGCCGCCGGATCACGGCGGCGTATGCGTCGAGGTCGATCGGCCGCTCGTGCTCCCGTGCCGGGCGGCCCAGCCCGCCGCCCACGTTGACCTCGGCCAGCGGGCAGCCGAGCTGGAGCAGCCGGCGGGCCATCGCCGTGGCCGACGCCAGCGCCACCTCGAAAGCGGGCAGGCCGTCGCCCAGCCAGCCGGAGCCGGCATGGAAGTGGAGCGTGTCGATGGTCAGGCCGTGGCGTCGCGCGACGGCCACCGCCTCGTCGAGCCGGTCGGCGTAGATGCCGAACTTCGTGGGCCGCTCGCCGCTGTAGGCCAGCCCGTCGTGG
>Ga0209126_1000582_pt1 | contig 12324 bp, 11 predicted proteins | sample RifCSP19_1_FD_184024 | JGI IMG/M metagenome (GOLD analysis project Ga0209126, IMG submission 184024) | Soil microbial communities from Rifle, Colorado - Rifle CSP2_sed 19_1 (SPAdes) (version 2) | ecosystem: Environmental > Terrestrial > Deep subsurface > Rock core/Sediment | place: Rifle...
GACGAGGACTTTCATGGGATGAGGCTCCTTGTCTTAATCCATGACGCCGACGACGGGGCCGGTGAGCCGCGCGCGGCTCCGCATCGTCGGGCCGCCGTTGCCCAGCTTCTTGGTCTGCATGGGTTGGCCCTTGCCGCAGTTGGGGATCGGGTAGAGACGGAAGTCCGACCCCACCGCATCCACCTTCATCAAGTAGTCCTTGGTGTCCGCCATGATCCCGCCGTCCCGGTAGAGCTGGCCGAGCTGGCCATTCCGGATCTCGTACACCTTGCGTGCCGAGATGCGGAAGTTCTCGCGGCTCTCGGCGATGGAGGGGATCCGGTGGCCGACGAGGTAGTACCCGTGGTCTACCTCGGCGATGATGTGGCGCGCGTCCCGGTCGCCCCGCTCGAAGACCGTGTTGGACATGCGGATCAGCGGCACCAACGACGAATCCGTGGCCTTCCAGTGGCCGTTGGGGTCGCCCCCGAAGATCGCGGCCGTCTGCCGGCTGTTCATGAAGCCCTTGAGGATGCCCTTCTCGATGTGAACCACGCGCCTGGCCGGCGTGCCCTCGTGGTCGTACTTGTAGTGGCCGTAACCGGGAAGCGAGGGATCCGAATACGCGCTGACCAGCGGGGAGGCGACGGGCTTGCCGACCTGGTGCTCGTCGAGGCTCCGCAAGAGCCAGGAGCGCCCGGCGTAGGCGGTCTCCATCTTGAGCACACGGTCCAGCTCCACGGGGTGGCCGATGATCTCGTGGGAGACCAGCGTGTTGTAGTGCGGGTCCGTCACCACCACCACCTCGCGGTCGGTGGAGGGGAGGGCGGGCGCCGCTGCCAGCTCCACGGCCTCCCGGGCGAGGCTCAGCGCGAAGTCGATGAAGGGCGGGAAGGTCATGAACGGCTCGCTCACCCCCCGCGCGAGGATCTCCCAGCCGCGCTGGTGACCCAGGACGTCGTAGAGCTCCTGGCTCGTCCCGTTCGAGACGGCGACCACGAAGCACATCCCCTGGGTCAGGGCGAAGGCCTGGTCGATCAGCGCGCCCTCGGAGGAGGCGAAGAGCTCGCGGCCGAGCTGGGTCATGGTGGAGATGAAGTTGTACTTCACCCCGTCGTGGAGGGCGCCTACCTGTCGGGAGACGTCGGTCGTGTAGCGTTCCATCTCCCGGAGATCCACGGTCCGCGGGTCGATCTCGTATTCGGCGGGGACGACGTCCTGCCTCACCTGGATCGGACAGAGGCGCGTGTCCGCGAGCGAATCGCCGAGGCCCCCGAATTTTTCCCTGACCGTGGCCTTCAGCTCGCCATTGGCCATGGCGCGGCGGTAGGCCTTTTCGATGCCTTCCTTCAGGATCTTCTCCAGCGAGTCGAGATCGGCGGCGCCGAGCGACCGGCCGAAGTAGCCGGGCGCCACCATGCGCTCGCCGGCCAGCACCCGGATGCCGAAGGAGAAGCCGTAGTCCTCGCCGGAGAACTTGCTGGCCCCGTTCTCGGCGGCCGCCGCCTTGCCCTCCGCCACCTCGAGCCTGATGTCGCAGTAGCGGAGATGGGCCAGGCTTCGGGAATGGGCGGTAGCCAGGTGGTGGACCATCTCCTTGACGTCGTTGATGAGGGCGGTGGTGATCTTCCTAGGCATGCAGGTCTCCGAATGGCTCGATTAGGACGGTCTCGCCGAGCTTCACGTCGCCGCGCTCTTCCTCGATGACGATGAGACAGTTCCCCGCCACCATCGAAGTGAGGATGCCCGAACCCTGGGGGCCCGTGGTCCTGACTTCCCAGCCTCGGGGCCCGAATGTCAGAATGCCGCGCTTGAACTCCCGCCGTCCCGCTTTCTTGCGCATCGCCTCCGTCGCCACCGCGGGGAACTGCACGGCGAAAATCTCGCGGCGGCCGGCCAGCTTCCAGAGCGCCGGGCGGACGAAGAGGAGGAAGGTCAGCATGGAGGCCACGGGGTTTCCCGGCAGGCCGAAGAAGAGCGCCTCGCCGATCCGGCCGACCGCCAGCGGCCGCCCGGGCTGCATGGCCACCTGCCAGAAGTCGATGCCCCCGATCTCGCCGAGCACGTCCTTGACGAGATCGTAGATCCCGACCGAGACACCGCCCGAGGTCAACACGATGTCGGCCGCGCGGCCGGCCTCGAGGAGCCTCGCCCGGAGCTCGTCGCGCACGTCGGGGGCGATGCCGAAATCCATCGCCGCGCCGCCCGCCTGCTCGACGAGACCCCGGAGCGCGAACCGGTTCGAGTCGTAGATCTGGCCCGGCTTGCGGGGGTCGCCGGGCTCGGCAACCTCGTCGCCCGTGGAGAGGATCGCCACGCGCACCCTCTGCCTCACGAGGATTTGCGGGAGGCCCAGCGAGGCGATGACGCCGAGCTCTTGAGGGCGGAGGACGGCGCCGGCCTCGATGACGACGGCGCCGGCCCGCACGTCCTCCCCGCTGAGGCGGACATTCGACCCCTTGGCGGTGGCCGGTACCTTGACCTGGTCGCCCGCTCGCTCCACCAGCTCCTGGGGCACCACGGTGTCGGTGCCCGCCGGCATCGGCGCGCCCGTCATGATGCGCACCGCCTGTCCCGGCTTGACCACGCCGTCGAAGACCGAGCCGGCGGGGAGGTCGGCGATGATGTGAAGCCTCGCGCCCCCGGCGGCGGGAAGGTCCGCGCTCGTTACAGCGTAGCCGTCCACGGCGGAGTTGTCGGCGGGCGGCACGTCGAAGGGCGCCCGGAGGTCGTCGGCCAGGACCCGGCCCAGCGCGCGAGGGACGGGAACAAGCTCCGGCGAGGTGACCGAGGTGACCCGGGCCAGGATGTGGGCTTGCCCCTCCCCGACCGAGATCATGGCGTCATTATACCCCACCGTTTTTTGGTGTGCGCGGAGGCGTCTGGTATAGTGCTTCGTAATTTAGTCATGGCCAAGACTTGTCCGAAGTGCGGGTATGCCCAGGTGGAGGCGGACGAGTGTCCGCGCTGCCGCGTCGTGATCTCCCGTTACCGCGCGTACCTTGACAAACTCGGCCAGAAGCCGGCAGCGCCTGCGCCGCCGGCGCCCCCGCCCGGCCCCGGCGCCGTGGCGCCGCCACCTCCGGTGGCTGGCGGGATCGGGCCCGAAGGAAGCCCGGCCGGCTTCTGGATCCGCGCCGCGGCGCTGGTTGTTGACTCGTTCGGTCTCCAGGCGGTGTTTCTGCCCTTTCAGCTTCTGATCTACTACCCGACGCTGCTGGCCGGCGGTATCGGTCGCGAGGCGGACCCGGCCCGGCTCATCGCCGTCAACGCGGGGTACTTCGTGGTCGCGTTCGTGGTCTCCGCGGGTTACGTCGTATGGATGCACGGGAAGTACGGGCAAACCCTCGGCAAGATAGCGACCGGGATGAAAGTGGTCAAGGTGAACGGGGAGCCGATCGGCTACGGGCGCGCGCTGGGTCGCTGGCTCGGCCTGTTCCTGTCCATCATCCCGCTTGGCATCGGCTACCTCATGGCGGGGGTCCGCTCTGACAAGCGCTCCCTCCACGATCTCGTGGCCGGCACGCGGGTCATGAAGATTCGCCGGCCCTGGCTGGAGGGGAAACCCGCCGGTTTCTGGATGCGGTTTGTGGCCCTGGGAATTGACTGGCAAGCGCTCTCGCTCCTGCTGGTGCCCGTCGGGATCATTTCCGCCATCGCAATTCCCCTGACGATGGCGGCGGGAAGTCGGGTCGCAGCGATGGCGGTCGCGGGCACGTTGGTGCTGTTCCTGGCGGCCTCCCTCGTCGTCTACAGCGTCTGGATGCACGGCAAATGGGGACAGACGCTCGGCAAGATGGCCCTGGGAATGCAAGTAGTCAAGGTGGACGGCACCCCCCTGGGGTACGGCGGGGCGTTCCTCCGCTGGCTCGGGAGCATCCTCTCCGGGCTGATCTTGATGATCGGTTACATCATGGCCGGCCTCAGGTCGGACAAGCGGGCGCTGCACGATCTCATCGCCGGGAGCCGGGTCACATACATTCGGTGATCGTGCTGCCGCTGCCGCTTCGAAACCGCCTGGCGGAATTGATCCTGGATTCTCTCCACGATCCCAAGGCGCGCGCCACGCTGTCGGCACTGGTCCGATTCTGTGGCGAGCCCGCGGACGCCCAGGCGCCGCCCGAAGTCGCGTCCGAATTCCCCGCGGCGCTTCGCAAGGAGCACCGCCGCTTCAGGGATGAGCTCTGCGAGCGGACGCTGCGGGCCTGGGACGTCGTGCGCGCACGGCCGCCGGCGCCGGCCGAGCCCGGGCTCATGGAGGCGCTGGACGAGGCGGGCGATCTCTTCGACGCGGGGCTCTTCTTCGAGGTGCACGAGCTCCTGGAGCCCTACTGGCTGCGGGCGGAGGGCGCCACGCGCGAGGCGCTCCAGGGGCTCATCCAGATCGCCGTCGGGTTCCAGCATCTCGCGAACGGGAACCTTGAAGGAGCGGGGATGCTCTTGGAGGAAGGAAGCGCGAAGGCAGAGGGGAAAAAGCTCGAAGGGCGGGATCTGAGCGGCTTTGCCCGCGCCGTTCGTCTGGGCGTATCTCCCCGTTTCCCGCGGGGAGGCTGAGATGGGCCGAATCCGCCTCCTGACCGAGGCCGAGGTCACTCAGCTCCTCCCCATGTCCCTCGCCCTGGAAACCGTGGAATCAGTCTTCCGCTGGCAGGCCGCGGGCCAGACCGTGAACAAGCCGCGCGTGCGCCTCCGCGCCCCCAAGGGGCTCCTCCAGGTGATGCCGGCGGTGGTGCCGGAGGTGGGCGCCATGGGGCTCAAGGCTTACACCGTGGTCGGGGGACGGGTGCGGTTCGTGGTGCCCCTCTTCAGCACCGAGACGGGCGAGCTCATCGGGATCCTCGAGGCGGACCGCCTCGGACAGGTCCGCACCGGGGCCGCCAGCGGGGTGGCGACGAAATACCTGGCGCGCCCCGACGCGGACGTGGTGGGCTGCTACGGCACCGGGTATCAGGCCGAAACCCAGCTGGAGGCTATCTGCGGCGTGAGAAGGATTCGGCGCATCCAGGTCTATGGCCGGGACCCCGAGCGCCGCCAGGGATTCGCCCGCACGATGGAAGAGCGCCTGAAGCTGCCGGTCGTCGCGATGGATCGGCCGGAGGAGGCGGCGCGCGGCGCCCTCATCCTCGTGACGATGACCAACTCCAAGACGCCGGTGCTCCACGGCGCGTGGCTCGAGCCCGGCGCCCACATCAACGCCGCCGGCTCCAACGCCCTCGACCGGGCGGAGCTCGACGTCGAGGCCGTCCGCCGCGCCGCCCTGGTCGTTGCCGATTCCAGGGAGCAGGCGCAGATCGAGTGCGGGGATCTCGTCGAGCCCGTCAAGCAGGGGATCATCACGTGGGATCGCGTGCACGAGCTCGGAGAAGTCGTCGCGGGCAAGCGCCCCGGCCGCGCGTCGCCCGAGGCCATCACGCTCTTCGAATCCCAGGGGCTCGCCATGCAGGACGTGGCGGTGGGTGCCCGGCTGCTGGACCTGGCTCGACAGGGCTCGGTCGGTCGCGAGATAGAATTTGGAGCCTAGTGCCGTGCCGATAACCGTCGCATCCCGGCGTTCTCGGTCGTCGCCGATCCTCACGTACAACCGCCTACGCTCCGGTCGGCTCCTCCCTCGGGCCTTGGGCTGCTCGGTTCTCGCCCCGGCACATCGAATTGAGAGAGCCTGAGATGGGCAGGCTCTACCTGGTGGCCGACGGGGCTGAGATCGCCCGCCGCCGGAGGCTCGTGGCGCCGGGAATCCTCGTCGAGGTCTGGGGCGACCTCTACGACCTCGGCCACTTCTGGATGGGCGAGCAGACGAAGGGCTATCTGGACGGCGTAGGCCTCCCGCTCGCCCCGCGGCTCGTCCTGGATCCCGGGGCGGTGTCGGTATACTACGGCCCGCGGCTCTGCGACGTAGAGTCGCTCCCGAGCGAGGAGTCGCTGAAGAGCCGCGTCCTCTCGGCCCACGCGATCGGCGCGGCGTGGCTCACCGTCGACCAGTTCGGCGAGCGGACGAAATACGAGCCGGCCTCACCGGCCGATCCGATCTTCTACCTCCGCCGCCCCGGCGGCCAGACCCCGCACGTCTGGCGCCTCTTCAGGGACAAGGCCGAGGCCATCGTCTACATGGGGGAGTACTATGGGAAGGACTCCGAAGCGCGGGACTGGGCCCAGTCCCTGCCGGTGGAAGGCTTCGACGAGCTGGTGGCGCGCTATGGACAGAAGGCTTAGCGGATTTATCCTCGCCCTGCTGGCGGTGCCGGTCGCCTCGGCGCACGCCGGGGGCTCGTTCTACGGGATCCAACCCGGCGCCCGGCCCCAGGTCGAAGGGAAGATCACCGAGTGGAGCGTCCCGACGCCGCAGTTCGCGCGGGACCCGGCGCCGGCTCCCGACGGCAGCATCTGGGTCACGGTGATGAACGCCGACAAGCTGGCCCGGTTCGACGCCGTCACGAAAGGGTTCAAGGAGTACGACCTTCCGCGCGGGTCGCGGCCTCACGGCGCCCTCGTGGACCCCCAGGGCCAGGTCTGGTACACGGGGAACGGCAACGGGAAGATGGGGCGCCTCGATCCCGCCACCGGGAAGGTCACCGAGTACCCGGCACCGTCCGGCGGCGATCCCCACACCCTGATCCAGGACGGGGACGGGATCATCTGGTTTAGCGTCCAGTCGGGCAACCGGATCGGCCGCCTCGACCCGAAGACGGGGCAGATCACCGAGTACAACGCCCCGGGACGGCCCTACGGCATCACCCTCGACAGGCAGGGCAACGTCTGGTACTGCGGCTTCGGCGGGAACAGGCTCGGAAAGCTGGACCCGAAGACCGGGAAGGTCACCGAGATCGCGCTCCCTCGCGGATCGACGCCGCGCCGGATGGCCACGGCCCCCGACGGGATGATCTGGGTCACGCTCTACAGCAGCGGAAAGCTGCTCCGCGTGGATCCCGCCACGTTGCAGATGAAAGAGTACGCGCTTCCCGCCGGGAGCGGCGCGGCGCCCTACGCCGTCAACGTGGACGGGAGCGGCGCCGTGTGGGTGAACGAGTTCTCCGCCGACACGATCGTGCGCCTGGACCCCAAGACCGCCGAGATGCGCGTGTTCAAGATTCCCACCGCGAACGCCGGCGTGAGGAAGATGGCCGTGGACGCCCAGGGGCGGCTCTGGTATATGGGGAGCCATAGCGGGAAGCTCGGGGTGATCGAGTAGCCGTGCCGCGCCTCGGCGTCAACAACATCGGGATGCACTACGTGGAGTCGGGGCATGGGAGCCCGCTCCTGCTGCTCCACGGCGTGGGCGGCTCCCACGAGATGTGGCTCCCCATTGTCCCCGACCTCGCCAGGTCCCACCGGGTCATCGCGGCGGATCATCGGGGCCACGGCGTGTCGGACAAGCCGCGGGGCTCCTACACGATCTCCCTCTTCTGCCAGGACTGGCTCGCCCTCATGGACGCGTGGAAGGTGGATCGGGCCCACCTGGTCGGCCTCTCCATGGGTGGAGCGATCGCCATGCGGCTGGCCGTGGAGCATCCCCTGCGGGTTCGCTCGCTGGTCCTGGTGGATACCTGGGCCTTCCCCCATCCGGACTTCCTCGCGCTCATGCGCAAGCGCGTGGAGCGACTGGCCTCCGGCGATCTGGCGGCCTACGCGGACGAGGCCATCCCGCAGGTGTACTCGCCGGCCTTCATCGCGGGCAACCCTCAAGCCTTGGCCCAGTACCGGGCCCGCGTGGCCCAGCTCAACCCGGACTCGGTCCGGGCCGCCGTCGAAGCGTGCATGACCCACGACATGCGCGGGAGGCAGGCGGAGATCAAGGCGCCGACCCTGGTGGTGGTCGGCAGCGAGGATCGCCTGACGCCTCCCCAGCACTCCGAGTACCTGGCGCGGACGATTCCGGGGGCTCGGCTGGTGGTCATCCAGGGGAGCGGCCACATCCCCCACCTGGAACGGCCGGGGGAGTTCCTCAAAGTGGTGGGTGACTTTACTGCCTCAACTTCGTGAAATAAATAACATTCCTCCGAAGAAAATCTTGACAGGATGGCGCGCCGGGCAGTAGCGTTAGGCAAGGCGAAAAGGGTTCGCATCGGTGTGGTGATCTGGGGAGTGCCTTCAAAGACGGCCAATCTTTGAGGGCTTTTTTGCATGAGGGGGTGAAAGCCCCCCACCGCCGCCTGTGAGCCGAGGCGGAGTTCCGGACTCGGTCCTGTTCGCGGCACGGAGGATCTGATGCCCGCAAAGTTGTTCGTCGGAAACCTTTCCTTCCAGGCCACGGAAGAGGATCTCCGAGAGCTCTTCCAGCAGGCGGGAACCGTGGAGTCGGTCAGGATCGTGACCGATCAGTTCACGGGTAGGCCCAGGGGCTTCGGCTTCGTGGAAATGTCCACGAAGGAGGAGGCCACGAAGGCGATCGAGATGCTGAACGGCCGGCTCTTCCGGGACCGCAACCTCGTCGTGGACGAGGCCCGGCCCCAGCCTCAGCGTGGGACCGGCGGCCCGCGGGGCGATCGAGGTCCTCGCGGCGGCGGCGGCGGCCCAGGCGGCGGCGGAGGAGGCTGGCGGCGCTAGGTTCCTAAGACCCGGAGGGCACTCCGCCCTCCGGGTTTTTTCTCGTCAACAGATACTAAACAGGAGTAGATATGTGGGGCGACCTCGCTTACGATTACCTGCCGGTCTCGTCCGAGCGATGGAGCCAAGTCCTTCACCCCTTCGCCATCCCGTGCATGCAGGGGGTCCTCGCCTTGAACGTGACGCGAGGGTGCGCCCACGCCTGCGTCTACTGCTACGCCCGGGCGTATCCCGAAGCCCCGCCCCGCGGCCAGCTCTTCGTGTACGAGAATCTCCCGGCCCGTCTCGAGGCCGAGCTGGCCCGGATGCGTCGGCTCCCGCGCGCCGTGAGCCTTTGCACGGCGACCGACCCCTTCCAGCCGTTCCCGTCGCTGCTGTCGGTGACCTATCAGGCCGCCGAGATGCTCCTCAGGCGCGGCATCACGGTCACGTTCCTGACCAAGGGGTTCATCCCCGAGGAGTTCATAGCCCTCTTCGCGCGCTTTCAAGACCTCGTGAGGGCCCGTATCGGTCTGCTCTCTCTCGACCCTGGCTACCATCGGACCTTCGAGCCGGGGACGGCCCCGCCTGAAGTCAGGCTGGGAAACCTGAGACGATTGCGCGCCGCGGGCATCGCGGCAGGAATCCGCCACGACCCGGTCATTCCCGGCGTGACGGACAAGCCCGAGGCGCTCGATCGCCTCTTCGCGGCGCTTCGGAAAGAGGGAATCACCAGCGTGGACGTGGGATATCTCTACATCCGTCCCGGCATCGCCCAGCTCCTGAGGGACGAACTGCCGCCGGCGGTCGCGCGTCCGCTCCTGAGCCAGTTCAGGAGCGGTCCCATCGAAGAAGTGGCGGCCTCATCGCACACCCAGCTCCTGCCCCCCGAAATCAGGGTGCGCAGCTTCTTCAAGATCCGCGAGGCGGCGCGGGAGCACGGGATCGTCCCCATCCTCTGCCGCTGCAAGAATCCGGATATGCGCGCCGACCGCTGCCAGGGCTCAAGGGACCTGGCCTATCCAGTACCGCGCCGTCGCGTCCGCCAGCTCTCCCTGCCTCTACGCTAGTCTTCCGTCAGGGTGAGTTGGGTGGGGGAGGGTTCTTCGGCCTCTTCCCGGATGGGGATCAGTCCCTCGGGCTCGACGAGGGGGCGGAAGCGCTCCCAGAGCTCGCGCACCTTCGCCTGGTAGTACTCGACGTTCTCGTCGGGGGCGGCCGGGTCCCACTGGGTGGCGAGCTTGGCGGCCTCGTTCACCTTGACCTTGAGCCCCTGGCCCGTGACGTAGTAGGAGACCTGGTCGCCGGGCTGGTACGGCCGCTCGGACCCGAGCGCCAGCTCGTACGGGGCGGCGGGGTTGCGCTTCCCCTCGCGTACCTTCTCGCGGTACGTCTCGAGCGAATCCTGGAGCGTCTCGGTCTTCATGAACTGCTTGACCGGCATCCGGTGGGCGGCGAAGTCGTCGAGGTAGCGCTGGACGAGCCCGGGGATCTCGGCGCGGCGTCCCGTCAGGAGCAGCCGGAACATTTCCTCCATCCAGGTCCGCTGGAAGCGCTCGATCCCGCGGGAACGGAGGGCCGAGCCCTTGATCGTGAGCCGGCCCCGCCCATCGAGGAGCACGTAGTTCTTCATTTTGTAGCTGAACATCGCGGGGTAGCGCCCGTCGAGTTCGAGGCTGATCCCCGGGGGCAGGCCCCGCGAGAGGTCGGCGACCAGGGCCTCCTCGCCCGACGGGTCGGCGACGCCGGGTGGGGCGACGAAGTAAATCCCGTCGGTATCAATCTCGACCACTGTCGCCCCCCGTTCTTTCAACGCGTCCACGACCTGCCGGATCAATTTTCGCCCCTCGGCCGTCACGCGGTTGGCGGCGTCGAAGTCGTTCCAGTGCCCCATGGAAAAGCCGAGGTAGCCGTAGAAAGAGTTGATCAGGATCTTGAACGTCTGCTGGAGGCCGCCGGCATACGCGCGCTCTTCCTCCGTGGGCGCCTCGCGCGCGAGGGTCTTGGCGGCGAGCCTGAATTCCCTGAGGTCGCGGAGCAGCAGGGGGAGGATGCCCAGCGCATCCTTCGCGGGGAAGATGCCGAACGTCAGCATGAGGGACGGATAGAGGGATGCCACGTCCACGTGGAGCACCCGGTGAGCCACGCCCTGGTAGAAGACCGCGGTGTAGCCGCCGGCGACGGGCGCGCCGGCCGAGGGGGCGGGGACCGCCCGGTGGCGGTGAAGGTGCTCGCGCAGGAGGAGGGCGTCGATCTTGGTGGCGTTGCCCTTGAGGATTACGCCCTGGTAGTCGAAGGGGAACATCTGGGCCTGGACGAAGTACGACTGGGAGAGGACCCGTCCCACGCCGAGGGTCTCCCGCACATCGTCGAGGGCGTAGGCCATGAGGCGCTCGGGATCTTCCTTGAAGATGCGCGGGATGTCCTGGGGCGGGAGGTAGGTCCGGTCGGGTGACGCCAGCCCGAAATGCCGGGCCACCTCTTTCAGCCCGTAGGATTCGAGGTCGCGGGCGCCCACGTCGTAGTGCTGGACGAGGATCCAGGTGTCCACGATGTGGCGGCCCGTGATCTGGTAGCGGCGGTAGGAGATGGCGCGCTCGGCCACCTGCATCCGGGACGGATGCCCGCGGAGGGCCGAGCCGTCGCGCCCCCACCGGAGCTCGACGCCGCACTGTCTGGCGCGGGCCTCCATATACTCGAGGTCAAAGCGGAAGATGTTGTGGCCCTCGATGACGTCCGGGTCGCGCTCGCTGATCAGCCGTGAGCACTCCCGCAGCATCTCCGCCTCGCTCATGTGCCGACCCGAGAGCACGCGCTCCCACCCCGTGGAGTCGGCCATCGCGATGGCGATGATGCAGTCCGACGGCCGCGCGGCGTGGGGGAACTCGAAGCCCTCGGCGGTGAAGACCTCGATGTCCACGGCCATGCGGCGGAGGTCGGAAAACTCGAGGCCGAGGAACGAGGTTTTGCCGGTGAGAAGGAGGAACTGGTGGATGGCATCGTTCAGAAACCGGTACGGCGCGTCGGGGGCGGTGGAGCCCCTGCCCGAGGCTTTCTGGCAGTGATCGCGCGCTTTCCCCGCGATCGCCCAGGAGGGGAATCGGGCCAGCCATCGGTAGGTCCCGGGGCCGTCGAGGGGAGTGACCTCGGCCTCGCCCTTCCACGTCTTCAGGAGGTCGGGGTCCGCCAGGAGGAGAAACGGGGAGAAGGGCTCCGTGTGAGAGACCAGGCGGTCGTCCTGGCGCCGGTAGACGCGGATCCTGTCCCCGCCGTCCAGCTCGAAGGCGAGCAGGCCGAGACTCTGGTCGTGGCCGAAGAGGAGGGCGTTCTCGTGAAACTGGAGGGCAGGCAACGTCACTAGTTGAGCATGCCGAGCAGGCGGTGCAATTCCTTGCGAGCCACCACGTAGCGGGGCTCCAGCTCGAGCGCAGTCTTGATCTCGCCGATGGCCTCCTGGATTTTCCACTGCTTGACGTACACGCGGCTCAGGTTGAAGTGGGGATAGTGGCGGGGCTCGTAGCGCCTGGCGGTCATGGCCTTCTTGAGCCAGGGGATCGCTTCGTCGTACCGGCCCAGCTCGATGAGGTAGGCGCCGATGTCGTTATAGGGGTTGCCGAAATCGGGGTCCACCTCGATGGCCCGGCGGCATTCGGCGATCGCCCGCTCGTGGTCGCCCTGGAAGCTGTAGGCCCAGCCCCGGAACGTGTGGGCCTCGGCGGTCGGCATGATGTCGATGGACCGGGTGTAGTGCTCGATGGCCGTCTCCAGGTCGCCCTGCATCTGGGCCTCGTAGCCCTTCTGGAAATAGCGCAGGGCCTGCTCCGG
>Ga0209126_1000583_pt1 | contig 12305 bp, 12 predicted proteins | sample RifCSP19_1_FD_184024 | JGI IMG/M metagenome (GOLD analysis project Ga0209126, IMG submission 184024) | Soil microbial communities from Rifle, Colorado - Rifle CSP2_sed 19_1 (SPAdes) (version 2) | ecosystem: Environmental > Terrestrial > Deep subsurface > Rock core/Sediment | place: Rifle...
TTGAGCGCCCTTACCCTGCACGCGGAAGCCGCCCAGCGCGCTGACGCTCTGCGGAGTCAGCCCGAGGTGACCCATGGCGGGGATACCGGCTCTGACGATGCCTGCCATGCGGTCGGCCATTTCTGCGCCGCCTTCCAGTTTGATGGCGTCGCAGCTGGCCTCGGCCATGAAGCGCCCGGCATTGCGGATGGCAGTCTCGACGCTGGGCTGGTAGCTCATATAAGGCATATCGCCGATCAGCCAGGCATTAGGCGAGCCGCGCCGCACTGCCTGCGTATGGCGGATCATATCCTCCATAGTCACCGGCAGGGTGGATTCATAGCCGAGCATGGTCATTCCCAGACTATCGCCGACCAGGATCATATCGATTCCAGCCTGTTCCTGGAAATGAGCCGTGGGGTAATCGTAGCACGTCAACATGGTGATCGGCTCATTATCGGCCACCTTTTTAAACAGGCTGGGTAAGGTTACTTTCTTGCGTTCAGGCATTTTGACCTCCTAGGGTTAGACGAACGACGAGGGACGATAGACGAAGGACGCAGTCTGTCATCCGTCTATCGTCGTGTTATACTCATCAGTATTGTACGAAAAATATGCGCGAAAAGCAACTACGCTATGTGTAATAAGTCACATGACAAAGGTAACAAGTTACCTGTTTACCTGATTAGCTGTTTTCCTGTTCCCTTATTGGTAGAAATGGAGGTGGTTTAGCAGTGTTTTTTCGTGAAAATGTGACACCTTACAGGAGGGAATAGGATAAGCGTCATTTGCGGATCCTCGTGAAACATGCCACAATATACAGGAATCGACATTCCTCTTTGGTACACCTTTGAAGCATAAGGAGATTTCCATGTCTGCTGTACGCGAATTCCCTGGATTACGGCTATTCAAGCCAACTCCGCTCAAGCGGCGATTTCCTGTTCCCTCCGATATTGAGATTGCCCAGGAGGCTGAACTCAAGCCGATCAAGACGCTCGCCGAGGAGATCGGCTTGTTGCCGGAGGAGCTCGAACTCCACGGAGATTACAAGGCAAAAGTGCGCCTGGAAGTACTCGAGCGTTTGAAAGACGTGCCGGACGGCAAGTATATCGACGTAACGGCGATCACGCCTACTCCACTGGGAGAGGGCAAAAGTACCACCATGGTTGGGTTGAGCCAGGCGCTTGGCGCCCACCTGGGCAAAAGGGTTTTCACCTGCATCCGCCAACCCAGCCAGGGTCCCACCTTTGGGATCAAGGGCGGCGCGGCCGGCGGTGGTTATAGCCAAGTGGTGCCGATGGAGGACTTCAACCTGCACCTGACCGGCGACATCCATGCCATCACCGCAGCCAACAACCTTTTGGCGGCGGCGATCGACGCTCGTATCTTCCATGAATCTACCCAGACCGATGAGAAGCTCTTCAACGCCCTTTGCCCCCCCGATAAGGAGGGTAATCGCAAATTCACCATATCCATGTTACACCGCCTTAAGAAGCTGGGCATCGACAGGACTAACCCCGATGACCTGACTCCCGCGGAGCGCAGCCGCTTTGCCCGCCTGGATATCGACCCGGATGGGATCACCTGGCGGCGTGTGGTGGATACGAACGACCGCTTCCTACGGGAGATCGAGATCGGCCTTGGTCCCGAAGAAAAGGGCATGACGCGCCGAACCGGTTTCGACATCACCGTTGCCAGCGAGATCATGGCCATCCTGGCCTTGACCACTGACCTGGCTGACATGCGCGCGCGGTTTGGCCGCATCGTGATCGGGACAAATAGAGCTGGGGAAGCGATTACCGCTGAAGACCTGGGCGTCGCTGGGGCAATGACCGTCCTGATGAAGGATGCCATCAAGCCGACCTTGATGCAGACCCTGGAAGGCACGCCTGTTTTCGTGCACGCTGGCCCGTTCGCCAACATCGCCCACGGCAACAGCTCGATCATCGCTGATAAGATCGCCCTGAAGCTGGCCGATTATGTGGTGACCGAATCGGGTTTTGGCGCCGACATCGGCATGGAAAAGTTCTTCGACGTCAAGTGCCGCTACTCAGGCTTGATCCCGCAGGTGGTTGTTATGGTGGCGACAGTGCGCGCCCTGAAGATGCATGGCGGTGGCCCTAAAGTCGTGGCCGGCAAGCCGCTCGATCATGCCTACACCCAGGAAAACCTGGACCTGCTGCGCGCCGGTTTGGGCAACCTGCAGCACCATATCAAAAACGCCCTGCGTTTCGGCGTCAGCGTGGTGGTGGCAGTCAATTCCTTTAAGGATGACACTCCAGCTGAAGTCGAATTGGTGCGCCAGGCGGCGATCGAGGCCGGCGCCGAGGACGCTGTGGTGGCTCGCCATTGGATGGAAGGCGGCGAGGGCGCCATCATGCTGGCTGAAGCGGTGGTAAAGGCGGCTGAGAAACCCACCAATTTCAAGTTCCTCTATCCACTGGAGTGGACAATCAAACAGAAGATCGAGATCATTTGCAAGGAGATTTACGGCGCTGATGGCGTGGACTACCTGCCCGAAGCGGAGGCCAAGATCGAGCTCTATACCAAGCTGGGCTTCGACAAGCTGCCGATGAATATGGCCAAAACGCATCTTAGTCTGAGCCATGATCCCGCCCTGAAAGGTGTGCCGAAGGGCTTCCGTGTCCCCATCCGCGACATCCGCGCCTCGGTCGGGGCGGGGGTCCTCTACCCGCTGCTGGGCGAGATGCGCACCATGCCCGGCTTGCCCACCCGCCCGGTGTTCTACGACGTCGACTTGGACCTGAAGACCGGTCGCGTATTAGGGTTGTTCTAGTTTATTCTGTGAGGATAGCAGTTGGAGTTGGGATAGCAATTCAACTACTGTCCCAACTGCTTAGGCCAACTTCCCGAATGCCCCGAGCATTCGGGAAGTTGCAGTTGGTGGTCGGTTAGAAGGAGGGTAAAACCCGTGGAATATCGAGCGTTAGGACGCACAGGCTGGCAGGTCTCAGCGATCAGCTTCGGCGCCTGGGCGATCGGCGGGGCCTGGGGAACGGTGGACGACCAGGAATCCCTGGCTGCCCTGCACCGGGCTGTCGACCTGGGAGTCAACTTTATTGACACTGCCGATGTTTACGGCGATGGACACAGCGAACGCTTGTTGGCGCAACTGCGCCGGGAACGCCGTGAGCCGATCATTATCGCTACCAAGGCCGGACGCCGATTGGATCCGCATATAACCAGCGGGTACAACCCCCAAAACCTGACTGCCTTTGTCGAGCGCAGCCTGAAGAATCTCGATACCGAAGCGTTGGACTTGCTGCAATTGCATTGCCCACCCACGGAAGTGTATTACATGCCGGAAGTGTTTGCGGTGTTGGACGATCTGGTGGAGCAGGGGAAACTCCGTTATTATGGGGTGAGCGTCGAAAAGGTTGAAGAGGCGCTGAAAGCCATCGAATATCCCCAGGTGCAGTCCGTGCAGATCATCTTCAATATCTTCCGCCAGCGCCCGGCTGACCTGTTCTTCGGTGAGGTGCAACGCCGTCAGGTCGGTATCCTGGCGCGTGTCCCGCTAGCCAGCGGGCTGCTCACCGGAAAAATGAACCGCGCTACATCCTTTTCAGAGGACGATCACCGTAGATTCAATCGTTATGGCGAATCCTTCGACCGCGGGGAAACATTCTCAGGAGTGGATTACGAGACCGGGTTATTGGCGGTGGAGGAGCTGCGCCCGCTCGTTCCCGTGGGCGCAAGCATGGCGCAGCTTGCACTGCGCTGGATACTGGAATTCCCTGCGGTGACCTGCGCCATCCCTGGTGCCAAACGGCAGGCTCAAGTTGACGACAACCTCGCCGCTGCCGATCTGCCACCCCTGTCGCCGGAGACAATGGCGAAAGTCGGCGAGATTTACAATCGCTTAATCCGTCAGCAAGTTCATCACTACTGGTGATGATAACTCAACTTCCCGAATGCTTAGAGCGTTTGGGAAGTTAGCATGGGTGGATAATCACCATTGCCAGCTTGCCGGCGTACGCTTCCAGTTGGGAGCGATCCGGTCGGGCTGGTAAACCCTCTGACTCGAGAATCTTGCCTACCATCGTTGGATGCCGGCGGAGGCGCAGCTCCAAGAAGTCGGCTATCCGCATAGGATCGGTTATTGGTTCGGCGTTCCCCCGGAAGCGCCGCGACTTGACCTGCACTTCGACTTCTGGATGGGCGAGCAGGTTGCAGAACCAGTCTGCCTTAGCGCCCCTGGCTGAGGCGACGTAGTACACCCCATCCACTTCTTCGTATTGGAGGGGAGTTGTCCTTGGCAGACCGGTCTTCCGACCGGTGGTGGTCAGGAGCAGGATCAGGCGACCGACAAGCGGGCCGAGGCCGATAGCATAAAGTCTTTCAATAAAGTGGGCTGGCGGTGGGCGGAATTGCATCTGGGTCATAAAATTAAGATGCGGTTCTCAAGGGACTGCCTCGCTCAATGTGTTATTCGAGCATCTTCGCCATCATCTCCACCACCTTCTGGTAAACCGGCGACTCGTTTCCCATCTCCACCAGCGGGCGGCCGCTGAACTCGAAGCTGGCTAATTCTTCATCGGCGGGCACTACACCTAGCAGGGGGATGTCCAACTTCTCAATAAACTCCTCAAGTTTGGGTGGGATTGGGCCGGAGAGGCGGTTCAGGATCAAGTAGGCGTTCTCGATATCGATGTCCAGTTCGTTGCGAAAGGAGGCGATGCGCTCGGCGGCTACCAGGCCGCGCTGCGTCGGGTCGCTAACGATCAGCATATGCTGCACGTCGCGCGTGGTGCGGCGGCTGAGGTGCTCCATGCCGGCTTCGTTATCGATCACCACATAGCGGTAGTTCTTGCTGATGGCGTCGACTACTTCCCGAAGGTTGTGGTTGACAGCACAGTAGCAACCGGGACCTTCCGAGCGCCCCATGGCGATCAAGTCAAAGGCTGAACTCTCCGCCAGGGAATTGCGGATATGGTAATCCAGATACTCGCGCTTGCTGACCCCACCCGCCAGCGAGCCCATGGCTGCGCCGCCGGTCGTCAGCGAGCTCTTCACCTGGGATAGCATATCCTCGCGAATATCGCCCACCGTCCAGTCCAGGTCCAGGCCCAGCACCATGTTCAAGTTGCTGCTGGGGTCAGCGTCGATTGCCAGGATGGCGCCGTCTTCGGCTTGCGCCAGGTATTTGATCACCATGGCGGCGATGGTGGTTTTACCCACGCCGCCCTTACCGGCTAATGCAATGGTTGTCGTCATAAATGAGGTCCTTACGGTTACCGATAGATTTCACTTCTATGCCCAATCTTGTGCACGATAATAATTTGCTCTTCTTCAAGAACTTGATAAAAGATTCGGTAATCACCTACCCGAAGTTTATAGAATGCAGATAGATCACCTTTTAGTTTTAGACGTTTGATGTTTTCCAGATTCTCAGCAAGCCAATACATTCTTGTAATAATACGCCGAACTATTGGTTTATCAAGATTTTACAACTCCTGGGTCGCTGCGTCGAGGAGGCGAACCTGATACATCGCGTTCAATCCAGGTTGAAGTGTTTAATAACACTTTCGAGTGTTTTCCCTCTTTCACCAGACGCGACAGCTGCTTTCTGGCGTTGCAGATGCTTCTGAACCGCTTCCTTAAGTTCTAGCTCCTCTTCAGGATCGCCGAATATCTCCAACAACTTTTGTTCTATGGAGATTTCAATTAACTCTCTAAGTTCTTCCTTGGTCATTTCTGCAACTGTCAAAGACATTTCATCCTCCTTCGGTTTACACCACTCCTCAATAATACCCCACTGACAGGGATTTATCTAGCCACCTGTGTTGCTAACAATTCTGCCATGCTTTGGGCAACCTGGCGCAGGGCAGGGACATGGTCGTAGACGGCGATGCCCAGCCGGTCGGCTTCCTGCACTGCCAGGTCGGCAGGCATGCTGCCCAACAGGGGGATGCCAGGCGTCTCGGCCTCCAGAAAGGCAGCTTCTTCGGCGTCCTGCACTTTATTGCCCACCAGCCACAGGCGTGTCAGCCCGATGTCGTTCGCCAGGGATTTTATCTGGGCGGCAGTGCCCAAACTGCGCCGGGTCGGCTCGACCACGATCAGCATGGCGTCCACAAAGTCCACTGTGCTGCGCCCCAGATGTTCCACCCCAGCGTACATATCCAGGATCAAAACATCATCTTTGCGGAAGAGCAGGTGGGTGAACAGAGTCTTGAGCATGGCGCTCTCCGGACAGATGCAGCCAGAACCTCCGATGTCCACGGACCCCATCTCGAGCAAGCGTACGCCGCGCTGTACGACGCTGAAGCGCTCTGGGATGTCGTCCACGCGCGGGTTGAGGGTGAAGAAACCGCCGGTGGTGCCAGGCCTGGCTCCGGTGCGTTCGTAAATCAGGTCATCCATCTCGGCGATCGGGTGTAGCTGGGCTCGCAGATCAGGAGGGAAACCCAGCGCGCCTGCCAGGCATGGCGAAGGGTCAGCGTCCACCGCCAGCACGTTGCGGCCTGCGTCTGCGTATGCCTGACCTAACAGTGCAGCCAGGGTCGTCTTGCCCACACCCCCTTTACCACTAATCGCAATTTTCATATTAACTCCTGAGTCCTTTGTGTCCCTGCATTAATAATTTTCAAGATTTTCAACATTCTTTTGCTTTATCAGCCGCCCCTTTAGCGTGCTACCGATTACGGCGCATGCGTCGGTGGGCAGGTGATGGCTGACCGCTGAGTCGAATAGGATCTGGCAAGCGGGTTGCATCTCTTCGTCGCCTTGCCAGTAAACGACCAATATAGAGACCAATGGCAAGACCCGGTATGCGAAGGCCAGGTCGCCTAATAAGTAGACCCTTTTACCGCCCACGCTCTCTGCGGCTCTGGCGAAAGCGTCCAGGTCGTTCTGGAAGGCCAGCGCCAGGGCTCTACCGGTGTATCCCTGAAAGGCCTGGTTATAAATACGGCCGTCTGGCAGCTCAGAGAAGGAGATCCATTGACCTGATTCCGGAGACCCATCACAGGTCGTGAAGTAATATAACAACAAAGCTTGCAGATGGGTGATCAGATCAGAGCCGCTTTCTGCTTCCCGGGCGCGCAGTTCTGGGAAGGGTACCACGATCGGACGCTCCCACAACGACAGGTGGAGCTCACCTGCCAACGCACCCAGGGAATGATAAGCGGATCCGGTGCGACTCGCCAGAATGACTGGGTCGACATCCTTAAACGCGGCGCGTAGCCTCTCGACTTGTCCGTCAAGCAGATCCAGAGCAGTAGGTTCGGGCATAAACTCAGGTTCAATCCTCTCTATCGATAGATTATAACTAAAAGCAACGGAACAATCTGAATCCAGGTTATAATAAAATGATGGTTCTCTATATCCAGGGGAATCGCCTGGGCAATTCTTAATGAATTACTCCCTGAGGAGAAAACCATGTCCGAAAAGAAGGTGAAAATCAAGGACGCGCCTCTATTGGCATATGTTATTGCCAGTGCTGACATGCGGTATATCGAAATAAACGAGCGGGAGATCTACATTCGGCAAGATCCGGTAGTGGGTATTGTTGTCCGGGGTGAGATTTCCGGTTGTGGAGCGGGCTGCAACGCTGATCTCAGTCAAATATTCCTTGAATATGCCATGAGCTGCGAGGGGTGCAGTGATCAGACCGAAGGAAAGAAATCAGTTACCCGATTTGGCGCTCGTCTCGGCGCGATCCTGGCTGCCAGACTCTCCGAGGATTATATTGGATTATCTACCATCGACCAATTGTCTCAGGCGTTCGAGTTTATCCTTAATTCGATGGCTGTTCCATTCACGCTGGAACGAACAGATAGAAACCTGCGCTACACCTTAGCCCACTGCCCGCTCTGCGAATCTGGAAAGAAAACCGGGCTCAGCCGCGAGATGGCTCTGGCACGCCTGGGGTTTGCTGTTCTTTGTGAGAGCATATTGCGATCTTTCGCACCAGATTGGTCTTTACTTAAGCCATCCATACAAGCACCTGAACCAACGCTTCTTGAGATCGTATTGACCAGATAATAAATACTTCCCATCATTCAGCGATTGGCAAAACGAATGTAAAAGCCGAACCTTTGCCGAGCTCCGATTCGAACCAGATTTTTCCGCCAGCTTTTTCAATAATTTGTTTAACGATCGCCAGACCCAACCCTGTACCAGAGATGCTTAACGCTTTGGCATTTTTTGCGCGAAAAAATTCAGAAAAAAGATGTTCTTTTGCGTCATCCGGGATTCCTATTCCGGTGTCTTTTACCTGGCCCAGAACTTCGGAATCTTCTTGTTTCAAAAGGATATGAATCTCTCCACCTGGCTGAGTATATTTGATCGCATTGGAAATTAAATTCGTCCAGATACTTGCTACCTGATCAGCCGCCATACAGATAGGATCTAAACCAGACGAAATATCCGTCATAATAGGTATCTTTTTTTCAGATGCCTGTGGTTCTAGCTGTAAGATCACTTTTTTTAGTATGTCATCCACCTTGACCAAACCGGGTTTTTTGGTGGATTTTATTTCTTTTAGCCGACCAAACTCGAGTAAATCTGAGATCAGGTTGAGCTGTTCTTTAGCTCGATCTTGAGCTCGTTCCAGGTATTCTCGATATTGTTCGGGCGGGATATATTCATTTAACATGAGGTCCAGATAAGTCGTGATTGCAGAAATGGGTGCCTGGAGCTCATGGGTGACCAGCTGGATAAAAGCTACTTTAGCTCTATCGAGTTCCTCCAGCCTGGCTTTTTCTGCAGATAAACGCTGAGATTCCGCTTCAATAGCCTGTAAGCGTTTGGTCTCCAGCGATAAACGTCGCCGTTCCAAGCCCTGATCGACAACCAGAAAAAGTTCGTCTGTGGTAAAAGGCTTGGTCAGAAAATCGTAAGCGCCTTGTTTGATGGCACGCACGGCGAGCTCTACCGTTGCGTAGCCGGTGACAATTATGCAAACGATTTCAGGATCGTGTTGATGGATCAATGAGATCAGGTCGATACCACTGATCCCGGGCATCATGATGTCGATCAACACCAGGTCATAATTGTCGGAGTAGACCTTCTGTAAGCCTTGCTCTCCGTTTTCGGCGGTTTCAACCAGGTAGTCTTGTGTCTTTAGCGCCCTTTTACATCCTTCACGGATTCCGGTTTCGTCATCGATTACGAGGATACTGGTTTCATTCATTTCGAGAACAGGTTAAACGTTAGTTTTGATTTGTCGAACCTAATGTAAGCTGACTGGTGTTACTTATTCCCTGAAGTTTGATCGGCAGCTGGATGGTGAACGTGGTTCCTTTATTTACCTCACTACGCACAAAAATCTGGCCGCGATGCATTTTGATGATTCCATAGATGATTGACAGGCCTAATCCGGTGCCTATTCCAACCGGCTTTGTAGTGAAAAAGGGGGTGAACAATTTGCTGAGGTTCTCGCGTGGAATTCCGCGGCCTGTGTCTTCGATTTCAAATGTAACCATATCCTTGGGTTCATTGTGAGTCCGTAGAGTTAGTTTTCCACCTTGAGGCATCTCCTCCACAGCGTTTTCGATCAAATTTACTAGGACCTGCTGGATTTGATCAGGATCAGCCTGTATCTTTGGAAGGTTTGGATCTAGCTGGTGGATCATTTCAACAGCTGTATCTTCGTAACGCTTATTTTCCAGTTCGATCACGCTTAGGATCAGGGCGTTCAAATCAATCGTCTGGGCGATAACTTGGTTTTGCCGGGCAAACTCTAGCAGCGATCCGACGATGCCTTTACAGCGCGTGGTCTCGTTTACAATTACTTCCACATCTGCTTTATGGGGTGAATCAGGATCAATTTCCTTCAAGAGGATATCGGAATAAAGTAAGATGGTGCCGAGCGGGTTGTTAAGTTCGTGGGCTACCCCGGCTGCCAATTGACCAAGGGAGGCTAGCTTTTCAGATTGGATCAATTGATCCTGAGTTGTTTGAAGGGTATCCAACATCGAGTTGAATGAACTCTCCAATAATCCGATTTGTCCACCAGCCCGTACGGGAACTCTGACAGACATGTCCCCTCCTGCCACGCGACGGTTGGCCTTTACCAGGTCTTTCAGTTGATTTAACGGCCGGGTGATGGCCCGGGAGACTGGTGTGGTAAGGACGATCGTCAGGATTATCGTCCCGAGGGCGACCAGAATGATCCGTTGGTTGAATATATTCACCAGCCTGTAGAAGGAGGCCTGTTTTGCACCTGCATATAGAATGCCGATCTCCTCGCCATTATGATTTATTAAAGGCTCATAACGAGTAATATAATTCTCGTTCACTACAAAGGCCAGCCCAACATATTCTTTACCTTGATTTAGTACGACCTGGCTTACTTCTTGGGAAACCCTGGTACCGATGGCGCGGTCGCCCGAGAGCGTCATTACATTCGTCGAGACTCGCAAGTCGCCCAAAAATATAGTTGCGGTGTCAATGCCGGCAATATCCTTGATCTGGTCGACTAAAGTAAAGTCGTTATTAAATAAGTGGATTGCGATTACTGCGCCAATGACCTGACCCAGCTCATCCTTTATCGGAGAAACGCTGGTAAGAGCAAGGCCAGCGGTTCCTTCTCGGGGATCAAATAGTTCCGGTGCGGCTCTAGGTGTATCGATTATCGCGATCCTGGCCTGATCGGCTAATCCTACCTGTGTTAGAAGGTCTGGTGGGATTACTTCTGTAGCAGCAATAGGTTTTTCAGTTAATAGTGATTGCTGGATAATACGCAGGCTTATCCAATTTCCAGAAGGGACGATTTTTGATTGCTGGCCCTCTACAGAAAGCAGACGTCCGGCTAGGAGATCTCCATTTTGATTTAGTACAGCAATTAAATGATTGCCTCCCATTGCCAGTCCTGAGAGGTTATTGGCTATCTGCTGGTCAATGACCGATTGAGCGTTTTCGTCCCCTTGAATAGTTTGGTTAATAATATATTTAATAACCAGTGCATCTTTTGATAATCGAAGTGTAATTCCCTCGATTTCACGCAGTTTTAGACTATAAAAAGCCTGAGCCAGCTGCATGTCGCGTGCAACTCGTTCATTCATTGCATCAGCCAGATAATCAATGATAGTGTGAGAAATCGTCCAGGTACCGATCGCGATCGTTAACGCGGCTACCAGGGAAAAGGAAACTACTAATACAAGTTGAAACGGAGCCGAAAATAGATCCTTAAGAAATTGTTTCATGGCAGTTCATAAATATATGCCCCCAATGACTACTCGAATTGAAATACGGACTCACGGATAGCATTCCAGGTTTCCCGTGGCTCAATATTTTGGGAGATATTTATTCACCTTTCGGATTAATTCATCGCTTGCAATGGGTTTACTCATGAATGCGTTAATATGGATATACTCATCTGTGGGGAACAGTTCAGCGTAGTCCGTATTCGCGATGGAGGTAACCATGATGATTGGGATTTTGCGCAGATCGAGATCATCGTGCATCCTCTGGCTGACAGAAAGACCATCGAGCACTGTGTCCATCATAACATCCAAAATTACCAGGTCGGGTTCATCGTCTTTAGCGCGCTTATAACCCGCATCGCCGCCGTCGGCTGAAATGACCTCATGGTTATTTTTTTCTAATACAATTTTTGTTGCGCTGACAAAGTCCGGGTCATCATCTATGACGAGAATTTTTGCCATGGAATACTCCTCTTGCACGCCTTCGATTCGAATACAAGAATTAGAAATTTAATTTGTGTTTGGCGCACATTTTTTCTCATGGATGTGGTATTCGTATTCCTCGCGGAACTTAAGGATCGTAGAGCGGGCCGGGTTTACCAACGCTGCACCCATTGGACAAAAAGTACGGCCATCGATGTTTTGGGATATGTATAGGGCGCGCTCAATATCACCCGGGATTCCCATGCCTTGTTCTACTCGTTCCAGGATTTCAAAGAGTCGCAATGAACCAATTCGGCATGGCACACACCGTCCACAAGACTCGTGAACGAAGAACTTAGTTATGCGGCGGGCTGTTTCCACCATGCAGGTGGTTTCGTCCATCACAATAATGCCGCCTGTACCCAATTGGGAACCTGCTTTCTCGAGGGTCTCGAATGCCATAGGTGTCTCTACCTGATCGGCAGTCAAGACAGGTGTAGATGCCCCGCCTGGAATGATGGCTTTCAGCATTTTACTATCGCGGAGACCACCGGCATGTTCGAAAATAATATCACTTAACATCGTCCCCAAAGGCAGCTCATAATTCCCTGGCCGGTTTACATGGCCGCTGACCGAAAATATTTTAGGACCTTTACTCTCATCCGTTCCAATACTTGCGAACCACTCGGCGCCCCGCAAAACGATATGTGGGATACAAGCTAGAGTTTC
>Ga0209126_1000588_pt1 | contig 12274 bp, 15 predicted proteins | sample RifCSP19_1_FD_184024 | JGI IMG/M metagenome (GOLD analysis project Ga0209126, IMG submission 184024) | Soil microbial communities from Rifle, Colorado - Rifle CSP2_sed 19_1 (SPAdes) (version 2) | ecosystem: Environmental > Terrestrial > Deep subsurface > Rock core/Sediment | place: Rifle...
AACGTTTCGCGCAGCAGGCGGTGGAGATGGCTGAACGGCTGGACGACCCGGTTGTCCTTTCCCGAGCACTCGGCGCGCTGGCCAATATCCTGGACGGGCGCAGCCTGCTGCGCGAACATTTGCAGGTAGCGCAGAGGCGGCTGGAGATCAGCCAGGAGGCGCGCCTGGATGATCCGAGCGAGGGGATTGACGCGTTGAGTGGGGTTGGCATGGCTTTGATGTACGTCGGCGAGTACGGCCAGGCCATTCCGTATCTGCGGGAAACGGAAACACTCGCCGCCAGTATGCAGGCCATCGGCCAGCAGGCAGCTGCGCTCGGCCTCCAGGGCCAGTGTTGGTTCCGGCTCGATCGTTGGGATGAGGTAATCGCCACAGAGCAAAGGTGGCGCGATCTCGAACGGCGCTACACCCGCCAGCGCGTCGGGGCAACCTGATTTGCCGTCGCGCTGAGCGCGAGTGTCCACGCGTTGCGTGGCGACCCTGATCGAGCCAATGCCTACGCTCAAGAGTCCTACGATTATATGGTCTCCATGTCTGGCCCGCCAGAAGGGTGGCAGCGCAATCAATTTTACTGAAGGTCCCTACCGCTGAAGGCGGAGGGTGAGTTCGCCCTCGTCAGGAAAAATATGGAAACGGCGCTGGAAACCGCCGGCCAGCCGGTCAATTGGGGCACGATGGCCCACGAACACGATACCTTCGCTGTGCTGGCTGACACAGCCATGCAACAACACGATGCAGCTGCTTTGCGGCAATACACGCCGCGACTGGAGGAACTGGCAACGCGGGACGGTCACAAGCTCTATCTCGCCATCGCTTACCGCGCCTGGGGAGTCGCACATCGCTTAGCAGGTGAACACGCCGAAGCTGAAGCGCGCTTGAACCAGGCTTTGGAACTATTCGAGGAATTGGAGGCGCGCTGGCAGATCGGGCGCACGCTGGCCGAGCTGGGGGAACTGGCGCTTGCTCAATCGAACACCGACGCGGCGCGCGACTATTTCTCGCGAGCGCTGGTCGCGTTTGAGGCACTCCAGGCGGTGCCAGATATGGAGCGAACGCGGGAGGCGCTGGAGCGGAAAGTCAATGCCTGAGACGCTGGACGATCAAGTCGCCCAGTTAAAAAACGCAGTCGCTGCACTGGAAGCCCAACGCGAGATCCTGGGGGAGGCCGTGGTCGAAGCGGGGCTGGCACCGCACAACGAGATCACGGGGGGAAAAGTCATCCGTAGCCGTGCGCTCAAAACTCATAACCGTGCCGGCCAGGCTTTCCGACAGGCCGCGGCTTCGGCCACCTGTACCGATTGCTCTTTCGGGGCGTACTACCACCGTCTCAAGAGCCGCCCTGGCCTTGCACAGGCAATTCGTGGCGCCTGCCCACAAGAACCTGTCCTGAGCGCAGTGAAGGATTGCGCTTGTCGGGGACCACATATTAAAGTTCAGAGTCGAGCACCAGGCTGTCAGTGCTCATGAATATGATCAGCGCTTCCGCGAACGTGAAATCCGTTATTTGCAGCGCAAAGCTACAAAACTGGGCTTTACCCTCTTCCCCTCAAAATCTCCGGTATTAGCTGTTTCTTAGCAACCGATGTTAGGTCGTATTGCGATCTATTCTATCGTTCTTACACCCGTTTCTAACTTGTACCATCCGCAAAGAATCAACCAGTAGAATCAGCAAACCATTCCATAACCGCAAATTGAGGAACCGTTCCTTGATGAGAGCGACTATCGGCCCAGGCAATCAGGTCTGGGTCTTTTGCCACAGTTGTGCAAAGATACCGTGGATCTGGTTTTTTGCCTACCCGTCCAAGATCAAGTCTGTCAGCATCCCAACATGTTTGCACAGTGATATCACTATCGGTATAACCATCTGTGTGATAGCAACATGCCATATACAAAAGCGCAAACTCTTCATCTGATAATTCGAAAAGCAAGCCGCGCAGCTTTTTTGCCAACTCAGCCCCTCGGTAACCATGATCTCTATCAGTACCCTCGTTGTTGCGTCTTGCATCGTGGAAAACAGCAAATAACTCCACAACTTTTGTGTTCACGCCAGTAAGACTTGCGGCAATGCGGAGACCGTTTTCGCGCACGCGGGCCCAATGTCCAATCCCATGAACGCCATTCCAAGATAAACGATACTGTTTACGAATCGCCTCTATTAGCTGCTTGGTAATCAAGCCATCTCTCTCTTATCTCGACTATTAGACCGATTGTGAAAGCGATGCAAGGTCGGTTTCTAACTTCTTCGCCAAACCTGAAATACTCTTGTAAATAAGGCATCGTTGACCCTGCTCATCAAACTTTAATTCGTTGTCTTTATTCGCGATAAGTAGCGTGGGACGATTCTTACCCCATGCATAGCCTACTTCCAAGTAAACATTTGGGTTTGCACCTGTAAGGTCATCTATCACCAATGATGCTGTTTCGATTCTCGATCTGATTCGAGCAATGATGTCTCCGGTGAAGGTGGTTAAATCAACTCTCTCACACAAGTAGCCTGCTGCATTTACAGGACTCTGAATACCGAAGATGTACGTATCTTCCATATCTTCGCTAAACGGCATAGCGACGAAGACATGCGGCTTAGCACTTGATTGCACTCCGGCGGCATTTATTCGTGATTGGGGGGCTACTGAATCTTCATGCCCAGGACTTGACCAGGTCTCTGTAGGAAGGTGCTCTTTGAGGATTTGCTTAAGACGAGCAGCTCTGCCTTTATTCTTTTCAACTATAGTTATTTGTTGCAAGAAAGGCGGCACAGCTTCGCTACTAAAAGCATCTGCTAAGCCAGCAATTTGCGCCAAGAAACATTCTGTTTCATCACAATCCATAACCTGGACCATGAATTGTCATAGCAATATGTTTGGCGCTTGGCATGTTTCTAGCAAGTATCTGCATGGCCCGGTTGACAAATTCACGTATCTCGCCATAGCCTAATTGGGAGAGCGGGGGTACGCCTACAAATAATGCCACCTTTGCAGCAATTTTTCCCCTTGATGGCAAGAGAATGTGTTGACTTGGATGTGGCGATATGTCTAGTGTGTGGTCATCACTAATTCTGCTTGCTACTACCCGATCAGCACCGTAGAATGCCTGAGCATACTTTAGCACTACGACATCACACACAAAGTCAACAATGTCAGAACACTCAACACCGATTCCACATTGCGTAGTAACTGGCACCGTCTCTGCTGTTCCAACCCATGAGATGTCTGGACGCTGTTTCTTTGCAACTCATACAAGTTCGGGAATATGGCCATGGCGTTCAGAATAAGCAACCAATTCCCTTGCCTTGTCTGCTTCTCTTGAGCCTGGTAGATTATCCTAGTCTATTCCAAGGTAAAAACAGAGCGTGCGTAACTCGCCTTCATCTAAATGTTCGGTGAGTATCCGACGCAAGGTGATTAGATAATCCTTCGGTGAGTTATTCATTGAATTCTCCAGATTCGCGAGATTACGCTATGATGCGGCCTAACGAATTAAGAATTTATGTGGCGGACATGAGCGATGCTCAAACCCAGTTTAACCTAGCCGCCACGTCAATCCGAGTCGAACTAAGCCGTCGTGGGAACGATGCTGTGCTATTTGGAATTTTAAACGTGCTACCGAAAGCAATCCTGATGTTTTGCTGGTCCTGTTGAATTAATTGTACAACAAGATCGCCCATATTTATGTGCGTGAGCGGGCGGGAATAAGCTGCTGCTGACGATTTTCTCAATTGAGGCAAGCCGAACCCCGGGCACAAGGGCGTGAAAACGACCACCATCCTTCGGTTGCCCTCAGGACAGGTCTACACCCATGTCCTCAACCGCGGCCCCCCTGGCCGTGCGCATCCCGTTGCACGATTGATTTTGAAGTCGCACCTAAAGTTTGTCGAATGGTTGGGAGGATTTTAGTTGCTCTGTCCCACACACTCTGGCAAATACCAAGGCAGAACTCTTTTGTTGCGTTAATTAATTCCAGTAATGATTGACATTATCGTAAATTGCGGATAAAATAAAAGTTGTCCGAATATATTACTAGAGTCCGTTTCATTAAGGAGTTGCTGATGAAAACCATTAAATTAGGACGCAGAGGACAGATTACATTACCGAGTGAGATTCGCCGCAAAATCGGGCTGCACGAGGGGGACCGATTCGCGATAGTATCTCAGGGAGACCAGCTGATTCTGCGTCCCATCACGCAGACTCTGTTGAATTTACGCGGAAGTGTGCCGGTTTCTGAGCCTCAAAATTACTCGGCGATCCGCAAGCAGGTGATCAGCAATCACGCCGAAAAGGTTGCCAGAGATGGAGACTGAGCTCATCTTTGCTGATACCAACCTGTTCTTGCGATACTTGACCAATGACGTCCCGGACCAGGCCAGCGCCATTGAGCAGTTGCTGCACAAAGCCATCCGGGGGGAGTTCACGCTGGTGACCAATAGCCTGGTCATCGCCGAGATCGTCTGGACGTTGGAGTCATATTATCGACTATCCCCCATAGAGGTGCAGGAAAAAATTCTGGCAATCCTCAATACACCTGGCCTGGAATTGATCGATGCAGATCTGGTGTTACAGGCAGTCCTGTGGCACGTTGAGAAATCAGTGGATTTTATCGATGCCTATAATGCCGCCTGGATGATGAAGCAGGATATCCAGAAGGTATTCACATTCGATCGGAAGCACTTTACCCGTTTTGAGGGACTGAGTGTTACTGTGCCCGGAGCGTAAAAGAAAAATGCATGCAATCTTTTCCCCACACAGCGTGGCAGTGATCGGCGTCTCGGCCAAGCCCGACAACCTGGGCCGCAATATCGTCGCCAACCTGGTCGAGTTTGGTTTCAACGGCGTAGTGTACGCCGTTGGCCCGGCTGGCGGTGCGATCGAGACGCGCCGCATCTACCGCTCGATCGGAGAGATACCCGATCCGGTTGACATGGCTGTGATCTTGACGCCGGCCCGGACGGTGCCGGGAGTGCTGGAGGAATGCGGCCAGAAGGGAGTGCGCCGGGCGATCATCGAGACCGCCGGTTTTGGTGAGTATGGAGAGGAAGGCCGCCAGCTCGAACAACAGATTTCCCAGGTCGCCGGGCAGTATGGGATGCGTTTCGTTGGCCCCAACTGCATCGGAGTCATGAATATGGAGAACGGCTTTAGCGTTCCGTTCCTGCGGCTAAAGAAGCTGGTCAGGCCAGGTGGGGTCTCGATCATCTCCCAAAGCGGCGGGGTTGGGTTGAGCGTTTTGAATTTGATGGCGAACGAAGGCATCGGGTTGAATAAATTTGTCTCGGTGGGCAACATGCTGGACATCGATGCCGAAGACGTATTGGAATACCTGGTCGATGATCCCAGCACAAAGGAGATATTCCTGTATCTTGAAAGTTTGCGCGACGGCCGGCGGCTAATGGAGATCGCCCGCAAGTCGCCGAAACCAATCCTGGTCTTCAAGTCCAATATCGGAAACTTGGGACGAGCCATCGCCGCCTCCCATACCGCTTCGCTTTCCAGTGACGACAAAGTAACCGAGGCAGCCTTCCGCCAGGCTGATATCGTGCGCGTGCGTGACGCCACCAGCCTGCTCAATAACCTCAAGTGCCTGCGCCTGCCACCAATGCGAGGCAAACGATTGGCGGTTATCTCGCGTTCCGGGGGTCACGCCGTGGTGGCGGCCGACGCCTGTGAGCTCTCGGGGTTTGAACTGGCCGACTTCCCTGAGCCATTCTTACGCCAGATCGAGAAACATTTCCGCGCTTCGGTGATCCGGCTGACCAACCCCTTGGACCTGGGGGACCTGTTCGACCTGGAGCTCTACGGGCAGATCCTTGAACAAACTCTCCAGCTGGAGGATGTGGACGGCGTGGTTTTCCTGCACACCGCATTTTCGGAAAGCGAGCGCCTGGCCAGCCGCGCCCTGGTCGAACGAGTCATCGAGATGGTAAAGCGTTACGACAAGCCGGTGGCTTATTATTGCTCGACCACAGCCCAGGAGGTGAACCAGTTGCGGCAGACCTATAGCCTGCCAATCTTCACCGCCGTGGTCGAAACCATCCGCGCCCTGGAGATGAGTTTCACCCATTACCGGCGCAGGCAAGAGATCCGTGAGGCCGAGCAAATCCCTGTCTTTGAGGTGAATCGCAGTGCAGTGAGTACATTGATCGAGCAAGCCCGCTCAGAAAGCCGCGATCTGCTTCTTTCGGAAGCCATGCAGGCTCTGGAGCACTATGGCATTCCTACCGCCCGGGGTGTGAGCGCCATCACCGTAGAAGAAGCGGTCGAAGCCGCCGAGCGCATGGGCTACCCGGTGGCGATCAAGGTGATCTCGCAGCAGATTTCCCACAAGTCGGACGTGGGCGGGGTCCAGTTAAACCTGCGCAACGCGCCAGCGGTTAAGGAAGCCTTTGAAGATATGATGGGCCGCATCCAGCATGCCTACCCAGATGTCCACCTGGATGGAGTTTTAGTTCAACCGATGGTGACCGGCGGGCGCGAGCTGATCCTCGGCGGCCGGCAGGATGCAGACTTCGGGCCGGTCGTATTGGTTGGCCTGGGCGGCATCTTCGTAGAGGTCTTCGAAGAAGTTGCTTTGCGGGTGGCGCCAATCACACCAAAAGAGGCGAACGATATGATCGCCCAATTACGTGGCGCGCCTATTCTCATGGGAGCGCGTGGGCATAAGCGCTCGGATATCGAGGCAGTGGTAGAAGCTGTGTTGCGGCTCTCCCAGCTGCTCACCGATTTTCCGCAGATTCAGGAGATCGATATCAATCCGCTGCGCGTCTTTCACGCCCGCGACGGGTGCTGCGCCCTGGACGCCCGCGTTCACCTGGCTGGAGGCTGAAAATTGGGTGTGTAGATCTTATATGATCAGTGCACGCCAACTGCTGCACTAACACAACATGCGACTGCTAATTTATCTACCCAAAGGACAGGTATTCAAGATCTTGCTTTTCGGCAGCAGGTTCTCGTAAATCCTCACGCCCTTTTATGATCAAGTTGACGATATCATCCAGGTTGCAATTGGCAACATCCAGTATGTCCTGCCGAACTCCGCCTTTCAGAACCATGACGCGATCTCCAATGGCAAGGACATCGGGAATTCGCTGGGTGATCAGGATAATTGACAGACCTTGAGCTTTCCACTCCTTGATTTGTGTGAGCAGGGAGCTGGCTTCCCTTACCCCCAAGGCAGCCGTGGGTTCATCTAGCAGGAGGATCTTTGCCGCAAACGCCAGAGCTCTGGCGGCTGCAATCATCTGCCGTTGGCCTCCGGACATCCGAGCAACCGGAAGGTCCACCGAGCTTATGTTGACCCCCATTCTCGCCAGCAGCATCCTGGCTTGCTCGCGCATCGCTTTCCGATCGAACAGTTTGAGGCCCAACACGCGGGTCATAGGCTCTCTGGCGACGAAAATATTGCTGGCGACGTCGAGACTGTTGAACAACGCCAGGTCCTGGTAAACCATTGATATACCCAGCTCTCGCGCATGGCGTGGACCTTCAAGTTGGACCGGTTTCCCTTCGAGAAAGATCTCCCCGCTGTCAGGTATATACGCCCCAGCAAGGATTTTCATTAGAGTTGATTTGCCAGCGGCATTGTCACCGACCAGTCCTAGAATTTCACCCCGGCGTAATTCCAGGTCGACATTCTTGAGCGCCTGGACAGCGCCAAAGCGCTTGGATATGCCTTTCATTTTGACAATGTATTCGTCGCCCAAAGCTGCCCTCACTGATTTATTGAATAAGAATGTTCACAATCCATGAACACATCAATCATAGCACGAACTGAATGACCCTGTCAATCCCTGCACGGGGTATTGACTCCTTTAAAAAGGTTATGATAAAATGTTCAAGATTCGTGAACGATCATTCTGATGTAGCTAGCCGATTTCAAAATCTATATAAAGTCACCGGGGATGCGAATTCCAAAGAGCCTTGATTTGAATGGAATAATTGTTCGCGAGAGCTCGTTCCACAAATCGCTGACCCTTGACGCACAAACCAGAAAGTCTACCCGGTTGGTTAGGTTTAGCAGATCAGGTGCATACGGAGGACTTCATTGACGGGATCAACGGTCGACAAAGCAGCGGCTGAGCCAAGGAAAAAGCGATCTGTTGGGAGCGGCCTCCAAAGGCTGTCTATTCGCCTGGCCCAGGACCGTCCATTGATACTTATCGGTCTCATTGTGATTCTATCAGCCTGGATGGCAATCAGTTACCCGGAGTCCTTCCCACAACGCGCGAACATTGCTGCCGTCCTACTGGATACGGCTCAAGGCGGAATACTTACCGTAGGTATGATGATACTCCTGGTAAGCGGTGTGTTTGACCTCTCTATCGGCTCCATGCTGGCGTTCTGCGGCATCGTCGCGGGCACACTGGTGAAAGATATGGGCGTGCCATCTCTTGCCGCATTTCTGATCGGTATCGCTGCCGGCTCTGTGATTGGGGTCATCAACGGTCTGATAGTTACCAAGCTGCGGATCAATGCGCTCATTACAACGTTGGCGATGGCAGGTATTCTCCGCGGTGTCACGCAGCTGGTGTCCTCGGCAGGGGTTGCTAATCTACCGCAGAATTTTCGGCCCTACGGACAGACTGTTTTCTTTGGGCTCCAATCTCCCTTCTGGGTTATGGCTGTGGTGGTGGTTCTCGCCTGGTTTGCTATGACTCGCACGCGTTTCTTCCGGCAGTTCTACTACATTGGCAGCAATCCCGGAGCAGCCGACCTGGCAGGCATCAAGGTTGACCGCATGATTCTATATGGTTTTGTGATGATGGGTACGCTTTCCGGCCTGGCAGGGACTCTGCTAGCCTCTCGATTGAGCAATGCAGTGGTATTGGCCGGAGTAGGAACCGAGCTGCGGACGATCACGGCGGCCATCCTGGGTGGGGCCAGCTTGTCTGGCGGCGTAGGTACGATCCCCGGCGCGTTTCTGGGGGTCTTGTTTATGTCCCTTGTTCAGAATGCGCTGATCATCGGCCGCGTGCCGGTGTTCTGGCAGAGTATCGTCGTCGGCGTTGTATTGCTCGTCGCCATCGGGGTTGACCAGTTGGCGCAGAGCAATCAGTAATGGCGAGGTCGTCATGTAGTTAGTTCATAAGGAAGAGGCGAGTAAGGCGAAAGGAGGTGGCTGATTTCCGGATTTCGCACGACAAGTAATCTACAATTTTCGGTTAACCCCATGGCAGGGGTTGATGATGAGGAAAGAAACCGATTCGCATAACCTACTGGAGGTGATCAAATGAGAACCGCTCTCGGAAAGTCATGGATGTTTGTCTCGCTCGTATTGATCCTGGCGCTCCTCCTGGCCGCTTGCGGAGGCGCCACGCCCGCGCCGCAACAGGCTGGTGGAGAAGTCGCGCACGTGGGGAAGATCGGAGGCTCCGACCGGGCCGATCAGGAATACGTATGGATCTCCCAATTCTCCACCCTGCCCCTCTTCGTGGAACGGGTCTATCCGGGCCTGGACGCCTTCGCACGCGACTTCGGCGTCACGGTGCGAAAGGCCGGCCCCACCACGGTCGACCTGGCTGCCTACATCGCCACTGTTGAACAAGAATGCGCTCGAGGGCCAGCTGGCATCATCGTCGTCGGAGGCTGGGACCCGGCACTCACCGAACCGGTGAACAAGTGCATCGACATGAAGGTTCCGGTGGTCGTTACTGATGGTGATCTGTTCCAATCGAAACGGCTCTCGTATGCCGGGACCGATTGGTACCTGTTAGGCGTCAGGATGGCCGAGGCACAAATCGCTGAGCATCAAAAACGTGGATTGACTTCCGGTAAGATCGGGGTCATCTCACCCATCCAGAACGAGAACATGCAGCGATCTCGCCAGGCGATCCGCGATACGCTAGCTGGGACCGGCATCGAAGTAGTGGCCGAAGAGGACAATGACTCGCAGGCCGACATCGCCGCCCAGAAAACGGCTGCGTTGCTGGCTGCTTATCCAGATTTGACTGGAATGGTCGGTCTCGACTCGGAAGCCGGCCCAGGGATCATCACAGCCCTCGACGAAGCCGGGAAGTCTGGCCAACTGGTAGTCACGGTGAATGAAGCTGGCCGCGAATTCCTCAGCAACCTCAAAGAAGGAAAAGCGGTCCTGATCACCATGGAGAACTACGACATCATGAACTACCTGGCGCTGTTCCTGCTCTACACCTGGCACAACGACGCCATCCGCACCGCCGGGTTAGACCCCTGGCTTGGCAACTGGATGCCAAGATCGGTAGATTCTGGCCTGGTTCTCGTGACTGCAGACAATGTCGACTCGGTAATCAAATACATGGAGGAAGCTGAAAATAAGGCGAAGGAGCAGCAGAGCCCATAGACGTTTAGGCCAAATCTCTGGCGTCGTCCTATTTGTCTGAAGTGAGATGGATTGGGGATGGCGCCAGAGCTCATAGTTTGCGCGTGGAATTCCGAGCGGGACGTCGCAAGGAGAAATGGATTATGCTCACATCCAGGACCAGGAACTCAAAAATGTCCCTCGCGGAGTTTGACCGGCTCTTCGAGTCGCTCAAGAATTGGGGGCGATGGGGTCCAGACGATGAAAAAGGCACGTTGAACTACATCACCCCCGACAAAGTGCGTGCTGCTGCCACGCTCGTACGCAGTGGCCGCAGCGTATCGATGACCATTCCCATCAACACCGTTGCCGGGCCAGATAACTCCAACCCAGCCATCCACTACATGAACACTACATTCGATGTTGATATTGGCTCTGGCGAACTCCGCTTTGCAACAGACTTTCTCGGCATGCAGTTCCACGGCGATTGCCATACCCATATTGATGCTCTCTGCCACATCGCCTACCAGGGACAGCTCTACAATGGTCGCCCTGCAGGTCTCGTCACGTCTCGCGGCGCGCTCGGTCTCGATATCACTACCTACGCCCACGGGATTGTGGGTCGAGGAGTGCTCATCGACATGCCCCGCTTGCGGGGTGTGAAGTGGCTCGAGCCAGGCGAGGCTGTTACCCGCGCAGAGATCGAAGCCGCCGAAGCAGCCCAGGGAGTTCGTCTCGGTGAAGGTGATATCATGGTTTTCCGGACAGGCCACCACCGCCGGCGGCTTGAGCTGGGCGCATGGGATGTTGGTTACACCGGTGAGGGTAGAGCTGGCCTTGACCCATACAGTCTCTCACTGCTTCACGAGAGGCAGGTGGCGGTTTTTCTGCCCGATGGCGACGGCGAAGTCGTGCCCGCTTCCGTGGAGGGGATCCAGTATCCGATTCATCCCCTCCAGGTCACGGCGATGGGAATGGTCGTTGCCGATAGCTTGCAATTCGAGGAGCTCACTCAAGTTTGCGAAGAGGAAGGACGTTGGGAGTTCATGGTGGTGCTGGCTCCACTCCGCCTGCCCAAAGCTACGGGTTCCCCGTTCAATCCGATTGCCATTTTTTGATCGAGGCGCCCGCAGCGCGTAGAGAACAGCGCAGCATTCTTGATTTTTTGGATGAAAGGAGCTTTCAGTGATGGCTCAATTTGATCGCGTCGCGGTGGTCACAGGCGGCGGAACTGGAATTGGAGCTGCAGCTGCCCATCGCTTTGCCCTTCAGGGAACTGCGGTCGCTGTGGTTGGACGGCGGCCCGAACCATTAGATGAGACAGTCCAGCGTATTCGTTCAGCGGGTGGAGAAGCAATAGCATTCCCTGCCGACCTGGCCGATCCGGCCGTTCCGGACCGGATGGTTGAAGTGGTCGTGAGCAGGTGGGGCCGCCTTGATGTCCTGGTGAATAACGCAGCCGCGATCAAACACCTTCCCCTCGAGCAGGCGCCTGTGGAGGTCTTCGACCTGCATATGGCCGTCAACGTGCGCGCCCCGTATTTCTTGACCAAAGCCGCCTTGCCATATCTGCGCCAGTCGGAGTCAGCGGCGGTCATCAACATCTCTTCTTCCTCGGGTTCTCTCGCTATACCAGGACAATCTATGTACGGAATGTCCAAGAGCGCTCTTGAGTATCAGACGCGCGCTCTCGCAGCCGAGCTGGCTCCCTGGCGCATCCGGGTGAACGCCATCGCTCCTGGACCGGTGGACACCCCCATTCACCGCACCTGGGCGGGAGACGACCTGGAAGGCGCATATGAACGCATGCGCAGTGAGCTTCCGCTGGGACGCATGGGGACAGCTGAGGAGCTTGCTGCTTGGATCGTCTGGCTTGCCAGTCCCGAGGCGAGTTGGGTAACTGGAGTAGTGATCCCCGTAGATGGCGGACAGACACTACCCGGAGCTCTCTCGCGCATCGTCAATGAGTAAACAACTTTTCGAAATCGTTTTATAGTAACGACTTCAG
>Ga0209126_1000593_pt1 | contig 12167 bp, 10 predicted proteins | sample RifCSP19_1_FD_184024 | JGI IMG/M metagenome (GOLD analysis project Ga0209126, IMG submission 184024) | Soil microbial communities from Rifle, Colorado - Rifle CSP2_sed 19_1 (SPAdes) (version 2) | ecosystem: Environmental > Terrestrial > Deep subsurface > Rock core/Sediment | place: Rifle...
AAAATGCAGGATTTATGAAGTGGGAATTTCCTACAGTGGTCGAACCTATGAAGAAGGGAAAAAGATCAATTGGAAGGACGGGATCAGCGCGTTGCGGTGTATTTTCAAGTACAACTTATTTCGGTAGGACGTGCATATTTCCCCCATGGAGTTTCTGCTGCAATTTCTGTTGGTTCACCCAGTAAACTTTGTATCCAAGGAGGAAGCCCTCCTTTACCAGGCGAAAGCTTCTTTCATCTTTCAATTACATTCTGCCAAGCATGCGGTTGAATATTGTTGCCATATAGAGAGTAATGACCTGATTTATACTGGTATTCAGGCAGCAACAGCTCGGGAACATCATTACGATGATCCGAGGAATCCCAATGCTCAACGGGCAGAGAATCGTCGTGGTCATGCCGGCTTACAACGCAGAGAAGACTCTGGAGTGGACGTATCGGGAGGTTCCCCAAGATATTGTCGATAAGGTTCTTCTCGTGGATGACGGCAGCGTTGATGAGACGGTCGCAGTGTCCAAACGCCTCGGAATCGAGCACGTGGTTCACCCGAAAAACCAGGGGTACGGGGCCAACCAAAAAACATGCTACGCCCTCGCACTGAAGGAAAGTGCCGACATCGTGGTCATGGTCCACCCCGACTACCAATACACACCGAGGCTGATCACCGCCATTGCTGCCATGATCGCCTCGGGACACTTCGACGTGGTGTTGGGGTCCCGCATACTGGGAACGGGAGCTCTCAAGGGGGGGATGCCACTATACAAATACGTCAGCAACCGCTTTCTAACGTTCTTCCAGAACATTCTGGTGGGGCACAAGCTGTCCGAGTACCACACCGGATTCCGGGGGTTCAGCCGGAAGGTATTGACCACCCTTCCCCTCCTGGAGAACTCGGACGACTTTCTCTTCGACAACCAGATGCTGGTGCAGGCGATCCGCTTCGGATACCGGGTTGGGGAGATCTCCTGCCCGACGCTGTATATCACCGAATCGTCTTCGATCAGTTTTTTCCGCAGCGTTGTGTACGGACTAGGCGTGCTCCGCACTTCCTTCCAATGCAGGTTGAGTCTTTGGGGGTTCAAGCAGTATCCCTTTCTCAGTCCCCATGGCAGAAAACTGCCCTTGAATTCCCCTGAGTCTCCAGGCGAATAGGTAAACCGTGTGATGCGCCATTGATGATGAACGTAGTGTCGACGGAGTATCGAGCCTGTAAAGTTTAGTGTCCTGATCCTTCCACCGATACCTTCCCGAAATAGGTCATGATCACAATGCAATCAGGCTTGAAAGGCGGTTTTGGAATCATTCGTGAGACATTCGTAACATCCACGTGCTCGATCCTGGGCCCGTACATTCCATTATTGCGTGTCAGCACCCATAACTGATATTCCCACGAATTATCGTCAGACTTTAACCCTATATTTCTGCACCTGCTGCTCGTGATCAGAGCAGAAGCAGCGAGAAATTCATGCTCACTATAAGGATTATTGGCGAAGTATTGCGATTGACGGGAGATGGTGAAGATAGATGGGTAATTCCCGTGAGGGGTCCTTACGCTGACTAACGGACGGGAGAGATTGAAGAGTACCCAAGGGAGTGCAAGAATCGGCAGAAACAACATCACTCCACGCTCGATCCATCCTTTCCCCAACCCGGCGACGACCAGACCGGCAACCGGGGAAAAGAGCAGGAACAATGGCAGATGGAGTCGGCTGGCCCAAGGCTGCCAACGCAGCATTATGCAGTAAAGAAAGAATCCGGCCAAAACCGCCAGGACATAGGGAAGGGTGCTCCTGAGGTTCTTTTTGCATGCAAGCGCAGCACCGGTAAACATGAATAAAATTAAGTGCAGGAGATTCCCCGAGACATCCTCATGAATACCAAGAACACCAAGCCAGAACGCTTCCACCGTCCTTCCTGGCCACGAGGTTCCAGGATCATCGATAGCAATCCCGAGAGCAGAGTGGAGTGACCTGAGAGAGCGCAACAGAAAACCGTTCACGGTTTCTAAAGGAGTCAGTAGATGAATGGCAAGGTTTCTCGATATGTTCGACACCACGATTGCGGGGGTCACACGGCTGTTGAAATAGAACGTGGTTCCTGAGTGGAGCGGGCTGTGGAACAGTTGATAGTTGCGCTGATAGTGCCCCAGGTTCACAGAAAGCACGATGATCCCAAGAAGCAGGTATTTCCCTGCCGCGTGCCGCCATGAACGCTTCACATCCTGGAGAAAAAACCAGAACACGAAGGGGGCGGCAAAAACATAAGCGGTTCCCTTTGTCAGTACCGCCAGTCCCAGGCTTAATGACATCAAGGCAGTCCAGGCCAGTGACCTTTCCCTTGCAGACAAAATCCCGAATACGACAAAGCAGACCAGCCAGAAGGAGACGACGAGATCGTTCTGCGTGCTGCTTGACTGGAGGATGCCCATGGGAACCGTAGCCGCGATGAGTCCTGACAGCAGCTGCCCGCGTGCCGTGGCGGCGAACAGGGACGCGATGAGCGATACGCCGATGATGCATCCTGCCATGCTGAACCACTGAACGAGGTTTGCAAGATAGTCTCCCCCGCTGAGCACCTGGAATTGCAGGATTGCGTATTCAGCCCACGGATTCAGCTCGATCTGCCGCAGATTGCTCGTGGGGAAATGGTCAACACTTCCTTGCTGGAGCCAGTGCATAACGCGGCTCATGTGATAGATCATGGAGTCCCAGTTGTTGGGGGGGGAGACTATTGCTATGACAAAGGTACATGCCGATATGACGGAGATGGCGGCTACGATGTGTTTCTCTAAACGGGAGAGCGTGGGAATTGTCTGCGCCTTGGGGAATGTTCCCGAGCGGAAAAACATGACGCCGGCAACAAGGACAAGCGTCGTCCAGCCCCAGGCAAGCCAAGGACGGTTCAATGCCGCGAAAAGACTCAGGAGCTCGGTAAGGAGCGTCACCGAGACTCCCCAGAGAACAGCCGTTGCAAGAAAGGCAGTTCGCCAGCCGAAACCTCTGCTTCTGAGGAAGCCGAGGAACAAGGCCCATGCAACGAGAGGTAAAAGGGCACTAAATATCATCATGGTGCTGACGCATCCATACTATCCTGTCCGGCGGGATTTGTGATATTTCGTTGAAGGCGAGCGCGCCTTACCAATATTTCCATGTCCACTACCCCCCCATCCTTCACCGATCCGGAAGCCGTCGCACGCTATTTCGACCGGCTGGGCACCGAGAGGGACCGGTGGAAGCAGAAGAACCGTTTCCATTACGAGTCCATAGAAAACCTCTACCGGTTTCACATGCCCCCCGGCTGGACGGTGTTGAATATCGGCAGCAGCACGGGAGATCTGTTGAATGCTCTCGCCCCTTCGCGGGGCGTGGGCGTGGAATTCAGCCGCAAGATGGTGGAGATCGTCCTGATGAAGGAGGGGCGGAAAGAGGGGCCGGGCTGAAACTGCAGCCAGGCCATCCGGCGCTCCTGTTCATGTCATGGCGCGGGTGTCTCTGTCCAGGGCAGTCTGCCCCCCGAAACGGCCAGAAGGGTGGCGTACCCGGGACCCGTAAGCGACCCGACAAAGGTCCCGGCGTTGCCCACCCCTTCCACGTCGCCCGTCCTCTCGTCAATACGGAAAAGAGCGAAACCGAGTCTCTCCAGATCCGAGAGCACCTCTTCCGGCCGGAACCCCGCTTTCCGCAACCCTTCCGGCCAGAACTCCATCGACATCACGAGACCGGGGTTCGACGCGAGGGTCCGCCGCATTCCCCGGAGCGCCATTCCCTCGGCCCCCTGGATATCCATCTTCACGAGATCGACCCGCTGCCCGGGGGACAGGAACTCGTCGACGGAAACCATATCCACCGGTACACTCGGCTGGCCTTCCCTTGTCCGGTACACCCGGTGATCGCAGTGGAAGGAAGACCGGTACAAGGAGGCCTTCCCGGTCGCTGCGCCAACCGCCGAAGGAACTGCGGTAACATTCCGGTAAGGGTTCAACTCCAGGTTCCTGAGGAGCATGGTGAAATTCTCGGGGTCCGGCTCGAAGGCCCACACGCGCCCCCCGGCCCCCACCGCGCGCGCGAAGAGGAGGGTGTGGAACCCTACATTTGCACCGATGTCGAGGACCGACATCCCCTCCCGGCAGACACGGCCCAAAAGGCCGATTTCCGCCGCCCCGAACACGCCGAACTTCCAGAACCAGAGGGCGAGAAACCGGTCGAGGGTCCTTGCCACCATCCGGTGGCCGTGCACGGTGACCGGCAACCGATGGAAAGGGAGTGGTACCCGGTTGACCAGCGCCAAGACATGCTTCACGATGGATGATTGAACGATCCTGGATGCGGCGGATTCGATCATGGCAAGAAGTTGATTCTATCACACCGGACCGGATTTATGATGCGAGATCAGGTGCGAGAACAACATCATCCCACTCCGATGCCCATCTCCCCGCCACCCATCACCGATCCCGAAGCGATTGCACGGTATTTCGACCGGCAGGCACCTGAGAGGGACCGGTGGAAACGGGAGAACCGTTTCTACCACGAGTACATCGAGAAACTATGCCGGTTCCACATTCCTCCCGGGTCCACCGTGCTCGAGATCGGCAGCGGCACCGGGGATCTTCTGAATGCGCTGGCCCCGTCCCGGGGCGTCGGCATCGACATCAGCCCCAGGATGGTGGAGATCGCCTCCCGGAAATATCCCCACCTCACGTTCCGGGTCGGGAACGCCGAGGACCTTCCTATGACGGAGAAGTTCGACTACGTCGTCCTGTCCGACGTCATCGGGTCCATCCCCGACGTGCAGAAGGCGTTCGCGGAACTGCGGAAGGTGACCCACCCGCGGACGCGGGTCATCATCACCTATTACAATTACTTTTGGGAACCCATCCTGCGCTGTGGGGAGCGGCTCGGGAGAAAGATGCCGCAACCGGAACAGAACTGGCTCTCTCAGCCGGACATAGAGAACCTGCTCGCGCTGGCCGATTACGAATGCATCAGGAGGGAATACAAGCTCCTCCTGCCCAAGCGGATTCCACTCCTGTCCACGTTGTGCAACAAGGTGCTCGCCAATCTCCCCGTCTTCTGGAAGATGTCCCTCGTTCAGTTCCTTGTCGCCAAGGAGATCGGGGTCCCGCGCCCCGAAAATGAACTATCCTGCACCGTTGTGATCCCCTGCAAGAACGAGCGGGAAAATATCGAAGACGCGGTGCGCAGGGTCCCTCGCCTCGGTCGGCACACGGAAATCATCTTCGTCGAGGGGAACTCCTCGGATGGTACGGAAGCGGAGATCCGTCGGGTCATCGCGGCGTACCCGGAAAAGGACATCCGCCTGGTCCCCCAGGGCATGGGGAGCGGGAAAGGAGACGCCGTCCGGAAGGGGTTCGCAGCGGCCACGGGGGACGACCTGGTGATCCTCGACGGCGACCTGACCGTCCCCCCGGAGGACCTGCCGAAGTTTTTCCAGGCCATCGCCTCGGGCAAGGGGGAGTTCATCAACGGATCACGGCTGGTCTACCCGATGGAGAAACAGGCAATGCGGTTCCTCAACACACTGGGGAACAAGTTCTTCAGCCTGGCCTTCACTTATCTGCTGGAGCAGAGATTCAAGGACACGCTGTGCGGCACCAAGGCTCTCTTCCGGAAGGACTACGAGCGGATTGCCGCGGAGCGGAACTACTTCGGAGAGTTCGACCCCTTCGGTGATTTCGACTTGATCTTCGGCGCCGCCAAGCTGGACCTGAAGATCGTGGAGATCCCGATCCGTTACCAGCCGCGGACCTACGGCACCACCCAGATCTCCCGGTTCCGCCACGGCTGGCTTCTGCTCAAGATGTGCGCTTTCGCGGCGCGCAAGATCAAGTTCGTGTGACCGTTAGAGGGTTTGCATGAAAACAAGTCCTTATGTTCGCTGGGGGATGAAGTTTGGAATCGCTTCGCTGCTCGTGTATGCCGTGATCTCCTGTGGGGGGGTGTTATCGGAGCAGTACAAGGTATATACCCAGTTCACGAGGCATTCCGGGGACCCGATCAGCGGATATGAGAAGCGCTTCACCGGCCTGAGGCAGGTATTGCCGCGAAAAGGTGCCGTTGGGTTCCTATGCGATGTCCCGGCACCGTTTCTGAAGGGGGACGGCGGGCCTAACGATTTCACTCGCGCCGGGACGCTGTATCTGACACAGTATGTCCTTTCTCCCGTTGTCGTGTACGATAACGCGCAGTATCCCCTTGTCGTGGGGAACTTCCATTCCTCACCTCATCCGTCGCCGGAACTGTTGAAAATCCTGAGATTGCGTCCCATCGCGAATTTTGGCAACGGAGTGGTTCTCTTCAAGCGGGAGGGGATGGAATAGCGGTGCTGGCGCTGGGGATAATCATACCGATCATCATCGGGTGCGCTTTTGTCCACGCTGTGCACCGAGGGGGGGGGCTTTTATCCGATAGATCCCACGTGGTGAACTGTTTCTTTATCGGGACGGGAACGGGAATCGGGATAACGTCCCTCCTGTATTTTCTATGGCTGCAGTTCCTTGGCTCGCCTGGGACCTCCTACATCATTGCCGAGGTGATGGTTGCGCTTTGTCTTATCGGGTTCTCTGCGTGGACCGTCGTTCGAGCGAAGAACAGCAGAACTTCCCCCGGTCAAAAAGGTTCTGACCCGGTTCCCCGTTTTTGTCGGGTGATATCGGCAGGGTTTTGGGGGCTTCTCGCGTTATCGTTCCTGGGTTTCCTGCTTGCTTCCCTCAACACCCCCCATGGGGACTGGGACGCCTGGGCGATGTGGAACCTGAAAGCCCGTTTTCTCTTCCTTGGCGGGGATCAATGGAGGAACCTGTTTTCGGTTACCTCTGATCTGCATCTGGATTATCCCCTCCTCTTGCCCGGCTTCATCGCAAGATATTGGACCTATGTGGGCGATGACCCCGTTGTCGTCCCCGCGGTTGTCGCTGCGGTCTTCACGTTTTCTACGGTTGGGCTGATGTACTCAGCCCTGGCGGTTCTCAGGGGAAGGAGCCAGGGGTTCCTTGCCGGAATTGTGTTGATGGGCACCTCCGCATTTCTTCGGGACGGTGCCGGGCAATACGCGGATGTCCCTCTCGGTTACTATATTCTCCTGGCGACGGTCTTGGTTATTCTTCATGGCAGGGAGAATATACAATCTTTCCTCGCATTGGCAGGTTTGGCGGCCGGTCTTGCCGCATGGACGAAGAATGAAGGGGTGCTGTTCCTGGCCGCTTTCGCCGTTGCCCACTTCACCACAACGTTATACACGCAAGGCATCAGGAATTATTTTTCTCAGTTAATGAAGTTGTCGTATGGCCTCTTCCCGGTCCTTGCAGTCATAATATTTTTCAAATGGTGGTACGCCCCTCCAAGCAGTGTCGTCTTGGCGGAAGGTGCCGGGCCGGCATTGGAAAAAGTGTTCCAGGCATCGAGGCATATAATAATAATAAAGTACATCTTGGTTGAATTTATATCGTTTGGCGGTCTTCTATTGATATTTTACTGGGGACTCTCCGGACTCAGGATGGAGAAAGCCGAAATATCAGCCATTGTATTTTCTATTATTATTTTAAGTATTATGATGGCGGGCTACTATTTTATATATCTCACCACATCTTTTCCCCTTGATTGGCATCTGGGTACTTCTTTACGCAGGATTTTGCTGCAATTATGGCCGTTGTTCGTTTTTACTTACTTCCTTGCCTTGCCGTCCTGGGAACCGGCTACGATACAGGAAACGTCGGCAACAGGCGAGAAATGGGGGACGGGAAACCTGCTGTGAGGTGTTCCGCGCGTGGGGAGACCGTGGTAATGCGGAGGTAGCCCTGAAGCCGGTTCTTTCGGGAAAATTTTCCTTGTGCGGCCCGGGTTGATAATGTCCGAATTGATTTATAGAAAAACGGCATACCGAAAATCAAGTCTCCTATTAGGAATTCTTTTATTTCTTTCCATATCATTACCCGTTCATTTTCTCATCACACTACCCATGTCATCTTCCATTTCCATTAAAAATGGAACGTACAGAATATCTGATTTTTACTACTTGATTCTTGTCGTGAAATCTTTTTGGGTTGGAGAAACTAATTCCATTTATACTCTTGAATCTAATTTACGCTCCATGAGTTCGTTTTTTGGCCAAGAAATCAAGTACGCCATGCCAATCGGAGTGAGCCCTACCGCACTGCTGATTTGGCTGCCTTTTTCTTACGTCGCGATTTATAGTTTATCCCTTGCGAACACGGCATGGGTGTCTTTTTCGCTAACCGTTTTTTCCATGTCCATTATCATCGGACGAAGAACTCTTTATTCCTTGAATCCCTATTTTTCCAATCTGTTTCTTTTCGTCACCTCCCTCTTTTTTCTTTCTTTTGCATTCCAGGCATGTATTTATATGGGGAGCATGAGCGTGCTCGCGTCCGGCATCTTCATTTTATTAATACTGACTCTATATTCACAAGGAAACACCAACCCTACATTAAATTTCCTTTTAATATTTTTTTATCTAATTATCCTGTCAATAAAAACAACTTATCTTGTTATTGCATTGATCTTACTGTTGATATTTGGATATATATTAGAATTTATACTTTCTTCCAGTATAATCATTTTTTTGTTTATACTAATTGACATTTTTCTGGGAACGGGTCTTATTCGGGAATGGTTTGAGGCTTTGTCCTATTATTTCCTTGAATCGATGCCTGAATATTACGCTTCCTCGTTCAACATGACCACTTTTGTAACTTTTCGAAGTGCATTCTCAAGGTTTCTTGGACATCTTCCGACAATGATTGTATCCCAACTGTTGTTGTTTGCAGGATGCGTTGGGATTCTTTTCATCAGCGCAACGAGACATATCATCCCCTTTCGAAGTATCGGGCAAAGAATATTTCCCGTCAAGGTGAACGAACCGTTCCTTTCCGTTTTCCTCTTTTCCATAATCCTCCTGTTTTTCCCTTATATTGTTGGATCAGAAGACTTGTTGATCATTGTTTGTTTTCTTATCGTATTATTATATTCTTCAAATGATAACTTCAAAAAGCATTTTTTTTATATCGCTTTAATGTGCGCAATTCTTCTTTTAAATCATAACGCAATGCCCTTACCGAAACCGATTTGGTTGTTTTGGGGTATAAAAACGGCTTTATTTATTAATCTGTTACTGATTTTTAAGAATCTCGGTCAGCCTTCGGCCCCCTCTGACAGATCTTTTGCAACCTCTCTGATTTTCCCGCCGTAAGTGCCGGAAAGTATCGGAGAGCGGGGGCCCGCCATATGCGAAAAAACTCTCTTTAAATCCGGAATAATTTCCAGCATCTTCTTAAAAAGAAATATTCATTATAAGGTTTATCATCCGAGATATATATCTCTTCATCTTTGCTTAATAATTCTTCGATCTTTTGTTCCTTTGATAAGAAGTCATCTACTATGGTCTCAATATGTTGATCAGGATACCATTCCATAAGGTCTATTTTTGCATTCTGCGGCATTCTATTTATGAAAACATCAGTTGTTGGAATATCTATGGGCTTCATTGATGCGAAAAAATGGAATCCCCAGTTCTCTACCGAACGAAATATTTTAATATGCGGAAAGGATACAACAAGAGACCTTGTTACAGCCTCGAGAATCTTCTCTTCCCCTCCAGGAAACCATTGTTGCAGGATACCGTCTTCTTTCAGTCTTGATTTAAGGAGAGAATAAAATTCAATGGAATATAATAAACTTGAACCGGATGCTTCAACCGGTGGAGGAGGATCTATTGTTATTATGTCATACCTATCGGTCGTTCTTTTAAGATATCTTCTTCCATCATCTATTACTATTTCTCCCATAGGATTATTTAATATTTGATCGGCATCATCGAAATAATAAGGAAATGCATCTTTTACGCTTGGAATGAGCTCCACAGCCTTTGCACTTATATCCCAGCTTATCAGTGATCGATACGTTGTTCCCATACCAAAGCATATTACAAGTGCGTTTTGAGGGCGCTTTGCATGAAATGCCAATGGCACATGGGCCATCATTTTTGTAATCGGTGTAAGATGGGTTATGGCAATCCCATTTGTAAAAAGTTGTTTCCTCATTCCTTGACCTGATGATACCACCGTTGCGACATAGTCTCTTCGGACTTGAGAATTACTATCTATGGCTATATCCTCATAACTGAAACTGTAAAAAAACGATAATATGATAACTATGATTCCTGACATTGCGCATAATAAATCTTTTCTGCCGAATGTGAATAAGATCTTTGATGAAAATAGAAATAGAATAACAAACGGAAGAGAAAGCGTAACAAATGCCAATTTGATACCAACTATAGGAAGAAGTACATAACCAGCAAATAGCGGTCCGAGAATACAGCCAATTATATTAACGGCATAGACTTTCCCTGCCCGTAACGATGAACCCAAAGAATATTGATCTATCAAAAGAGGTGTCATGTACCCAAGGAGGGTACAGAAAAGAAAAATTCCTATTGTTATCCCAATCAACGAAATGAGAAACCGCATTGGAATAATTATAGAACCTAATCGTGGATCCGTAATTACAAGAGGGAAAATAGATACTATGATACTAACCGCAAGCAAGGATTCGAGAGGATATACCCTATTCCCCCTAATGTGTTTTCTGTATAGATAGGAGCCGACCCATGTTGCAAATAGATACATGGCAAGAATAAAGGCAAATGAATATATTGTTGTAGATAACGTAGGTGTGAATGCTCGAACCCATACCACTTCCATAGCCATGGAACAAAATCCAGTGATAAATAAAATTGAAAAAACAAGAAATTCATTATAATATAAAGTGTTAGCAATTGCAGAAGGTTTACCAATATTTTTAACATTATTTGGACGGGATATTCTATTATATTTATACCCAAGACAAGAGCTTACTATAGCAATGAATAAATTACCTATTGCCGCCATCTTCAAACTATTGTAAAGACCAATTAATTCGATAAACACCAAGGCTGTAGTTAGTGCGCCAAGCATTGCACCAATGACGTTGGCAAGATATAAAAAGCTGAAGGATGATTTATTTTCATGATCAATTTCTCCAAGAAATTCTATCATGGATGGATAAGTCATCCCCATGCATGTACACCAAAGAATAAGAGATCCAGCTATGACTAATGCAGAAAGAAGCAGATATTTTGCTGAATCTGTTCCTCCGATGCTAATCAACTGACTCTGGCCTATATGAAATAAAAGAGGAGTGAGAATAGCGCCAACACCTATAATAAATTCCGATATGGCGTATAAAAATATGGGGGACGATTTTGTTTTTTGTCTCCATTTTTCACTCCATTTCCCTCCTATCCACGAGCCAAGAGAAAGGCCGAACATAAAGACGGAAACAACGACAGAGAGAACAGGTGTTATTACCCCGAATGATGCGAAAGCCATTCTAAGCCAAACGATCTGGTAGAGTAGCCCACAGAAACCTGAGAGAACAAAAAGACTGAAAATTATTTTTGATAAATTATTAGACATCGATATTCTGGATCCCTTAAGCATGCCTCATAGAGGAAATAAACAGTCTTTGAAAAAAGGTTTCTGTTTGCGAGTAGGAACCATAAATTATCCCACCAATAAAATAGCTTATTACAGTTATCTGCGAGAAAATTTTACCATTTGAAAACCGCAGATGCCGGCGACCATAAGAAATCCCGGAAGCGCAATAAATCCGACATAACTACGGTTTACGAAGTACGTATGAACCCACCAGAAATCAAATAAATGCATGGAAGGATATGCTTTTATTTTCTCCCAAACTTTGGCATCCTGAGGAAGTTCTACATACCGGTATTTTATTATTTCCGTTCCAATCCTTTTTATATCCTTCAATTGCATAAGAATCGGGGACTTCGTCCAGTCGAAATGGACCTCTGGAGGAGGCTCATTAATCTCTGAAACCCCTTCTCCTTGCGCTCTTGTGAATTGAACGTTGTGGTCGATTTGCAAGCGGTAGAAATAATTATAAAAATGCACGGAAATGGCCAAAGTCTGAATCAAGATGCTGAGAATAAAAACAACATATACCGAGATATTAATAAAGGAAGTTTTCTTTCTCCAACGAACCGAATCCAGAAGTTCCGTTATCGGCAGAATTACAAATGGGGTAATTGCAAGTAAGTAGCGTGGCCCCCAAGCCCAATCTCCATGCCAGT
>Ga0209126_1000599_pt1 | contig 12101 bp, 11 predicted proteins | sample RifCSP19_1_FD_184024 | JGI IMG/M metagenome (GOLD analysis project Ga0209126, IMG submission 184024) | Soil microbial communities from Rifle, Colorado - Rifle CSP2_sed 19_1 (SPAdes) (version 2) | ecosystem: Environmental > Terrestrial > Deep subsurface > Rock core/Sediment | place: Rifle...
GAGCATATCTCCTGACCCCTTGAATTTTCTGGTGAGCCGTGGAGGGATTGAACCTCCGACCCGCTGATTAAGAGTCAGCTGCTCTACCAACTGAGCTAACGGCCCTGGGCAAAAATTGCGTTGCAATTTTTGCACTTATAGCTAATGGCCAATGGCTTATAGCTATACACATAAAAATAGGGACAGCGACTATTTATTTTACATATGTAACCCATATTGCGACAAATAAATAGTCGCTGTCCCTATTTTTATAAGCCATAAGTGAATCCGCCGGAGGCGGATTCCTGGCGCGCCTGAGAGGAATTGAACCTCCAACACACGGCTCCGGAGGCCGTTGCTCTATCCGTTGAGCTACAGGCGCCCCACATCAACCAGATGCTATAATACAATAAAGTCTCTTATAATTTCAAGATATATAATCAGATATATATTCAGTCGGATAAATCTTAAGGAGTAAGCTCGATCTTTATATCAGGATTTGCTTTGAGTCCGGGCGACATCCAGATGCTGCCGTCCTCCCGTACTATGACTGCTTCCACGCCTTTCAGCTTCGTGATAAGTTTAATCCCTGCCTCAGGTCCCATTGCAAAAATGGCTGTTGACAAGGCATCAGTTGTGGTGGAATCCCGTGCCAGGACTGATACACTCTGAAATCCATTTGAAGGATATAATGTCTCCGGAGACAGGATATGATGATACCGGACGCCATTTTTTATAAAAAATCTCTCATAGTCTCCTGATGTAGATATTGACATGTCTGTGAGATAGACCTTGGCGATTGTACGTTTTTCATTTCCGGCCTCTCTACGGGGATGTGTGATGCCTATAGTCCATTTGCTGCCATCAGGCTTCTTCCCGATTGCGTGCAGGTCTCCGGCAACTGCAATTATACCTGAGCTGATACCGTATGTTTTCAAGACATTATGTGCGTAATCAGCCGCAATCCCCTTGCCGATGCCGCCCAGGTTTATCCTCATCCCCTTTTTAGTAAGAAAGATCGTCCCATCTCCCTCATCTACTATCACATTTTTATAGTCTATCAATGGTCTGATAACAGCTAATTCTGCAGGAGTTGGTATATCTTCTGATTCTGTAACATTCCACAGGTCTATCGCCGGGCCGATAGCAATATTAAAGGCGCCTCCTGAAAGATCTGCGAATTGAAGCGACTTTTTTACTGCGAGTATGAGGTCTTTGTGTACTTTTACAGGGTGAATGCCTGCGGCAGTATTGACCTTTGAAATATCCGATTCCGGTTTGTATGTGCTCATAATATCTTCAAGACGACCGATTTCTTTGAATGCAGCATTGATTGCCTCATCGGCTGTCCGCTCGTCTCTTGCTGCGACCGTAATCTCTACAATAGTACCCATGAGGAGTTGGGAGCGTTTGTAGATGTGAGTCCGGGGATTGCAGCTGCTGATCAGCAGTGCCGGCAGTGTCAACACTAACAGCAGACTTACAATGAAAGGGATACGCTTCATAGTTCTATAATTCCCGCTTATAAGTCAGGGTAGCAATCGTCAGTGTTGTAAAGGCAAAAACGGCAAGGAAGATTAAATCCGTCTCTATTCCTTTGATGCTCACACCTTTGAACAGGAGAGACTTTATGGCATGTACAGAGTAGGTCTCAGGGTTTATTTTTGCAAATGCCTTAAGCCATCCCGGGAAACTCTCCACCGGATATATTGCCCCGCTTGGAAAGAAAAAGATGACATTCAGGAAACCGCCTAAAACACCTACTATGCGGGGGTGGTTTGCCCGGCCGAGTATTACGAACATCATCCCGAGAAGTCCAAGTGTAGTAAGGACAATGATAAGCGTTATGAAAAAGAAAGAGTACAGTGTCAGTGTCTTCCATAAATATATACCCGAAATCAGTGCGCTGAAAAAAAGCACGAGGACTGCAATAACCGTTGTGATGATTAAACCACTTGTGATAAAACCTATTACAATCTCCCGCTTCGTGAGGGGCGTAAGTAGGTAGCTTTCCTCAATGCCGAGGAATTTATCCATTACTGTGTTGAATGCCCCTGTTGTAATAGTGCCAAGAAAAATAGCCATTATTACAACCCCTGGGATAAGGCTCTGGTCATAGTCAACTTTTCTGTAAGTCTCGATATTCCTTACAATAACCTGATCACCCTTTTCCCTTACCGGAACAAACCTGACGTCCATGCCGGCTGTGGCATTCGTGATGGCAGATCTTAGTGTTTCTGCCGCTATAGTCTCTGTATTATCAAGGAATAACCCTATCTCGCTTTTTCCACCCTTAATGATATTCCTGCTGAAATCAGGAGGCAGTATCAGCGCACCCTTGTACCTGCCGTCTTTAATGCCCTTTAATGCCTTCCCCTGATCAGCTTCTTCAGTTACCTGTATGGTGCGCGGGCCGGCTTCAATGGCCTGCAGAAGTTCTGTTACGCGTCTTGCATAAGGACCGTTGTCCATGTCAACTAAGGCGAGCGGCATGTTTTTTAATTCACCCTGAAAGGAGTTACCGAGGATTACGAGATAAAGAACCGGCATCAGTAAACTTGAAAGCACAACCAGTGGATTACGTATAAACCTTCTCAGATCTCTTTCAACTACTGCTAAAAATGGAGTCAATTTCAGCCCCTACCTTCCCCATTTCTGCGGTACACCGGCACCGATAAGAAAGCTCACCTTCTTTGCTTCTTCTTCCCGAATGGGGCTTCCCGTGTAATGGATAAACACGTCTTCTAATGTCTGCTGTTTAAGAAGTACAGATATAACCCTGCCTCCAATATCCTCTATCTTGCTGACGATCACGGGAATAGCCTGTGCGCCGTTATCCACTGATATTCGCAGGGAACTCTCAGAAGAGATTACGGAATGTACAAAGCCGAGTGTTTTTATCTCATCTGCCGCCTTTGTACTGAGAATGCCTGTAACTTTGATCTCCACAACATCCTTGTCCGGCAATTGTTTTTTAAGCCCTGGTATAGTATCAATGATAACTATTTTTCCAAAGTCTATAATAGCTATCCTCTCGCAAAGCAGCTCTGCCTCTTCCATGTAATGTGTTGTAAGGAGGATGGTGAGGTTGTCTTCGCTGCGGAATTTCCTCAGAAGTTCCCACACGACATGCCTGCTCTGGGGATCCAGGCCTATAGTGGGTTCATCCAGTATGAGCATGGATGGTTTGTGTACAAGCCCTTTCGCTATTTCAAGCCTTCTCCTCATCCCTCCTGAGTATGTTGCAACAAGGTCGTTCATCCGCTCTTTCAACCCTACCAGGTCAATCAGGTAATGTATCCTCTCATTTCTTTCTTTCCGGGGCATATCATAGAATCTTGCATATATGTCCAGGTTCTCCAGGCCGGTGAGATCCAGGTCACTGGTCATTGCCTGAGGTACTACACCGATCAGCTTTCTAATATCACCCTTTTCTCTTTCCACATTTTTGCCAAGCACATATGCCTTGCCTGAAGTTGGCCTCATAAGGGTGGTAAGTATTCTTATGAGGGTCGTTTTCCCTGCCCCGTTTGGACCAAGGAGTCCGAAGAACTCTCCTTCTTCTATGGAGAAGGAGACACTGTCCAGGGCAGTGATGTCCCCGAATTTCTTGACGAGTTCAGTTATTTCTATTGCTTTCATCATCCTTTATGGCAGAAACTTCACAGATACCGTCATCCCCGGCTTCAGGAGACCGTCAGGCTTCGTTACTCCAACTTTTACCCGGAATGTCTTAATGTCCTGTCTTCCCCTTGATACATCGCGCTGTGTTGCGAAAGCTGCTTCTCTGCCGATCTCTGTTACCTCACCGTCAAATATTTTATCAGGCAGTGCATCTGAGGTGACAACTGCCTTCCCGTTAAGTTTTATCATACCGATGCCGGTTTCCTCCAAATCAACCCTTGCCCATATTTTCTGCATGTCGTGTATGGTGTAAATGGCCTTTCCCTGGATTGCAGTTTCTCCTTTTTCAAATGCCTTGTATGTTATTACTCCGTTAACCGGGGATGTTATGACAGAATCCTTCAACAGTGTCTCTGTCAGTTGAAGCCGTGCCTTTGCCTCATCTATGGAGGCCTTTGCCGATGACACCTGAGCCCCAGCGCTTTTAACTCCTGCAATGGCAGTTGAAAGAAATGCTTCCTCACTTGTCTTTTTTGATACGGCAGAACTCATCTGCGCAGTTGTTGCATCAAGTACTGTCTTTACGGCATCCATGTCCTTCTTTGCGGCATATCCGTCCAGAAACAGTTGAGCTATGCGGTTGAAATTTTCTCTCGCATCCTCATTCAATGCCATGATCCTGTCAATCTCCGATTGCGCTGCCTGAACCACCGCCTGCGCACTCCTGACCCTTGCCTTTGAATTTTCCAGGTTTGCGCGGGCTTCTTCGTGTCTTGCCTCTGCACCGGTCAGAATAGCCCTTCCCTCATTGACTCCTGCAATAAGTTTACGGTCATTTAATCTGACTAATACATCCCCCTTTTTTACTTCAACTCCCTCTTCACAACATAGCCATTCGATCTTTTCCTGTATCTCCGGGCTTATCTCAACCTCAATAGTCTCAATTATGCCGGTGGATTTTAGCGGGACATTGGCTCTGTTCATATTATTTTGCCGGCTGTACAGCAGGACTGCCGCAATAATTGCGGCGATAATAAATAAAAGAATAATTAGTCTATTTTTCATATTTTCCTGAAGGGAAGGCAGGCGCTGTCATCTACCGTATCTGATGTATCATAAGCATGTTGGTAGAGCCGGCCACACCCCAGGGGACTCCGAGGGTGATTATAACCGTGTCCCCTTGTTTTGCGAGACCGGTCTCAAGGAGTTTCTGTTCTACGCCGTAAATCATTTCATCGGTGTTTTCTTTCAGCTCTACAAGGACGCCCCTGACACCCCAGTAGAGAGAGAATCGTTTAAGGATTGGCGGGGTGTGAGTGACTCCGATTATAGGTATAGCCGGTCTGTATTTCGATATGATACGGGCCGTTCCCCCCGACTTTGTGAAGGCTACAATAGCAGTGGCGTTTATGTCCATGGCTGTATAATAAACTGCATGAGCGATCGCGTGTTCAGAGTCTCCCCATACCTTGATCTCCTCAGGCCCTGTCTTCAGGGTTTTAAAAAGACGGCTTTCAGTGGCGGCTGCTATCCTGTCCATCATTGAGACGGCTTCAACCGGATATTTTCCGACGGCGGTCTCTCCCGACAACATTATGGCGTCTGTGCCGTCCAGGATTGCATTGGCTACATCTGATGCCTCAGCCCTTGTTGGTCTCGGGTGTTGTATCATTGATTCAAGCATCTGGGTTGCAGTTATTACCGGAATACCTTCCTTGTTGCACCGCCTTATAATCTCTTTCTGTATGATAGGGACTTCTTCAGGAGGGAGCTCAACACCCAGGTCGCCTCTCGCCACCATAATCCCGTCTGCAACCTTTAATATCTCATCCAGGTTGTCAACTGCCTCAGGTTTTTCAATCTTTGCAATTACAGGTATTGACGCACCTTCTCTTTTTACAATATTTTTGACTGATGTGACATCATCAGCAGTCCTGATAAATGAGATGGCGACATAATCCACTCCCTCCCGTATTCCTGTCAGGAGGTCCTCCTTGTCTTTGTCTGTAAGGCTTGGCACAGAAAGCTGTGCCCCAGGGACATTGATCCCCTTTTTTTCTGTCAACCTGCCGCCCCTTATTATGTTGCATATAATGTCTGTTCCTGTTGTCTTTAAGACCTCAAGCTCAAGGAGTCCGTCATCCAGAAGTATGTGGGACCCGACTGATATTTCCTGCGGGAGCGGGGTGTAATTTGTAGATACCTCCCGTTCATTTCCTGCGATGTCCCGTGTGGTAATGATAAATTGTGTCCCTTCCTCCAGGTGTACGGCATCTTTCTCCAGCTTGCCTATACGTATCTTGGGGCCCTGTAAGTCCAGCAGTATACCGACGTCTTTTCCGGCCTTTTCAGAGGCAGCGTGGACATTGGAAATCAGGCGGCGGTGATCTTCTGTAGTGCCATGAGAGAAGTTCAGCCGCGCAATGTCCATTCCCGCCCTGATCAGTTGTTCTATTATCCCGGCAGTATTGCTTGCCGGTCCCAGGGTAGCCACTATTTTTGTTCTGCAGTCCATATCGTAAACCTCAGATCCTTTCTTTTGCGGGCATTAACTCTATCTTTCTTCTTGGATTGCCTATCAATCCCTGCGGTCTGAAGATCATCATAAGGGTCATGGCGCCTCCAAAGGCGAGCATCCTGTAATCATGAAATCCCCTGAATACCTCAGGCAATATTATGAGCAGTACTGCGCCTATTATAACACCTGTAATACTCCCCATTCCACCAAGAACTACCATTGAGAGGACGAGTACGGTCTCAAAAAAGTTAAAACTCTCAGGGGATATGAATGCATATCTGCCGGCAAAGAAGACACCTGCGAGGCCTGCCCATGATGCACCGAGGGCAAAGGCAAGTATCTTCATGTATGTTACATTTATCCCCATTGCAGAAGCCGCTGTCTCATCTTCCCTCATGGCTATCCATGCGCGCCCTGTTCGTGAATTATTGATCCGGTTTATTACAAAGACAGCCAGGCCGGCAAGCAGAAGGATTAAGTAGTAAAAGTGTACAGGGCTTGATAATGTGAAGCCTCCGAGTGATGGCGGATCAATGCCAAGTATCCCATTCGGGCCATGCGTAAGTCCGTCCCAATTATTGAGTATCAGGTGAACAATCATGAGAAATCCCAGTGTCACAATGGCGAGATAGTCTCCCCTCAGGCGGAGTGTAATGACCCCGAGCATTGTTCCGCACAGAGCTGACAACAATGCCCCGATTATCAATGCCGGCCAGAATGTAATGCCGAATTCTGTATTGAGGATGCCATATGAGTATGCGCCGACAGCATAGAAGGCAATATATCCAAGGTCAAGAAGTCCGGCAAGTCCCACGACTATATTCAGTCCGAGTGCAAGGACTGTGTATATCCCGGCAATGGTCAGGACATCTACATAGTAGTTATTCATGAAGGCCGGCATGATTATCAGCAATAACAGTATAAGCAAAACAGCCCCCTTTTTTATTTGTGGTCTTTCTATAAATGAATGGATATTGTTTACACGGACATGAATGCCGGAGTAAGCCTTTTTGCCTGCGTCAGATTCAGCATATTTTGTTATCACGGAGAAAAGTATAAACCCTGCAAGTATAATAACCCCGCCAATCGCCGCCTTCATTATTCCCATGAACGGCAGCATCAGGAAGGCAGACCATATTGGTATGATCAGGGCTTTTTTATAGTTTTTCATATGTCATTCTGAACTTGTTTCAGAATCTCCTCAAACGGCAACGCTTGAGATCCTGAAATAAATTCAGGATGACGCCGTTTCCGTTGTTACTACACCTTCTCCGGGATACGCTCTCCCAGCAGGCCTGTTGGTTTGAAAATAAGGATCAGGATAAGTACTATAAAGGCGAATGCATCCTTATATTCACTTGATATATATGCCGCTCCGAGGCTTTCCAGTATGCCAAGGAGAAACCCTCCCAGTACCGCCCCCTGGATGTTGCCTATCCCGCCGAGTACGGCTGCAGTAAATGCCTTGATACCGGCTACATATCCCATGTAAAAGTTTATGAGGCCGTAATACATTGCAACCATGATACCCGCTGATGCAGCCAGTACAGACCCTGTTATAAAGGTTACGATGATCACGGTATCTATATCTATACCAAGGAGGGATGCCATCTTCTTGTCCTGGGCTGTTGCCCGCATTGCCTTTCCGAGCCGGCTCTTTTTTATAAAAGCCTGCAGAGCGATCATAAGTATTACTGATGATATAATGATAAAACACTGGAGATATGTGAGAGTTGAGTTTCCGATTGTTATGCTGCCTGCAGGGAAGATATGGGGGAATATTTTATCAGCAGAACCCTGACTCAGCATTACATAATTCTGAAGGAAGATTGACATGCCGATTGCAGAAATCAGAGGGGATAATCTCGGCGCATGTCTGAGCGGGCGATATGCGACCTTTTCCAGTGTAAGGCCGTATGCCCCGCAATATATAATAGTAACTATTCCAACAATAATGAAGGACAGCAGAAGGCTTGTTGCCGTCAGCCCTGTAAATGTGAGGAACGCCAGGGTTACTATAGCTATATAAGCCCCCAGCATATAAATCTCGCCGTGGGCAAAGTTGATCAGCTCAAGTATCCCATATACCATTGTGTAGCCGAGGGCAATAAGGGCGTAGACAGCGCCAAGTGTGATGCCGTTGATTAGTTGCTGCAGTAGCATTTGTTACTTAGCAGTCTCCGACGGTTTCCAGTACTCTTCAAATTTCCCGTTCTTTATCATCCATACGATGTACGGAGATCTCAGGACATCACCTTTAACATCCCACTGAAGTTCACCAAGCGCCCCTGAGTGTTTCATGTTGCGGATAGCCTTGCTTATCATCTCGCCGTTAACTCCTTTTGTTTCTTCAATAGCCTTCAGCAGTATATTCGCAGCATCATAGGCATAGATTGAGTAAGGGCCTGTTTCACCATAAGCTGATTTGTATGAGCTCAGGAAGCCTTTTGCGCTGGCAATATTAGCAGGGTCAGGACTGAATGTAAGATAACTCCCTTCAGAGGACGGCCCTGCAATCTCTATGAACTTCTGGTCTATTACGCCGTCTCCGCTCATAAATGGGATATTAATGCCAAGCTCTCTGGCCTGCTTTATCAAAAGCCCGCCCTCAGGATATATCCCGCCGAAATACAGTAGCTCAGGCTTCTTACCTTTCATTGCAGTCAGGACAGACCTGAAGTCCTTATCCCCCTGGATGATCCCGGTATAATAAACGGTTTCAACTTTATCCCCCAGGGACTTTTTAAACTCATCTGCGAGGCCCTGGCCATATGTGGTTTTGTCATGTATTACTGCAACCTTTTTGAGTTTAAGGATATCTGACACAAATATTGCCGCCACAAGGCCCTGCTGGTCATCCCTGCCGCAGACCCGGAAGACATACTTAAAACCCTGTTCTGTCAGTTGCGGGTTCGTTGAAGCAGGTGTGATCATGGGGGTCTTTGACCTGTTATATACCGCAGATGCAGGTATTGATGCACTGCTGTTAAAGTGTCCGATTATACCTGCCACACCCGCATTCACCAGCTTGTTGGCAACCGATACGGCCTGTTTAGGATCATGCTGGTCATCCTCAGCAAGAAGCTCGATCTTCTTGCCAAGCACCCCGCCTTTTTGATTCCACTCTTTTACAGCCAGTTCCACCCCGTTTTTAACGTCTAATCCCATCTTGCTCTGGTCTCCGGTCATTGGACCAACAACTCCTATTCTGACTGCAGGTTCTTTCTTGTTACAACTGTTAAAAGTGAACAGGGACAGTACAAAAAATACTATGAGTAAGCTAAATAGTGTGTATCTCTTTTTCATTCGAAAATACAACCTCCTTTGTGGGCACTGATTTGCCGTAACTTACTGATTTTCCTAACTTACACATATCATCTCTCATTGTCAAGAAAAAGGGGCTCCTTTTCCCATTACAGGACAATCTTTTTTATTCTTGCAGAATTTTGCAGGACAACAATTGCCTGGTGAAGGCGCTGAAGTCTCAGATTCCTGTTCCGAATGGCGGCCTGGTCATGAGAAGGGAACTTCTCAATGCGTATCTCAGTCTGGAGTTTACGCATCTGATTGTATAAATCCTTGTAAATGTCTGTTGGGAAACCTTTGAGGACGAGAGGGTTGAGGTATATGAATCCGTCGGCAATGCCGGAAGCAACAGCAGCCAGGCTCTTTCCACTGACAATGTTTTCAGGCATGAGTTCATAATTAACACGTTGACTAAACATAGTCAACAGTGGTTAAATAAGCGGTTAAATGTAATTTAACCTTGAAATGAAGAGCCCTTTTAAGAACTGGACGCCGTCTCAGGTACTGGCTGGTGGCTTTCTTGCGGTCATATTAGCCGGTACGCTGTTTCTTGCCCTCCCTTTTTCAGCTTCCAATGGGGTAAGTATTGGTTTGCTCGATGCCTTTTTTACCTCAGTTTCATCTGTCTGTGTTACAGGTCTGATTGTTAAGGACACCCCTGCAGACTTCTCTGTCTTTGGACAGATAATCATAATGCTGCTTGTGCAGATCGGCGGACTTGGATATATGACATCAGCAAGTGTCATCTACCTTATTGCCGGAAAGCGCATAGGGCTTGCAGAAAGGCTTATTATGAGAGAGAGCCTGAATGTCCTTTCCATGGAAGGGCTTGTCCGTTTTACCAAGGGGGTTCTGTATATTACCCTTGTGATAGAAGGAATTGCGGCTGTGCTCCTTACAATCAGGTTTACCCGTGATTTTTCGTTTATAAAGGCGCTATATTTCGGGGTTTTTCATTCTGTTACATCTTTTAATAATGCCGGATTTTCCCTCTTTTCAGATAATCTGATGGGGTACAGAGGGGATGTTGTCATTAATACTGTTATAATGGCAAACATAATACTGGGTGGATTAGGATTTATCATTTTCAGCGATTTATACAGATATATAAAGAAAGAGATACAAAACCTCTCCCTTCATACAAAACTGACACTGGCGACCTCGTTTATTCTTACATTATCCGGCGCTGTTCTCCTGTTTGTATTTGAAAGTTACGGTTCTTCAAATACAATGCAGGATGCTTCACTCTTCGACAGGATAGTTGTATCGTTGTTTCACTCGGTAAGCGCCAGGACAGCGGGATTTAATTCGGTAAATATCGGAGATATGGCACTTGATTCCCTGTTCGTGCTGATAGTGCTTATGGTGATAGGCGCCTCGCCGGGCAGTACAGGGGGAGGGATCAAGACTACCACTTTTGCAATAATGATGGTTGCATTGTGGTCAGCAGTCCGGGGAAGGAATGATAACACTGTTTTTAGAAGGAGGATATCTGTAGAGATTGTTGCCAGGGCATTTCTCTTGACAACAATGGTCACGATAATCATAATAATCTCCACAACTTTATTGCTTTTGACAGAGAACATAAGCCTGATGCAAACGTTGTTTGAGGTTGCCTCTGCCTTTGGAACAGTCGGCCTTTCTACCGGTGACGGAGGTGTCCTTAGTCTGTCCGGCTTGTTTTCATCTGCAGGGAAGATTATTATCTCAATTACGATGTATACGGGCCGTCTCGGGCCGTTGTTGCTTAGTATTGCGATTGTGAAGGGAAGGTATCCGCAGAGGTACAGGTATCCAGAAGGCAAAATCATAATAGGGTAGTTAACGCTGAAAAGCACCCAACTGCGGCGTCAGGACTTAAAATTTGAGCTTCAACGTACAACACAGTACGCCTCAGCTCAAATTATAAGTCCTTCCTTGCATTTGGGCACTTTTGAGCGTTAACACTTAGTGTAGGGAAGGCGGACAGATAATGGCTATTCAGGTTGTAGTGATAGGTTTGGGTAGGTTTGGGTCGAGTGTGGTGGAGACGCTTGCCAAAAAGGGGTGTGAGATCCTCGCTATGGATATAAATGAGGATAATGTTAAGGCTGTTACCGAACATGCGACGCATGCTGTTCAGTGTGATGCCACCGATATCCGGACATTAAAAGAGCTTGGTGTTCAGAATATGGATGTCTCCATCGTAAGCATAGGGGAAGACGTTGAAGCAAGTGTCCTTATTGTTATGGCCCTGAAGGAACTTGGTGTTAAAGATATAATAGCCAAGGCGGTTACACCGCTGCATATAAAGATCCTTGAAAAGCTTGGAGCCACACAGGTTGTATATCCTGAGCGTGATATGGCGATCCGTGTTGCAACCCATATTGTTACTCCGAATATTATAGACAGTCTCTTCCTGTCCCCTGAGTACTGTATAAGTGAAATCCCGGCCCCCCGCAGCTTCGTAGGTAAGATGCTGAAAGATACAAATATAAGGACATTACACAAGGTTAATATAATTGCCATAAAGAGACAGACCACTGAGATAAAGAGGGGTGAGAGTGTAGTGAAAGAGTCAGTTAATGTGGCTCCGGCCGGAGATGATGTTGTAATGGAGGGAGATGTCCTCGTATTCCTTGGCCGGGAAGATGATATTGAGAAGTTAAGCCGACTGTAGCCCCTACAGCGGGGT
>Ga0209126_1000614_pt1 | contig 11985 bp, 5 predicted proteins | sample RifCSP19_1_FD_184024 | JGI IMG/M metagenome (GOLD analysis project Ga0209126, IMG submission 184024) | Soil microbial communities from Rifle, Colorado - Rifle CSP2_sed 19_1 (SPAdes) (version 2) | ecosystem: Environmental > Terrestrial > Deep subsurface > Rock core/Sediment | place: Rifle...
CGCGGTCAACGTCGTCTTGCCGTGATCCACGTGACCGATCGTACCGACGTTGACGTGAGGCTTCTTGCGCTCGAATTTCTGCTTGGCCATGTGCGTTCCTCCCTTTCGCGGGTTTTCGTCAGGCGCCCTTCACCTTCGCGACAACTTCCTCGCTCACGGAGATCGGGGCGGGTTCGTAATGGTCAAACTGCATGGTGTAGGTCGCTCTTCCCTGCGTCTTCGACCGCAAATCCGTGGCGTACCCGAACATCTCGGAGAGGGGCACGTGGGAGTCGATCACCTGGGTGTTGCCGCGGGCATCGATCTTCAGGATGCGTCCGCGGCGGGAGCTCAAGTCCCCGATGACATCCCCCGTGAATTCCTCCGGAGTGACCGCTTCCACCGCCATCACCGGCTCCAGAAGAACGGGATGCGCAATCTGGCACGCCGCTTTGAAGGCCATCGACCCCGCGATCTTGAACGCCATCTCGGAGGAGTCCACCTCGTGGTAGGACCCGTCGAGAAGGGTGACGATCGTGTCGACCACGGGATATCCCGCCACGACACCCGTCTCCGACGCCTCCCGCACGCCTTTTTCCACGGCGGGGATGTATTCCTTCGGGACGACCCCTCCGACGATCTTGTTGACGAATTCGAACCCCTTCCCGGCCTGGTTCGGCTCCACGGAGATCCAGACGTGCCCGTATTGCCCCCGCCCACCCGTCTGGCGGACATACCGTCCCTCGTGTTTCGCCGCGCGCGTGACCGTCTCCCGGTAGGCGACCTGGGGACGTCCCACGCTCGCCGCCACCTTGAACTCCCGCATCAGCCGGTCCACGATGATTTCCAGGTGCAGTTCCCCCATGCCGGCGATGAGCGTCTGTCCCGTCTCCTCGTCCACCTTGACCCGGAAGGAGGGGTCTTCCAGTGCCAGCTTCTGGAGGGAAAGCCCCAGCTTTTCCTGGTCTGCCTTCGTTTTCGGTTCGATCGCGATGGAGATCACGGGGGCGGGGGCGGAGATGGACTCGAGGATGATTTCGTGGTTCGGGGCGCACAACGTGTCGCCGGTAAACGCGTTTTTCAGGCCGACGCAGGCTGCGATGTCGCCTGCGTAGACCGCCTTGGTCTCCTCCCTCTTGTTCGCGTGCATCTTGAGGATGCGGCCGATCCGCTCTTTTCTCTGTCTCGTGGAGTTGTATACCTGGTCGCCCGAGGTGAGGGTCCCGGAATAGATACGGAGGAAAGTGAGCTGCCCGACGAACGGATCCGTCATGATCTTGAAGGCCAGGGCGGCGAAGGGCTCCTCGTCTGTGGACGTGCGGACGACGACCGAACCGTCACGGGGGTCGATCCCTTCCACGGGGGGCACGTCGAGGGGGGATGGCAGATAATCCACGACGGCATCCAGGAGGGGCTGGATTCCCTTGTTCCGGAAAGCGGTTCCGCACAGTACGGGCACCATCTTCAGGCCGACGGTCGCCTCGCGGATCGCCGATTGCAGTTCGGCCACCTCGATCTCTTTTCCGGCAAGGTATTTCTCGAGGAGCGAGTCGTTGACGTCTGCCAGGGACTCCAGAAGGCGTTCCCGCGCGGACGCGACGGCTCCCTCCATCTCCCCGGGAACGTCCTCGACCCGGTACCTGGCCCCGAGAATGTCTTCATCCCATACGACGGCCTTCCTCCTCACCAGGTCGATGATCCCCCGGAACCCTTCCTCTTTCCCCAAAGGAAGCTGGATCGGAACGGGGTTCGCCCCGAGACGCTCCCGCAACATGCGGATGACGCGGTCGAAATCCGCACCCGTGCGATCCATTTTGTTGATCATCGCCAGGCGCGGAACGCGATACTTGTCGGCCTGACGCCAAACCGTTTCCGATTGCGGCTCCACTCCGCCCACGGCGCAGAACACCGCGACGCAGCCGTCAAGTACGCGTAGCGAGCGCTCCACCTCGATGGTGAAGTCCACGTGCCCCGGGGTGTCGATGATATTGATCCGATGCTCCCTCCAGAAGGTGGTGGTGGCCGCGGAAGTGATCGTGATCCCCCGTTCCTGTTCCTGTTCCATCCAGTCCATGGTCGCAGTCCCCTCGTGCACCTCCCCCATCTTGTGGGAGACGCCCGTGTAGTACAGGACCCGCTCCGTGGTGGTGGTCTTCCCGGCGTCTATGTGGGCCATGATCCCGATGTTCCGGGTTTTTTCCAGTTGTGTGGTTCTTGCCACTTCTTCGTGTTCCTTCCCGGCATCCCGCGGTTTACCAGCGGTAATGCGCGAAGGCCTTGTTGGCCTCGGCCATCTTGTGCGTGTCTTCCTTCTTCTTGACCGTCAACCCGCGGTTGTTGTAGGCATCCAGGATTTCCCCCGACAGACGGTCGACCATCGTTTTTTCGGAGCGCTCCTTCGCGAAGTCGATCATCCACCGGAGCGAAAGAGCGAGTCGCCTCTCGGGGCGGATCTCGACCGGGACCTGATAGGTCGCTCCTCCCACCCGGCGGGACTTGACCTCGATGACGGGCTTGCTGTTTTCCACGGCCTTCTTGAGGACGCTTACCGGATCTTCCTTCGTCTTCTCCTTGATGATCTCCATCGAACCGTAGACGATTTTCTCCGCGATGGTTTTCTTCCCCTTGCGCATGATCCCGTTGATCATCCTCGCAACGAGCGCATCGCCGTGGACCGGATCCGCCCCTACGACCCGTCTGGACACAAACCCTCGTCTGGGCATCAGGAAAGCCTCCTCACCGTACCTGCCTCCTCGTTGAACAAACAAGTAGCCACCACCCACGGGCGAGCTCCCCGCGGAGCATGGCGGCCATCCGTAACGTTACCCCCCGTTCCGGCGGAAATGCCGGGAAAGGCCGGTACTGCCTCGTGCCGGTCAGGGAAAGCTATTTGGGTCGTTTTGCTCCGTACTTCGACCGCGACTTCCGTCTGTCCTGGACACCAACGGAATCCAGCTTTCCTCGTATGATGTGGTACCGCACGCCGGGGAGGTCCTTGACCCTGCCTCCCCGGATCAACACGACGGAATGTTCCTGGAGGTTGTGCCCCTCTCCCGGAATATAGACGGTAACCTCGACACCGTTCGTAAGCCGCACCCGGGCGACCTTCCGCAACGCGGAATTGGGCTTCTTCGGGGTCGTGGTGTACACCCGGAGGCATACCCCCCGCTTCTGCGGACAACGTTCCAGCGCGGGAGAGTCGCTCCTGTCAACGACCGCTTCGCGCCCCTTCCGGACCATCTGGTTGATCGTCGGCATTTCCCCCGCCTTCCTGTCCGGTTCCGTCTATCCTGCTCGAAACAGAAGCGTATTTTTTACCATTTCGCGTTTGTCGTGTCAACCCGTTTCTTCCTCTTCCTCCATCAACATTTCCGCCGTATCCTCCTTGATCTCGGAAGGAAGGGGCGGATCCGCCTCCATGTCCACGAGACGGTAGAGCACCCCCCCCGTACCGGCCGGGATGAGCCGTCCCATAATGACGTTTTCCTTCAACCCCGAGAGGGAGTCGACCCGGCCGTGAACGGCTGCGTCCGTGAGGATCTTCGTGGTCTCCTGGAAGGAGGCCGCCGAGATCCAGGACTCCGTGGAGAGTGAGGCCTTGGTGATCCCCAATAGCTGCGGGTCGGCCTTCGCGGGAGTCCCCTTCTCCGCCTTGATCCGCTCGTTCTCCTCCTTGAACACCGTTTTCTCCACGCTCTGCCCCACGAGGAAGTTCGTGTCTCCCGGGTCGCTGATCTTGACCCTCCGGAGCATCTGCCGGACGATGACCTCGATGTGCTTGTCGTTGATCCGGACCCCCTGGAGCCTGTATACCTCCTGGATCTCGTCCACGAGAAAGCGGGCGAGCTCCTTGTCTCCCTGGACCCGGAGGATGTCGTGCGGGTTGGGAGATCCGTCCATGAGGGACTCCCCGGCCCGGATCCTCTCCCCGTCGTGCACCGTGATGTGCTTCCCGCGGGGGATGGTGTATTCGCGAGCCTCCCCGATATCCGGCACCACCTGGATCTTCCGCTTCCCCTTGAAGTCCTTGCCGAGCCGCACCACGCCGTCGATCTCGGAGATGACGGCGAACTCCTTGGGTTTCCTCGCCTCGAAGAGCTCCGCCACGCGGGGCAGGCCACCGGTGATATCTTTCGTTTTCGTGGTCTCCCGCGGGATCTTCGCGATGATGTCGCCGGCTACCAGATTCTGCCCTTCCTCGACGAATATGTTCGACCCTATGGGAAGGAGGTACCGTGCTTCGCTCGAGGATCCGGGGAGCTTGAGCGTCCTGTTTTTTTCGTCCTTGATCGAGATGCGCGGCCGGGCGTCCGGGTCCCTCGGCTCGATGATCACGCGCGTGGAGCGCCCGGTCACCTCGTCGAGCTGTTCGCGCATTGTAATTCCCTCGATGATGTCCCCGAACTTGATGATCCCCGAAACCTCCGTGAGAATCGGGATGTTGTAGGGATCCCACACGGCGAGCCGCTGCCCCTCCTTCACTTTCTCCCCGCCCTTCACCATCAGGGTCGCCCCGTAGGTGATCGGGTACTTCTCCCGCTCCCGGTTGTTCTCGTCCAGAACGATCAGGAAGCCGTTCCGGTTCATCGCGACGTGCTTCCCTTCCCGGTTCTTCATCACGGTCAGGCCCTGGAACTTGATCTTTCCCTGGTGTTTCGACTGGATGTAGCTTTGTTCGACGAACCGGGAGGCCGTCCCGCCGATGTGGAACGTCCGCATCGTGAGCTGCGTCCCGGGCTCCCCGATCGACTGCGCCGCGATGATCCCGATCGCTTCTCCGATGGTGACCATCTTCCCGCGTGCCAGGTCGCGCCCGTAACAGAATGCGCAGACTCCCCGTCTGCTCTCGCACGTCAGGGCGGATCGGATTTTTACCTCGTCCATTCCCGACATCTCGATCTGGCGGGCCACCTCCTCCGTGATCTCCCCGTTGGCGGAGACGAGGAGGTTCCCGTCGCTGTCGTACAGGTCCTCGAGCGCCACACGCCCGAGGATCCGGTCGGACAACCGGTCGATGATCTCGCCGCCCTCCACGAGCGCCCGGACGGGGATTCCGTCGAGCGTCTGGCAGTCCTCCTCGATGATGATGCAGTCCTGGGCCACGTCCACCAGCCTGCGTGTGAGATACCCGGAGTTCGCCGTCTTGAGTGCGGTATCGGCGAGGCCTTTCCGGGCGCCGTGGGTGGAGATGAAGTACTGCCCGACCGACAGCCCTTCCCGGAAGTTCGAGGTGATCGGCGTCTCGATGATCTCGCCGGAGGGCTTGGCCATCAGGCCCCGCATCCCGGCAAGCTGGCGCATCTGCTTGTCGGAGCCACGAGCCCCCGAGTCCGCCATCATGTGAATGGGGTTGAAGCTCGGAACTTTCAGGTCCTTCCCCTCGGGAGACTTGATCGTCTCCGTTCCCATTTCACGAAGCATCTCCGACGCGATCTGCTCGGTCGCCGCGGACCAGATATCGACCACCTTGTTGTACCGTTCGCCGTTGGTGATGAGTCCGCTCTGGTGCTCCTCCACCACGGCCTCCACCTCGGCGGTGGCCTTGTCCAGGAGCATCTTCTTGTTGCTCGGGATCTTCATGTCGTTCATGCAGATCGAGATGCCCGACAGGGTGGCGTAATAGTAGCCGAGCGTCTTGAGCTGGTCGGACAGGATGACGGTCGCCTTCTGTCCGCAGCTGCGGTACGACACGTCGATGAGGTCGGCGAGATCCTTCTTTTTCATCACGCGGTTGACCTGATCGAACGGGACCTCGTGAGGCACCACTTCGTAGAGGAGAACCCGACCCGTCGTGGTGTCCACGATCTTCCCGTTGACCCGGACCCGGATCTTGGTCTGCAGCTTGATCTGCCCCGCGTCGAAGGCGATCCGCACCTCGTCCAGGCTGGAAAACCGCCTCCCTTCTCCCTTGAGCCCTTCGCGCGGGCGGGTCAGATAGTAGATCCCGAGGACAATGTCCTGCGTGGGGCTGATCACCGGCTTGCCGTGCGCGGGCGAGAGGATGTTGTTGGTGGACATCATGAGCACCCTCGCCTCCATCTGGGCCTCGAGGGAGAGCGGGACGTGAACCGCCATCTGGTCCCCGTCGAAGTCTGCGTTGAAGGCGGTGCACACGAGCGGGTGCAGCTGAATCGCCTTCCCCTCGATCAGTACCGGCTCGAACGCCTGGATCCCAAGCCGGTGAAGCGTCGGGGCGCGGTTGAGCATCACCGGAAGCTGCCGGATGACCTCGTCCAGGGCGTCCCAGACTTCGCGCTTCTCCTTCTCCACCATCTTCTTGGCCGCCTTGATGGTGGTCGCGTACCCGCCCTCCTCGAGCTTGTTGAAGATGAACGGCTTGAACAGCTCGAGGGCCATCTTCTTGGGCAGGCCGCACTGGTGCAGCTTCAGCTCCGGACCGACGACGATCACCGACCGGCCGGAATAGTCCACGCGCTTTCCGAGCAGGTTCTGGCGGAACCTCCCCCCCTTCCCCTTCAGCATGTCGGAGAGGGACTTCAGCGGCCGCTTGTTGGAACCGGTGATGAGCTTCCCGCGTCTTCCGTTGTCGAACAAGGCGTCGACGGATTCCTGCAGCATCCGTTTCTCGTTCCGGATGATGATCTCCGGAGCGGAAAGATCGAGCAGCCGTTTCAGGCGGTTATTCCGGTTGATCACTCGCCGGTACAGGTCGTTCAGGTCCGATGTGGCGAACCGTCCACCGTCCAGCGGGACCAGGGGGCGAAGGTCCGGGGGGAGCACGGGAATGACGCCCATGATCATCCACTCCGGGCGCTGCCCGCTGTCCCGGAACGCCTCCACGATCCGCAGGCGTTTCGAGATCTTCTTCTTTTTTGCCTCCGAGGACGTCTCGACCATATCCCGGCGGAGTTCCTCGGACAGCTTGTCCAGGGAAAGCTCCGACAGGAGGGTCAGGATCGCCTCCGCGCCCAGGCCGGCCTTGAAGGCATCGCCGAACTCCTCCCGCTTCTCCCGGTATTTCGCCTCGGAGAGCACCTCGAGCTTCTGCAGGTCCGTCTTTCCGGGATCGATGACGATGAACTTCTCGAAGTAGATGACCGCCTCGATCTCCTTCATCGGCATGTCAATGAGGGTGGCGATGCGGCTGGGCAGGCTCTTGAGGAACCAGATGTGGGCGACGGGGGAAGCAAGCTCGATGTGCCCCATTCTCTCCCTGCGCACCTTGGACTGGATCACCTCGACCCCGCATTTTTCGCAGACGATTCCCCGGTGTTTCATCCGCTTGTACTTTCCGCAGTTGCACTCGTAGTCCTTGATCGGACCGAAAATCTTCGCGCAGAACAAACCGTCCCGCTCCGGCTTGAAGGTGCGGTAGTTGAGGGTTTCCGGTTTTTTCACCTCGCCGTGGGACCACTTGCGGATCTGGTCCGGCGCCGCGATGGAAATGCGGATCCCCGAGAAATACAGCGGGTCCTTCGGCTTCTCAAATCGAGTAAACAGGTCTTCCAATGGGTGCCTCCCCGGTACGTTCCCTGATTGCGTTCGTTACTTGGCTTCCTCGCTGATCAGCTCGACATCGAGGCCGAGCGCCTGCAATTCCTTGATGAGGACGTTGAACGACTCCGGCAGCCCCGGCTCGAGGGAGAAGTTTCCCTTCACGATCGCCTCGTACATCCTTGCCCTCCCGGGGACGTCGTCCGACTTCACCGTCAGGAATTCCTGGAGGGTGTAGGCGGCGCCGTATGCCTCCAGCGCCCATACCTCCATCTCCCCCAGACGCTGCCCCCCGAACTGCGCCTTCCCCCCGAGGGGCTGCTGGGTCACCAGCGAATACGGCCCCGTGGACCGTGCGTGGATCTTGTCGTCCACAAGGTGGTGCAGCTTCATCATGTACATCGAGCCGACGGTCACCTGCTGGTGGAACAGATCGCCGGTCTTGCCGTCGTAGAGAGAGGTCTGCCCGGACTCCGGCAGTCCCGCCAGATGCAGGTACCGCTTGATCTCGCCCTCGTTCGCTCCGCTGAATACCGGCGACGCCATGAACACCCCTTCGGACATGAGCGCGGCGACTCTTCGAACCTCGTCGTCGGTGAGGCTATCAAGGTATTCCCAAAACCGTTTCGAGTCGTAGACCTTCCGGAGCCAGTCCTTCACGGTCCGGGGGCTGAACTCGATCTCGACCAGCCGGCGGACCTTCTCCCCCAGCTCCCGCGAGGCCCACCCGAGGTGGGTCTCCATGATCTGCCCTACGTTCATTCGGGAAGGAACGCCGAGCGGGTTGAGGACGATGTCGACCGGAGCGCCGTCGGAGAGATACGGCATGTCTTCTTCCGGCACGATCCGGGAAATCACCCCCTTGTTGCCGTGGCGGCCGGCCATCTTGTCCCCGACCGACAGCTTGCGCTTCATCGCGATGTACACTTTCACCATCTTGAGGACGCCCGGGGGCAGCTCGTCCCCCTTCCGCATACGGCCGATCTTCTCCTCGAAGACCGCCTTGACCAGGCTCACCTGTTCCTGGGCGACCTGGGAGATGTCCTCCAGACGCTCCTTGACCGTCGGGTCCTCCTCGACCCCGATCTGTGCCCAGAGGTCCTTCGGAATGTCGTCGAGGACCTCTTCCGTGAGCTTCTTCTTCTTGTTGAGGATCACTTCGGACCGGTCCCCCCCGGTGAGGCGGGTCGCGGAGGTCTTGTGGAGAAGAAGGTTTCGCATCTTCCCGTAGGCGGTCTCCAGGATGATCCGGATTTCGTCGTCCTGGTCCCGCAGGAGTCTCTCCATTTCCTTTTCTTCATAGGCCTGTGCGCGGTCGTCCTTCTCCCCTCCCTTTCGGGTGAACACTTTCGAGTCGATGACGATTCCCTCGATCCCGGGCGGCACCCGGAGCGAGGAGTCCTTCACGTCGCCGGCCTTGTCTCCGAAGATCGCACGGAGCAGCTTCTCCTCGGGGGAAAGCTGCGTCTCGCCTTTGGGCGTGACCTTGCCCACAAGGATGTCCATCGGCTTCACGCGCGCGCCGATCCGCACGATCCCGCTCTCGTCGAGGTCCTTCAGGGACTCCTCGCTGATGTTCGGGATGTCGGCGGTGATCTCCTCCTTGCCGAGCTTCGTCTCCCGGGCCACGCACTCGAACTCCTCGATGTGGATCGAGGTGAAGATATCCTCCTTGACGATCTTCTCGGAAATGAGGATGGAGTCCTCGAAGTTGTACCCCCGCCACGGCATGAAGGCCACGAGCACGTTCCTGCCGAGGGAGAGCTCCCCCATGGCGGTGGCGGGGCCGTCCGCGATGACCTCCCCTGCCTCCACCTTCTGCCCGAGGGTAACGATCGGCTTCTGGTTGATGCAGGTGTTCTGGTTGGAGCGACGGAACTTGACCAGGTTGTAGATGTCGGCACCGTACTTGCCGCCCGTGTCCGGCTCGTCCGGCCGGATGACGATCCGGCGGGCGTCCACGGACTCCACCTTTCCCCTGCGCCCCGCCTCCACCGCAGCACCCGAGTCGCGGGCGACCACGGATTCCATTCCCGTTCCCACCAAGGGCGGCTCCGTGCGCAGCAGCGGCACGGCCTGCCGCTGCATGTTGGATCCCATGAGCGCCCGGTTGGCGTCGTCGTGCTCCAGAAACGGGATGAGCGACGCCGCGACGGAAACCAGCTGGTTCGGGGAGACGTCCATGAGGGTGACCTCCGAGGAGCGCACCATCGCGAATTCGCCCTCCTTCCGGGCGATCACGACGTCTCGCTGGAATCTGCCCTCCCCGTCGATGGGGGCGTTCGCCTGCGCGATGACATGCTTCTCCTCGTCCATCGCGGAAAGGGAAACGATCTCGTTCGTCAGGCAGGAGTCCTTCACCACCTGGTACGGAGTCTCGATGAACCCGAACTCGTTGATCCTCGCGAAGGTCGAGAGGGACGCGATGAGCCCGATGTTCGGCCCCTCGGGCGTCTCGATGGGGCAGATCCGCCCGTAGTGCGTCGGGTGGACGTCCCGAACCTCGAATCCGGCCCGCTCCCGCGTCAGCCCGCCCGGGCCCAGGGCCGACACACGGCGCTTGTGCGTGACTTCGGACAAAGGATTGGTCTGGTCCATGAACTGGGACAGCTGGGAGGACCCGAAGAACTCCTTGATGACCGCGGAGACGGGTTTCGCGTTGATCAGGTCGTGCGGCATCAGGGTCTCGATGTCCTGGAGGCTCATCTTCTCCCGGATCGCCCGTTCCACGCGCACCAACCCCATCCGGAACTGGTTCTCGATCAGCTCCCCCACGGTGCGGACGCGCCGGTTCCCGAGGTTGTCGATGTCGTCCGCCTCGCCGACCCCGTTCTTCAGGTTGATGAGGTACCGGATTCCCCGGAGGATGTCCTCGTACCGCAAAACGGTCGAGTCCAGGTCGCTGTCGGCGATCCCGAGCTTGTGGTTCAGCTTGAGCCTTCCGACTTTCGACAGGCTGTAACGCTCCGGGTTGAAGAACATGTTCTCGAACAGGGAAACCGCGGCCTCCTTCGTGGGGGGATCCCCCGGCCGCATCTTCTTGTAGATTTCCTTCAGGGCCTCGTCCCGCTCCTTGATTCGGTCGGTCATCAGCCCTTCCCAGATCGCCCTGTCCGCGTTTTCCAGGGAGAAAACCGAACAGGAGGCGATCCCCTTTTCCCGGATGAGGGCGAGCGCTTCCTCCGTGATCTTCTGTCCGCACTCGAGGATGACCTCCCCGGTCCCCGGATCCGCAATATCGGTGACGCACACCTTCTGGAGGAGGTCGTCGAGGGGAAGCGTGATCTTCCCGAACGGGACGTCGGCAAACCGCTCCGCCCGTTTTTTCGAGACCTTGATTCCCTTCTTGAACGCGACCTCGTTCGTCTTGGGATGCCGGATCTCCACGGGCATCTTGAGCCCGACCATGAGATCGGGGCGGAACACCTTGGAATACCGGTCCCCTTCGATCGCCACCTCCTCGACCTCGTAGAACCTCCGCAGGAGCTCCTCCGTGGACATCCCGATCGCCCGCAGAAGGACGGCAATGGGGAATTTCCGCTTCCGGTCGATCTTCACGTACAGCATGTCCTTGTGGTCGAACTCGAAATCCAGCCAGGACCCGCGATACGGGATGATCCTCGCGGAGAAGAGGACCTTGCCGGAGGCATGGGACCTCCCCTTGTCGTGCTCGAAGAAGACGCCGGGCGAGCGATGCAGCTGGCTCACGATGACCCGTTCCGTCCCGTTGATGATGAAGGTCGCGCGGGCCGTCATGAGGGGGATTTCGCCGAAAAACACCTCCTGTTCCTTGACGTCCCGGATGGTGCGGGCGGCGGTCTTCTCGTCCACATCGAAGATGACGAGCTGGACCGTCACCTTGATCGGGGCCGCGTAGTTCATCCCCCTTTCGCGGCACTCCTCCTCGCTCCACTTCGGCTGCCCGATGGCGTAGGAAACGAACTCCAGCGTCGCCCGGCCGTTGTAATCCGTGATGGGAAAGATGCTCTTGAAGACGGCCTGCAGGCCGATGTCCTTCCGTTTCTCGGGAGAGACGACCATCTGCAGGAATTCGTCGTACGATTCCTGCTGCGCCTTGATGAGATTCGGTATTTCAATGACCTTTCCGATCTTGGAAAAGTCGATCCTCTTGATCAGATTCCTGTATTCCAGATACGCCATGTTCTCACCCCGGGGGTACTGGCAAAGGTTTACGTTCCGGGGGCGGGAAACGCCCCCCGTTGTCCGTGTGCAGGACGAGTCCTATTTGATTTCCGCCTTGCCCCCCGCCTCTTCGATCTTCTTCTTCAGTGCCTCGGCTTCCTTCTTTTCGATCCCTTCCTTGACCGGCTTCGGAATCCCCTCGACGAGGTCCTTCGCCTCCTTCAGGCCCAGCCCCGTTACCTCGCGGACCACCTTGATCACCTGGATCTTCTTGTCCGCAAAATCGGTCAGGATCACGTTGAAGTCCGTTTTCTCCTCGGCCGCGGGGCCCGCCGCACCGGGCGCGGCGGCCGCCACCGCCATCGCGGGGGCCGCCGCCGTGACGCCGAACCGCTCCTCGAGAGCCTT
>Ga0209126_1000615_pt1 | contig 11984 bp, 10 predicted proteins | sample RifCSP19_1_FD_184024 | JGI IMG/M metagenome (GOLD analysis project Ga0209126, IMG submission 184024) | Soil microbial communities from Rifle, Colorado - Rifle CSP2_sed 19_1 (SPAdes) (version 2) | ecosystem: Environmental > Terrestrial > Deep subsurface > Rock core/Sediment | place: Rifle...
GCCAGTGACCGGACGCGCTCCATCGACGCCAGGACCAGCACGACCGCGCCGTCGGCGTATCCGCTGACCTCCAGCCCGCGCAGCGGCTCGGCGACGGGAGCGTCGCGCAGGACCTCCTCAGGGGAGAGCGAGGCGCCGTAGGCGGCGAAGGGGTTGCGCAGGGCGTTCCCGCGGTTCTTGGCGACCACCTGCGCGCTGACCTCCGGCGACGCGTTCGCCTCGTGCAGGTACCGGCGCATCTCCAGCGCGGCGACCGCGTGCGGGTTCACCCGCCAGGGCCGCTCGTACGTCGGGTCGAGGGCCAGGGCCAGGATCTCCTCGTGGTGCACGATGTTGCTGGCCTTGCTGTGCGCCTCGACCACCGCCACGTCCGCGGCGCCGGAGCGGACCAGCATGTAGGCGGCGGCGAGCCCCTGCAGGCCGTCCCCGGCAACCGTATGCACAGGGCGGCGCACCGCGCCCAACTGGTCGGGGGTGTATTCGTCGGTGATGCTGGTGCCTTCGTGGAAGTCCTCGGCCACGGTGACGAAGGTGTCGATCTCGCGCGGCGTGACCCCGGCGTCCGCATAGGCCCTTGTGGCCGCCTCAAAGATCATTTCCCGAAAGGAGAGGTCTGGCGAGACGGGACGCAGGGGCGTAAGGCCGACGCCGACGATCGCGACCTGATTCTCCATGACGGCGTCGGTGTGATTCTCGTCACGCGCACCGATCCCCTGCCCACGGCGAGGGCACACGGCGAATCGACGGACCCGCGGCGCCCGCGGGCAGGTAAACGCGCGCGGCGAACCGAAGACAGTTTGGGCTCCATATGGACTTCGAACTCAACGAGGAGCATCGCCTCATCCAGGCGACGGTGCGCGAGTTCGCGGCGAAGGAGATCCTTCCCGTCGCGGCCGAGCTGGATCACAATCCCCGGTATCCCGCAGAGATCATCGCCAGCGCCGCCGCGCTCGGCCTCCTCGGCCTGACCGTTCCGGAGGAGTACGGCGGTGCGGGGCTGGACGGTCTGGCCAACGTCCTGGTGCAGGAGGAACTGGCGCGGGCCTCGGCGGGCGTGCAGGCCATCGTCACTGTGCAGAACTCCCTGGTCTGCGATCCGATCCTGCGCTTCGGCACCGCCGAGCAGAAGCGCCGCTATCTGCCGCGGCTGGTCGGTGGCGAGTGGCTGGGGTGCTATTGTCTGACCGAACCGGCCGCGGGCAGCGACGCCATGTCGCTGCGGACGCGGGCGGAACGGCGCAACGGCGAGTGGGTCCTCACCGGGCAGAAGATCTTCGTCACCAACGGTCTCGAAGCGCAGCTGTGCATCGTCTACGCGCGGACCGAGCCTGTGCCCGGGGCGCGGGGCATCTCCGCCTTCCTGGTGGAGAAGTCCTTCCCCGGCATCTCCGTGGGTAAGGTCGAGAAGAAGCTCGGGATCAAGTGCTCCTCCACCGTGGAGATCGTGCTCGCGGACTGCCGGGTCCCCGCCGAAAATCTGTTGGGGGCGCGCGGCCGGGGTGGGCCGGTTGCGCTGGCGACCCTCGACGGCGGGCGGATCGGCATTGCGGCGCAGGCGCTGGGAATCGCCCGGGCCGCTCTGGAGGAGTGCGTCGCCTACGCCTCCCTGCGGGAGCAATTCGGCCAACCGATCAAGGAGTTCCAGGCGATCCAGTGGGCGGTCGCCGACATGGCCACGCGCATCGACGCCGCGCGCCTGCTCACCTACCGGGCGGCCTGGCTGCGCGACCGCGGGGAGCGCTGCACGGCGGAGGCGGCGATGGCCAAACTCGTCGCTTCGGAGACTGCCATGTGGGCGGCGCACCGGGCGGTGCAGCTCTTCGGCGGCTACGGGTACATTCAGGAGTACCCGGTGGAGCGCTTCTTCCGCGACGCCAAGATCACCGAGATCTACGAGGGGACGTCCGAGGTCCAGCGCCTGGTGATTTCCCGTCACATCCTGGGCCGGCGCTAGCGAGCCAAGGGTTGCTGAAGTGAGCCCGGGGTGGGAGGAGGCGACGTGGAGATTATCGTCTGTCTGAAGCAGGTCGTCGATCCGGAACTCCCCGCGCGGGATTTCGCCATCGACCCCGCGACCCGACGGCAGGTCCGCGAGGGCCGGCCGCTGGTGATCTCGACCTACGACGAAAACGCCCTGGAGGTGGCGCTGCAACTGAAGGATCGCGTCGGGGGCAAGGTGACCGCGCTGACGCTCGGACCGCAGGGGGTGGCCGGCGACGCCATCCGGCTGGCGCTGGCGATGGGAGCGGATGAGGCGGTGGCGGTGGACGACCCCCACGGCGTGGGGTTGCTGGGTGTGGAGAAGGCCCGCGTCCTCACGGCGGCGATCCGGCGCATCGGCCGCTTCGACCTGGTACTCTGCGGCTGCGAATCCGCGGACTGGGTAGAGCGGGTGGTCGGCCCCCTCCTGGCCGAGGCGCTGGCGGCGGCCTGCGTCACCTTCGTCTCACGGATCGAGCTGAGGAACGGCGCGCTGCTGGTGCGGCGGATGGCCGACGAGGGATTCCACCAGCTCGAGGTGCGCCTGCCCGCCGTACTGTCGGTGACCAGCGACGAGACGAACCGACCCCGGCTGCCCAAGGTCAAGGACATTATGACGGCCCGGCGCAAGCCCGTCCAAGTCTGGCCGATGGCCGATCTGTCTGGGACATCGCTCGACGGGGATGCGCCGGGCGTCGAGGTCCGCGACGTGGCGCTGCCTGAGCGGACGGCGCGCTGCGAGTTCCTCCCGGGTGATGCCGCCGCACAGGTCGCCGCGCTGACGCAGCGGCTGCGCGACCTGAAGCTGCTGTAGCGAGGGGCATGCCGATGACCGGAATCTGCATTATCGCCGGTGCGCTGGACGGGAAGCTCAGCCGGTCGAGCCTCGAGCTGATCGGGGGGGCGCGGATGCTGCAGGGCCCGGTCGGTCAGGAGGTCGCGGCTGTCCTCCTCGGGCATGGGCCGGGGCTCGCGGAGGCGGCCGCCGATCTGCACCGGCACGGGGTGGGTAGGGTTTACCGGTGCGACCATCCGCTGCTGACCGCGGGCCAAACCGACGCGGTGCTCGTGGCCGGGGAACAGGTGGTCCGACGGACGGGGCCGGAGGTCGTGCTCATCGCCGCGGACACGGTGGGGCGGGAGCTCGCCCCCCGGCTGGCGTACCGGCTGCGCGCGGCGCTGGCCACGGAATGCGTGGAGCTGGGCGTCGAAGACGGAGCGATTGTCGTGCGCCGTCAGGTGTACGGGGGCCGGGCGCTGGCGACGCTGGTCGTGCGGACGCGGCCGGCCGTGCTCTCTGTGAAGCCCCACGCCCTCGATGTCCCACAGCCCGCGCCGGTGGCGGGAACCGTGGAAGACGTCTCCGTGGCCATCGATGTCGGCGCGCTGCCGACCCGGGTGCGCGAGGTCCTGCGCGAGCAGGCCGAGCTTGGTCTGGAAGACGCGCAGATCGTGATCGGCGGCGGGCGGGGGCTGGGCGGGCCCGAAGGGTTTGCCCTGCTGGCGGAACTCGCCAAACAGTTGGGCGGCGCGGTCGGTGCCTCCCGGCCGCCGACGGACGCCGGCTGGGTGCCAGTGAACTGGCAGATCGGCCAGACCGGCAAGACCATCCGTCCCGCCCTGTACATCGCCGTGGGGATCTCCGGGGCCACGCAGCACATCGCGGGGGTCACCGGATCGCGGACGATCGTGGCGATCAACCGCGATCCCGAGGCGCCGATCTTCTCCATCGCGCACCTGGGGATCGTCGGCGACTACCGCGAGGTCGTGCCCGCCCTCATCGCCAAGGTGAAGGAACTCAAGGGCGCCTAGGCGGATGGAGATCACCCTCCTGCGCGGCGCGGCCGTCCTGCTGCTGCTCGCGGTTGCCGCCGGCATCGCCGTCCGCAAGCTTCTCCTCATCTACCGCCTGATTCGGCTGGGCAGCGGTCCCGTGCCGCTGGCCCCGATGGGGGTGCGCCTGCGCGATCTCGTGGTGCAGGTCCTGGCACACAGCAAGGTCCTGCGGCGGCCGGCCTCGGGCATTCTGCACTTCTTCATCTTCTGGGGCTTCCTGGTGCTGCTCTCCACCATCGTCCAGGCCTTCGGCGAAGCCTTCGTACCGGGCTGGACGCTGCCGGTGGTCGGCGCGGCGCCATGGTTTGCCTTCCTGCAGGACGTCTTCATCGTGCTGGTCCTCGTCGGGATCGGGATCGCGCTGTGGCTACGCCTGGCAGTCCGCCCGAAGCGGCTGGCCGGTCAGGATCCGGTGGGCGCCTACATGATCCTGGGGCTGATCGTCGGCATCATGATGACTCTGCTGCTGTCGCGGGCGACCGCCGCCGTCCTGGACGCGCCGCAGTGGGCGGCCGGTGCCGTGGTGTCGCGGTTCGTGGCCGGCTGGTTCGCCGGGGCCGCGCCGGGGACGGTGGGAGTGGTCGCCGAGGTGAGCTGGTGGGCGCACCTCCTGATCATCCTGTACTTCCTCACCTGGATCCCCGAGGGCAAGCACCTCCACCTGATCACCCTCGTGCCGAACATCTTGCTGCGCAAGGCCCGCCCGCGCGGCGCGCTGGCGTTGCTGGACGTCGAGCACGCCGACCGCCTGGGGGCCTCCCGCGTCGAGCACTTCACCTGGAAGGACAACCTGGACGTCTTCGCCTGCATGGAGTGCGGCCGCTGCACCGAGGTCTGTCCGGCCAACTCCACCGGGAAGGAGCTCGATCCCCGGCGCCTGCACACCGACCTGCGCAAGCAGCTGGCGAAGGTCGGCCCGGCGCTGCTGGCCGGGGCGGGGGACGTGCCGCGGCCGGCGCTGGTGGGCGAGGTTTTCTCCGAGGCCTTCCTCTGGCAGTGCCTCACCTGCGGCGCCTGCGTGGAGGAATGCCCGGCGACCAACGAGCACATCGACAAGATCGTGGAGATGCGCCGCCACCTGGCGATGGAGGAGGCGCGCGTCCCCGAGACGATGGCGGACGCCTTGCGGAGTCTGGAGGCGCGGGGGCATCCGTTCCGCGGGGCCGGGCTTGCCCGCGACGCCTGGGCCGACGGCGTAGCAGTGAAGCGCCTCCCCGCGGGTGAGCGCGCCGAGTGGCTGCTCTGGGTGGGCTGCGCCGCCGCCCTCAACGAGCGCAACCACGCGCCCCTGCAGGCGCTGGTGCGCCTGTTGCAGGCGGCGGGGTTGGATGTGGGCATCTTGGGCGATGAGGAGGCGTGCACCGGCGACCCCGCCCGGCGGATGGGCAACGAATACCTCTTCCAGACGCTGGCGCGGCAGAACATCGAGACGCTGACGGCCTACGGCGTGACGAAGATCGTCACCCTCTGCCCGCACTGTTACAATACGCTCAGGCACGAGTACCCCCAGCTGGGGGGCCGGTACGAGGTGTGGCACCACACGCAGCTCCTGGCCCGGCTGATCGACGAGGGGCGCATCAAACCTGGCGGCGGCGGCGCCTCCACCATCACCTTCCACGACCCCTGCTATCTGGGCCGGCACAACGGGGAGTACGACGCGCCGCGGCGGGTGCTCGGCGCCATCCCCGGAGCAAAGACTGTGGAGATGGCGCAGTGCCGGGAGCGGAGCTTCTGCTGCGGGGCCGGGGGCGGCCTGTACTGGTTGGAGGACCGGGTGGGCCAGCGGGTGAGCCACGTGCGCACTTCTCACGTGGCGGCCACCGGCGCGCAGGTGGTGGCCACCGCCTGCCCGTTCTGCATGCTCATGCTGGAGGATGCGGCCGCGGCTACGGAGTCGACGGCCCGCCCGCTGGACGTGGCGGAACTCCTGGACCGCAGCCTCGCCGAGGAGCGGCACTGACATGGTGATGCCGGCCCGTCGCCCGACAGTTCCCACGGAGACGCTCTCCACTGTTCCCCTAAAGGTGGTCTACCGCGCCGCGGACGTCGACCTGGACTACCGCCGGGACCTCGGCGATCCCGGCGAGTACCCCTTCACCCGCGGCATCCACCCCGACATGTACCGCGGCCGGCTGTGGACGATGCGGCAGTTCGCCGGGTTCGGCACGGCGGAGGACGCCAACAAGCGCTTCCACTATCTGCTGGCGATGGGTCAAACCGGTCTCTCGGTGGCCTTCGACATGCCCACGCTGATGGGCTACGACTCCGATCACCCGCGGGCGCTGGGCGAGGTCGGGCGGGAGGGGGTGGCCATCGACTCCCTGGCCGACATGGAGATCCTCCTGGACGGCCTGCCGCTGGATCGGGTCACCACCTCCATGACCATCAACGCGCCGGCCAACGTCCTCCTGGCGCTCTACGTGGCGGTGGCGGATGCGCGCGGCATCCCCCGCGACCAGGTGGGCGGCACCACGCAGACGGATATGCTCAAGGAGTTCATCGCCCAGAAGGAGTGGATCGTCCCGCCGCGTCCCAGCATGAAGCTCATCCAGGACATGCTGGTCTTCGGCGCCCGCGAGCTGCCCAAGTGGAACATCATCAGCATCAGTGGCTACCACATGCGAGAAGCGGGCGCGACCGCGGCGCAGGAACTGGCCTTCACCCTGGCGGACGGGATCGCCTATGTGCAGGCCGGGATCGACGCCGGCCTGCCGGTGGATGAGTTCGCACACCGCCTCTCCTTCTTCTTCGACTGCCATGTCGACTTCTTCGAAGAGATCGCCAAATTCCGCGCCGCCCGGCGGATGTGGGCGAAGATCATGCGCGAGCGGTTTGGCGCGCAGAGCCCGCGCTCCTGGTGGCTGCGCTTCCACACCCAGACCGCTGGCGTGAGCCTGACCGCGCAGCAGCCGCTGAACAACATCGCCCGCGTGGCCCTCCAGGCCCTGGCGGCGGTGCTGGGCGGCACGCAGTCGCTGCACACCAACTCCATGGACGAGACCTACGCCCTGCCCACGCAAGAGGCCGTGACCGTGGCCCTGCGCACGCAGCAGATCATCGCCCATGAGACCGGCGTGGCCGGCACGGCGGATCCGCTGGGCGGATCCTACTTCGTCGAAGCCCTGACCACCGAGCTCGAGCGCCAGGCCTGGGAGTACATCCGCCGCATTGACGACCTGGGCGGCATGGTGGCGGCCGTGGAGGCGGGCTTCCCCCAGCGGGAGATCGCGGAGGCGTCCTACCGCTACCAGCAGCAGTTGGAGCGCAGGGAGAAGATCATCGTCGGGGTCAACGAGTTCGTCCAGCCGGAGGAGCAGCCGATTGAGATCCTGCGCATCTCGCCCGACGTGGAACGGCGGCAAGTCGAGCGCACCCGCCGCGTGCGGGCGGAGCGGCAGCAGCGCGCTGCGGCGGAGGCCCTGGCTCGGCTGCGGAAGACGGCGCAGTCCGGCGGCAACACAATGGACGCCATCGTGGACGCGGTGAAGGCGGACGTCACGCTCGGCGAGATCTGCGACGTCTTCCGCGCCGTGTACGGCGAGTACCGCGAGGTGGCCATTATCTAATGGGCAACGGGAAGATCCGCATCCTGATCGCCAAGCCGGGCCTGGACGGGCACGACCGCGGCGTGAAGGTCGTGGCCCGCGCCCTGCGGGACGCCGGGTTCGAGGTGATCTACACCGGTCTGCACCAGACGCCGGAGATGATCGTGAACAGCGCGATCCAGGAGGACGTGGACGCGATCGGCCTCTCCATCCTCTCCGGCGCGCACAACGCCCTCTTCCCGCGGATCATCCAATTACGGCGCGAGCGCGGCGCGGACGACATCGTGGTCTTCGCCGGCGGGATTATTCCGGAGGAGGACATCGCGCCGCTCCGGGCCGCCGGCATCGCCGAGATCTTCACGCCGGGCGTCTCGCTGCAGCAGATCGTCGACTGGGTCCGCGAGCACGTCACGCCCCGGGGGGTGAGAACCTGAGGACGCGGTCGGGGCCGCTGGTGGAGGGTGAGGCCGTCCTCCTCCTCGACCGACGGGGCCGCCGCTATCTCGTCGTCCTCCAGGCTGGGCGCCTCCACGACTTGCGCGGCGGCAAACTCCCGCTCGATTCCCTGATCGGTCAAGAGGAAGGGATCAGCGTGGAGACGTCCCGCGGGGAGCGCCTGCTCGTCCTGCGTCCCACCCTGGCCGAGTTCGTCCTGGAGATGCCCCGCGGCGCGCAGGTGATCTACCCTAAGGACCTCGGCGTGCTGTTGCTCTGGGGCGACGTCTACCCGGGCGCGACGGTGCTGGAGGCGGGAACCGGGTCGGGCGCGCTGACGATGACGCTGCTGCGCGCGGTCGGCTCCACCGGCCGGGTCATCTCCTACGAGGTACGGGAGGACTTTGCCCGGCAGGCCATGCGGAACATCGAGCGCCTGCTCGGTCCAGTGGAGCACCTGATCCTGCGGGCGCAGGACATCTATGCGGGAATCCCGGACGGCCCGGTGGACCGACTCTTCCTGGACCTGCCGGAGCCCTGGCGCGTCGTGCCGCACGCGGGCGAGGCGCTGCGCCCCGGCGGGGTCTGGGTTTCCTATGTGCCCACCGTGCCCCAGGCGCAGCAGACGGTGGAGACGCTGCGCGCGCACGGTCGCTTCGCCAGCATCGAGACCATCGAGACGTTTCTGCGTCCCTGGAACATCGACGGCCTCAGCGTGCGCCCCGCCCACCGCATGGTGGCGCATACCGGGTTCATCACCACCGCGCGGCGGATCATGGGGAGGGAGTAAGAAGGTGGCGCATGTCGAAGGCTCGGTGATCATTGCCGCTCCGATCGAACAGGTCTATGCGCTGGCGAAGGCGGTGGAGGACTTCCCCGACTTCATGCCCGACCTGGAGAGCGTGGAGGTGTTGGAGCGCTGGAACGCCAACACGGTGAGCCGCTGGGTGGGACTGGTGCAGGGGCGAAAGCTTCGCTGGGTGCAGGAGGATGTCTGGGACGACGCCGGCTACCGCTGTTCCTTCCGCCAGCGGGAGGGGGACTTCACCCGCTACGAGGGGACGTGGCGCTTCGCGGCCACGCCGGAGGGCACCCGCACCTCGGTGGAGGTGGACTTCGAGATCAGCATCCCGTTTGCCGGCCCCCTGATCAGCGCCCTGTTGCGGACCTTGATGCGTAAGAATGTTGAGAGTATGCTGATGGCGCTGAAGAACCGCATCGAGCGCCCGGCACCGGCGCCGTCACCACGCGGAACAGGATGAGGAGGTAAATGATGTCCGACTGGCTGCACACCTATATTCGCGCCTTCGTGGGACGCTACCTGAACAACGAACAAGGCCAGGAGATTATCGTCTGGCTGATCGTCCTGTTCGTCCTCTGGCTGGTTCTCGCCGGCCGGCGCGTCGTCGTCCAGTAGGCCGTTCGCGCCAGGTCCCGCCGGACCGGCCTCCCCCGGGGGTGGGGATGATAATGCGGGAGGTGAGCGGCGTGTACATGTGGTTGGAGGTCGTCGTACGGCAATGGATGTCGCGCCTGCGGCGCGACGAGGGTCAGACGGAGATCGTTATCGCGCTGGTCCTCTTCATCCTTATCCTCATGCTGGCGGGGCGGCGGGTGGTCGTGCAGTAACGAGAACCCGCGACGGCCGGACGGTGGAAGCCGCAGCGCTGGGCTGCGGCTTCTTCGTGTGCCCGCGGCGCGCCCACCCCGCGGCGGAGAAAGTTGCCCCCGGGGGACGGAAAGTATAAGATGAGGTTTAATATGCGCACGGCCGCCACTGTGCCTATCGCCCACCCCATTATCGGCCAAGAGGAGCGGCAGCGAATTCTGGAGGTTCTCTCGTCGGGCATCCTTGTGGCGGACCGCATGGTGCGCGAATTTGAGGAAGCCTTCGCCGCCTACCTGGGTCTGCCCCACGCCGTGGCCACCTCCTCCGGGACGACCGCCCTCCAGGTGGCGCTGGAGGCGCTGGGCGTCGGCGAGGGCGATCGGGTGGTGACGTCGCCGTTCACCTTCGCCGCCACCAGCCATGCCATTCTGCACGCCGGGGCGCGGCCGGTCTTCGCCGACGTTAACCCCCGGACGTACAACCTGGAGCCCGACGCGGTCGAGGCGGCGGTGCGGCAGAGTGGAGCGCGGGCCATCGTCGCGGTGCACCTCTTCGGGCTGCCCTGTGACATGGCCGCCATCGATGAGGTCGTCCGTCGGCACAGCCTCGTGCTGGTCGAGGACTGCGCCCAGGCGCACGGTGCCGCCCTCCAGGGCCGCAAGGCGGGGACCTTCGGGCACGCGGCGATCTTCAGCTTCTACCCCACGAAGAACATGACGACGGGTGAGGGCGGGATGGTCGTCACCCCGGACGCCGATGTGGCCCGCCGGGCGCGCCTGCTCGTCGATCCCCGCGCCGCCGGCGAGTACGTCTACGACGTCGTCGGCTACAACTTCCGCATGACGGACATCGCGGCGGCGATGGGCGTGCCGCAACTGCGCCGCCTGGACGGCCACAACGAGACCCGGCGCCGCCACGCCCAGGCCCTGACCGCCGCCTTCCGCGACCTGGACTGGCTGCAGGTCCCGGTGGAGTCCGCCGGAGCCTACCACGTCTACACCCAGTACACCGTCCGCGTGCGGCGGCGGGAGGCCTTGATGGCCCACCTGGCCCCCGAAGGGATCGGACACAAGATCTTCTACCCGATGCTCATTCCCCACACGCCGGCCTACCGCCGGCTGGGCTTTGACGGGGAATTCCCGGAGGCCGAAGCCCTGACGAAGGAGGTGCTCTCCCTGCCGGTCCACCCTGCGTTGTCGGTTGACGATCTCCATCGGATCATCGACGCCGTGCGGAGCTTCCGTCCCCGATGAGCCGTGTGCGCATGGGGGTGGTGGGGCTGGGCCAGTGGGGGCGGCACCACGTCCGCATCCTGGCGCAACTGCCCAGCGTGGATCTTGTCGGCGTCGTGGACCGGGACGGCCGCGAGGCCATCCACCTGGCGCACCGCTTCGAGACACGCCCGTACGAAGACCACCGCGACCTGCTGGGCAAGGTGGACGCGGTGTCCATCGCCGTGCCCACCGCACTGCACTACCAGATCACGCGCGACTTCCTGGAGGCGGGTGCGCACGTCCTGGTAGAGAAGCCGATGACGGTGACGGCGGAGGAGGCCGCCCACCTAGTCGATCTGGCAGCGCGGCAGGACCGCCTGCTGCTGGTGGGGCACATCGAGCGCTTCAAACCGGCGGTGCAGCGCCTCTTCCGGCTGGTGGCGGAACCGCTGGCCATCGAGGCGCGGCGCATGCGGCCGTACGATTCGGGCCGGACGATGGACGTGGGCGTCGTCATGGACCTGATGATCCACGACATCGACATCGTCCAATCCATGGTGCCGGGGCGCTTCGAAGACCTACAGGCCATCGGCGTTTGCGTGCACAACTCGCACGAAGACCTGGCGGTGGCGCGCCTGCGCATGACGACCGGGTGTCTGGTCACGCTGACTGCCAGCCGGGTGGCGGCGAAGAAGACGGCGGAACTGGAAGTGACGATGGCCGACCGGGCCGTGCACCTGGACCTGCTGCGGCAGACGATCACCATTCACCACTTCAACGGGGAGATTCAGCGGCTCACCGTGGAGGGAGAAGAGCCGTTGGAACTAGAATTGCGCCACTTCGTGGAGTGCGTTCGCGGCGGCGCGCGCCCCCTGGTCACCGGCGAGGACGGCCTGCGCTCGCTGCAGGTGACCGAAGCGCTGCTCGCCCGGATGATCCAGATCCGCCCGCCCATCCACGTTTAGCGTTGACATCCCGTTGGGGGACGCTGGAGGTCCGCAGCAGCGCCCGCCTGGATCTGATCGACATCACGGACCGCGTCGCCGCGGCCCTGCCTGACCGCGCCGACGGCGCGCTCGTCCTGTTCACTCCGCACGCGACGGCCGCCCTTCTGCTCAACGAGCACGAGGAACATCTTCTGGGAGACATCCGGGCCTGGCTGGGGCGCGCTGTCCCGGAAGAGGCGTCTTACGCCCACAACCGCATCGACCACAACGCCGACGCCCACCTGCGGGCGATCATGCTGGGGTCGTCGCTGGTGGTGCCGGTCGAAGAAGGGCGGCTGGCGCTGGGGCGGTGGCAGCGGATCTTCTTCGTGGACCTGGACGGGCCGCGGGCGCGGCAGGTGCGCTTCCGGCTGCTGAC
>Ga0209126_1000622_pt1 | contig 11901 bp, 7 predicted proteins | sample RifCSP19_1_FD_184024 | JGI IMG/M metagenome (GOLD analysis project Ga0209126, IMG submission 184024) | Soil microbial communities from Rifle, Colorado - Rifle CSP2_sed 19_1 (SPAdes) (version 2) | ecosystem: Environmental > Terrestrial > Deep subsurface > Rock core/Sediment | place: Rifle...
TTGATGACCGTGCGGGCATTCTCGAAGAGCTCCTCATAGCTCATCGTCAGGCGGGCGACTCCCTGCTCCTGTGCTTTCATCGCCACAGCGGCTGCCTCGCGCGGGAAGACTTCCCAATCGTCCATCGTGGGCAAGATGTGATCCTCATCTAACCGGTTACCGATTTGTTTGGCGAGCGCCTCAGCAGCGGCAAAGCACATGTCATCGGTGATGGTACGGGCGCGCACATCCAGCGCGCCGCGGAAGATGCCCGGGAAGCCTAACGAGTTGTTGACCTGGTTGGGGAAGTCCGAGCGCCCGGTAGCCACGATCGTGGCGCCAGCATCTTTCGCTTCCCAGGGCCAGATCTCCGGCACCGGGTTAGCGCAGGCGAAGACGATCGAATCTTTGGCCATTGTCTTCACCCATTCTGGCTGGATCACGCCAGGTCCGGAGCGGGAAAGGGCGATTACCACATCAACACCTTTCATCGCTTCGGCGATGTCGCCTTGGCGTCCCTCGGCGTTGGTGGTCTGGCACAGGTGCCACTTATCCACGTACTCTGCTTTGCGCATCTCCAGGTCGCGGCGGTGCTTGCCGAGGATGCCCTTGCTGTCCACCATGAAGCACTTGGCTGGATCGGCGCCCCATCCAAAGATTAACCGCGAACAAGCCACGTTGGAAGCCCCGCTGCCAATAAAGGCGATGTGGACTTCGCTCATCTTTTTCCCGACGATCTTCAAAGCGTTGATCAGGCCAGCCAGGGTGACAGTGGCAGTCCCCTGCTGGTCGTCATGCCAGACCGGGATTTCAGCCTTTTCACGCAGGGTGTCCAGGATGCGGAAGCACTTGGGCTGGGAGATGTCTTCCAGGTTGACCCCTCCCCAACCGGGCTGCAACATCAAGACCGTGTTGATAATCTGGTCGGGGTCTTTCGTATCGAGCATGATCGGCACTCCGTCTACCCCGCCCAGATATTTATACAGCAATGCTTTGCCTTCCATCACCGGCAGACCCGCCTTGGGACCGATATCCCCCAGCCCCAGGACACGCGTGCCATCGCTGACGACCGCCACCGTGTTCCACTTGTTAGTGTAGTCATACACCTTTTCCGGGTCGGCAGCGATCGCTCTGCAAGGCGCAGCCACCCCGGGGGTATACCAGATGGCGAAGTCGTTGAAATCCCGCACGCAGCACTTGAGCACCGTCTCTACTTTACCGCGGTAGAAGGGATGCAGGATCATCGCATCCGCCGAGGGCTTGGCTGCCTTAGCTAACAGTTGATCAACAATGGTCGGATCTTTTTCCTTCAACATGATTATTCTCCAGTTCACTGTTGCAGATACGAGTCAGCGTAAATCACTTTGTTGAGCAGGATCTGGATAGTTTTCCAGATTGCGACTTGTTCCGGGTCGCTCAAGTCAACATCATCGAAAGCCGGCTCTTCCATCGCAGCGATGCGGTCGGCAATCTTCAAGTAAAGGCGGCCGACAGGGGTGGAATCGTCCCGCGTTTCAATGATATGGACTGTCTTTTTCAATTCCCGATCGAGGGGGTCAGCGATCATCATTTTCAGACCCACGCCCATCAACATGGCGCAGCAAACCCGGTTGATCAATGGCCGGTTTTCATGCGGCACAGCGTTAGATACGTTGGATAGGCCAATGGAGATGGTCGGAGGTGGATCCCAGGCATACTGCAGGGTGCGCACAGCCTCGATCAGCTGCGGGCAATACTCCTGGCAGCCTGAGACAGTCAGCACCAGGGGATCGATAATCAGATTCTGCATCGGAAAATCGATCTCCATCATGCGAGGGATCAATTTCTCAAGGGCGATATTCACTCGTTCATCAGCAGCCACCGGGATCCCGCTGGCCCCCATCGTCAGGGCGATCAGGCGCGTGTCGTACTTTTTAGCTACCAGAGGCACTTTCTCCAGGCGTTCTGGTTCTGCCGAGGTGGAGTTAATGATCGGCTGAGCCTTGCTGATTTTCTTCAGGCCGGCTTCAATGCCGAGTAAGTTCGTCGTGTCGAAGCTGAGTGGGACGTCGACCACCGCTTCGACTGTCTCGACGATCCACGGAAAGACTTCTTCTCCGTCTTTCTTGCGCGGTCCCAGGTTCAGATCAAGGGCGGAAGCGCCAGCCTCGACTTGTTTGACCGCCAGTTCCTGGAAGAAACGGGCGTTCTTCGCGGCGAGCGCCTCCTTGACCTTATCTGAAATGATGTGGATATTCTCTCCAAGGATATACATGGGTGCCCTCCCTTACATTTTCTTGTCTGATATGGCTGCCTCTACCGTCGGAAAGCGGGAGAGGTCAGTATGCGGTAAAAACAACGCTGACATGAACGCTTCGTAGAAAGTGTTATCCGCGGATAACTCGATGTAAGTCATCCGCGAGGCGATTTCCCTGACGCGTGCCCGCGCCTGGTGATCTAACAAAGCCAGGTATGCGCCGCGCACAGCGGTATTGCCCAGGAATTGAAACCTTTCCCAGGGTAAATCTGGGAGCAGGCCGATATCGATCGCCTTTTCGACGTTGATGTACTTGCCGAAGGAGCCACCAATCAGGACCTGCTCTGCCCATTCCAGGGGGATGCCGACACTATTGGCGAGGATTGTGAAGCCAGCGTAGATGGCTGCCTTGGCGCGCAACAGGTTGTCAACATCCACGTGGGTGATGGCGATGTCCCTTCCATGTCCCGTCTCTGCTGCCCAGGCGATGACATACTCCCAGCCGTGGTCACCTTCGCGGATGCGCGGGGTATCCTGTTGGTAATTGAAGTTGCCAGATTTGTCGACCACGCCGGTCAAGAACATCTCCGCCAGCAGGGCGATCAAGCCACTTCCGCACAGACCACGCGGCTTGACCCCGCCGATTACGCGGTAGGTTGGATTAAGCGTGTCACCGTTGATCCACACGTCTTCGATGGCGCCTTTGGTGGCGCGCATACCGTGCGCGACTCCCGCGCCTTCGAATGCCGGACCGGCTGAGCAGGCGCAGGTAACCAGCCATTCGCGCGAGCCCAGCACGATTTCTCCGTTGGTTCCCACGTCCATGAAGAGGGTGATCTTTTCAGCATCGTCCACCCCAGAAGAGAGTACTCCCGCGGTGATATCCGCTCCGACAAAACTGGCGACCCCTGGTAGACAATCCACCGTCCCGTCGGGGTGGATGTCGATCCCAACCTCACGTGCAGTCAGGGTGGGCATTTGATTCACGACCGTGATGAACGGCATTAAGCGGATGTTCTCGGCAGGGATGCCTAACAAGAGGTGGATCATGGTACTGTTGCCAACCAGGCTTGCTTTGACGATATCCCTGGGGCTGAGCGGCGGGTCTGACTTGACCCGTTTACAAGCCTGGTCGAGCAGCTCGTTGATCGTCTCCAGCACCAGGGAACGCATCTCTTCACCGCCGCTGTTTTTGCTGGCGTAGATAATGCGCGATACCACGTCTTCGCCGCGCGCGATCTGCTTATTATATTGAGCGACCTGGGCAGCTACCTTGCCGCTCCGCAAGTCGACCAACCATACAGTCACCGTGGTCGTGCCGATATCGATGGCTGCCCCCCATAAGGGTGTCTCGCTCAGGGGGGAGCCAGGGCGAACATCGATCAGGCGCGGCGGCGATCCGGGCCGGTCCCAGGCTTGTGTATCCAGGATGGCAGAGACACACCACTCGCTTTGGCGAAGAACATCGCTCAGGTGTCGTATCAGCCCAAGCGAGGCATGCATATCTTCAATACCGGCTTGCTGGCGAAGCGCGGTCTGCAGGCGGCTCCAGTCGTCCCGCTGGTCACTCATGTCTGGAGGTGTCAAAGTTATCGTTACGGCTTGGATCGTCTGGTCGTAGGCGGCGTCGTAACCTGGCGGGACAGTCACCTCAACAGCAGTGCGGTCGCTGGTCAGGAGCCGTTCGATTTTCTCTTGCGGCGGGATGGCGACAGAGATATCCCCTTCGATGACAGTCTGGCAGGCCAGAGCAAATCCCTGGGCGATATCCTCCTCAGACAAGCGGATGGTGCTTCGCCGGCGGACGTTCCCGGAAGTGACCTGGAGCGCACACCGTCCGCAACGTCCCTGTCCACCACAAGGTTGCATCAGCTCTACCCCGGCCGAGCGCGCTGCTTCGGCGAGAAGCGTGCCGGTCGGGACACTCACGGGGGTTGAAACTATATCAAAGTGGACAGTGTGTTCGACCATGATAAAGTGATCCGTGATGCGTGAAACGTGAAGGTATAAACGAAAGCGTTTATGGTGAAATTCTCGTTTTACATTTCACACTTCGCACATTACTTCTTTCACAACTCGCAATTCTCACAACGCCTGCTTCATGAAAGCCGGCAGGTCCACCGCCTCGCGCGGTCCAACCAGGATTTCCCAGCCGGGCAGCTCTTCTTCCAGCTCGCCGGAGAGCACCGCTACATGGCCTGGAATCACAACCCGCTTACGGCTGACTTTATCAGCCACGGAAAAGCCTTTAACCGCCTTGGCGATCCGTTCGGCGTCGAATTTCCCCGCCGCCCAGGCTGTGAGAACGCTCATCCCCTCTGCATCGGTGACAACTAACCAGGCCGGCAGTCCGGAGCCTTCGACTTCATTGGCGACACTGAAATAAGTGATGCTGAAGTTGGTCGTGACCAAGACCGGGTCTTCTGGTTTGGGGTTATTTATTTCATACAGCCCCGGCTGGACCTGGATGGGTTTCTGGGGGTCGGTGTAGATGTTTTGGCGCAGGACCAGCAGAGGATAAATCACCTCGGGGGCAAAATGGTCTATCACGATGAAACCGGCATACTTGGCGATCGATTGAGCTGCCAACATCGGTTCCAGGGTTGGATCGCCAACGTCGCCTGGGAAAGTGATCACGGGATAGCCTAAGGGGCGGAAGTTCTTTTTGAGGGCCAGGCGGCGGATTTGAGTGGCGTGGGTCAAAGCCGGGCCAAAGGTGCGTCCGCCAGGGTCGAGCACCAGGTCTTCCACGCCCTTGGACTTGACCTTTTCGGTGAGATCAGCCAGTTCCTCCAACGTGCTGGCGATCACAGCCAGGGCTGCGTGGTGCTTATGGGCAAGATCGGCCATTGCTTCCCAGTTCTGCGCATCTGCCCCATAAATTAACGGGCTTTCGCCATTCACTGCCTGCAGCCCGGCAGCCAGGATTTCGGGATTGCGACTTATCAGGATCAAGGGGCGGTGGCTCGCCTGGCGGACGGCAGTGACCGCTGCGGAGAATGTGGCGGCATCGCCAGACAGCGAAGCGACTGCAAATCCGTCCAGAACCAGGTCGATGCCGACATAATTAACTTTGAAACTATCGGCATGCGCCACTTTAGTTTTGATCTCTTCCGGAGTTTCCGTGTCGCGATAGCGGACGAACAAGCCAGGCATGTTGTAAAAAGTCTTTTCATGCCGGAATAAGACAACTTCATTGCCGGCTTTCACCTCGAAGCCATCGGATTTCAGTACCACCAGGCGGATCGGCGGGGCAGCCGATTCAGCCAGCTGCGCTTTGGATTCCTCACTGACATGCGGGCAGGCCGAAAGTTCTACTTGCTTGGCGGCCAGCTTCATGGCAAAGGCCAGGCAAGTCGGGAAGCCACAATCTTTGCAGTTCGTTTGGGGTAGGAGTTTGTAAATTTGGATTCCAGATAGGGCCATGGTTGTTTCTCCAATCGACGATTGACGAAAGACGAAGGACGAGGGATAAGGATGCCTTGGTCTTTGGTCGTTCGTCTCTAAGCGGTTTGGGGTACCGCCATCAGATCGGTGATCACAATGCGAAGGCGCCTGACGCTCTCTGGGTGGCGGAGCACCAAAATATCGGCGCCGGACTCCAGGAGGGTAGTGGCTGTCATAGTCTCCCAGTTGATCGCGCGTCCCAGCCAGTCTCCCCAGGCCTCGGGAACGCCTTCCCCGACTTTGGATTCCTTAGCCTTCCAGGCCTCAAAGCCGGGTGTGACGATCATCGGCAATTGGGTCATCGAGTCACCTTGCAAGGCCGCCAGCCGCAAGCGCTCCATCGCCGAAAAACCATATTCGATGCCGTATCCCAACGCGCCAGTGGTGGGGTCCATCAGAATGCGATCGAGCGGGAAGCCCATATCGCTGATCAGGATATTGAGTTGCTTGGCCAGATTGACATCCATCGGGGTGCGGGCACTGACCAGATGGCCGTTTGCCATGGCAGTCGCCACGATGGTGCGGTAATTCTTGTCTTCACACAATCCCAACACCAGGCGTTCGCCCTTGGTCGCTTCGGCCACTGCTACCAGCAATTCGTTATCCAATTCAGCCTGCCCGGGGCCGAAGACGAGTAAAGGTAGGCCGCAGACCCCGAGAACAGCCTTGACCGCGGCCACAGCGGCCTGCGGGGTGTTGGGGTTACCTGCCGCGTCGGTCAGGCTGAGGGAGAGTTGGATCAGGTCTGCGCCCGCGGCTTCGGCGGCTTTGGCCCAACTGACCGGGTTTTCGGCTGCCTCGCCCCAGGCTTTAAGTAGCAGGGGCGACCAATCATCTGGGCGGCGATCCTTGATCTCTACCGCGATCGCCGGTGGGTTGGGCATTTCGCTTTCGAAGTGCAAGAATGGCATGGATTTCTCGCCACCGACGGTGATCGTCCGGTGGCGTGTGCCACCTTCCGCAGCCGTCGCCCCCAAGCTGATGGTGCGGATAGCGCCAGGCCACTTATCTATGGGTATTTCGATGGGCATGGGCTTATACTCCTTGTTGCAAAGTTTATTTCTTAATCATATAAAAAGGGATAGAAGAAAGGTGAACAGGTCGCCACGCCAAACGCCAGAAGGTTGCGCACCAACCGCGAGTAAAAAGTATGAAGGATGAAGGTGGTTCGTCGCTCATAAGTACTGCCTTCATCCTTCTTCATCCTCTAGAAAATCGGATCCATTACCAGCGCTGGATGGCTCTTCTCCTCCATCCAGATGAGCAATTCTTCCACTGTGGTGGCATTCCGTTCGTCTGCGATCTTGTCGATCATGTCGGGATCACCTTCGCGGATTGCGACTGCCTGGAATTCTTCAGCCATAGTCTCCTTGAGCACTTTGCTCATCCACACCACGCGCTTGAAGCCGCCATCGGCGTAGATGAACTTGGGACTGATCAGGTAGTACTTGCCGACGCCCATCACTCCAGGAGTCTGTAAGCCGCCGCCAGCGACGCCAGCTAATGTGCTGAAGGTCATCCCAGCAGGGGTCATGCTGGTGTCCTCGCGGCTGACAACCATCACGCCATTGGCTTCTGGGATCAGCATGACGATGCACTCGAAGCAGCCGCATGCAGTCATGGGGTTTTCCATGATGGAGTACATGGCTACTTCTTGAACCACGCCGTGCGAACCGATCTTGGCATAATCGTTGGTACCGGTCCAATATCCCTTGAGCGGGTCGACCGATTTACCTAGTTTGATCGGCTGGTTGGGGCCAGTGGGATTGATGCTAAAGGAAGCCTTGCAGTCCAACCAGTTGTATGCGCCGCACAGACCCAGCCGTTCTGGGCTGATTACGCAAACATGGTTCGGGGCGAAGGATTGGCACAGGGTACAGGAGTAGAACTCTTCGACCGAGCTATCCACCAGGTCGGCCAGGCGTTTGTTGCGGAAATCGTAAGCTTGCCGGGCTTTACCCAGCCATTCCTGCATCAGGGTTGGTTCGGTGTAGATGGTGACCTGCACCTTGTCTACGATAGCGCCGAAATCGTCGTGGAAGCGAGCATGCAAGATTTTACCGAAGTGCTCCAAGTTGAAACCCTTATCAGCGGCTGCGCTAGAAATGCGGATCCAGGCGATATCGCGCTGTCCGATATGCTGGATTCCAGAAGCGCCGTTAATAAAGTAGTGAATCTGGCGTTCGAGCACTGGCTCGAAGTCTTCCTGCATCTGCCGGCCGGCGACTCTCACCACGATGCCCATGTCCAGGCTGCCCTGGGAAGGCACGTCTTCGAACCCAGGCCCCACGACCTCGACCTTGCCATCCACGACTTCGTCCAGGGGAGCCATGCGCAGGAATTCGAAGCAACGCGAGTATTTACCGCCGAATTCGATGCGCATATCAGATTTCCGCACCACCTCGCCTTCAAAGGCTGAACCGTAGGGTACCGGCACGGGGACATCCGCCATCTTGACCTTGACGCCGCGCACCTCGATGCACTTCTGTACCAGCCTTTCGGCGCGTTCGAGATCGTCTTTGCCCTCGATTTCGTTGAAAGGCATGCTGACAACATGCTCGTAAGTGGTGACGCCGGTCGGCAAGATCTCGGGGATGACGGTGTCGGCGATAACCGGGAAGCCGAAATTAATCGCCCCGGCTGCTGCGGCGTACTTCAAGTCGTCCACCTCGCCCAGGGCGAGCACAAAGGCGAAGACGCGGTTTTTGTTATAGAGCAGGATGTCGCGCGCCATACCACCCTTTAAGCCTCCAAAGGTCAACGCCGAGCGGACGGCAAAGCCAAGTGCATAGATGGCGCTGATCGTGTCAGTGCCGAAGGGCACCGTGTAGGTGTCGTAACCCAATTCGACGCCTTCCTCGTTCAACTGGTGGATGATACTGCGCCCGTTCACGTTGCCAGATAGGAAGGTCAGGATGTTGCGCCGCTGGAGCTCGCGCACGATTTTTACTGCCACCTCGTTAGTCCTGGCAGCGCCAACGATGGCCGCGAAACCAGGCATGCGCCCGTCCACCAGCTGGATGCCCCATGAGCGCAACTGGATATCGTCAATCGGGCCGTTCAGGTGACTGTCGGCGCCATTGCCGCCCAGGTTTGCGTCTGGGCTGGTGAAAGCCGTGCCACCGGCCAGCTTGAAACCGGGCATAGTTTCCGGTTGCAGCTGATAGGCGAAACGCACCGCCTCAATCGTCTCCGCAGCGAGCAGAGTCGCCATACCGCTGTCCAGGGTTTCCCCCAAGTATGGCGTCCAGTGCTTGGAGGAGGGGGTGGGATGCAAGAGCTGGCGAGCGTGTTGGATGACCGGTTTCAGCTGCCCCAGGGTCTCGATCTGGACTCCCGTCATACCGAGAATCAAGGGCAGATAATAGGCCGTGTTGGGGAAGGAAACCGGAGTCTCTGGCCCTTTTTCCTGCAAAGCCTTTTGGAGCATGAGCTCAGCTTCGGTGACCAGGGCGTTAGCGCCACGAATGGCGCGGGTAGCAATGTATTTTGACATAGTTTCCTCTCCTCTAGTCCGCAGCCACGCCGTAAAGGGCGGCCACGCGTTGCTCAAGCGGCAGTTCCTCGAGTTCAAGCATACGCGCATCTCCGCTCTTCCCAAAGCGATTAGCATCGTATGCAGGCAATCCGAGGGCCGCGCGCTTCTTGTCGATATGCTCGAGTGTCGAGCGGATCATCTCGTCGGGATCGGCGATAAACTCCAGCTTGCCGCCGTACAGTTTTTCCCAACCTTCGCTGATATAGCGCAGCACGATGTCGCTGTCTTCGACTCGGTCAGGCATACCGCTGACTGGTGAAGACCCGCCGAAGATAACATACGCGCCAGAAGCCACACAATACGTGGCGATGGCCAGGGCTTTCTCGCTCATCCATTCAGGCGCCAATCCAACCGCTGGCACCTGATCGATATCGTCGCCCAGCCCACCTTCCTCGACCATCTGGGTGAGCACGGTCAGGATGCGGGTGTTGTCCACGCAAGAACCCATGTGCAGTACAGGAGGGATGCCGACAGCTTCGCACACTTCGCGCAAACCTGGGCCAACCTGGTCGAGGCCGGCTTCGCCGAGCAGTAAGCCCAGCTTGGCACTGGCGATGGCACCACAACCAGTCTGCACGATCAATACATCTTGTTTCAGAAGATCCCGGACGACTTTGGTGTGCAAGTAGTCTTGCGAGCTGCGCGGGTTGTTGCATCCGACGATCGCCGCCACGCCGCGGATCCTCCCGGTCATAATAGCGTCATTGAGCGGCCGGAAGGAAGACCGGTAGGAACCACCGAGCATGTAATTGATATATTCGTGGGAGAAGCCTGGGATCAGGTCTTCACGCACCTGCGGGATGTGGGTTTCGCCACGATTCTGGTAGTTGTCGATGGCAGTACGCAGGATTTGCTTGGCGATAGTCAGCGCCTTGTGCTCATCGAACTCGATGTGGGTTGCGCCTTTGATCTTCACCTTGGGGGAGGTGGTGATCACCTTGGTGTGGAAATTCCCGGCCAGATCGACCAGAGCCTGCATGATGCACTGGACATCTACTACCATGGCTTCGACCGACCCGGTCAGGATGGCCAGCTCCTGGTGGAGGAAGTTGCCAGCAGCAGGGATGCCCTGGCGCATGAGGATCTCGTTCGCCGTGCAGCAGATGCCAGATAGGTTAATGCCTTTCGCTCCGGCGGCTTTGGCGTATTCGATGATCTCGGGGTCTTGCGAAGCGGTGACGATCATTTCGCTGAGGGTTGGTTCGTGACCGTGAACGACCACATTGACCATATCGTCCTTCAGCACGCCCAGGTTGGCCTGCCCAAGCAGCGGGGCGGGCGTCCCGAACAGGATGTCGGCCACATCGGTGGCGATCATGCTGCCACCCCAACCGTCAGCCAATCCCGTGCGGATAGCATGTTGCAAGATGTGTTCCGGGTCCTGGTCATCACCAATATGGGTGCGGTGCAAGGCTTCGACGACTTCCCGGTCGATGCCGCGCGGGATCACACCGCGCTCTTTCCATAATTCCTGGCGTTTCTTGGGGGCGCGGATGACCGGAGCGATGGCACCTTTTTGCTGGCCGAATTGCGAGATATATAGATCGGCCAGGTCGTTGGCGATCTCCTCGGGAGAGCGCTTCTCGATCGGGATGTCGTATTTGGCGGCAATCGTGCGCAGCTTAGCTACATCCTTGATCGTGTAGCCTTCGGCGACTCCTTCGGCCACAGCTTTGAGGGTGAAAGCCATGTCCCGCCCGTGGTCTGAATGGGCTGCGCTCCCAGCGGCGATGGCGCGGATCAAGTTGCGCGCCTGGATCGTATCTATGGTGGCGCCACAAATACCGGTTTGCCCTTCTTTAGTCAGGCGGCAGGGTCCCATGCCGCACAATTTGCAACACATCCCGGCTCCACCGACGTTGCAGGGAGCGAGATTGTCCGCCCGGGTGAAGGCTGTGCTGATCCCCAGCTCGTCTGCCCGGATCAGCATGGCTTGTGCTGCAGGGTCGATTGTTTGTTCCTCTATGCTTCTTTTTCGAGCCATCGCTAATTCTCCTCATCCATGGTTTTAATAACGCCCATCCCTGGACAAGGCCACAATGGACGTCCAACTTCTCCAACATTCTGCGCGAAGCTAATCGCATGCTTGGTCTGCTCGTAGATGGCGGTGTGACGGAAGAAGATTTCATCACCGTTCTTGGAGGTGGCTGGGGAACCTTTTTCAGTGATGACTGACCAATCGCCAAGGTAGCCCGCTTCCTCGAGTTTTACACGAACTTCAAGATCGTTTACTTTCTCTGGGTCGTACGTCACCTCGACCACCTGGAAGGCGCTGCTGGCATAGACATCGCTTACGCCGGGTATCGCCAACAGGATGCGCCTCACTTCGAGGACATGGTGATCGCCATACATGGTTGGAAGTTCAAGAGTGGTCTTTTTCATGAGCACCTTTCCCTGTTTAGATTGTTTCCAAACTAGTTAATATGTCGGGAAATCTGGCTATTTCCCTAGATATAGTATAAATAGGCCTTCAGATTGTTTTTAGTACCACCTGTCACGAATAGTTTGGATATTTGTCACACCTGCCTGGAAAGGCGCTTCTTTGTGCTGGGTCTTGACGAATGAGTGGTGAACATATATAATAAATCAGGTAAATTTAGTCTAATCTAATTAATAATTTCAGTAAATCACAGATTCAGAAATTTGGAGCTTCGCAGTATCGATTTCAGTCGCTTTCTTGCCTGAAATCAGCCAAAAACAC
>Ga0209126_1000624_pt1 | contig 11899 bp, 10 predicted proteins | sample RifCSP19_1_FD_184024 | JGI IMG/M metagenome (GOLD analysis project Ga0209126, IMG submission 184024) | Soil microbial communities from Rifle, Colorado - Rifle CSP2_sed 19_1 (SPAdes) (version 2) | ecosystem: Environmental > Terrestrial > Deep subsurface > Rock core/Sediment | place: Rifle...
AGCGTGCACTCCATCGGCGGCGCGTCGTTCATCGACGTCACCAACCCCAAGGTCCACAGGTACCTCGCCGAAGGCGTGGGCGACCGCTCGGATGGGCCCTTCGGTTCCGCGATCACCGACGCCGATGCCCACGAGGTCCACAGCGTCTTCGTCTGGGAGGACGAGAACGGCACGACCACGGACTCCGACGACACGGCCTATGCCGTCACCGTGGACAACGAGGAGCAGTGGGACGTCGACATCCTCGACATCACGAATCCGCGCAGCCCCGTGCTGATCGCCGAGTACGATCTGAACGCGCTGTTCCCGCAGATCATCCAGAGCGATCTGGGTTCAGGCTCGTCATTCCTGCACGACATGGTCGTGAAGAAGATCGGCGGCAACTACGTGATGCTCCTGTCCTACTGGGACGGGGGCTACGTGGCCATGAACGTCAACGATCCGACGGCGCCCGTCTACATCGCCGACACGGACTTCACCAGCCCGGACCCGCTTCTCCTCGAGCGGACGGGCGCTAGCCTGCCGCCGGAGGGCAACGGCCACCAGTCCGAGTTCTCGCTGAACAACGACTTCGTCGTCGCCGCAGACGAGGACTTCGGCCCGTTCACGCCGTTCATCTCGATCGGCGGTGGCGCGCAGAAGCCCTTCAGTGCCGGCACCGCAACCGGGCCGAGCCTTGGCGCGGGCGACACGCTGGCTGGTCCCACGAAGTTCGTCGGACAGGCGTGCACGTCCGCTCCGGCGCCCGGCGGGGCCAGCGTCATCGCGGTCATCGAGCGCGGCGGCTGCACGTTCCAGGTGAAGTTCGACAACGTCACGGCTGCCGGCTATGTGGCGGGGATCGTCTTCAACACCAACAACCCGGCGTCGCCCGCGCCCATTTGCGAAGGCCTCGTCAACATGCAGGCGACGGTCACGATCCCGTCCTTCTTCGTGGCCCGATCGGCTGGCTTCGAGATCCTCGGTGTGGCTGGGTACAACCCGGCGAACTGCCCAGTCGGCGCGAATCCCGGGCTACCGGCAGTCGGCGCCGCCGGCCTGTCGATCTCCCTCACCGTCGCGTTCGACGGATGGGGCTACGTCCACCTGTACAGCTATCCGGCCATGACCGAGCTCGACACATACGCGATCCCCGAGGCACACGACTTCACCAAGGCGACCGGCTTCGGCGACCTGTCGGTCCACGAGGTCGCGATGTCCGAGCAGGTCAATGACATCGCCTACTTCTCGTACTACGCCGGCGGCTTCCGCGTCGCTCGGATCGTCGGCGGCCAGCTGAATGAGGTCGGCCGCTTCATCGACGATGGAGGCGACGGCGGCAACAACTTCTGGGGCGTCCAGGTCTGGCAGCACGCCGGCAAGGAGTACGTCCTTGCCAGCGACCGCGACTATGGCGTCTACATCTTCGAGTACACGGGACCGGGCAGCCCGAACGACTGATGGTCCGTCACTGACGTGACAATCCACGGGGCCGGCGGCGACGCCGGCCCCGTGGAGATTCCCGGACGTCGCAGGGGCACGGGGTAGATGCCCCCTCTTCAGGGCAGTCATGGCCTGGAGCCGCTGGCGGTTCGACCGTCCGGTTCACCAGCCGCGCGGCGCGTCCAGTGCTGCGGCGATCTCCCGGCGCGTGGGCATGCTGGCTTGGGCGCCGGGCAGGCGCGTCGAGAGCGCCGCCCCGGCGACGGCCCAGCGCGTCGCATCTCGCAGCGACGCGCCGCGGGCGAGCTCCGCCGCGAGGATGCCCTTGAAGGCATCGCCCGCGCCGGTGGCGTCCCGGACCTCGACCCGCAGCGCCGGCAGCCGCTCGATGCCGGAATCGTCGGCCACGAGCACGCCGTCCGCGCCGAGGGTCACGAGCACCGGCGCGCGCGTGAGCCAACGCAGGACGATCGCCGCCGCCTCCTGCTCCTCCTCGCCCGATAGCGTCGTGGCCTCCCCGCGGTTGGGCGTCAGGATGGGGTGCAGCTCGGCCAGGCCGGGTGGCAGGGGCCGGGCGGGCGCGGGATCGACGACGGTGGTCAGCCCGTGTTTCGCGGCCCAGCCGGCGGCGGCCAGGACGGCTGCGTCGCCGACCTCGAAGCCGATGAGGCAGACCGCCCCCGGGCCCGGCTCCTCCATCGCCAGCGCCGCTGCCACCTGGTCGCCGGTCAGCGCGGCGTTCGCTCCGGATGCCACGGCGATCTGGTTCTCGCCCGCGGAGTCGACGACGATGAGGGCCACGCCCGTGGCCACGCCGGTCAGGCGCACCACGCCATCCGTGTGCACGCCTTCCGCCCGCAGCCCCGCCAGCGCCTGGCGGCCGACGTCGTCGTCGCCCACCGCCGCCACGAGCCGCACGCGCGCCCCGACGCGCGCCGCCGCCACGGCCTGGTTGGCGCTCTTACCGCCGTTCTTGCGCTCGAAGACGCCGCCCGTCACGGTCTCACCGGGGCCGGGAAGTCGCGCCACGAGGGCGACGAGGTCGACGTTGACCGAACCGACGACGATGACCTCGCCGGGTCCGCGCTGATCCTCCACGGATCCAGAGTAGCGCCGTTGGCGGCGAGGGTCAGTCGGTCGTGGCGGGCTGCGCAGGCGGTACGCCGATGCGATAGGCCACGAACGACCCGGACTCGAGGCGGGACATGACGACGACCTCGTCGCCGACCTTCAGGTCGGTGAGCGTGGCCGGCTCGCGGTCCTTCCGAACCCTGGTCTCGTCGGTCGTCTTGAGCGTGACGGTGCGGCCGTCCTTCTCCTTGACGCTGATCGTGCCGCCGCCGATGGCGGAGATCGTGCCGTGGTCTACGGCGAAGGTCACGATGCCCTTGTCGGGCAGATCGACGGTGGCTTCGAGGTGCACCAGGCGCTGCAGGCGATGAAGGAGGCGACCCGCACGATGGCCGAGGCGCTCGGCGGCCGTCGCGTCAGCGTCGCCGGGCAACGGACCGGGGTCGAGGAATGCTCCCAGGCCGATGGCCTCGGGCGCGGCCGGTGGTGTGGCGGTGTCGGTGGCGAGGACGAGGCCGGCGCCGAGGGCGCCGAGGACGACCAGGGCAGACGCCACGAGGGCGAGCCGCCAGCGGGGGATGCGATCCACGGTGAGAACCTCCAGGGATGCGATGTTCGGGCGGACGGTGCCGCCGCTCGTGGGAACCTTCGGCCGGTCCGGTCAACGTGGCGACCCGCGCACGTAAACGCTCGGTAAGGCCTCAGCCGGGTAGCTTCAGGGGCTCCCCGTCGCGGACGACGATCGCGGGCTGCGACGCGCCAGGCGGGAACCAGGTCGCGGCCCCTTCGCCGACGCAGCGCCAGTCGCGTTCGGAGCCGACGAGCGCCGTCCGCTCGGCCAGCCCCAGGACGCCGAGGCCGGCCGGGGCTTGCGCGCGGAGGCGGTCGACGGAGGTCTCCGCTCGGAAGTGGGGCACGACGACCAACCCCGGCACGAGCCCCAGGCCGGGCACGCCGCCATCCGGCGTCGGGCACCAGGCCCCGAGCGCCATGGCACCGGCGCCGGCGCCCCATACGGCGGCGCCCCGCGCCCGCGCCGCGAGGATCGCCCGCCAGGCGAGCGTATCGCGCAGGATGGCCGATATCAGGTCCGGATCGCCGCCGGGCAGGACCACCAGGTCGGCACTCGCGATGAGCCCGGCGACCGCCCCCTCCTCCGCCGAGAGCCGGTCGACGACGCCGGCCACGTCCACGCGAATGAGGATGTCGTCCTCGGCGGCCACCTCGCGCAGGAAGCGGCCGACGCTCGCCGCCACGAGGTCGGGCCGGCCGCGCGCCGCGGCCGTGGGCAGGATCACGACCCGCCGCGCCGCCGGGTCGCCGGCCGTGCCCGGCAGGCACGCCCGCGACCGTTCGAGGGCCGGGACGGCGGCCAGCTCGAGGAGCGTCCGTGCGACGCGTTCGTCGCCGGGCATCGCCTCCCCGCCACCGTGCAGCGCGATGGGCGCCTCGACCATGGCCGCATCCTAGACCGCCCGGGCACTGCGGGCAGGCGATGTCGTAGACTCTCCGACGGTCCGCCGGGAGCCTGATCCGCTCCGCGGAGTCCACCGACCCGGCGCGCACAGCCCGGGCTCCTGCCGTCAACCAGCCGCCGTGGGGTCCCCGTGTACCGACTCACCGAGCTTGCCGTCCGACGCGCCTCCGTCACCTTCCTCCTGGCCGCCGCGGTGTTCGTGGCCGGCATCCTGTCGTGGGGCAGCCTGAAGTCGGAGCTTCTGCCCGACATCGACTTCCCCATCGTGACCGTCATCACGCCCTATTCGGGCGCGGGCACCACCGACGTGGCCGAGCAGGTGACGAAGCCGGTGGAGCGAACGCTCAGCGGGGTCGCGCGCGTGACCTCGCTGCGCTCGACGTCGGCAGCGGGCCTCTCCATCGTCGTGGCCGATTTCAGCTACGGCACGGACATCAAGGCCGCCGTCGCCGACATCGAAGCCAGCCTGCGCTCGGCCGGCCTGCCCTTCGGGGTCTCGCCGCTGGTCACGACGCTGAACATCAATGCCTTCCCCATCCTCTCCTTCACCGTCCAGGGCAGCGGCTCGACCGAGGTCGGGGCGCTCGTGCGCGACCAGGTCGTGCCCGAGCTGGCCGGCATCCCCGGCGTGGCCAGCGTCGACGCCACGGGCGGCGACCTGGAGCGCGTCGAGGTGATGCTCGATCCGCTCAAGCTCGCCGCTTCGGGGATCAGCGTCCAGCAGGTGAGCGGCGTCCTGCAGGCCAACGACCTGACCTCCCCATCGGGGACGATCGTCAACGGCGAGGCGACCCTGCCGGTGACGACCAGCCATCGCTTCCGGACCATCGACGAGATCCGCGACCTCATCGTCGGCTTCGAGCAGGTGCCGCCTCAGGCGGAGTCGGGCGCACAGCCGGCGCCGAAGCCGATCGCCATCGGCGACCTGGGAACGGTCGAGTTCGCGCGCGACCCTGCGGCAGGCACGTCGCGCACCGACGGCACGCCGTCCGTGGCGCTCTCCGTGGTCAAGTCCAGCGACGCCAACACGGTCGACGTGACGAAAGCGGTCGAGGCACGCATGGCCGACCTGAAGGACCGACTGGACCTGACGGTCGTCTACGCCTTCCGCAGCGCCGACTTCATCGAGCAGTCGATCGAGGGCCTGGTCCGCGAGGGCGGCCTGGGCGCCGCGTTCGCCGTCTTCATCATCTTCATGTTCCTGCTCAACGTGCGCAGCACGCTGGTGGCCGCGATGAGCATCCCCCTCAGCGTCATGGCCGCGCTGCTGCTCATGCTCGTCGGCGGCGTCAGCCTGAACATCATGACCCTGGGCGGCCTGGCCGTGGCCGTCGGCCGGGTCGTCGACGATGCCATCGTCGTCCTGGAGAACATCTTCCGGCACCACCGCGCCAACCGCGAGCCGATCCGCCAGGCGGTCATCGAGGGGACCCGAGAGGTCGCGGTGGCCATCACCAGCTCGACCATCACGACGGTCGCGGTCTTCCTGCCCATCGGTTTCGTGGGCGGTCTCGTGACGCAGTTCTTCCTGCCCTTCAGCCTGACCGTCACCTTCGCGCTGCTGGCCTCGCTCGCGGTGGCCCTCACGGTCGTGCCCGTGCTGGCCTACTTCCTCGTGCCGCGCGTCAAGCACGCGCCGGGTGCCGGCGAGGTGGGTGCCAAGGACACCTGGGTGCAGCGCATCTACACCCCGCTCCTGCGGCTCGCCCTGCGCTTCCGCGGGCTGACCCTGGCCGTCGCGGCCGGCCTGTTCGCCGTCTCCATGGCCCTCGTGCCGCTCATCCCGACCGCCTTCCTCAACGTCGGCTCGGACAAGATCCTGGCCGTCATCGTCGCGCCCCCTGCCGGCACGACCGCCACGGCCACGCTGGCGCGCGCGATCGAGGCGGAGAAGCTCATCGACGCCGACCCGACCGTGATCACGTACCACACCTCGGTCGCGGGTGAGGGCGACACCGGCTTCGCCACGGTGCAGTCTTCATTCTTCGGGCGCAGCGCCAGCTCGGCCACGATCCTCGTCACGCTGGCCGACACGGTGGACCTCGACGAGGCCACCCGCGACCTCCTGGCGAGGCTCGCGCCGATCGACCGCGACGGTTACAGCGTCAGCGTCGGCCAGATCACGAGCGGCGGCGGCCGGCTTCAGGTCGTCGTCGCGAGCGACGACGCAGCGGCTCTGGACGCGGCGACCAACGCCATCACCGCCGCCGTCAAGGGCATCCCCGATGTCGTCAACGTCAGCAACGACCTGGCCGAGGAAACGCCCGAGCTCCAGCTCCGCGTGGATCCGAACAAGGCCATCGCGCTGGGCCTCACGACCGACCAGGTCTCGCGCCTCGTCCGCGGCGTCCTGGCCGGGCAGACGGCGATCCGGGCCGTCCTGGACGGCCGGCCGGGGACGACGCCGGTCTTCGTCCGCGTCGATCCGGCGGCGATCACCGACCCGGCGGCCATCCTGCCGCTGCTGCGGGGCACGGCGACCATCGAGGAGGTCCAGGCCCAGGCGACGATCACGCGTGTGGACCAGCGGCCGTCGGCCACGGTCAGCGGCGACGTCCTGGCCAAGGACACCGGGGGGACCTCGGTGGCCGTCCAGAAGGCGATCGACGCACTCGGCCTGCCAAGCAGCGTGACCGTGGAGCTGACCGGCATCACGCAGCAGCAGACGGAGGGCTTCAGCAGCCTCCTCTTCGCCATGCTGATCTCGATCGGCGTCGTCTACATCGTCATGGTCGTCGTCTTCGGCAGCCTGCTCGACCCGTTCATCATCCTCTTCAGCCTGCCCCTGGCCACGATCGGCGCCTTCGCGGGCCTGCTCCTGACCGGCCGCGCCATGGGCATCAGCGCCCTCATCGGCATGCTCATGCTGATCGGGATCCTGGTCACCAACGCCATCGTCTTCGTCGACCTCGTCGAGCAGCTGCGGCGCAAGGGCTACTCGATCGAGCACGCCCTGGTCCACGCCGGCCGGACCCGTGTGCGACCCATCCTCATGACGGCCCTGGCCACCATCCTCGCCCTCATCCCCCTCGCCCTCGGGCTCAACCAGGGCAGCATCATCGCGGCCGAGCTGGGCACCGTCGTCATCGGCGGTCTCTTCACCTCGACGCTGCTGACGCTCGTGGTCGTGCCCGTCGTCTACTCGCTCGTCCACGGCGGCCGAGCCCGCGTGGCCCGGGCGATCGGCCGCGAGTCGCACGAGGAGCCACACCGGGAAGCGCCCACGGCGTGAACCCCGGGGAGCGGCCATCGGTCCTGCTCGTCCCCGGTTTCCTCGGCTCGCCACCCATGTACGGCCGCATGGCCGACCGCCTCCTCGCTCGCGGCGCGGCCAGCGTGGCCGTGGCGCCGGTCTGGACACCCGACTGGTTGCTCGCGGCTGTGGTCGGCTTCGGGCCGCTCATGCGCCGCACCGGCCGGGCGGTCGCCCAGGCCTACCGGCGCGGCGGCGCGCGACCACTGCTCGTCGTGGGCCACTCCGCGGGCGGGCTGCTGGCCCGCCTGGCGATGTCGCCGGAGCCGTACCAGGGCCACCGGGCGGGGGTGGCCGAGGCGTACGGGGCGCTCGTCACGCTGGGCACGCCGCACCGCATGGACGACGCGGCCGAGCGGCCGTTCCGCGCCGGCTTTGACGCCAGCCGCTACCTCGATGCGATCATCCCCGGCGCCTGGTTCGCTCCGCGGACTGCGTACCTCACCGTCGGCTCGCGGTTCATCGCGGGTGGCCTGCCGAACGACCCCGATCTGCGGCGTCGGATCGCGGGGCGCGTCTACGCGTTGCTCGGCGGCGAGGCGGCGCGGGCCGACTGGGGCGACGGCCTCATCCTGGAGGCATCGACCCACCTCGACGGTGCGCGCAACGTGATCCTCGAGGGGATCGTCCATCCGCCCGGACTGCCCGTGCCGTGGTACGGCTCGGACGAGGGGCTCGACGGGTGGTGGGACCTTGCCGTGGAGGCCTGGCGGGACGGACTGCGAGCTCGCGGCGTGCGTTGACCGCACCGCCACAGTGCCGGCCTGATACCCTCGCGGCGGGGCTCGGGCGTCCTCACCGGGCCCGCTCCAGCGGAGGGGTTCGATGGTCCAGCTGTTGATGTTCCTGCACGTGGGCGCGGCGATCGTCGCCTTTGGCCCCACGTTCGCCTTCCCCATCCTCGGGGCCATGGGCGGCAAGGAGCCGATGTTCGCGAACTTCGCGACGCGGGCCTCGGAGGCCATCGAGAAGAAGCTCGTCCTGCCCTTCGCGCTCTCGATGCCCGTCAGCGGCATCGGCCTGATCTGGTTCGCCGACGTCGACCTGCTGTCCACGAGATCGGCCTGGCTCAGCGTCGGCATCGTCGTCTACACGGCCGCGATCCTCTTCGTCCTCCGCGTCCAGGTGCCGGCCGTCGAGAAGGTCGTCGAGTTGACCTCCCGGCCGCCGGACCCGGGCGCCGGCGGCCCGCCGGCCGAGCTGCTGGCGACCATCAGGGAGGTCCAGCAGGGTGGCATGCTCCTGACGGTCGCGATCGTCGTTCTCGTCTTCCTGATGGTCTTCAAGCCGGGCTTCTGACACGTCCGTCGGCGGCAGGGCTCGGCTCTGGTGCTCATACGAACGCGGACGGAACCTTGGAAGCGCCCATGGGGCCGCGATCGCTCATCCGCGCGGCCCGTGAGCGCATGAGGGGCGTCGGGGCCGATGGCGGCGGCGACGGGCTTCTTGCGTTCCTGCCGCGTGCGGATGAGGACGAGATCGTCAAGACGGGCGGGGAGACCCCCATTGCGGGATCGGGCCGTCTCGGGTAGACTCCGGAGTCGCGGGGTGGAGCAGCGGCAGCTCGTCGGGCTCATAACCCGAAGGTCGGCGGTTCGAATCCGTCCCCCGCAACCAACACCGATTACTGACCAGACGACCCTTGTGCCCGCCCACAAGGGTCGTTTCCTTTGCGGGTCTCAGCCTTCGTCGGAGACGCGGAACGAGCGCGCGGCGAGCGCCGCCAGCGCCAACGCCCAGACGGCGAGGGCCATCGCTTCGAGCGGGACGACCTCTCCGCCCGGTACCAGCGTGCCCCGCAGCAGGTCGGCCAGCAGCGCCGGCGGCAGGATGGAGGCCGGGACGGCGACGAGCGCGGGCAGCCGCTCGAGCGGGACCACGACACCGCCCACGAGGAGGCAGGCCAGGTAGAGGCCGTTGGCGAGCGCGAGCACCGTCTCGGCACGCAGACTGCCCGCGAGCAGGAGCCCCAGCCCGGCGAAGGCGAGGGTGCCGAGGATCAGCCACGGCGCTGCGGCCAGCAATGCGGCCGGGACACCGCCCTGCGGATCCCAGCCCAGGAACCAGCCCGCGATCGTCACGAGCAGCAGCTGGAGGGCGACCGTGGCCAGCACGCTCGTGGCCTTGGCGGCCACGAGCGCCCAGAGTGGGAGCGGCGACCCGGCGAGGCGCTTGAGGACACCGGAGCTGCGCTCGAAGGCCGTGGCGATGCCCAGCGACACGAGCCCGGTGGAGATGACCGCCAGGGCCAGGATGCCCGGCACGAGCTCGTCGATGCGGCGGATCGACTCACCTGCCGGGGCGGGCAGCAGCGGCACCTGGGCGAGGAAGACGAGCAGCGCGACTGGCACGATGAGGGTCACCAGGAGGTTCTCGCCACGGCGTGTCGTGAGCAGCAGCTCCATGCGGGCTTGCGCGAGGTAGGCGTTCCAGGCCAGGCGGGGCGTCACGTCGCGGCTTCCTCGCCGGTGAGGCGCAGGAAGACCTCCTCGAGGCTCTCGCGTTCGACCTCGAGGGCCAGCGGCTCGAGGCGCTTGGCCCAGAGCCACGCGCTGAGCTCGACCAGCAGCTCTCCGGGCGAGCCGGTGGCGAGGCTGTAGACGCCGTCGCGCAGGCGCCGCACGCCGCCGACGTGTACCAGCCGGCCGAGCGCGGCCGCGTCTGTCTCCGAGAGCGGCCCGATCAGCTCGAGACGGACCGAGCGGTGCGTCGCGCCTTCCCGCCCGGCCGGCGGGGCGCGCAGCTCGGCAGGGGTGCCCAGGCCGACCAGCCGGCCGGCGTCGATGATGGCCACCCGGTCGGCCAGCGCCTCGGCCTCCTCGAGCAGGTGGGTGGTGAGCAGGATCGTCGCCCCCTCGCTGCGCAGCGCGCGCAGGAGCTCCCAGGTCGAGCGCCGCGCGGTGACGTCCATGGCCGCCGTCGGCTCGTCGAGGATGGCCAGCTCCGGCCGGCCCACGATGGCCAGGGCGAGCGCCAGTCGCTGGCGCTCGCCGCCGGAAAGGGTGCGGTAGCGGTCGTTCGCGCGCGGCGCCAGCCCCACCTGCTCGACAAGCATGCCCGGCTGGAGCGCCGACGCGTAGAAGGCGGCGAAGAGGCGGACCGCCTCGAGGACGCGGATCTGGCTGTACAGCTCGGCGCGTTGGAGCATGACGCCGACCCGCGCGCGCAGCCGGCTCGCGTCGCGCCGTGGGTCGAGGCCGAGCACGCGCACCACGCCGCCGTCGGGCGTTCGGTAGCCCTCGACGATCTCCACGGTCGTCGTCTTGCCGGCGCCGTTGGGACCCAACAGGGCGATGATCTCGCCCTGCCGCACGGTCAGGTCGAGCCCGTCCACCACGGCACGACCGCCGTAGCGCTTGACGAGGCCGGCGATCTCGACCGCGGGGGCCGGGGCATCGACGCTCACGGCGAGGGGCTCGCGGGTGGCAGGATCTTCGCCAGCAGCCCCTCGAGGCTGCCGGAGGGTGGGGGCCCGAACGAGATGGCGCGCACGATGCCCGACCCGTCGAGGAAGAAGCTCGTGGGCACGGCGCGCACCGACCAGGTCGTCGCGGTCGCCCCGCCGGGGTCCATGACGGCCGGCCAGGGCGCCTCGTAGTCGGTCATGAAGGCGCTGGCGTTCGCGGAGCTGTCCCGGTAGACGACACCGATCACCGCCAGGCCGTCGGCGGCGTGGGCCTCGAGCGCGCCCTTGAGGAGCGGGAACTCGGTCCGGCAGGGGATGCACCACGAGGCCCAGAAGTAGACCACCAGCGGCCGCCCCCGGAAGTCCGCGAGCCGTACCGGGAGCCCGTCGAGGTCGAGCAGGTCGAGGTCCGGCGCCGGCTTGCCCTGCAGCGGATGGCCGCCGATCACGATGACGTCATCGCCGCTCCCGCCGAGGTTCGCCGTGGCGAAGAGGAGGGCCGCCGGCAGCGCGAGGCCGAGGAGCGCCAGGGCCAGCAGGCGGCGCGGGGTCAGCGAGGGCGGCGTCGCGGTCTCACTGGGAGGTCAGGGTGCCGGTCATCGTCTGCGGGTGGACGTCGCAGACGAAGTGGTAGGTGCCCTTCGGGATCGGCGGGACCTGGTAGGTGGCCTTCGCGGGCCCGGTGATGCGCTCGCCCTCGAACAGCGCCGTCGCAAGGTCGCTGGAGGTGTAGATGGCGAAGTTGTGCTGGACGCCGGCATCGGGGTTGTCGAACTCCACCGTGAGGGGCGTGTCCGCCGGCACGGTGAGCGACTGCGTGTCGAAGCCGAGCACGCTGACTGCGGTGATCTTCAGGTTCGCGCTGAGGCTGGCGGCGGGCGCGAGCGTCGGGACCGGGTTGACCCAGGCGATGTAGTTCGGGGCGAAGAAGAGCCCCAGGCTCACGGCCGCGATGAGGGCGTACAGCGAGACGAGCCGGCCCGAGATCGCGCTCCGCGCCTCGTAGTGCGGCGGCGCATGGCCCTCCTCGGTGCCGCGCCACTCGCGTCCCGCGTCCCGGTACCAGCCGGCGATTGCGACGATGGCCATGGCCAGGCCGCCCAGCACGAACCAGAAGCTGAACACGATGCCGAACATGAAGACCGCCAGGGCGATGGGCGCGAGGAAGGGCCAGGGGCTGGGGCCGGGCAGATGGACGCCGGGCGGCGGCGTGGGCTCGGGTCCCGGTTCCAGGGCTGGAGCCGCGGACCACGTCGGATCCTCGGCCCGC
>Ga0209126_1000636_pt1 | contig 11809 bp, 12 predicted proteins | sample RifCSP19_1_FD_184024 | JGI IMG/M metagenome (GOLD analysis project Ga0209126, IMG submission 184024) | Soil microbial communities from Rifle, Colorado - Rifle CSP2_sed 19_1 (SPAdes) (version 2) | ecosystem: Environmental > Terrestrial > Deep subsurface > Rock core/Sediment | place: Rifle...
AAGCTAACACAAGATAGGAAGCGAAACAGTTGTTATTTACTTCCACCACAGCTGGTTAATAATAGCTTCCACAAAAGAAGAAATACTTTTTCCAAAAATTAGCAAGAAACTGGTGGGGCTGCCCGGATTTGGACCGGGGTCACGAGCGCCCGAGGCTCATAGCCTAGACCATGCTAGCCGACAGCCCCTGAATATTGGCATGTCTATGTGAAGGATTGGTCTGTGAATTAAGCCTTTTTAAGGGTAATGCTTTAACTTAAAAACCCGTCCAATGCTATTACTATTATTCTGAGTGAATTGAGGAGGACGCACATCTTTGTCTTATCGCTCCAGAAGCCTCGGAGCCCGCGTGCTCAAGGCAGTTTCTTCGTCTGTACGACTGCAGGTGCTCAACCTCCTCTTTGACAGGGGTCCGCTGTCTTATACTGAAATAATGAATATTCTCAAGTTGAATCCCAGTCGAGATGCGGGTAGATTCGCTTATCATCTCAAGTTTCTTCTTAAGGCTGATTTGGTTGAACCTGATGCTGAAACCAAAAAATATCGGCTAACTGACCTAGGACGTATGCTGGTTGATGTAACCGACTCTATTGAAGAGCACGCGTTTAAACGACGCAAGATGATGGTTCGCACTTCGCGTTTGGCTATGGAGGAGTTCGACCGAAACAAAATCGCCGAGTCACTTGTCAAAGAGGCCAATGTTCCTCCTGATTTGGCGCAAAAAATCGCCAGAGAAACCGAAGGTCGCCTCCTCGAAGTTAAAGCCAAATACTTAACGGCGCCGCTCATCCGAGAATTCGTCAATGCCATACTCATTGAAAAACGACTAGAAGAGTACAGGCACAAACTGACCCGTTTAGGCCTGCCAGTCTACGACGTCACGCAACTCATCAAATCGGCTGGCGCCAAAACCCTCAGCGTCGAAGCAGTTCACAAGGCAGCAGGCGACTCGGTTATTGAAGAATATACGCTTCTAAACGTGTTGCCAAGAGACATCGCTGACGCACATCTGTCTGGGTCACTGCACCTCAGCAACCTAGGCACATGGATTCTCAAACCCAACGAAATCATTCACGACCTGCGCTTTTTTGTCCAAAACGGGCTTCAATTGGGCAGACCCGAACTTACTGGGGCTTCAAGTGGTCCTCCAAAAAGTTTTGAGGCTGCATTGCAAACAGCAGTCAACCTCCTAAGAATTTCGACCACCGAAGTATCAGGAGAACAACTGCTTGATTACTTCAATGTTTTCCTGGCGCCTTTTGCCAAAGGCGAAACTGACAAAATTCGAGAGACTCTACGCCTTTTCCTCCTTAATTTGAATCAGTCTCTATCTAACGCGAGTTCACCTCTACAGGTCTCTATAGGGCTGGAACTTACTGTACCCAGTTTTCTGCAGGAAAAAGACGCCTTCGGACAGGACGGAAAGAAAGTTGGATCCTACGGGGACTTCGCTGAAGAGAGTCTCCTCATTGCCTCACTTCTGTTAGACGTACTGCTAGAAGAAAGTGAACAGAAACCTGTTCTTCAACCGAGCCTAATAGTAAAGATTCGCCCCGAAACGCTTCAAAACAAAGACTGCGAGTCGCTTCTGTTGAAAGCTCACAAACTCGCCTTCGAACGTGGACTGCCTTACTTTGCTAATCTTTGTCCAAAGGAACAAGCCTACGCGTCTTATACGGCGACGGGGTGCCGCTTCGCCAACGACTGGAAACAAGACTGGGAGCTAGACACCTTGCGAACCAGCAGCATCGGCAACGTATCAATCAATCTGCCCAGACTCGTCTACGAATCAGAAGCGAAAAAATCCGTTTTCTTTAGCCTATTAGACGAACAACTTGAAATGGCGCTGCGAGCGCTAGAAATCAAGTATCACACCATCAAACAACGTACCAGAGAAAACCTGCTGCCGTTTCTGACACAGAGAACGAACGGCGACCCATACATTAGAGTGGAAAACTCAACTCGCCCAGTCGGTTTTGTTGGACTCAGCGAAGCAGTTGAATCTTTCACAGGAAAGGCTCTCCAAGAAGACAGCAAGGCGTTGGGCTTGGCTGAAGAAATCTTGAGCTATATTCACAACGGTGTGCGAAAAAGCATGCGAAAACCTGAGACCCGCCCAGTTGCAGCTATGCTTCCAAGTTTTGAATCAGCCAAGCGGCTAGCCGAATTAGACGTGGAACGTTACGGTTGGGCAAAAGTTCGTGTGAAGGGAAGCAAGGATCAGCCGTTTTACACAGACCTTGTTGCTGTACCACTCCAAGCAAGTGTGGCGTTGGAGGAACGCCTAAAAATTGAGGAAAAAATGCAACAGCAAGTGACAGGTGGGCACCTCACAGTTTTACCCCTAGAGGATGTAGAACAAAATCCTGACGCGCTCTGGGCAATCACAAAACGAATAGTGACCACCAGCAGAATAGGCTTGTTCACGTACAACCGAAGCTTCGCCTATTGTTCCCGCTGCCGAAAAACTTTCTTTGGGCAAAAATCAAAATGCCCTGCCTGTGGCTCCGTTGATTCTATTGTTAATTTCAACCGAGTTTCAGCAAAATACACGTCGGTGTAGCAGTGAAGTTCCAAGCTAAGAATAGTTTCAGTTTATTTTTTGAACTGCTGACTTTAAGTTTAATCAGCATGAAGTGGCGTAAATGAGCCAACAGATGACTATTTATGCATTTTACAAGTTTTTACATAAGGTCGGCTCATGCGAGAAAATTCCAAGTTCAATTTCTTAGAATAAATGATTTAAAATTTTGTATTAAAATAATTTTCAATTCACATGAGGAAGTTGGATTCACTAAAAAAGGAGACCCTCTTAATGTGTCATCTCACCTCTGCGAGAGATTCTCATGGTTTCTTCAGATGTATTCGCTCAAGCTCTTCCGAGCTCTAACAGAACGCCGGGAATTGTAGTCTACACTTCGACCGGCTGCCATAAGTGTACGACTTTGAAAGAATGGCTTAAAGCTGCTAACAGACATTTTGAGGAACGCAGCCTAGAAAACGTAGACATAATGACCGATTTGGTAATGAGAAACTTTGTCATACTCTCGGCACCAGTAATCGAAGTTGATAAAACGATTTACACTGAGGACCAATTCTTTGAAGGCAATTCGCTTTCTGTTAACCGACTCTTAGGCATTCTGGAAGGGCAATAAATGGGCAACGGTGACAGCGACGGGGAGCTTGTCCTTCAAGCATATCAGGAGCTAATGCCGAAAGTCAGAAGAAGCGACGGCTTCATAGTCGACTGGAATCGGGAATTTATAGTAAAGCAACTTTTAACCGAGACAAAACTCGCAAAAGAATTTTATGACGTAAGACCCATGAGTCAAGAAGAAGCCGAGCAAATCGCGGTTGACGTTGAACGCAAAATCCTAAGCCTAAGGTTGAAATTCATAAGCGGGCCGCTCATAAGAGAACTGGTAAACAACGTTATTTTAGGCGAATCAAAAGACAAGCCCGAATATGCCTTTTACCGCAACGTCCTAACAAGGGTTGGCACACCCGTTTACGACGCCTATCTCATGGATGTAGGACAGGGTTACAAGGCAAACGAAAACGCCAACCTTCAGCCTAACGCTGAGACTTCTCACAAACGCAAGGCTGACTGGGTTTCCGGCGAAGAATACATGTTGCTCATGCCTCCGAAATTGGCGGACGCGCATTTGTCAGGCGATTTGCATATTCACGATTTGGAGTATTTCGGAACTAGACCATTCTGCCAAGACTGGGATTTGCGGTATTTCTTCTATTACGGCTTGATGCCTGACGGAATGGGTACAAGAACCAGCGTAGCAGGTCCAGCTAAACATCCTGAGGTTGCTATTCTGCATACGGCTAAGATTTTGGCTTCGGCGCAAACCAATTTTGCTGGAGGTGAGGGATTCTATAATTTCTTAGTTTTCTTGGCGCCGTACATTAGGGGCTTGAGCTACGACCGGATTAAGCAACTAATGCAGATGATGTTCTTCGAGTACACGCAGGCTTACGTAGCCCGAGGTGGTCAACTCGTTTTCAGCAACATCCAAGTGCAGCCGGGGGTTCCTGAACTTTGGCGAAAAGTGCCTGCTGTAACTCACGGACGAGTTGGACCTGACCTTTACGGTGACTTTGAAAGTGAAGTTCGAATGATGTTTAAGGCGTTGTATGAGGTTGCGTGCCACGGAGACTACAGGGGAAAGCCGTTCAACTTTCCCAAATTGGAAAACAGTTTGAGTCCTGAGTTTTTCAAGCCTGAATATGATGACGTTTGGTTGGATGTGCATCGTTCTGTGGCCAAGTTCGGCACACCTTATTTTGATAATTTGATGCCCCCGTACAGAGGCTACGGCAAAGGAGTTTCATGCTACCAATGCTGCGCTTACTGCTTTGTTGAAACCGCCGAAGGCAACCCGGACTTTCAGAACAAACTCAATTTCGTCGACGGCAAACACTTCACCATGGGCAGTTGGCAGGTGATAAGCCTCAACCTTCCCAGAATGGCGTACAAAGCCAAAGGCAACGACAACGTCCTGTTTGAAGAAGCCCGCCGACTCATGGACTTATCGGTTGACATCTTCAGGGTTAAGCGAAAATGGATGGAACTGATACGGACGCGCAATCGAATCCCCTTTGCCACCCAGCATCCAATTGACCCAAGAACGGGGCAGAAGGGACCCCCAGCCATCGATTTTGAAGGCCTAGTCAACACCATAGGGCTAGTGGGCGGAAACGAGATGGCTCAGTGGCACACGGGCTATCAGTTGCACGAGCATCCAGACGCCGTCAAAATTCTGGTTAAACTCATCTTAGAGATGCAGAAATATAAGAAAGAACTGGAATCCAAAACAGGTGTTAAACTTGCTTTGGCACGGACGCCTGCCGAGTCAACTGCCCAACGTTTCGCCGTAGCAGATTTGCTCAATGAGGCTTACCATGACCAGGCTGAGAAAACTATCAAAGGCGATTTGGGAAAGGCTAAGTTTATGCTGGCTGAAGACCAGAAAGACGTTCCCATATATTATAACAATGGAACCCACGTTTTCGTAGGCGCTAACGTTGACAAACTTGAACGAATAGACATTGAACAGAAGTTTTTCCCGCTATTGAATGGCGGCAACATGCTTCACGTTTGGCTGGGTGAAGCGTCTCCCGACCCTGAAGCATTGTATAAGTTGACCAAACGCATTGCCACCCAAACACACATAGGCTATTATGCTTATACTAAAGACTTGACCGTATGCAACAACTGCGGCACAGTATCGCCGCTCATGAGTAAACTGTGTCCCACCTGCGGTTCAGACAACGTTGAATGGTGGTCAAGAGTAACAGGCTACTACCAAGCTGTGAGCGGATGGAACGAAGGCAAAAAACGAGAACTACAAGACAGATACAGAGTCCCAGTTTGATATACTAACTTTCTATTAGGTTGCGCCTAAGATTAATGCCAACAACGCCATTCTTGTGACTACGCCGTTCCAGACTTGTTGGAAGTAGCGGGCGTGTGGAGTTGCGTCTACTTCGGTGCTAATTTCGTCTGCTCGCGGTAACGGATGCAGTATAATCATGTCTTTCTTGGCTTTTTTCAATGTTGTCAAATCGATTTTGTATGAGCCTTTCACTTTAGCATATTCCGCGGCGTCTGGAAACCGTTCTTTTTGTATGCGTGTCACGTAGAGCACGTCGAGTTTTGGCATAAATTCGTCGAGGCTGGTGGTCTCCACAACCTTTACGCGTTCCCCTATAGTGTCGAGCACTTCACGGCGCATACGCAATAATTCAGGCGAGATGAAATAGGGTTTCACGTCGTAGAGCGACAGAGCATAGGCTAAAGAATGAACTGTTCTTCCAAACCGCAGGTCACCCACCAAGGCAATATTCAACCCGTCGATTCTTCCCAACTCCTTCTTAATCGTGTACAAGTCCAGTAACGCCTGAGTCGGATGCTCCTCAGCACCTGAACCAGCATTGATTATGGGCACTTGGGCAAATTCGGCGGCAAGTCTTGCGGCGCCTTCCAGCGGATGTCTCAACGCTATGACGTCGGAGTAGTTTTCCACTACTCGCACGGTGTCAGCCAAGTTCTCGCCTTTTCTGACTGAGGCGATTTCGGCTTCGGCAAAGCCTATGGCGGTTCCGCCTAACCGATGAATGGCTGATTCAAAACTGAGTCTTGTTCTTGTGCTGGGTTCGTAGAATAGAGTTGCGAGGCTTTTTCCTCGGAGCGTGTCTGAGCTTTTTTTAGCTATGGGTTCCATGGCGCTTGCGATGTTCAATGTGTAATCGATTTCTTCTCGTGTGAAGTCTTTAATTGATATTATGTCTCGTCCCTTAAACTTCAACTCCAGACACCAAACAAACTCTGATGCGGCGTAAATAACTCTTTTTATTCTCAAACTGCAGAATATACTCGCTAGAGGTGGTTGACAGCCCTATGTCTAAGACGGAAACAACCCTTCGAGTTTCAAAAATAAAGAACGGCACAGTCATTGACCACATAACCGGTGGTCATGCCTTAGATGTGGTAAAAATATTGGGAATAACAGGACACGGATCAGGCGTTGTCTCTATAGCCATGAACGTTCCCAGCAAACGGTTAGGCATCAAAGACATCGTAAAAGTCGAAGGACGAAAACTAGACGCTTCAGAAGTGGATAAAATTGCGCTTTTAGCGCCGCACGCCACAATTAACATCGTCAAAGACTACAAAGTCATTGAGAAAAAACGGGTTAAACTGCCTGAAGCGGTGAGAGGCGTTGTTAAATGTGACAACCCCGCCTGCATTTCAAACAGCAGCGAACCTGTCCAATCAAAGTTTTACATTGAAAAAGAAGAGCCTCTTCGTTTGAAGTGTCACTACTGCGGTCACGTGATGGAAAAAAAAGACATACTCACGCAATTCTAGAAATGTTCGTTCACTAACTATCTTGTTTGGCTTAGAAGCAGTATAGCTTGGGCTAAGTCGCCTTTAGTCTGTTCCAATGCTGCTCTGGCTTGTTCAACGCTTACTTTGGCTTGCATTGCTACTAGTTGTACATCTTCTTCTGGAATTTTGACCTCTTTTTCTATAGCCCTTTCAACGATTCTTTCGCCTGTAACTTGGAAGATTTTTTGGCCTTGCATTTCCATTATGGCGACCGCTGGGTTTTCAACTATGATTTCTTTGGTGCTTGTTTTGAAAACAACTTGTTGTACGTCTGGCATCTCGCCCATGTTTAGGCCCATGCGTTGCATCATGCGTTTGGCTTCACGAGGATTTACATGTCGCCGCATCATTTTCGAGTTTCCTCCACCACATATGACATACTATTTGAATTTAGGTGTTCTTAACTTCTTCCGAAGCGCCTCTGCGCACTTTTACGGCCACGCCATGCTTGAACGCTTTCATCTCTTTGCCCGTTAAAACCGCTTTTCCAACAGCCAAAACTCGGTTATTCTCGCCTATGATTATAACCTCTTCTTGAGGTCGAATCTCCTCGTCGGCGTCAACCACGTGTTTGGCGAACACGCTCTTTCCCTGTGCAATAAAAGATTCGATGTCTTTCTGAACTTTCACCCACAACCGTGGAGACTTGGCGCCTTTTATGAGTCTCTTGGCACCAGCCAACGTCAAAGAGAACATTCCGTCGGTTGGGCGCAACGTTGCCAACAAGTCATGGTCTAAGTAAATGTGACGTATTCTTCCAGTGTTTATAGAAAGGACTATGTTTACTTTGTCTGGGAAAAGGGCTTTTCCTGTGCCCTTTCCTAGTTGGTAATCTGCTATGCTGCGTATCTTCAGCAATTCGTTCTGTTTGTCATTCATTAAGGGTTAGCCTCTGTATGTTTGACAAACTATAAGATGTACGAATGAATAAAAGCAATTATTGGAGAGAATGCCACAATGCGTTGCGAGGTCTGCGGACGAAAAATCATGGGCTCACCTTTCAAGGCATTGATTGAAGGCGCCAAAATGCTGGCCTGTGGTGAATGCGCAAAACTTGGCTCAGTTTCTTGGGAAGCCAAGACAGAACCACGCATGAAAAAAGTCCAAAGACGTTTGCCGCAGCCTGTGGTAGCTCCTAGAAAGCAGCCTTCTCTAAAGATTGAAGCGTCTCTCGAACTCATAGACGGCTTCGGCGCCAAAATTAGGCAGGCAAGAGAAAAACTTGGTCTAAGCCACAAAGACTTGGGTAAAAAAATCAGCGAAAAAGTGTCGGTGTTGCGCAAAATAGAAAGCGGAAAAATGGCTCCTGACAACCTGTTAACTGAGAAACTGCAGCACGCCCTTAAAATCAAGCTGATGGTTCCAGTTTCTGAGCCTGAAGTTCCCGCGAAAGCATTGGCAACTTCTCGTCCTTCTGCACCCACGTTAGGCGACATAGTAATGGTTAAGAAAGAGAAGGATGAAGAGAAGCGGGGGTAACTGACTCAACGAAAGCTATTATAGTTCAGCGTCGCCTCGATAATGAACGTTCTAACCTTGACGAACTTCGAAGCCTCGCAATATCAGCCGGATACACAGTCGTAGACCAAATGGAACAAATTAGAGAACGTGACCCAAGCTATCAAATCGGCAGCGGCAAAGCAAAAGAACTCGCAGAGCTGGTTGAAACCCAAAAAGCTGAGAAAGTTATTTTTGACAATGAACTTAGGCCGCTTCAAGCCTACAATTTGGCTAAGGAAACAGGCGTTGAAGTTATTGACCGTTTCCAACTTATCCTTGAAATATTTGCTCGAAGGGCATCAACCACCGAAGCTAAGTTGCAGATTAAACTCGCCAACCTGCACTACGAGTTGCCCAGAGCCAAAGAAAGAGTGAAACTGGCTAAGATGGGTGAGCAGCCTGGCTTCATGGGTTTAGGTGCCTATCAAGTAGACCTCTACTATGAAACCGTGAAACGGCAGATTCATCACTTGCGGGCTAAACTGAAAAATGTTGGAGGGAAACGCAGTCTTCATCGTGCCCGAAGGTTGGAACTGGGGTACTCCAATATTTCTTTGGCTGGCTACACCAACGCTGGCAAGAGTTCACTGTTTAACATGTTGGCAGAAGAAGCAGTTCCAGTGGGCATCGGCTTATTTACAACTTTGTCAACAGTTACGCGCGCCATCAGCCTTTCCAACAAGAAAGTGTTGCTGACAGATACCGTGGGCTTCATTGACCACTTGCCGCTTACCCTTATCAAAGCCTTTCACTCTACGTTGGAAGAGACCATTTTTTCCGACCTCATTCTGCTAGTTGTGGATTTAAGCGAGCCACAAGAAGAAATAGAGCGCAAGTTGACTGTTTGTCTCGACACAATTCAAACAATCGGCGCCACCAGTGTACCCTTAGTCACAGTCCTAAACAAGATCGACCTCCTCAAAGAAGATGAATTGCAACAGAAAATCTCCAGCCTTAAGGGATTAGCACCAAATCCTGTTCCAGTTTCTGCCCTCAAGGGAACAAACCTATCGTTTCTGAAAAAAGAGGTTACGAGTTACCTAACGCAGTATGTTCAAGCTTCCTTTTCGGTTCCAACAAAGAGTGAATTAACATCATTTATAACTTGGCTATCTAGCCGCGCCGAAGTGCAAAGCCTAAAATATGAAGCCGACGGCGTTCACGTTGTTTTCGAATCGATACCTTGGTTTGCTGAAAAAGTCAGAGAGCGAGTGATAGAGCTTGGCGGAACCTTCCAAAAAATTTAGTTCACTAACGCCAACTGTTGCTGTTTTGCGTTGGGGACACCGACAGGAACGAGACAAGAGACTTACAGCACATGTTGCCCTAACCTCTCGAGCGTTAGGCGCTTCTCACTTTATTCTAACCGATGTTCGAGACGAAAAGGTTGAGGCAACAGTGGCAAAATTGGTGAAAAACTGGGGTGGCAGTTTCAATTTTGAAATGGGTAAACCTTGGAAACAGGTGATTAAGGATTGGGAGGCTAAGGGCGGTGTTGTGGTGCATCTTACAGCCTATGGAGAGAACATTGAATCCACCGACGTTTTAGAGAGGATTTGGGCTACGCGAAAAGACGTTTTAGTCATCGTGGGCAGTCAAAAGGTTCCGCCAGATTTCTTTTCTGAAACGGTTTCAGACTTTAATGTGGCTATTGGAAATCAACCTCACTCTGAATGCTCCAGTCTAGCCGTTTTTCTTGACCGTTTCTTCCATGGGCACGAATTAAGCATGGAGTTTAAAGGAGCAAAGATGCGCATAATTCCTCAAGGTCATGGTAAAAAAGCAGTTAAGCTATGAAATATTGTTTTGTTTGGAACAAACAGATTTAAGCATATTTCACCCTATATATATGTGAAGAAGACGTGCTTGCAATCGTAGAAAGAGGCGTATTCGATTGGCTTACTTTGATGAACAAACGTTATCCAAAGTAGCACAGGTTTTAGGCGAAGAAGACGCAATCAAGGTTATCAACTTTCTCAAGGAAAATGGAGAAATTACAGACGACGAAATCGCCAATAAAACTGGCATACGGCTTAACTCTGTTCGCAAGATATTGTACAGATTGTATGATCATTCACTTGTGTCTCTGCGGCGTTCAAGAGATGAGAACACAGGTTGGTTCATATTTCATTGGCGGCTTCAGCCAGACCAGCTTGAAGGCTTCATCCTAAACCAGAAACGACGGGTTTTGGAAAAACTTAAAACTAGACTAGACTACGAGAAGAAACATGACTTCTATTATTGTGGCACACCCAAATGTGAGCGGGTTCCCTTTGAAAACGCTGTTGAACTGGTTTTTAAATGTCCAACGTGTGGCAAACCCATGATGCACTACGAGGATCAAGAGAAAATGATTAATGCTTTGGAGAAAAAGGTTGAGCAGTTGAGGAAGGAGTTGGGTGAGTGAACTTCAACTGCCAACTCGGCGTGAGGCGCTGAGCCTTCTCGCCAAGGCCGGTTGTTCGCCTAATGTTGTTGGGCACTGTGAAAGTGTTTCAGCCTTAGCAGTCAAAATAGCGAAGGCTTGTGAGGAAAAAGGCTTGAAAGTAAATGTTTCATTAGTTGAAATTAGTGCTCTCTTACATGACATTGGGCGTTCAAAGACACACAGCGTTGATCATGCTATGATAGGCGGGGAAATCGCCCGTTCGCTTGGGCTTCCCAAATCCGTGATTTTTGTGATTGAACGCCATGCGGGAGGCGGCATTTCCAAAGAAGAAGCTAAAAAGCTGGGGTGGCCAGCCAGGAACTATTTGCCTAAGACTCTTGAAGAGAAGATTGTTTGTTACGCCGACAAACGGGTTGAGGGTCTGCGAATAGTGCCCATTGAACAGACAATTCAAGCATATGCGGCTGTTTTGGGTAAGAATCACTCAGCTATTAAACGAATCTGGCAACTGCACCGTGAAATAACCTCTATAGCCGGGAACTTAGATGCCGACAGTGACCTTACTTGAGAAAGCTTACGGCGCCTTCTCTCCTAAAGAATTGGAACCAATGCTCAAACCTTTTTTCAAAGACTTAAAAGTCCAAGTTGAAATCAAGGACAGAGCAATTCAAGAATGGGTTCAAGCCGAGGTCACGGGTGAAGACGAGGCTGTTGCGCTACAGCTTCTCGATAAAGAATTTGGTTTGGCTCCAACCTACGTGGGCAAAGTTGGAAAGTTTTCCCTTTTAAGAGGCAGAATAATTGACTCTGGTAAGGCATTGGATGAACTGCGTGTGGATGTTGGCGTTTTTACACCTAAAGTAGTGTTTGCCAATGTTCCGCTGCAGCGTTTGCAGGCTCAACTTGCAGACGGCAAAAATCTTTCGCTTCAAAGCTTGATTGACCTTTACTCTCTTTGCGATAACATGCCGCTTCAAATCAAAATTGTTGACGCTGAATTGACTAGTAAAAAAGAA
>Ga0209126_1000642_pt1 | contig 11735 bp, 12 predicted proteins | sample RifCSP19_1_FD_184024 | JGI IMG/M metagenome (GOLD analysis project Ga0209126, IMG submission 184024) | Soil microbial communities from Rifle, Colorado - Rifle CSP2_sed 19_1 (SPAdes) (version 2) | ecosystem: Environmental > Terrestrial > Deep subsurface > Rock core/Sediment | place: Rifle...
GGTCCCATCGTCTAGTGGCCCAGGACACCGCCCTCTCACGGCGAAAACGCGGGTTCGAACCCCGCTGGGACCGCCACATAAAACCACGGGGTTACGCATAGTTGCGTAGCCCCTTTCTTTTTGCACCGGTCCAGGCAAAATAGGTTCCAACACAGGTTCCAACGCAATTTCGGTGAGGATATCATCCCGAGATGGCGATAACATCGGCGCCGAGTATCAGGATGGAATTGTAGTTTGTTGACCTCTACGCTGAGGCGACCGGGAAGGTCCATGAACCTGCAGTTGCGCAGTCCCCCCATCCCGGTCATGCGGGTACTGGCAGATGATCTGTAAACCGTATGTTTTGGAGTACATAATGTGTACGAACGTCGCCTGGACGGGGATCGACCATTCGTAGCGGGAGGTATGCGATCGGGTGGACAAGGTCGGCCGAAATGATCCGTGCCCGTGCGGCAGCGGGCTGAAATTCAAGAAATGCTGCCTCGAAAAGAGCCAGGCGGGATCGTCGCGTTCGGACGATGAACGCACGGCGGTCGGCAGCGCCATCGCCTGGCTCAAGACGCATTATCCGGAGGAAGTCGAAGAGACGATCCACCTGGGCTACTTCGGCGATCCGGACGACGAGGAGATCGATGCGTTCCACAATCTGCCGGACGGCCCCAGAGGAATGCTGGAAATCAACATCGGTGAATGGTTGTTGACGGATGCCTTTCTGGAGATCGAGGGAACGCGGGTCCGCGCCGTCGATCTCGTCCTGGGGCCAGGGGGTCCGTTATTGCCTGCGCACGGGAAGGAATGGCTGCATGCGTTGGGCGAAAACCCGCTGAGTTTGTACGAAGTGCAGCAGGCGACGCCGGGGGAAGGGTTCGAGCTGAAGGATTTGTTGCGGCGCGATGCACCGTTGGTTACGGTCCTCGAACGGACGGCCTCCAGGAGTCTTGTGCGATGGGACATCTTCGGTGCCCGGCTCGCGCGGCAGGACGACCGCTGGGTCTTGACAGGTTCCCTGTACCCGATGGACCGGAACCGGGCGCTTGATTGCCGCGAAGGAATCCTCCGGGAAATGGGCGGCGAGGAGGACTGGGAGGAGGAAATCTCGCGGGATCTCGTCGGCTCCATCATTTCCGACTATTGGCTGGACGCGCTGACGGAGAAGCGACCGTTTCCGCAAGTGGTGGATGCGTCGACCGGAGAACCGATCGCGCTGACCACCGACCGGTATCGCGTTTCGGATTGGGATGCGCTGATCGGCATTCTCTCCGTACAGCCCGATGTAGAACGGACCCCCGATGAAGGGTGGGTCCGCTTCGAGCCGTTGGAGGACGAGGCGCGGCGGTCACGCGCGTCGTTGACGAAGGAATCGTCGGACACGCTCGAAGTGTTTTGCCGAACGCTAAGACTTGCCGACGGAGCGCGCCGGTGGCTGGAAGAAATCGCCGGGACGGCTGTTCAATTCAAGGGGCGGGAGATGGTGGACCCGATGTCGCCCAAGGCCAGAGAAGGGGCCCGGAAATCTTCCGGAACGGAGATTCCGCCCGAGCTGAAAGCCCGGGTGGAACGGGAATTCATGAGGCGCCACTACGAGCGGTGGCCCGACGAGCCGGTGCCGGCGCTCGGCGGCAAGACCCCGAAAGCCGCGGTCCGGACGAAAAAGGGGCGTCTTGCGGTGATCGAGCTGCTCAAGGAGTTCGAACTCCACGAGGCGAGAAACGCGCTGGGAGGTGGCGGCGAACCGTTCGACTTCGGCTTCCTTTGGAAGCGGTTGGGGCTGGAGGAAGAACGATAGGAAAAACGGAGATTCTCTATTCGCGAACGCAGGTCACGACGCCTTCCGATCGGAGATCAGGCGTTTCAGCGCCTCATTGATCCGCGTCTGCCATCCTTTCCCCGTGGTCTTGAAGTACTCCAGCACGCCCCGGTCCAAGCGGAGCGTCACCTTGGCCTTCACGGGCATCCGCTGGGGACCGCGCTGGCCCTGGCGGCGTTTCTTGATCGTCTCGACCAATTCCGGCGGCAGCACATCGAAGGCCGGTCGTGCCCGACGAAAGTCCTCCGCGGTCCACTCCGGGTTTTCGTCGTCGATCTTTTCAGGGTTCGGACGTTTCCGCATATTTCCTCTCCTCCCTTCGGTTCGCCTTCCGGAGGCTGATGACCCGAATACCGTCAACCCGTGGCGTGAAGACCATGGCGTGGAGCCTCTCTCCGATCATCCCCATCGCCCGAAATCTCGTCTCCTTGTAGTCTCTGCGTTTATCCTTGATGATAATGGCCGTTTCCCATTCGAATTCTTCGGCCCCCTCAAAGGAGATCCCGCGCTCGGCGATGTTCCGCGCGTTCTTGGCGGGGTCGAATTCGATCGTAACAGGTTTAATTGTACCGACGATAAGAGGTGTAGGTCAACGGTTTTTTCATGCACCTCCCCCGCAGCCCGTTATTTCGTCGTCTCCTTCACCCCCTCCTCCGCCGCGGCCACGAGGCGGGACATGACGTTCGCGCCATGCTTGAGGGTCTCGTCGCGCAGGGGTGCGTACCGCTGCGTCATCATCGGGCTCTTGTGCGTCATGAGCCTCTGGAGGGTATAGAGGCCCACCTCGCCCCGTCACATCCCTGTGCAGAGCCGAAGGAGCTGGAAGTTCCCCGCCTGGGGGTCCGGCCACCCCCGGCACACGCGGATGTACCGAGCCATCTGCTCTTCGGTCATGTCCTCGGTTCGCTCTCAATGGGTCTTGTGGCGATCATATTTTCTCGACATGGCGTGTTCCCTCCCGGCGAAAACGCGGGTTCGAACCCCGCTGGGACCGCCAAAGTTTATTTATCAAACCATTTATCACACCATACCCTGGGGGATGACAATTTTTGTCAGCCCCAACAAAAAGATACCACTTTTCCGGAGAATCGCTTATTTGACCAACGCATGATAAATAAAAAACAGATGTTTTTCCGTTGGTTGCAATAATGAGGATTTTTGGCCCGGTCATTGCAACTTTCATTTCCCGTCTGGAAAATCGGGTGGCGATGGCGATAAGGAGAATTCGATAAAAAAATTGCGAGGAGGAAAATCGGTATGAAAAGAGTGACAGCGGTGATTGCAGCGGTATTCCTTGCGGCATGGGTCGGGTCGGCGAATGCTGCCAGCAATACCAGTGTTTCCGTCTCTGCCACGGTGATAGGGACCTGCAAGTTCCTGACCGGCGGAACGATGGCATTCGGCAACCTCGACCCGAGCCTGGCCACGAACGTCAATGCTGCGTTGACCCAGCCCACTTTCTGGTGCACCAAAAACGCAACGTACACCATTACGGACGATGACGGACTGAACGAGAACGGCACGACGCACCGGCTCATCGGAGCGACCAACGGGGAATTCATCCCTTATTCATTCAACTATACGGGCTCCGGCACCGGTGCCGGCCCCGCAAACACCCTTACCATGAACATCTCCGGGCAGATCCTGGGGACCGATTACTCCGGGGCCTCGCAGGACACGTATTCGGACACGGTGACCCTCACCATCAACCCGTAGGCTCTCCCTCCTACTGCAATTTCCAGCAGGAAGAGGGGGCGACGCGCGGCGCCCCCTCTTTTTTTCCTCGAGAGACATTCCCCCGCTTCTTGCCCGGCAGGTGACGGAAGTGTCGAAGGATTAGGGACTATTTCTGCGATCTGCTATAGTAACACCTAACCTCTCGCAATCCCTTCGCAATCCCGCCTTTCGTCAAGCCCGGGAGGGGGAGAGCAAGAGGTGGATCAACTCGATCGATCTTTGGGGACCGGGGATGAAAAGAACGATGGTTCTTTCGACAGCGGTTCTCCTGGCGACCTGGGCCGGATCGGGGACAGCGGCCCAGACCAGTGTAACCGTGTCCGCCACAGTGACCGGGACCTGCAAGTTCGTTTCGGGCGGGGCGATGAATTTCGGGAATCTCGACCCGCGCGCTGCCGCGGACATCAACGCAACGGTGACGCAACCGACGCTCTGGTGCACCAGGGACGCGTCGTATACGATTACGGATGATGGGGGACTGCACAATTCCGGCACGAACCGCCGGCTCCAGGGGACCGCCACCGGGGAATTCATACCGATCACGTTCACCTATACGGCATCCGGCACCGGTGCCGGTTCCGCGAACCCGCAGACCATGGACATCTCCGGGCGGATTCTGGGGGCCGATTACTCCGGGGCCTCGCAGGACACGTATTCGGACACGGTGACCCTCACCATCAATCCGTAGCCGGAAGGCGCCGGCTCCGGCTCTCCGCCCCGGCTCTGCGATTATTCGTAAAGATCGCCGCCCCAATAACCGAAAAAAGATGGAGAGGCATACAGATTCCTTGCAAGAAGGATCCTATGACCGTATCCCGGCAAAACGCTGACAAGCGGCCCCTTCAACCCATCAAGCGCCTCCTGGGGCATGTACTGGTCGACGGGGGGTTCATCTCCGATCATGACCTCGAGCGGGCCCTCCAGGAGCAGAAACACTCCAACGAGATGCTGGGGGAAGTGCTGATCCGGATGGGAGTCCTCGCTCCGGGGGACCTTTCGGCGGCGCTTTACGCCCAGGGGGAGCTGGCCTCTTGCGAAGACGCCTTACGGTCGGCTGCCGGGGCCCGTCAACTCCTGGGGGAACTGCTCCTCACGGCGAAGCGCATATCCCCGGAGCATCTCGATCTTGCCCTCGAAGAACAATGGAGGACGGGGGAGAGGCTGGGCGAGGTCCTGGTCAGGAGGGGGCGGATCACCAGAAACGAACTGGATGTCGCTCTCGCATTCCAGAAGCGCCAGGCGGGGGAAGGTCCGGTATCGGATCGGTTCCGCCTCGGAGAGATCCTGGTCGCGACCGGCCAGATCACCCGGGAACAGCTTGATAAGGCCCTCTCCCGGCAAAAGTACACCCCGAAGAATGTCGGCGATATCCTGATCGAAGAAGGGGTCGTCAAGCCCCACCAAGTCGCTTATGGTCTGCAGGTTCAGAAGAAGCTGCTGTCCGCGGCACTGATCGCTGCCCTCGCCTTCGCGGGGGGGGTATATGCGCAGGAGACTCCAGCGAACGTTCCAATGGCCTGCGAAGACAGCGCCACGGTAAAGGTTACCGCCCGTGTAATCCCCCGGCTGAAGGTCCTGGTGCTCCGCCAACGCCCCAAACTGGTCGTCTCCGGTGCGGACATCGCGAAGGGATACTTGGACGTCCGCGGTGCTTCCCTCATCGAGATCGTGAACAACGATCCACGGGGTTGCCTGCTGGTCTTCCAGTGCACTGGAGGAGTATTCCGGGAGGTGCACATCCAGGGGTTGGGGAGGGAGGTTCAGGTCGGCCCGCAAGGAGGGTTCGTCCCCCTGCCCTACGCGAAGGGACGCATTACGGTCGAGCTCAGCTACCGGTTTGTCCTGGACGAGAACGCGAATCCGGGGACGTATCCCTGGCCGATCGCTATCGGCCAGGCACACCTGACTTCCGGTTCTTCCACGGGAGCGGGTGCGGACGTTCTCGTTGATCGGATAGAGTAACGCCGATCCAGAATCGAGGAGGTATATCTCCGGATGAAGAAACGAGTTCACGCCTATTGGGTTTTGCTGGGTTTCCTGCTTCTCCCCGGCATTGCCCGCGCCGGGGAATGGCGGGTCACTCCCATCCGGCTCGTGTTCGACCGGGGAGCGAAAAGCGGCGTCGTCACCGTTAGCAACGAGGGAGACGAGAAGATCGAGCTCCAGATGAGCGCGTCCGTATGGACCCAGGATGCGGAAGGGAAGGACCGGTACGCCGAGACGAACGATCTCGTCTTTTTCCCGAAGATCATGACCATCGAAAGCAAGCAGGAGAGGATCCTGCGGGCGGGGATCAGGATTCCCGCGACGAAGAGGGAAAAGACGTACCGGCTCTTCATCGAGGAGATCCCCGGCCCTCGGAAGGGGAAGGGGGCCAATGTTTCCCTCGCCATCCGGTTCGGCCTGCCGATTTTCGTCAAGCCCCTGAAGGGGGAGAGCAAGGGGGAGATCGACTCGATCGGGATGACGAAGGGGGTTATCGGCGTATCGGTGAGGAACACGGGGAATGAACACTTCGTCATCCATTCCGTCATCGTTACGGGGGAGAACGCGGGGGGGGAGCCGGTGTTCTCCCGGGAACTTTCCGGCTGGTACCTTCTCGCGGAAGCATCCCGGAGATATTCGACGGAGGTTCCGCGGGAGGTGTGCCCGGACCTGGCCAGAATTACCTTGAATGTCAAGACCGACCTGTTTTCCCTGAGCGGCGAGATGGTTCCGGAAAAATCGATGTGCCCTCCGTAGCTGCCCCGCCGGTATGAGCCGATCGGTGAGATCCTTCCTCCTGCCGGTCCTCGTCTCCTTGGTTCTCGGGTTTCTCCTATCCCCTGCTCTTGCGCGTGGCGCCGAGAACGTCATCGTAAGCGTCACCCTGAACAAAGAGAAGAAAGGGGAAATCTTCGTGCTTCGCACGGAAACGGGGGATTTCCTCGTACGGGCCGAAGATCTCGAGGCGATGGGGGTCAAGGTAGCGCCGGCGTATGTCTCCGAGGTCGGGGGGGAAAGAGTCGTTTCCCTGCGCTCCATCCCCAACGTCTCGTTCGTCTTCCACGAAAATACCATCGCGCTGGAAATCTTCGTCCCGCCCGCCCTCCTGCCCAGGCGGATGATCGACTTTTCCCCCCCGCGAAATCCGAAGGTGTATTACCCCAAAGATTCCGGTGGATTCCTGAACTACGGGATCCGGTACACCGCCGGCGACTCCTTTGATTTCCAGAGCCTCGACATCGTGAACACACTGGGGGCAAGGGCGGGCGACTTTCTCCTGCTCTCCGACTCTTCCTACGGGAAGACGCCGAATGAGGAAACGTTCGTCCGGCTGATGAGCAGCCTCACCTACGACCGGCGGCAGGAGCTACAACGGGCGGTAGCCGGCGACTTCTTCGCTTCTTCGGGAGACCTGGGGAGCAACGTCAACTTGGGGGGACTCAGTTTCTCCAAGGTCTACAGTATCGACCCGTATTTCCTCCGCAATCCGCTGGCCGATTTCACCGGCCTCCTCCCCTTCCCGTCCGAGGTGGAAGTCTATCTCGACGGGAGCCGGATCCGGTCGGAAAGGCTACCCCCGGGGGTATTCGAGCTAAGGAACCTCCCCGGCTACGACGGCAGTGGCATGGTGACGGTGGTGGTCAAGGATCCGTTCGGGGGGGAGCGGCGGATCATCTACCCGTTTTACTTCACCGATACGCTGCTGCGGAAAGGGCTCCACGAATACAGCTACAACATCGGCTTCCTGCGTCGGAAGTTCGGCGGCGAGAGCAACCGTTACGGCGGACCGGCGTTTTCCGCCTTCCACCGCTACGGATTCACCGATTCCCTCACCGCGGGGTTCCACACGGAAGGAAGCAGGGGGGGCGCAAACCTTGGCCCCCACGCGACGTACCGGATCCGAAACGCCGGGGTCGTGACGGTATCGCTTGCGGGCAGCCTTCGGGATGGGGGGCGAGCGGGAGGGGCCGGTTTGATCGACTACGTCTACCAGGACCGGAGGATCAACACGAAACTGTTTTTCCGGGGGTTCTCCCGGGACTATGTAACGGCCGGGGAGGAGGAGGGAGCGGACAGGATCCGGTTCGAGGCGGGAGGGGGTGCGGGGTACAGGACGCGGAAGTTCGGATCCTTGTCGGTCGATCTCAGCGTCACGGAGAAATACCGGGGAGTAAACCGGAAGACGGGATCGCTTTCCTATTCCCGGAACCTTTGGATGTCCGTCCGGCTCTTCCTGTCGTACCGGAGAATATACGAGGAGACTGCCTCCGACCAGTTCTTCCTCGGCCTGATCTGGTACCCGGGAAGGGATCTTACCGTGTCCGCCAATTATCAAAGAGAGGAGGGAGCCGATACGGAGACGCTGCAGATACAAAAGAACCCTCCGATCGGCGAAGGATACGGGTTCCGGGGAACCGTGGAGAGGAAGGATCTTCCGCAGGAATCCGCGACCACCGTCGACCCCTACTTCCAATACAACGGAAAGTACGGAATCTACACGGCGGAATACCTCGGACGCTTCCGGGACGGGGGGAAACAAGAGGAGACCTACCGGATCTCCGCCGCGGGGGGGGTTGCCTACGCAGGCGGCGCGTTCGGGGCAAGCCGCCCGATCACCGACAGCTTCGGCATCGTGACGGTGGACGGGCTCGAGGGGGTGCGGGTGTACCGGAACAACCAGGAGATCGGCAGGACCGACGCACGGGGAAGGGTGTTGCTCCCCGGCCTCAGCTCGTATTACGAGAACCAGGTGTCGATCAACGACCGGGACATCCCGATCGAATACTCCCTCTCCGAAGTGGTGAAATACGTTTCCCCACCTTTGCGGAGCGGATCGCTGATACACTTCGAAGCGAAGAGAGTCCAGGCGATCACCGGGACGCTCGCCGCCCAGGTGGACGGGAAGGTCGATCCGGTGGAATATCTCGAAGTCAGGATGAAAGTCGGCGACACGGACCTGTCGTTCCCGACGGGGAAGGGAGGGGAGTTCTATCTCGAGAATGTGAGGCCGGGAACGTACGAGGCCACGTTCGTGCGCGAGGGCAAACCTTGCTCTTTTCCGCTCATCATCCCGGAAAGCGACGGGTTGATCGTCGACTTGGGAGGGTTAGTCTGTGAAGACGCTCGTTAAAGCCGCTGCGATCGTGATCTTTTCTCTGCTGGCGTGGGAGGCGCACGCCGCCTGCAACGTCTCCACGACGAGCGTCAACTTCGGAAACTACGACGTCTTCCTGGTCACGCCGCTCGACTCGACGGGCACAGTAACGGTGTGGTGCGACGAGAATCTGAACCAAGACTTGATCATCGTCATCGGTCCTAGCGGCAATTCGGGAGGATTCCAACCGAGGAAGATGCGCCCCTCCTCCGGCTCCGACCTGCTTGATTACAACCTGTATACGAATTCTTTCCGAACCGCCGTCTGGGGGAACGGAACGGCGGGGACATCGACCGTCAACGTAGGGAAAATAAAAAAGAATGACCCGCCAACGTCTGTGACCATCTTCGGAAGGGTCCCCCCGGGGCAGAACGTCTCCGTCGGGACGTACTCCGACACCCTGGTCGTCACGATCACCTGGTGATCCCGCTTGTCATCCATACTTGATGGCGTGACGATCAAGTTTACCCCCGTATATTTCCCCGGAATAAGGTGATCCGTATAGGTGAACGTCTTGGTCGTATTCAATTCATTTCCGTATTTTATGACCGGAAACGATCGTCGACCCAAAAGAAGGACTGCTGGCAGCACGAATCGCTTCCATTCCTCCCCCCCTGATTTTTTTCGCGTCATCACCGGACTCCCGAATCGGGGAAGCTGGCCACCCCCACGCTGACCGTGACTTTCTCCGGACGCCATGTTTCCCGCCCGGGATACGGGTTGTCTTTCATGCGGAGATATCCGACCTGCGGCGATGGCTATTTAGAATTTCCCGATGTCACGAGGCACGATGGTACCATCGTGACCGCCAAGCAAAGGGCAGTACCGTCCCCCCGCAAATGTTGACTGCCCCCACCGATTCGGAAGAGAATGTCTTGATTACTTCGGGTTCCGGGGGTGGAATGCAAAAATCGGCGTTTTACGCCATCGTGGGGATATCCCTCCTCGTTACCGCCGTTTCCCTCGGGTATTCCGCGAGCCGTTATCTCTCCCTACGGTATTACGCTCCTCCTCCCCCGCCTCCCCACGGGGAGGAAGCGGCGTCTGTCGCGCGCGCAACCAATCTTGCGCCGGAACAGTGGACGAACATCTTCGCCCCCTCCGGCGGGATGAACATCCCCTCCCGCCTGGCGGGAAAGGATGCCGGACCGGCGTCCGGCCCGGCCACCGCGTACGTCCTTCTCGGGACGATTTCCTCCGACGCCCCGAACGCCCGGCGCGCCATTCTCTGGGCGGAGGGGATGCGGGAGCCGGTCCTGGCGCGGGAGCATGCCGAGATCGAGCCGGGGGTCCGGGTGGAGGGGATCGAGCGTGACTATGTATGGATTGCGCGCGGACGGGGAAAGGAAAAGCTGGAACTCCTCCCCGTCGGCTCCCGCACGCGGGCAAAAGCACCGCCGACTGCGCCCCCCGTGGCTTCCGCCAGCGCCACCCGGGCCGCCCCCCCCTCGGCGGAGGCGGGCATCAACGTGACCCGGATCGGCGAGAACGCCTTCTCTCTCGACGAGGCCACGGTCACGCAACTGACGACCAACATCAACCAGTTCATGACGCAGGTGCGGGTCATTCCCTATTTCGAGGGGGACAAGTCGGCCGGGTACCGCATGGCCGCCATCCGGCCCGGGTCCGCCTTCGACCAGCTCGGCTTCCGGGGGGGGGACATCATCCAGCGGGTCAACGACCTCGACCTGTCCAGCCCGGAGAAGCTCTACACCATCTTCCAGAACCTGAAGGACGAAAAGCGCGTGACCGTCAACATTCTCCGGCAGGGGCAGAAAAGCACGCTCACGTACGAAATCCGATGAGCAGGGAGAGAACCATGAGAAAAGTGGCCCTGGCCCTCGCGGCACTGTGGCTTGTCACCGCCGGCACCGTATCGGCCGCGGACCCACCGCTTTCCGGGGGCCCGCCGGCAGCGGCCGACATCCCGGCGACCGCGGGCACCATCGGCACGAACGAAAAACCGGCTGAACCGGCCTCCGGGGCCGAGGCTCCCCCGCCTCCCGCGAGCCAGGCGCCGGCGGTCGACAACCAGGCAGCCGCGGGAATGCCCGGAACGGGCGGAAAGCCGGCCGAACCTGCCCCCGGGGCCGAGACTCCCTCACCCCCTGCGAGCCAGGCGCCGGCGGTCGACAACCAGGCAACTGCGGGTATGCCCGCAACAGGCGGAAAGCCGGCCGAACCCATGGTCAAGCCCGCGGCCCCGCCGCCTCCTCTGCCGCCGCAGGTTTATCTCTCCATGGACTTCACCGACGTGGATCTCCCCGTGCTCATCAAGTTCATCAGCGAGCAGACCAGGAAGAACTTCATCTTCGACGAGCGCGTCCAGGGGAAGGTCACGATCATCTCGCCCCGCCGGATCAGCCTCGACGAGGCGTACAACGTCTTCCTGTCGGTCCTCCACGTCAAGGGGTTCGCCACCGTGGAGCAGGACGGCACCATCAAGATCATCCCGATCAGCAGCGCCCGGCAGGAGAACCTGCCGACCGAGACGGACGGGAGCCGGGAGCCCGGGTCCAAGATCATCACGAGGTTGATCCCCCTGCAGTACGTCGACGTCGCGGAAATCGTCACCCTGCTCACCCCGATGGTCTCCAAGGACGGTCTCCTCACCTCGTTTCCCGCCTCCAACACCCTGATCATCATCGATTCCCGGTCGAACATCGACCGGGTCATGCGGATCCTCGCGGAAATCGACCGGGAGGGGACGGGGAACACGCTCCATATCGTCGCGCTGAAAAACGCCTCCGTCACGGAGATCGCCAAGACGCTCGATTCCCTCTATCAGGAGACCGCGACCCCCCCGGTGGTCGGCCGCGGCGTCCGGGCCGTCCGTCCGGGCAAGGCACGCGGAAACGCCCCGAAGTTCATCCCCGACACCCGCACGAACATCCTGCTCATTCTCGCGGGGAAGGAGATGATCGGCGACATCCTGGACCTGATCGCCAAACTGGACATCCCGACCCCGGAGAACACGGGAAAGATCAACGTGCACTACCTGGAGAACGCGGACGCGGAGGAGGTCGCCAAGGTTCTCGCCAATCTCACCGA
>Ga0209126_1000643_pt1 | contig 11710 bp, 8 predicted proteins | sample RifCSP19_1_FD_184024 | JGI IMG/M metagenome (GOLD analysis project Ga0209126, IMG submission 184024) | Soil microbial communities from Rifle, Colorado - Rifle CSP2_sed 19_1 (SPAdes) (version 2) | ecosystem: Environmental > Terrestrial > Deep subsurface > Rock core/Sediment | place: Rifle...
CAATTCAGCCTGCGTCCGATCGCCAATCATCTGGCGCAACGATTCCAGAGGCTGCGAACTCCTGGGTTCGGCCCTCCGCCGGAGGCCGACCCGGCGCTCGAAGAGGCGCGGGGACGCCTCCAGTCTCTCGAGACCGAGAATGCGCGGCTCGAGCAAGCGCTCCGTCAGACGACGGAAACCCTCGAACAATCTCAGGCAGCCGTTCCGCTTGAGCGGGAAGAGGACTTCGATGCTCTACTGGCCAAGCATGAAGAGGCGGTCGAGGTCATCCAGGTTCTTGAGGCGGAGATCGGACGGCTGAAACAGGCCCAGGCCGCGATGCCCACCCTGACGCCGGCTGAGGAGGTCGTCCAGCTTGAGACGACGCTTCAGTCTGCCCTCGAAGAGCTCGCCACCACGAGGGCGCGCCTGGCCGGGATCGAGGCCCAGGCGCTCAGACAGGTCCGCCCGGCAGGCGGCCTTCCCAGCCATGCCCGCGGCCGAGTAGCGCGCCCGGAGGGCGGCGTCGGTGGCAGGGTCCCACAGCCCGGTGTCGATCCCGTTGAGGATGCCGAGGTAGCGGTCGCCCTTCGCGCGCAGCAGGTCGTCCACGCCGCCACCGTACGCGGGCTCCAGCGACTCGCGGGCGAAGGTCGGGCTCACGGTGTTCACGATGGCCGCGGCACTGATCCCCTCGCGCAACAGGTCCACCCCGGCCACGTCGCCGACCGAGCGGCCCACGTCGCCGAGCTGCCAGGCCCGCTCGCGCGGCGTCCAGCCATGGTAGGCGAGGTTGTGGCAAGTCAGGACGGTCGCGACGTCCCGCAGCACCGGGTCGGCCGCCGCCTCTGTCGCGCGCAGCGCCAGCAGGGCCGGCGCCGCCTCCCAGTCGTGACCGTGGAGGACGTCCACCGGCTCGCCGTCGAGGCGGATCCCCTCAAGCGCCGCGCGTCCCAGGAGCGTGAACCGGGCGGCGTTGTCCACGTAATCGACGCCCTGGGCCACGTAGTAGTCGGGCCGGTCGAAGCTGAAGGGATGGTCCACCAGGCGCAGCCGGTACCCGTCCGCCCGGATGTCCACGAGGTCCACCGTGGCCACGTCACCCGCGTCGGCACGGGACCCCGGCGGAAGCCCCACGGGCACCGTGATCGTGCGGCGGCGGAGCGGTCCGTCGGGCGGGCGCAACCCGCGGTAGAAGGGCAGCACGACGTCCACGGCGTGGCCCCGGCGGCCCAGGGCTCGCGCCAGGGCATCCACGACATCGGCCAGGCCGCCGGTCTTGGCGAAGGGCTCGCACTCGGAGGCGACTATGACGATGCGCATGGTGGGAATGCTAGCCGCTCGGGCTCCGCGGAACGTGTAGCATCCCCGTCCACATGCAGCCCATCGAGATCCCCGCCGCGGCCCCCGCGCCGCTGCGCCTCCCCCGCCCCCTCGAGGGCCTGCGGCGCCTCGCCTACAACCTCTACTGGACCTGGCACCCGGAGATCCGCGTCCTCTTCAGCCGCATCGACCCCGATGGCTGGGCGCGCTATCGCAACCCGATCCCGGTGCTGGAGGGCGTCCGGGACTGGTCCGGTCTCCTCGAGGACACGAACTTCCTGGCCGACTACCAGACGTACCTGGCCGGGTTCGACGGCTACATCGCCAACGGCGCCGGCCACTGGTTCGCCAAGCGGCACGGCGGCGAGCTCGGCGGCCCGATCGCCTACTTCTGCGCCGAGTACGGCCTGCACGAGTCGGTCGGCGTCTACTCCGGCGGCCTGGGCGTGCTGGCCGGCGATCATTGCAAGACCGCGTCGGACATGGCCCTGCCCTTCGTCGCCGTCGGTCTGCTCTACCGTCACGGCTACTTCCGCCAGACCATCGACGCCGACGGCCACCAGGAACACGCCTATCCCGACCACGACCCGGCGCGGCTACCGCTCCTGCGCGTCGTGAACGGAGACGGCCAGCCGCTCGTCGTCCCGGTGGAGCTGCCCGGCCGCAGCGTCGTGGCAGCCGTCTGGCTGGCCCAGGTCGGCCGCGTGCCGCTGCTGCTCCTGGACACCGACGTCGGCGAGAACGAGCCGCCCGACCGGCCCATCACGCACCAGCTCTACGTGCGCGGCCGGGAGATGCGCCTGCACCAGGAGATCGTGCTCGGCGTGGGCGGCGTGCGCGCCCTGCGCGCCCTGGGCATCCGGCCCTCGGCCTGGCACCTCAACGAGGGCCACTCCGCCTTCATGCTCGTCGAGCGGGCGCGCGAACTGACGAGCATGGGCGTCCCGCAGGAGGCGGCCCTCGAGCAGGTGCGCCGGGACGCCATCTTCACCATCCACACGCCGGTCTCGGCCGGCAACGAGCGCTTCGACGCCTCGCTCACGCGGCGGCTCGCGGCGCCCCTGGTGGCGGGCTCCGGCCTCGACCTCGAGCGCGTCCTGGAGCTGGGCTGCGGCATCGAGGGCGACACGGACGTCTTCGACATGACGGCGTTCAGCCTGCGCCTGACGCAGGGGGTCAACGCGGTCAGCCAGCTCCACGCGACCACCGCCAACTCCACCTGGCAGGGCGTGCCCCGCTCGGCCATCCTGGGCATCACCAACGGCGTCCACACGCCGACCTGGCTGGGACGGCCGATCCGCGCGCTCTTTGCGGGGCTCGGCGCCAGGCTCGATGCGATGAGCGACGAGGCCGCCGGCGTGCGCTTCTGGGAGCGCCTCGATGAGCTGCCCGATCGCGTCCTCTGGGAGGCCCACCAGCGCCAGAAGCTCGAGCTGGCGATCTTCGCCCGTGGGCGCCTGCTGCGCCAGCTCGCCCGTCACGGGGAGGCGCCCGAGACGCTGGAGGCGCTTTCACGGGTCCTCGACCCGGACGTCCTGACGATCGGCTTCGCGCGCCGCTTCGCCACCTACAAGCGCGCCGCGCTGCTCTTCAGCGACGAGGAGCGCCTGGCACGGCTGCTGTGGGACACCGACCGGCCCATGCAGGTCGTGTTCGCGGGCAAGGCGCACCCGGCCGACCGCCCCGGCCAGCGGGTGATCCAGGACATCTTCGAGCGCAGCCGCTCGCCTCGCCTTCTAGGGCGCGTCTTCATCCTCGAGGACTACGACATGCGCGTGGCGCGTCACCTCGTGCAGGGCGTGGACGTCTGGCTGAACAACCCGCGCCGGCCGCTCGAGGCATCGGGTACGAGCGGCATGAAGGCGGCCGCCAACGGGGCCGTCAACTGCTCGGTGCTCGACGGCTGGTGGGACGAGGGCTGGACGGGCACGAACGGCTGGGCCATCGGAGGGCGCGAGACGAACCCGGACGAGGCGGCCCAGGACTGGGCCGACGCACAGGATCTGTACCGCATCCTGGAGCAGGAGCTCGTGCCGCGCTACTACGAGCGCGACGCCGACGGCCTGCCCCGGGCCTGGATCGAGATGATGAAGGCCTCGATGAGCACGACCATGTGGCGCTTCTCGACGACGCGCATGCTCGAGGAGTACGTGGAGCAGCTCTACCTTCCGGCCGCGCTGGCGGGCGACGCGGCGGCCGCTCCACCGGCCCCGAAGCGCGCGGTGGCCCGAGCGGGCTGAGGCCGACCGAGGTCAGTCCTCGACGAGGACGACCGCTTGCTGGGGCGCGAGGATCAGCTCCAGGACCTCGTCACGAACGAGCTCCGCGCTCCCGGTGAGCCCTGGCAGCGCGACCGTGGAGAGCGGGCGCCACGATGGCCCGGGCAGCTCCACGGTGAGCCGCTCGGCCCCGCGGCCCGGGTTGAGGGCCACGATCGCCCGCGCCCCATCCGCCTCGCGGGCGATGGCGACGGCCTGGCGCCCGGCGGCCACGACGCTCGCGGTGCCCCGTCGCAGGGCGACGTGACCATGGCGGGCCGCGGCCGCCGCCCGCACGAACGCCCGGAGCTCCTGGTCGCCGGCGCCGGCTCCGGCCGGGAAGGAGCGTCGGCAGTCAGGGTCGTGGCCGCCCTCCATGCCGATCTCGTCGCCGTAGTAGATGCACGGCGGGCCGGGCAGCGTCAGCTGCAGGAGCATGGCCAGGCGCAGCGCCGCCCGGTCACGGCCGAGGACCGTCAGCGCGCGCGGGGCGTCATGACTGCCGATGAGGTTGAGCTGGACGGCGACGACGGCCGGGTCGTAGTTCGTCATCAGCCGCTCCAGCTCCGCGCCGAAGGATCGGGCGTCGAGCGGGCGGATCGTGTCCCGGTACACGTGGTGGGTCGCGATGACCGCCCGGTCCAGGCAGTGGGCGCCGGTGAAGCCGAGGATCGCCGCGCCCAGCGGGTAGTTCATGAGGGCATCGAAACGGTCGCCGCGCAGCCACTCGGGCGCCTCGCCCCAGATCTCGCCCACGAGGTAGGCATCGGACCTGACGGCCCGGCAGCGGCGCCGGAACTCGGGCCAGAAGATGGGGTCCTCGATCTCGTCCGGCACGTCCAGCCGCCAGCCGTCGATACCGAAGCGAAGCCAGTGCTCGGCGACGCCGAGGAGGTACTCGCGCACATGCGGATCGGCAACGTTCAGCTTGGGCAGCGCGGGCAGCCCCCACCAGGCGCGGTAGCCGTACATCGCGGTGGATTCCCGGTGCCCCTCGACGCCGCCGACCGGGTATGCGTCGAGTGCGCGGCGCCCGGCCAGCACGGTCCGGTCGAGCTGGAACCAGTCCCGGTAGGGCGAGGCGGCGCCGTTCTCCAGGACGTGGTGGAACGGCCAGAAGCCCCGCCCGGAGTGGTTGAAGACCCCGTCGAGGACGACCCGCATGCCGCGCCCATGGGCGGCGTCGAGCAGCTCGCGCAGGGCATCGTTCCCGCCCAGCAGCGGATCGACGTTGAAGTAGTCGTAGGTGTGGTAGCGATGGTTCGAGGCGGAGGCGAAGATCGGCGTCAGGTAGATGGCCGTGACGCCGAGGTCGGCCAGGTCCCCGAGGCGTTCGGCGATGCCGTACAGGTCGCCACCCTTGAAGCCATGGCTGGTCGGCGGGGCGTCCCAGGGCTCGAACGGGCCAGGCGCCGGCACCCGTCCACTGCGCGCGAAGCGGTCGGGGAAGATCTGGTAGAAGACCGCGTCGCGGACCCAGTCGGGCGTCTCGATCGACACGGGGCCTCCGGGCGCAGCGGTCATGGTCGCAGCCTGACGACGACGATGCTGCGGGCCGGGATCATCGCCAGCGGCACGTAACCGGCGAAGCCGCCCGCTGGCGAAATGGTCGGCGCGGTCGGCGTGCCCTCGCCCGTGACCACCTCGGCCACCGGCGAGCCGCACAGCGGCCCGGCCACGAGGTCGAGCGCCACGCCGCTCACCGGCGCGTCCGACACGTTGGCCAGGACGAGCAGCTGCTCGCCGGCGGTCGAACGCAAGACCGCGTCCACCGCGTCCGAGGAACTCCCGACCGGGACGAGGTCGCCCCGGCGGAGCGCGGGGTGACCGTCACGGAAGCGGATGAGCGACCGATAGAGCGAGAGCAGGGAGGTCGGATCGCCGGCCTGGGCGGCCACGTTCACGGTCCTCCAATCCGCCTCCAGAGGCTCCCACGGCTGGGCCGTGCTGAAGCCGGCGGCGGGCTGCGTGGCATCCCACGGCATGGGCGTGCGGATGCGCTCGTCCGGTTTGCCGCCCTGCAGGCCGATCTCCTCGCCGTAGTAGAGGAAGGGCGTCCCCGGCCCGGTCAGCAGGAGGCTCGCCACCAGCCGTAGCCGTTCCGGGATGCCGTTGAGCTGCGTGGCGATGCGATCCATGTCGTGGTTGGTGAGGAACGCTCCAAGGCCTCCACGGGGATACGACGCGGCGACATCCTGCTGCACGACCGCGAGGCCGCCGGCCCGCTCGTCCCGGACGGCGTCACGCATGGCCGCGGCCAGTCCGAACTCGAAGACCATGTCCACGTCCTCCGGGACGTAGCCCGCCGCGACCGACGTGGCGTCCCAGACCTCACCGACCAGGAGCGCGTCGGGTGCGATCGCGTGGACGGCGGCATGGAAGGCGCGCAGCCACTCGTGGGTGGCGGGCGTGTTCCCCTGCCGTTCGCCCTGCTCGACGAGGTGCTTCGCCCCATCGAGCCGGAAGCCGTCCACGCCGAGGTCCGTCAGCCAGTAGCGGGCGATCCCCTCGAGCTCCGTGGTCACCGCGGGGTTCTCGAGGTTCAGGTCGGGCATGCCCTCCCAGAAGAGGCCGTAGTACCAGCGGTCGCCGTCTTGGTGCCAGACGCGTTGCCCGCTCGGGCCTCCGTACCGCGGATTCGCGTCGGCCCAGACGTACCAGTCGCCGTGCGTGGAGCCACGTGTCCGCGAGTCCTGGAACCAGGGATGCTCTCGAGAGGTGTGGTTGATGGGGAAGTCGACGATGACGGCGATGCCGCGCGCATGAGCCTCGCGGACGAGCGCACGCATGTCCTCGACGGTGCCGTAGTCCCGCTCCACGGCGCGGTAGTCGATCACGTCGTAGCCGTGGTAGCTGGGCGACTCCATGACCGGCATCAGCCAGAGCCCGGTCACGCCCAGGTCGTCACCCGCCGCGGGGTCGCCGTCGTTCAGGTAGTCGAGCCGCGACGTCAGGCCGCGCAGGTCGCCGATGCCGTCGCCGTCCGAGTCGGCGAAGCTCCGCACGAAAACCTCGTAGAAGGTCCGATCGGCCCACCAGCCGTGGGCGGTCGGATCGGGGGGCGTTTCTGCCGCGATGGGTGGGCATCGGGGCGGCGCGGCCGTCGAGGCAGTCGCCGGGGCGCCGTCGAGTGATGCGCTGGCAGGGGCGCCGCTCGGCGATGAGCCCGGGGCCGCGGTGCAGGCTGCGGCCGCCAGCGCGAGCCCGACGACGAGCGCCCGGCCGGCTCCCCTCACCTGATGTGCGGCCGCAGCCGCTCCAGCGGCTCCGGCCCGGCCGGCGTCCCTCGCTCGATGGCCGCGTCCGGATCGGTGGCCCCGACGCCGGGCTCCTGAGAGGCCCGCGGGGAGGGTCGCGCGGCGGCGGAGCCGCGCCCGTCGGCCCACTCGCGCAGGCCGCGGACCAGGCCGGTCAGGATGGAGCCGGTCACCTCACCGGTCACCCGGCCGATAGCGTGCATCGCCCCGATGAAGATGCCGAGCGCCGCCCCGAGCACGGCGGCCGCGAGGATCAGCCCCTCCGGGAACCACGGGAGGCGCATGGTCGGACTCCTGACGCCGTGCGCACCGCTCAACCCTTGACCGCGCCGATCGCGAGGCCCGAGATGATGTAGCGCTGGGCGAAGAAATACACCACGGCGGGCGGGAACGCGAAGAGGATGGCGAAGGCCGAGAAGAGCGACCAGGGCGTGCTCGAGAACTGGCCCTGCATGGCGTAGATCGCCATGGCCAGCGTCTGGTCCGAGGGGTTCTCCAGGAACATCCAGGAGAAGTAGAACTCGGTCCAGCCCGCGACGAAACCGAGGAACGCGGTCACCGCCAGCGCAGGCATGGCCAGCGGCAGGATGATCCGGAGGAAGGTCTGGTTCGTCGACGCCCCATCCACGGCCGCCGCCTCCTCGAGGTCGTGCGGGATCGTATCGAGGTAACCCTTCAGGTTCCAGATGGCGAACGGCAACAGGCCGGAGATAATGGCCAGGGACACGCCCATGAGCGAGTTGCGCAGGTTGAACTCCCCCAGGAAGGGCAGCGACACCTGGATCTTGTTGAGCATGACGAAGAGCGGCGCGAGCGTCGCCACCGACGGCAGCATGAGCACGCCGAGGATGGCCAGCATGAGCACCTCGCGTCCGGTGAAGCGCAGCCGCGAGAAGGCGTAGGCGGCCGACACCCCGATAAGGACGCTGAAGATCGAGCTGCTGAAGGCGATCTTCAGGCTGTTGGCGGTCAGCTCCAGGAAACTGATCGGGTTGTTCGTGGGCTGGCTGAGGACCTGCGCGTACGCCTCCAGCGTCGCGTTCGCGGGGATCAGGCTCAGGCCCTCCGGACGGGACCGGTTCAGGGGGTCGAGCGACAGCGCGAAGACCCACAGGATCGGGAACAGGACCGTGAACAGCAGGAACAGCGCGGTCGCCTGCGCGAGGGCCTGCTTGGGCAGCGATAGCCGGCCGCGGCCGCCCCGGCCGGCGGCGGCGACGGCTCGACCGAGACGGCCCCGGATGGAGAGGGTGCCGGCTTCGATGGCGCTCATCGCCCCGCTCCCCTAGAGTTCCGCGCTCGAGGTCGCCCTCGCCAGCCGGTTGGTGACGAGGGTGATGACCAGCAGGATGAAGAACATGATCACCGCGAACGAGGCGCCCACGCCGTAGAGGCGCTGCTCGTTCACGAGGCGATAGGCCTGCGTCACCAGCAGCTCCGTCCGCCCGAACGGACCGCCGTTCGACATGAAGAACGACAGGTGAAACAGGTTGAAGGTGACAACGAAGCCGTAGATGGCGTAGGGGATCATGGCCGGCCGCAGGTAGACCAGGGTCACGTTCCTGAACTTCTGCCAGGAACCGGCACCGTCCATCTCGGCCGCCTCGTAGAGCTCCTGCGGGATGCTCTGCAGCGCCCCGGTGGCCACGACCGAGTTGAGCGGCCACCCCAGCCAGGTGTTCGTCACGAGCATGGCGAAGAAGGCCAGCGGCAGCAGCGGCAGGAAGGGGATGGGATCCTCGACCTGGCGCAGCCAGTCGATGCGGATCGCGTCGATGGGCAGGCCGATGAACTTGCCGGCCCCGGCCAGCATGAGGTTGACCGCCCCGTAGTCCGCGTCGTACATGTTGCGCCAGACGGTGGCCACGATGATCGCCGGGATGACCACGGGCAGGATGAACAGGGCCCGGTAGAAGCGCCTGAACCAGAGGCCCTTGGCGTTCATCAGCAGGGCGATGCCCACGCCCAGCACGACGTGGATGGCCACGTTGCTGAAGGCCCACGCGAGGTTGTAGAGGATCAGCCGCAGGAACCAGTAGTTGGGAATGGAGAGCTGGCTGGTGAGGACGTCGATGTAGTTCTTCAGGCCGACCACGTCGGGTGGGGCTGCGTCGGCCCGGAGGTTCTGGATGCCGTAGTTCGTGAACGACATCCAGACCTGGTAGAGCAGCGGGTAGAGGGTGACGACGCTCATCACCATGAGGGCCGGCAGGAGATAGACATAGGCGATGCGGCCGCCGCGGCCGCCGCGGCCGTGCCAGCGCCCGAGGAAGCTGCGCGCTGCCGCCACCGATGCCGCTGTCGCCGTCATCGCGCTCCCTGCCTTGGGTCGAGTTTCGTGGATGGGTGCGGGGGCGCCGACAATGATTGCCGACGCCCCCGCTGCCGCGCAAGACCCCCGCGCGGGGTCAGGACGTGGCGCTACGTGACCGATCAGTGGCCGTTGGCCACGTCCATGTCGGTGCAGCCCTTGGCCACGGCGGCCGTCGCGTCGCCACCCTTGAGGAGGACCTCATCCCAGGCGTTGCCGAAGTTGCCCCAGTAGTTGCCGAACTCCTTGCTCTGCGGGCGCGCGACGCCCAGGTTGATCGCGTCGGAGAACGACTTCACCAGGGGATCGACGATGGAGATGCCCGTGTTCGACGGCACGTGGCCCGCGACGTCGACGTAGATCTCCTGCGAGGCCTGGCTGACCAGCTCCGTGGCAACCGCGATCGCCAGGTCCTGGTTCTTGGATGACGCGTTGATGTACCAGCCGTCCACGCCGACCATGGTCGACGAAGGGCCGCCCGGGCCGGCCGGGACCGGCGCCACTGCGGCAGCCGGGCGTGCGGTGCGGTAGTCGCCGAGCGTCCAGTTGCCGTTGAGGATGATGTCGATCTTGCCACTCTTGAAGGCGTCGTTGACCTTGTTGTAGTCGGCATCCACGAGGGCGCCGGCGGCCTTCAGGTCGGCGACGAACTTGATGCCGTCGGCCACGCCGCTGTTGGCGGTCGCGGCGCACGAGCCGTCGTCGTTGAAGATCTTGCCGCCGAAGCCGAAGTAGAAGCCCCAGCCGAAGTAGGCGCCGGAGAGGATGCCGACCTTGCCGCCGCCTTGCACGAAGGCGAGCAGCTCAGCGGTCGTCTTGGGCGGCGTCGGCACCTTGGCGGTGTCGTAGTACATGGCCACGGCCTTGAGGGACTCAGGGACCATGTAGACCTTGCCGTCCACCTGGCTTCCGGAGACGGAGACCTCATTGGTGTTGGCCAGGACGTCGTCGATCTTGCCGGTCAGGTCGACCAGGAAGTTGCCGCGCACCTCGTTGCCGAGGTTGTCGTTGGGGGCGATGAACATGTCGGGTCCGCCGCCGGCCGCCGACGCGGTCTCGAACTTCGTGAAGATGTCGCTGAAGGGTTGCTCGACGGCGGTGATGGTCAGGCCCGGGTTGGCGGCCTGGACCTTCTCGAGGATGCGCGAGAACGCGTTGAACTCGGCGCGGCCGCCGGACGAGCCATAGGCGTGCCAGATGGTGAGCGCCCCGCTCAGCGTGGCCGGCTCCGTGGGACCGGCCGGCGGCGCGGCCGTCGGCGCGACCGTCGGCGCGGCCGGCTCGGGGGTGGGGCTCGCGCCGGCGGCACAGGCGCTCGCCACGATGGCGAGGCCCGCGACCAGCGCGGCGAGTCGAAGCTTGGGATTCATCGGATCGGTTCCTCCTCCAATGGACTGATGCCGGCCCCCGAAGGCGGGTGGCACGGTGGCGACCGTCGGGACGAACCGTCGGTCGACGGGTGAGTCGGGTGGGTCAAGCGGACCGCGCCACGCGCGGTCGCTCGTTCGCATGTCCCTCGGTCAGGCCCCACTCACCTCCTGGCAGGGACGGGCGGTGGTCCGGTCGACGCCCGTACGATGAGCCGGGTCTCGAGCCGCATGTGCTCGGGGCGCTCGGCGGAGCGGCCCGAGATCGCGGACAGGAGGAGCCGGACGGCTTCCTCGCCCTTTCGGCGCACCGGCTGGTGCACCGTCGTGAGAGGCGGATCGATGAGCTGGGCGAGGTCGAGGTCGTCGAAGCCGACGACGCTCAGATCGCCCGGCACGGACATGCGCTGGTCGCGGATGGCGCGCATCGCGCCGACCGCCATGGCGTCGCTCATGGCCAGGATGCCCGTGGGGCGCAGGCCGTCCCCCCAGGCCCCCTCGAAGGCGGCCATGCCGCCGGCGATGCTGGCCGGCCCGACCACGACATGATCGTCCGACAGCTCCAGCCCGGCGGCTTCGATCGCCGCCCGGTACCCGCGCAGGCGACGGTTCATGACCCCCTCGGGGTCCTCGCGCCCGGCAGGATGGGGCGGCTCGACGCCGATGACCAGGATGTCCCGGTGGCCCAGCGCCAGGAGGTGCTCCGCGGCGGCCCGTGCCCCGGCCTCGTCGTCCACCTCCACCGAGGGGAAGTCGGGCAGGGCGCTGGAGTCAACCAGCACCATGGGCAGGCCGGCGCGCCGCACCTGGTCCACCTCGGGGTGGTCGGCCGAGAGGCCGATGGCCACGCAGCCGTCCACCGTGGTGCGGCTCACGGCGTTGGCCAGCGAGCCGTGCAGGGGCGAGATGAAGTGGAGACCGTAGCCCGATTCCTCGGCCACCAGCGCGACGCCCTCGCTGAAGGCGCCGAAGAAGGGGTTGGAGAAGATGATCGAGAGGGCCTGGGGCGTCAGCACGCCGATGGTGGCCGTGCGACGCTGGGTCAGCGCGCGGGCCACGGGATGCGGCCGATAGCCCAGCGAGCCGGCCACTTCGAGGATGCGCGAGGCGGTCGCCGTGCCCAGCCGGTCGGGGCTGTTGAAGGCGAACGAGACGGCCGTCTTGGAGACGCCCGCCGCCTCCGCCACGTCGGCGATGGTGGCTCGCCGGGTTGCC
>Ga0209126_1000645_pt1 | contig 11694 bp, 13 predicted proteins | sample RifCSP19_1_FD_184024 | JGI IMG/M metagenome (GOLD analysis project Ga0209126, IMG submission 184024) | Soil microbial communities from Rifle, Colorado - Rifle CSP2_sed 19_1 (SPAdes) (version 2) | ecosystem: Environmental > Terrestrial > Deep subsurface > Rock core/Sediment | place: Rifle...
GACTGCGCCGTAATCTGCATCCAGGTGCCGACGAGCGAGACCGCCTGTCCGCCCAGGTAGATCCGGAAGTTGCGCAGCCGCAGCGGGGAGAAACTGTCGCGCAAGGCAGAAACGAGTTGACCGGCCATCAGTGCAACGAGCCCTCCGTTTGTGTCACTTGCTGCCGGACGCCATCCTCTGAGCGATCCGGTGGATTATTCGGTTCCAACAGTTGAAACTGCAACCGTATTCCCGAAAACACAAGCCGCCGGGCTCATCTTACTCGAGGTCCTTGTGCAGTCGTCCCAGCAGATGATGGAGCCGCTCCTGCTCCTCGGACGATAGGCCGCCGAACACCTCGCGCAGCAGCGCCTCCACCTCCGCCCGCGCCGCCGCCAGGACGTCCCGCCCCCGCGGCGTCATGTAGATCCGGTTGTAGCGCCGGTCCACCGGGTCGGGGATCCGATCCACGAGTCCCGTCCGGCTCAGTCGGTCCACGATGCCGCTCAGGTTGGCCTTATCGACGTAGAGCGCGTGGCTGCACTCCTGCTGTGTCGGCCCGTGCGATCGGCTGAGCTGGTTGAGCAGGCCGAACTGCGGATGGGTCAGACCGAACGATCGGAGGCGCTGCTCGATCAGCCGGTCGATCTTCATGTATGCCCGCAGCAGGTGGATCCAGGCCAGGACGGCCGGGCTGCGCGATCCCCGCTCGGGTGACGGCTTGGCCGGTGCAGACGGTTTTGAGGGCATCACCATTTGTTGAAACTTAAACTATCGGGATAGCCCCGTCAAGATGGCCGGGCTGGGGCAGGAGGCGAGGGCCTTACCCACCGGGACCCCCGGGGGTCTCCTCCCGCTGGTAGGCGCGGTCCAGCTTCTCGGCCGTTTCGATGTTGAAGAACCGCAGGAGTACGGCATCCGGAGTGTAGGCGCGCACCTGCACCCAGAAGCGGTCGCCGGGCTTCCACCTGCCGGCCTTCCGGGTCGTCCGCACCATGTCGCAGACCGCTTCCTCGACCGTCATCGCGATCATCCCACCAACCTTCGGCTCGTCACGCCGTAGACCGCCGGTCTTCAGCGCAGGCCGGCGATCCAGTCGACGACAACTCGTACCAATTCCTTGATGACCTCCGCCTGCGGCCGGCCGCGGACGGTCAGACCGTGGTCGCCCTCCTCGACCACGTGCAGCGTCGCCGTCTTCAGCTTGCGCACCGTCTCCGCCAGGAGATCCGGGCGGGCGAACGGGTCGCGCGATCCCTGCAGGAAGAGCATCGGCGCCGTGACGCGCAAGAGCTGTGCGTCGCGGATGCGCTCAGGCTGGCCGGGCGGGTGGAGCGGATATCCCAGAAAGATCAGGCCGGCGGCGGGGAAGCCATCGGCCACAACGTGCGAGGCGATGCGCCCGCCCATGGAGCGACCGCCGAGGAAGAGACGCGTCGCGCGCTTCCCTACCTGCTGCGCCACGGCACGGTAGCACGCCTCGAGACGGGGCTGACGATCAGGGACTTTGCGCCTGGCTTCGGCGTAGGGGAAGTTGAAGCGCACCGCGCCCAGGCCGGCCTCCGCGAGTGCTTCGGCAAAGTGCACGAGTGACGGCGTGTGCAGGTTGCCGCCGGCACCGTGGGCGAGCGCCAGATAGGTCGCGCCCCGCGGGGGATGGTGCCAGAATCCGGAGACCGCGCCGCCGTCCCAGACAAAAGATGCCTTCTCCACGCTGACGAGCGGCATCGACGCCTCAGCCCCATCCTGGTGCAGCCCGCGGTCAGCGGCGCCGCGCCGGCTTCCGCTCCATGAGGTAGAAGTGCTCGACCGCGGCGGCGAGCGCTCCACCGATCAGCGGTCCAATCCAATACACGAGGTGATTGTTCCAGTGGCCGGAGGCGAGCGCCGGACCGAAGGTGCGCGCCGGATTCAGCGCGCCGCCGGTGAGCGGCCCCACCGCCATAATGCCCAGCGCGAGGGTCAACCCGATCGCCAGCGGAAAGACGGCGGCCGGCGCGCGCTCGTCCACCGCGGTGCCGAAGACCACCAGCACCAGGAAGAACGTCGCCACCGCCTCGATGACGATGCCCGCGCCGACCCCGACCCCGCGGCCGAGGTCGGGTGTGCCGCCGGCCACCGGGCCGCCGCCGAAGAGCGCGGCAATCAGCAGGCCGGCCGCGGAGGCGCCGACCAATTGCGCGATCCAGTACATGCCGCCGGTCGCCGGCTTCATCCGGCCGGTGATGACGAAACCGAAGGTCACCGCGGGGTTGAAGTGCCCGCCGGAGATCGCGCCCAGTGCGGCCACCATCACGGCGATGGTCAGCCCGTGCGCCAGGCCGATCGAAGCCAGAGTGGCCAGGCCGCCGGGGGCCCCCACAATGCCGGCGGCCGAAATCGAGAGGACACCGACGAAGATCAGGGCGAACGTGCCGATCGCTTCCGCCACCGACTGCTTCAGCCAGTTCTCAGACACGATCCTCTCCCTCCTCGTCTCAGGCGGCCTTGCTGGTCCGGTCGACAATGATCGGTGCACTGATGAACTTCGTCGGAATATAGAGCTGGTACCAGTACCTGAACCGCGTCAGGTCCAACTGGTCGTGCTCCCGGAAGTGCAAGTGGATCTCCGCCCCCTGATCGCCCGGCTGCGGGGGGAACGCGACGAGATCGGCGAGCGTCACGTCGCGCCGCGGGAAGGGCCAGGCCGACCGCGCGCGTTCCTCCCGCACGCGGTAGACGAAGACGTGGTGCGGCCGGCGCGTGCGGGGGGAACACGTCACGGGAAGGTGCAGGTGGATCTCCACCGGATGGCCCGCGCCCGGCCCGACGACACTCGGGACAGGCGAGAGGCCGGCGAACTCCGCCGACCCCCGGGTCACCACCGTCCGGCCGGCGGCCAGACCCGCCAGCACGCTCTCGCGCGTGATCGGCGCGTCTCCCACGTAAGCGTACGTCGCGTGGCTTAACTGCTCCGCCGCGAAATCCGGAAACACGGCCGTCTCGGGATTGCCGAAGTAGGAAAGGACCGCGCCGGCCAGAAACCGAAATCCCCACGCCAGCGCCGTCCCTACCACAGGAACTCGCAGCAGCGCATCCAGCCAGGGGAAGACCTCCGGCCCAACATGGTAGTCGCAACTCGCGTAGATCGCCTGCAGCCCGCCCGGGTCAACCGCCTGCGCCGCCGCCGGGACAGTCGGAAACTGCCCCATCTCAAAGAGGTCGGGACGAGCGTATTCCAGCGCGTACTTGTACTGCGTCACCAGTTCGAGATCTTCCGGCTCATGCAGCACGTCCACGCTGCCGGAGTAGAAGAAGTCGAGGTGGGTGCAGCGGCCGATCACCCGCAGGTCGTAGCGGAAGTCGGTGTGTTCCCCGAGGCGCCGGCTGAGCGGGCTGTGCTGGAACTGATGGCTCGCCGCGGCGGGCAGCCCGGCCTGCCGCAGTCTCAGGAGCACGGCCGCCAGGGTGCCGGCCTGATTGTGCTCGTCCTTCCAGTGGTCGTACGGCTTGTTTTCGTTGTCCTCCCAGTCGAACGCGCCGCGCAGCGGGGCGACGTCAAACGCCAGCGTGTGCGCCTCCGAGCCGTCGGCGGGCCGGGGCGGATCTTCCGGCGCCGCCCAATTCACCTCGAACTCCCCGCCGGGGATCACCGGGATGCCCACGGCATCGCCGGCCTGCGCGCACGCCTCCACGTATTCGTCGATGCTGCGGTGCCGCTTGAGCTTGATGTCTTGAATGTGGTCTGTGACGACGAGGAAGTCGTAGCCGTGCTCCTGCGCAATCTCGGCGGCGCGCCGCACGGTCGCCCATCCGTCGGAGAAGCGGGTGTGAAAGTGGATGAGTCCCCGCGCCCACCGTCCCTGCCGGTGGGGCGCGTTGGCCGGACGATAGGCAAGCAGGCGAGACATCTCCCGCCTGTCATTCGGTCAGTGCGTCATAATTCCCCTGTGGGCGATCAGGCGGCCGAACCCTGGCCCGAAACTCCGGACGAGTTGGTCCGCATCCAGGAGCGTCTCGCCGCGGCACCATTTGACCCGTGGCGGCCGGTGGGCGATGCGCCGCGGACGGCGGCGGGATGCTTCGTCTGCTTTCCTCGAGACCGCGAAGGGAGCGGCACCGCCGGTGATCCCGCCTGGGCCGCGGCAGTCCTGCTGGTGGACGGCCGCGGCACCGCTACCGAGATCGTCCACGGCCGTGCCGCTGCCGCCTACGAACCCGGTCTGCTCGCGCTGCGCGAGGGCCCGCTGCTGGAGGCGGCCGTCCGCCGTCTCCCTGTGCAGCCGGAGGTGCTCATCGTCAACGCCACCGGCCGCGACCATCCCCGCCGCGCCGGACTGGCGCTGCACCTCGGCGTCCGGTTGTCGGTCCCGACGATCGGCGTCACGCGGCGACCGCTGCTCGCGGTCGGGGAACCACCGCCCGACGCGCGCGGCGCGACCGGTCCCTTGCGCATCGGTGACGAAGTCGTCGGATACTGGCTGCGGACGAAGCGCGGGAAGCGGCCGCTGGCCGTGCACGCCGCCTGGCGAACCGATCCCGAGACCGCGGTCGCCGTGCTGATCGCGCTGACCCGCCGCTGGCGGACACCCGAACCGCTGCGCCTGGCCCGCCGGGCGGCCCGTCTGGCGCGGGACCGTGGCGCGGCGGCGGTATGATGGTGCCATGACCTTCCTGTGGCCGGACGCGCTGGCGGGGCTGCTCGTGGCCGCCGTGCTCGCGGGCGGCTATGCCCGCGCGGCCTTCCGGTCCTCCACCGAACCGGTCGCGTACTCCCAGACGCCGCTGCTGGCCGCGGCCGCAGCGGCCGGCTGCCGCGTCTGCCGTCACGTTCCCGCCGCGCTCTTCCTGCTGGCGCTTGCCGCCCTCGTCATCGCCCTGGCCCGGCCGGTCGTGCCCTGGCCCGCGGCGAGGGGCTGGCCGATCGCGCTGGTCATCGACGTCAGCCGGAGCATGGAGGAAACGGACATTCCGCCCACCCGCATCACCGCGGCCAAGACCGCTGCCGCGGACTTCGTGCGCGGCCTGCCGCGTTCCACGCCGGCGGCGGTGGTCACCTTCGGCAACTATGCGAGCGTGGTTGTCCCGCTGACAACCGAGCGCGACCGCCTCCTGGCCGGCATCATGAACCTGAGCACGCAACTGCGCACACAACTGGGCGATGGGCTCGTGGAAGGCGTGCGCCTGCTCACCGGCGAGGCGGCCGCGGGCGCGGCGGCCACACCGTCCCCCGAGCCGCGGGCGGTCGTGATCCTTCTTTCAGATGGGCGGGCCAGCGACGGGATCCCCCCGTTAGAGGCGGCACAGCAGGCCCGCGAACGCGGCGTGCGCGTCTACACGGTCGGGATGGGCACCGCCGGGGACCCGACGCAGTTTCGCAGCGGCTACTGGGGCGTGTTGGACGAACCCACGCTGCGTGCGATGGCGGATGAGACCGGCGGGCAGTACTTCCACGCGGGCTCGGCGGGACGGCTGCGGGAGGTCTACCGCGAACTCGCGCGCATCGTGGGCTGGACCCGCGCGCCGCAGGAGGTCTCGGCGCTGGCGGCGGTCGGCGCGTTCCTCCTGATGGCCGCGGCGGTCGCGCTGCGACTCCGCTTCCTGCCATTGGCCTGAGATGTGGGAACTCGTCGGCATCTCGCTCTCGTGGTGGCTGGTCAGCCTCTCCGGCGTGATGATGCCGGGACCGGTCTCGGCGATGGCCGTCACCGAGGGCACGCGGCGGGGTCCGGTCGCCGGGCCGCTGGTCACCGTGGGACATGCGGCGGCGGAGGCCGTGATGCTCGGGTTGCTGGTCCTGGGGATGAACCGCGTGCTGCAGCAGCCCGCGGTGGTCGGCGCGATCGGCATCCTGGGCGGCGCGGTGCTGGCCTGGATGGGCTGGGGCATCGCCGGCGCCGCCTGGCGCAACCGCCTCGACCCTCCGGCGGGGGCGGCCGGTCGGTCGGCGGGCCGCTCCCTGGTGCGGGCCGGTCTGCTCACGACGGTGGCCAATCCCTACTGGCTGCTCTGGTGGGCGACCGTCGGCGCCGCCTACTTCGTGCGCTTCACACGGTTCGGGCCTCTGGCGGTGGCCGGGCTGTTCTTCATCGGCCACATCTCGCTGGATCTGGGCTGGAACAGCTTCCTGGCGCTTGTTGTGGGCGCCGGGCGCGGCAAGATCCCCGCCAGGGCGTTCCGGGTCGTGCTGGGCGGATGCGGGGTCTTCTTGATCGGGATGAGCCTGTACTTCGTCTACTCCGGCGTCAACTTCCTGACGCGGTGACCTGGCCGGACGGGTTATGATTTTCGGGAACCGACCTTGCCAAACGGCCGCACGCTTCCTCGATACGGGGTTGTGCGAAACCACTCGGAGGTGAAGTATGGCACGGCTACTGACCGTCTTCCTGGCAGTGAGTCTGATCCTCGGTCAGGCGGGGATCGCCCTCGCCGCACCGGCCTCGGGCTTCCGCGGGCTGTCGCTGTCCACGCCCTACCCGGCCCAGACGGTGCGCGCGGGCGAGCGCGTCACATTAACCCTGACGGTGAAGAACTTCGGGCTGTCACCGCAGGCGGTCGCACTGCGCGTGGCGGAGGTACCGCGCGGGTGGAAGGCGGCGATCCTGGGCGGCGGTCGCCCCGTCGCGGCGGTTTACGCCGAGCCGGATCAGGAGATCGCGGTGAGCCTGCAGTTGGATCCGCCCGCGGGCGCCGGGACCGGCAGCTTCCGCTTCCTGGTGGTGGCGCAAGGCCAGACCGCCACGGCGCAATTGCCGCTGACCTTGACGGTCGGGCAAGTCCTCCCGCCGCGGCTCACCCTCACGGCCGAGTTGCCGGTACTGCGGGGACCGGCCACGTCGAGCTTCCGCTATCGCCTCACGGTGAAGAACGAGAGCGACCGCGACCTGCTGGTCAACCTGGAGGCGCGCACGCAGAAAAGCTTCCAGGTGACCTTCACGCCGTCGTTTGCCAGCCAGCAGGTGACCAGCCTGCCGGTGAAGGCGGGCGAATCCAAGGACATCGATACGGAGGTCAGCCTGCCGCGGGAGGTGCCCGCGGGGACCTACGACATCGCCGTGCTCGCGGCCGCGGGCGAGGCTCGGGCGGAGATCAAGCTCGGCCTGGAGATCACCGGCCGCCCCGACCTCACCCTGACCACGCCGGACGGGCGGCTCTCCGGGCGCGCCTACGCCAACCGCGCCACGCCATTCAAACTCGTCGTGAAGAACCAGGGCGGCGCAGCGGCCCGCGACGTGGAACTCTCCGCGAGCGAGCCGACCGGGTGGGAGGTCAAGTTTGACCTGCAGCGCATCGACGCCCTGCAGCCCAACCAGCAGCGGGAAGTGACGGCCCAGATCAAACCCGGCCCCAAGGCGGTGACGGGCGACTACATCGTCACGCTGCGCGCAAATGCGGGGGACGCTTCCTCCTCGGCGGATATCCGCGTCACCGTCTACACGTCGACGCTGTGGGGCCTGATCGGCATCCTGCTCGTGGCGGTGGCGCTCGGCGTGGTGAGCCTGGCGGTGTCCCGCTACGGACGGCGATGACGGCGGGCGCGGAAGCGTGGAAACGATGACCGCGGTCATCGAGGCAGTTGGGCTGATCAAACGCTACGGCCCGGTCGTGGCCGTGGATGACCTCAACCTCACCATCCCCAGCGGGGAGGTCTACGGGCTGCTCGGGCCCAACGGCTCCGGGAAGACCACGACCATCCTCATGCTGCTGGGCCTGACCGAACCGACCGCCGGACAGGTGCGCGTGCTCGGCGACGATCCCTCGCGCAACCCGCTGGCCGTGAAACGGCAGGTCGGATATCTCCCCGACTCCGTGGGGTTCTACGACGAACTGTCGGCCCGTGAAAACCTGCGCTACACCGCGGAGTTGAACGGCCTCGCCCGGGACGACGCGGAGACGCGGATCGACGAGGTGCTGACCCGGATGGGGCTGCGCGACGTGGCCACCCGCCGCGTGGGCGCGTACTCCCGCGGCATGCGCCAGCGGCTCGGCCTGGCCGACGTCCTGCTGAAGCGCCCGCAGGTGGCCATCCTGGATGAGCCGACGATGGGATTGGACCCCGAAGGCGCGCTGGAATTCCTGGACATGATCCGCGGGCTGAAAGCCGACGGCATCACCGTGTTGCTGGCTTCCCACCTGCTGCATCAGGTGCAGGCGGTGTGCGACCGGGTCGGCCTCTTCCACCAGGGACGCATTGTGCTGGAGGGCACCGTGGATGCCCTCTCCGAGCGGGTCCTCGGCGGTGCGTACCGCATCCACCTTGAGGTGGACGGACAGGCCCAGGCGCTGGAGGGCACGCTGTCCGCGGTTCCCGGGGTGGTGCGGGTGATGCGCGAGTCGCCGCGCGGCTATCTCGTCGAAGCCAAATCCGACGTGCGCGGCGCGGTGGCCCACCGCGTGGTGGCGGCGGGCGGCGCGCTGCTTTCACTGAGACTGGAGCGGCTCGGTCTGGACGAGGTCTACGCGCGCTACTTCCAGGAGGTGCGGCATGAAGGCTGAGCGCCCCCCGCTGAGGAGGCGTGAGGGCTCCCCCTGGACGGGGCTGTGGGCGGTTACGCTGAAGGAACTCGGCGATCACCTCACCAGCGCCCGAATGCGCCTGCTGGAGGGGTTGATCCTGCTCACGGCGCTGGGGACCGTCTCCGCGGCGATCCAGACGCTGCGCACGACCGTGGGCGAAGATCCCTTTCTCTTCCTCCGCATCTTCACGACCTCGCAGCAGGCCGGGGACATCGATTACTCGTTTGTCCTCTTCCTGAGTTTCCTCATCCCGCTCGCGGCGATCGCGCTGGGATTTGACGCCGTCAACGGCGAGTACAACCGGCGCACCCTCAGCCGCGTGCTCTCCCAGCCGATCTACCGGGACGCGCTCCTCGCGGGGAAGTTCCTGGCCGGGCTGTTCACGCTCGCCATCACGCTGCTCGCGCTCTGGCTGCTGGTGACGGGGCTCGGCATCTTCCGCCTCGGCGTCATCCCCAGCGGCGAGGAGGTGGGGCGCGGCCTGCTCTTCTTCATCGCCACCGTGGCCTACGCCGGCATCTGGCTCGCGCTGGCCATGCTTTTCTCGGTGCAGTTCCGGCAGCCGGCCACCTCCGCGCTGGCGGCGCTGGCGGTGTGGCTCTTTTTCGCCGTCTTCTGGCCCATCCTCACCGGCATCGTCGCCCAGGTCGTGCGGCCGGCCGACAACCCATTCGCCGAACTGGCACAGATCCAACTGCGGCTGGCGCTTTCCCGCCTCTCGCCCAACACGCTTTATGCGGAGGTGCTGCTGAGCCTGCTCAGTCCGGAGACACGGGCGCTGGGGCCGGTGTTGATCACGCAGTTGGAAGGCGCGGTCCGCGGCGCGTTGCCGCTGTCGCAAAGTCTCTTGCTCGCGTGGCCGCAGTTCACCGGGATGATCGCGGCGGTGCTCCTGCTCTTCGCCGGGACCTATGTGCTCTTTCAGCGGCAGGAGATCCGGGCCTAGGACGCCGGAGGGGCTACGCGGGGTCACCGTCCGGACGGAGGGTTCCGCGATCACGGTGCAGATGAAGGACCTTTCCCGCCATCGTGGCCAGGGGATCGCGCCGTAGGACACGCACGGTGTCCGCGCCTGTCCATACATGCTCGGTCACCCGGTGGGGACCGCGGATCGTGTCGTCAGCGCCAATTTCCTGCAGGATTCGGTGTTGAAGCGCGTGCTCATCGATCGCCCCGACTCCGGGGCTGGCTAAGAGGTAGAGCCTCGTGAACCCCTGCTTATCCTCGGCCTCCACAAACTGATAGTGTCGACTGTCACCGCCGAACTCCCGCGGCAGGACCTCCTCCACCAGTCGAATCAGCGAACTACCGAAATAAGTCATCCCCTCTGCCGTCAGTTTCTCGAAGCTCCGCACGGTGTGGATATGAAACCGCAAACCCGCCTGGTCTAGAAAACACCCGCACCTACGTTCTTCCAGCCCGCCGTAGTCGCCCGACTCCGTGTTGAGCAGCACGTAGCGGGCATGCGGGAGCAGGCTCGTAAACAGGTACGCCGGCACCGTGGTGCCGTCTTGATCGACCACGCGGGAGTGCTGTCGCACCGCGATCGCGTCAGTCATCACGTGGTAGTCGTCCACCGCCGACGCGTGTGGACAGCCCAAGGCGTCACGCCCGCTCTCATTAAACCCGAAACGAGGGAGCACCTTGCATCCCCGGGACTCGATCTGAAAGCGTTTAGCGGGTGTTAGCGGCTCGCCGGTCACGAGAAACGCCACGTCACCGAGAGCAATCCCCGCCTCCTCCGCAGCCAGGACCAGACGAAGGGCCGAATTCGGAAACGTCTCCACAATGATCCCCCGCGGCGTGTTGACCCGGCTGATGTAGCGGGCGATCTCGTGTGCCCGGTCAGCCGGGACAACCTCCGGCATGGGGAAGCGCCGCCGGCTGGCGAGACGCACCGTCTGCAGCACAACCCTCCGGTTTCTCGTGCCAAACTCCACCGGAGAGAACCAGCGCAGCGGCATGCGGCCAAGGAGAAAGTACTCGATAGCAAACTGGAATCCCGCGCCCGAGGTGATCCAGAGGAGAACGTCGCGCTCCACCAATCCGTACCGCTCCAGCGCCCAGCGGCGAAGCCGCACGTTGCGCTGGAGGTTCTCTTCCGAAATCGAGACGGGGGTCCCCCGGCTGCGCGAGCCTCCGCTGGTGATGGAGAAGAGTCCGCGGACCGTCGGGTTGGCAAAATCGCTGTCCTGGAACCGAAAGGTGCGTCCTCCCCGGATCAGCGGCGCCCTCCCTTTGAACTCCTGTATCTGCACGTAGACGCCGTCGGCCCGCAGTTGATCGAGCGCCGCGTCGAGGCCCCGGGCGCGCACCAGTTGGCGCAGCCGCGGCAAATCATACCCCGCGTGTTCCAGTAGCGGACGGAAGGGACTGTTCGGATTTGCCAGGATGAGACGCTCGACGATCTGGAGGAAGTTCTCTTCGCGCCGGGCAAGACGATCGCGGACTTCCTCGGCGACGTCGGCCGCCATTGTCAGGGGCGCACGCACGAGGGAGGCTAGGCGCAGGCCTGCCCGCACCTGGACCCACATCACGCGCGCCGTAGTCGTTGAGAGCATCCGCTCCTCCCCGGTATGCAGGCGAGCGCACCGTCATGCTCCGGTGCGACTAAGAACCGTACGTATGGCGGAAGAATTCTCGCTACGGGAAATTATCCCTCCGCGTCGACGGCCGGGCCGTTGAGCCCGCCCGCCGCGCCGCTGCTCACCTATTACTCCGCCTCCAAGCTCGCCGTGATTGGCCTGGTTCAGGCTGCGGCGAATGAGCTGGCGCCCACGAGCATCACCGTCAATGCGGTCAACCCCGGCTACGTGCGGACCCTCGATGCAGGAGCGGGAACTGGTCTGGGGGGCCGGACTCCGTAACATCACCCTCGAATGAGGTAGTCCGCGACTACCTGCGTGACACGCCGCTGGGCCGCCTGGAAACCCCTCGCCTTCCTCGCCAGACCGACTCAAATTCCATTAATAGGGAAGCCGTCGAGGTCAACGGCGGGGCCTGGATCTTCTAGTCTGACTTCGAACGTGGGGATGCGAGCAGTTCAAGCATCATTCGCGCGTTCTTGGCCGAGCTGCCGCGGTAGTGGTTGTTGAACATTAGATGGAGCCGTTTCACTTGCCCGGCGATCTCCCGCGCCCGCGCGGCCCAGGGCTTCAGTTCGGCCCGGGAATACAGGTAGTCGTACACCTCGTGAGTTGAGGTGCCCCGCCGGCCCCA